>ENA-ORXB01000485-ORXB01000485.1-sediment-metagenome-genome-assembly--contig:-NODE-485-length-77184-cov-17.298404_pt1 | contig 77184 bp, 62 predicted proteins | sample MGYA00237863_ERZ511475 | MGnify/ENA primary metagenome ERZ511475 (study PRJEB26305, sample SAMN06343858) | sediment metagenome | isolation source: hot spring sediment | place: Canada: British Columbia... | reverse complement strand
TGCAACGCCTGCAAAGATGCGGGGGTGGCGTTGTTTGCCCTCACTCCAGCCCCTTCCCACCCCGTGGGCGAGGGGAGGGAGTTGAGTTCCTCCACTGTTGACCGGGGCGGGGGGCAGAATCGGGCGACGGGTCAGTCACCCCCTACTCGCTCGCCCGTAAGTACCACAATGCCTTATGGGAAAGGCGAGCAAAGCACTCGGAGTTGGTTCAAGTCTGGCTGATCCTCACGGGAGCGGTACGGGTCAAACCACGCCCACTTACTGCCATACCGACTGATGTTGTAGAACCTGAAATCTTGTTCAGGAATCCACTTGGCATGGGTATCCGCCAACACGAAGTTGCCCCCGCCAAAGTGTCGCGTGGCAGGCAGATCATTGGCATAGTAGGGCACAAAACAGCCGTCGTTCAACCCGCGCCCCACAGCGCTGCGCTCCGACTCCTCCATCAACAAGACCGTCGAAGCAGGAAATGTCACCCGGCTCTCATACACCACATTCAGACAATAGTTCATGGAATAGGACAACTTGTTGACCTCTTTCAAGGGGTCAGAGCGACAAAAGTAGAGGTCTCGGTTTTTCACATACGGGAAAATAGAACCTAAGGTCACATCCACTTGATGGTGTCCCCACACGCGTACCCAGCCGATATTGCCGACGGTGACGCATGCGGCGGGGGGAAACGCGCCATCCCAGTCGCTTGTGTAAAGCTCGAAGGCGATACCTAACTGACGGACATTGCTCAAGCAGTCCGTCTGGCGCGCCTTCTCACGCACCTGCGAAAACACAGGGAACAAAATCGCCGCCAAGATAGCGATGATTGCGATGACCACCAATAGCTCGATAAGCGTGAAGCCCTGCTTGCTAATCCCACGCATCGTTTGTTCACCTCCTGACAATCCGAGTGCGTGTGGCGAGTAGAAGAACCACTCGCCACACGCAACGGGGTTCAGAAACGCGCTTTAGCGTTCGCGACCAAAGTTAAAGAGGACAATTAACAAGTCCGCGTCGTCCACACGATTATCGCCGTTGACATCTCCAGGAAGCGGTTCAATGGAAATCGTGGCGGTGAAGACCGTATGATCGCACCAGTTATTGAAGCCGGGATCGATGGCGAAATCGACGGTGGAGCCTTCATTGACTTGCACCGTGATGGAGTACCACACGCCCACCGCGTCGAAGTAGTCCACAAACTGCGACCATACCTCCGTACCATCCACGATAATGTAGCCCGTCACGCCCTCGCCGCAGTCCCAGTCGCCTTTCGCCAGTCGCCCGGAGATGGTGATCTCACCCGAGACATTGCTGGTCCAGCGCCGCACGGGCCAAGCGGTATTGCCAGTCGAACCACCAACGGCATCCAGAATAATCCAGGTATTGGTGGCAGGACATTCACTGCTCCACACGCCTCCAAACGACTCGCACACCATCATCTGCTGGAAGGTTCGGTCGAGCGAATTGGGATAGTAGCCATATGACCAGTTGTGTTCCCCCTGCGTGGTGGAAAAGTCTTTGAGGGAGTTGGCGAGAATCTGTGCATGTTGAGCGGATGCCCCTTGATACAGCGCCACGCTGAATGCCAGCAGTCCAATCGAGAGTCTCCGTTTGTTCGCGACACGCCGCAAGTTAAGCAGGCGACCGAGCGGTTGCCTTTTTAGCCCGAACATCGCTTGCGTTGGCACTATTGCCAGCCATCCGATAAGCCCGAAATGCATCACTCGTTTCATCGCTGATACCTCCGTGCTTCTACTATACACCCCTTGGCACGAAACGCATCGAATTTGCACAAAAATGCAACGCCCCCGCACGCGTATAGAGAGTTTGAGCAAGGCAGTGGTATAATGGATGTAGAGGTGTCAAGGTGTCCTTGGGGAGCCATCTGCGTCAGCTGCGTCTCGCGCGTGGGTTGTCGATACGGGCACTGGCAGAACGCGCGAAAGTCAATCCATCTACGCTGAGTCGCTGGGAGTCCGATTCCACATCGCCGCGCGTGTACGAGTTGGAGTCCGTGCTGAACGCGCTGCAGGCGAACGGCTTGGAGCGTGCGCAGGCGCTGGAGCAGTTGCACGCGCCGCGCGGGGTGCGTGCGCTTGCTGCGGCGTCGGTACGGCTGACCCTGCCCGCAGGCGCCGTGCCGATTGGCGGCGAACTACTCAAAGCGATGCGGCGACGGCGCGGCTGGACGCTGGAACAGGTCGCCTGCCACATCGGCGTGACGGTCAGCACCGTGAGCCGTTGGGAGCGCTCGGAGAGCTGGCCCGTCGCGGAGCAGTTATCGCGTCTGTGCGCTGTGCTGGGTGCAAGCGAGGCGGAGCAAGCCGCGCTGCAGGGCGGGCGCGGCGTATTGCATTGGCTGCCGTTCCCTGTCGCGTCGGCGTCCGACTTGGCAGCGCTGCTGGACGCGCTGCACAACCATCAACTGCCCATCGATCCTGCCTTGACCGAGCTGACCCACCTGTGCCTTCAAGGGCGCATCTGGCAACTGGTGGGACGGGGGAGCGCACCGATTGGACTGCTGCTCGACGCCTATGCCTACCACTGCAGTTGGCTGGTGGAGCAAGCGCGGATTCAGGAGGCGCAACTCCCTGCGTGCCGCGCGTTGCGCCTGTTCGGGCAAGCGGGTTCCATGCGCCCGCACTGGTTCGGTGTGCTGCACGCGCTGGCGAAGGGCGCGGCGGAGCTGGGCAGTCGCCCCTCGCCTTTGGAAGGGGTCGCGCTGCTGCGTCGCAGGCTGCCTGAAGCGGAGCGACACGCGCCCGAGTACGCAGCATGGTTTCTGCGCGACATCGCCGAGTACCTGAGCTTCTCGCGCTACCGCGCGGACGCCGAAGCCGCCCGCCAATACGCGCAGCAACGCAGCCAACCGTGGGTTCCCGAAGACCCGAATGTCGCCCTCTCCAACGCGCTGGTATTGACGAATTTGGGGCAGCCCGAGCAGGCGCTGGAGATCCTTACAACAACGCCCGACCTGGCATGGAATCCCAACGACAGCGTCCAGCAGCGCATCAACGAAGCGAGCGTGTGGATTCAGGCGCTGGACGGATGCGGGCGCGATGCGGAAGCCGCCGTCTGGCGCGAACGGCTGACGCGCACCCTGCAGCAACGCGGCGACCATCGGCTCCCGTGGATCGTGCGCCGAGTCGCCCCGATAGACCCCATAGCCAATATGCCCGAACCCACCCAAAGCGCGTCCTGAGTGCGAGCGAACGGGTCCTTCCGCCATCAGGTACACTATCCGCAGTTTAGCGAGGAGTACCGTATGGCGACCAAACTCTACAGGGAAGCGATTCGTGAGGCACTTATCGAGGAGTTAGACCGCAATCCCCGCATGTTCCTGATGGGCGAGGACATCGGGCGGTATCAGGGCACTTTCCGCGTGACGGAGGGGCTGTTCCAAAAGTACGGTCCCAAGCGCGTGTGGGATACGCCGATTTCGGAGCCAGGCTTCATCGCCATCGCGATTGGCGCAGCCATCGAAGGGCTGAAACCCGTCGTGGAGGTGATGACTTGGAGTTTCGCGCTGCTGGCGTTCGACCAGATTGTCAACCATGCGGCGAAGATTCTCTACAAGTCGGGCGGGGCGTGCGCCGTGCCGATGGTGATTCGCGGCCCCGCAGGTCCTGGCAAGCAACTCGCGGCGCAGCACTCGCACAGCCTGGAAGCGTGGCTGGCGCACTCGCCAGGGCTCAAGGTCGTGCTGCCCAGCACGCCCGCCGACGCGAAAGGCTTGCTGAAAACCGCCATCCGCGACAATAACCCTGTGATGTTTATCGAACACCCGCGCCTGTACCTGACCAAAGGCGAAGTGCCCGACGGCGACTACACCATCCCGTTCGGCGTGGCGGATGTCAAGCGCACTGGGCGCGATGTGACGATTGTGACCTACTCGCGCGGGGTGCAACTCGCGCTCAACGCCGCCGAGCAACTCGCCGAGCAGGGTATCGAGGTGGAAGTGATTGACCTGCGCACGCTGATTCCGTGCGACTGGGAGACGGTCTTCCGCTCCGTGCGCAAGACGCACCGCGCGATTGCGCTGCACGACGACTGGCGGTTCGCGGGCTTCGGCGCGGAAATCGCCGCGCAGATTCAGGAACATGCGTTCGATTATCTGGACGCGCCCGTGATGCGCATAGCGGGCGCGGATGTGCCGATGCCCTACAACAAGCACCTCGAGTCGCTCGCTGTGCCCAACGAGCAGAGCGTCGTCGAGGCGGTACGGCAGATTGTGGCATAAGGAGGCGACTATGCAGACGATTATCATGCCCAAGATGGGCGACGCGATGGAAGAAGGCACGCTGGTACGCTGGCTCAAGCACGAGGGCGACGCGGTACAGGAGGGCGAACCCGTCGCCGAGATTGCGACCGACAAGGCGACGGTGGAGATCGAGGCGCCCACTTCGGGCGTGCTGCGCGGCATTCGCGTGGCGGAGAACGCCGTCGTGCCCGTGAACACGCCGCTGGCGTACATTTTGCAGCCAGGCGAGAGCCTACCCGCCGAGGGCGACGGCAAGGCGAGTGGCGCTGTCCAACCGACAGCCGCCGCCGCGCCGCAGCCTGCGCCCGCGCCAACCGCCGTCGCCGCCGCGCCCCAGCCTGCACCCACCAACGGCGAGGAGCGCATTCTGGCGTCACCGCTGGCGCGCAAAATCGCCGCCGAACATGGCATCGACCTGCGCCAAGTGCAGGGCACGGGACCCAAAGGGCGCATCGTGGAGCGCGATGTGCTGGCGTACCTCGAAACGCGCAAGGCGACCGCTGTCCCCGCTGCCGCCGCCCCCGCACCGACGCCCGTCCCTGCGCCTGCCGTCGCCGCTGCGCCTGCGGAAGGGCGCGCCGAGACGCTCACCCGCTTGCGCCAAATCACCGCCCAGCGCACCACCGAAGCGCACCAGACCATCCCCCACTTCTACCTCACGATGGAGATCGACATGGAAGAGGCGCTCGCCCTGCGCCAGCGGCTGAACCAACTGGACGAGAGCCTGCGCGTGAGCGTCAACGACCTCATCGTCAAGGCGTGCGCCGTCGCCATCGAGCAGCACCCCATCGTGAACGCAACCTACCTGAACGGGCAACTCGTGCATCCCAACGGCATCCATGTCGGAATCGCCGTCGCGGTGGAGCAGGGGCTGCTGGTGGCGGTGCTGCGCCACTGCGAGGGCAAATCGCTGCGGCGCATCGCGCAAGAGTCGCAGACGTTGATTCAGAAGGCGCGCGAAGGCAAACTCATGCCCGACGAGATGACGGGCAACACCTTCACGGTCTCGAACTTGGGCATGTTCGGCATCGAGCAGTTCACGGCGATAATCAACCCGCCCGCGAGCGCGATTCTGGCGGTCGGGGCGACCAAGCGCGTGCCTGTGGTGCAAGAAGACGGGACAATCGTCGCCCGCCAGCGGATGAAGGTCACGCTCTCGTGCGACCATCGCGTGCTGGACGGCGCGGTCGGCGCGCAGTTTTTGCAGACGCTCAAGCAGGTGCTGGAGAACCCGCTGTGGATGGTGTAATGCGGCGCGCGGCGCGTGGGTTCCTGTGGCTCAGCCTGCTGGTCGCACTGGCGACTGTGATCGGCAGCGGGCTGCTGTTCAGCGGGGTGCAGAACCTGCCCCCGCTGGACTACAATCGCCTCTCGATGCAGTTGGGGATCGCGCTGGTCGTGCTGGGCATCGGCGCGTCGCTGCTGCACATGGGGCATACGCAGGGCTGGCGGGCGACGCTGTGGCTGCTGGGCATCTGCGTCGTGCTGGCGGGCGCAATCGAACTCATCGGCACGCTCACGGGCTTCCCCTTCGGACCCTACACCTACACCGAGCGACTCGGACCCAAGTTTCTGGGGCATGTGCCGTACCTGATTCCGCCCTCGTGGTTTATGATGCTCTACCCTGCGCTGCACCTCAGTTTCATGTTCGGCGTGTCGCGGCGGTGGGTTCCGCTGAGTGCCGCTGCGCTGCTGACGCTGTGGGATGTGGCGATGGACGCGGCGGTCTCAACCTCCAAGATCAACCCTGGTTCGGCGGCGTTCGTGTATTGGTTCTGGGAGGTGGACGGCGCGTTTTACGGCATGCCGCTGCAGAACTGGCTGGGCTGGTTCGCGACGGGCGCGCTGCTGAGTTGGGTGTATCTGCGGGCAGCGCCCGATTGGCGCGAGTCGCGCGCGCTGACGCCGCTGGGGATTTGGCTTGTGCAGGGCGGCGCGATGGCGGGGCTGGCGTTCTGGATCCAGCGACCGATTGCCACGGCGCTGTGGCTGCTGGGGGCGGGGATCGTGTGCTGGCTGGCGTTCCGCGCAAATTTAACCCACCAGTCCGCCAACACCCGCAGGATTCTGCCCAAAACTGGGGTATAATAGCGCCGCTGCAACGCAGCACATCTATCTTGGAGGTCAACGACGATGATGATACGAAAGGTGCTGGCTTTCGGGCTTGTCGGCGCGCTCACCGCGCTCGCGAACGCACAAATCGTAACGAACCTCGAACAGGGCGGCAAACTCTACTGGAAGTTCAACAGCGGACGGTACGACATCACCGGCGCACTTACCCTGAGCGGCGACATCTCAGCCTCCGACCCGATTGAGTTCCCCCTGCAAGACCTGAACAACGACGGACGCAAACTGGATGTCGAACTGCGCATCCAAGACCTGTTCCCCGACCTGGGCATCAACTACACCCTGAATCTGATTGGCACGGTGGTCTCCCAGAACGCCAACGAAGCCATTATCCGCTGGGCGGCGGATGTGAACCCGAACCAATGCGTGACTGTCAATATCAGCGGCACACGGGTACAGGTGCTCATCACCCGTCTGGCGGGCGCGTTGCAGGCGCGGGTGACGCCAATTGCGTGCCGGACCAACCCCTACAACCCGAACTGGCAGAATGTCACCCTGCAGTTTGAGGACAACGGCGGCAACGCGAACAACTTTCTGCGCGTGGAGGGGTACCTGTTCTGCCCGGATCCGCCGACTGACGCTCTATTTGCGACTGCGATTGTAAACAATATGGACTGGGAAGCTTACGGCGGCGGCTTCACGGGCGTGTTCGGCAATGTGAACGGCGACAACATCGTCGATGACGCCGACCTGCTGCAGGTGCTGTTCAACTTCGGCTCGAACGACGCCGCAACGGATACGAACGACGATGGGATTGTGGACGACGCCGACCTGCTGCTTGTGCTGTTCAATTTCGGAGCGGGGTGCTAATCGCCGCTCTCTGACCGCTTCCTTAAGGTTCCCCCTGCACGCAGGGGGAACCCAGCCGATGCGCCACTCGGTTCCCCTCGCGAAGCGGGTCGGCAAGCCGCAACGCGCGTCCAAAGAGTTCGCCCGCAGCCGATGCGCCACTCGGTTCCCCTCGCGAAGCGGGGGGAACCTACGGAGGGGGGCATTGGATGAACTCTGGCTCGGCGATTGATATTAGCCCCTGTTGAGCAGCGCTTCGTACAACTGCTCATACCCGCGCACCGTGTGGCGAATGTCAAAATGCGCGATAGCGTCCTGTCGCGCCGCCGCGCCCATCGCCTGTCGGCGCACAGGGTCGTCTACCAACGCCTGCAACGCCCGCGCCAATGCCCCCGCGTCCTCCGACGGAACCAACAGCCCCGTCGCGCCCTCGCGCACCAACTCAGGCACGCCCCCGACCGCCGTGCTGACCACAGGCAGCCCCGCCGCCATCGCCTCCATCACCGACAGCGGGTTGCCCTCCACCCGCGACGACAGCACAAACACATCCGACGCCCGCAGGATGTCCGCCACATCCGCCCGCACCCCCAGAAAACGCACGCGCGATTCTAAGCCCAGTGCGGCAACCTGCTCGCGCACGGCGTCTTCCAGTTCGCCCCCGCCGACCAGCAGCAGATACAGCGGCGCGTCGGCGCGTACCTGCGCGAACGCCTCCACCAGCAGCGCGTGGTTCTTGGGCGGGGCGAACCGCCCGACATGCACAAGCACCGTTGCGTGCGGTTCAAGCCCGTGCGCCTGTCGCCACTGGGCGCGTTGGTGGGGGTCGGGCGCGTACTCGTCGGTGGGGACGCCGTTGGGGATCAGCGGCGGGTCGGGGTAGCCGTACAGTTGCCGAATGCTCACCCGCACCTCTTCCGCGACCGCCACAGGAACCACCCCGCCGATACGATACCGAAACGCCAGCTGTCGCACCCACGCGCCAACCCGCACCCCGACCTCGCGCTGTGCCAAGCTATGCACGGTATGCACCCGCGCGGGCGTGCGGTAGCGCAGCATCAGCAGGTAGGCGTAGTTCAGCCCGATGATGTGCGTGTGCACGACCGCAGGGCGGTACTGCCGAAACAGCGCGCTGAGTTGCCGCAGCACGCCCCTGCTCGCCCCTGCCCCCTTGCCCAGAAAGTAGAGCGGCGCGCCCGACGCCCGCACCCGCGCCTCGTAATGCGTGCCCAGCGGCGCCTCCAGACAGATGCACACAGGCGCGAACCGCGCGCGGCTGAGATGCTCCACCAAATGCACCACCAGCCGCTCCGCGCCCCCCACCACCAACGAGGGGAGGATTTGAAAGACTACATAGGGTGTGGGCATCACTCTGTGTCTCCCAAGGACTTGCGGCGCGTTTCTCGAATCGCGCGGTACAGTTCGCGCACCTGGCGAAGACTTGCGGGTTGAGCCAGCAACGCTGCCGCAATCAGATACAACCACCAGCCCAGCCACGGCGCAGCCAGCGCAGCCGTTAGCCCACCCGTCCACAACAATGTGGCGCCGTACCGTACTCGACCAATATGCCGCCGCACGCCCGCGTGCCGCATCCAATAGCCCGGCAGTATAGCTATCAAATCCGCACAATTGAACGCCAGAAGCTTATACTCCTGTGGGGCTATGGTCAAGCCGATGTAGGTCAGAGACACTAATAGCACGGCGTAAATCGTGTTCGCCTTGAGAATGAGTGTCGTTTGTTTCTTCACCAGAAGCGCGGAGGTTTGGATTGCAAAGAGCGCGCCCAGAAGGCTACGGACACCAGCAATCGTGAAGACCATTAACAGTAGTGAAATGTCCCATCGTTGCCCCAGCATGTACGGCAACACCAACGGCGCAACCGCCGCAAAGAGAGCGAATAAGGTTCCCAACGCGAGCGTCTGCAGTTGCATCACTTCACAGATAGCGTTCAGCAGCTTCTCCGCATCGTGTTGGATACGCGCGAACGCAGGCACAGACAGGCGCGAAGTTAAGCCCTTGACGAAGGTGAGCATACTCAGGAACCGTGTCGCCAGCGCTACATAGCCGACGGCTTCGCTGCCCGCCATCGGGAGCAACAGCAATGACGGCGTGAGGCTTTGCGCTTTGTAAATCCAATCTGCCAGCGCCACCGAGAAGCCATATCGAAGCATCGGACGCAGTTCCGTCTTGTTCCAGTATCGACGCGGGCGGTAGCGCGACGCCAAAAAGAAACCTATCACTGACGCGCCTTGACTCAGCCAGAACCCAGCGACCATTGCCCACACGCCAAAACCACTCCACGCCAGTGGGATTGCGGCAAGGTAGTAACCGACCTGAGAGCCAACCTCCACGACAGTGGTCTTTCGATAGTCCAGCTCGCGTTCCAGCAGCGCCAGCGGCACCGCGCTCACGAGCGCTAACGGCAGCAACCCAATCAGGCTAAGCGTCACGGGTATGAATCCCTCCGTGCGCACCCAGTAGTGCCCAAGCACCGCCATTAGCCCGCCGACCCCTATCGCCAGCAAAATCCCGAACCCCAGCAGCCACCAGAACGCCAAGTGAAACAGCTCCAGCGGCGCGTCCCGACGCTCGCGAACGAGATAGATGTTCACGCCCATCTTGCCAATCGCAAGCAGGTATCCGAAGACGCCGTAGGCGGCGTTATATAGCCCGTAGTTGCCAGGACCGACGATTCGCGTCAACAGCAGCGCGCCCAGCAGTCCCAACACGACCATCGCGCCGTGCCGCACCGTCAGGTAGACGCCGCCCTTCAGCGCCTTCGTGCGCAACGACTCCGTCTCTGGTGTGCGCCCCATGCCCACTGCGTATTATGGCACATTCGAGGCATCCCTGCATTCGGCGGGGTATCATAATGAAAGTGAGTTGCAGGCTTGCCTTCTTCACGCGCAGTTTGGGCGGCGGCGGCGCGGAGCGCGTCGTGGTCACCTTAGCCAGCCACTACGCCGCGCAAGGACACACGGTAGACTTGGTTGTCTCCTTCCGTGCGGAAGCCTATCAGGGGGAGTTGCACCCTGCGGTTCGAGTGCATTATCTGAATACGCGCCGACGCATGCTGGCGGCGCCGCGCCTGGCGAAGGCGCTTCGGGAGATACGCCCCGCCGCACTGCTGGCGACCGTGAACACCTTCGCTGCTGTGCTGGCGCAACGACTGGCGCGCACCCCAACGCGCGTCATTCTCCGCGAGGCGACAACGCCCAGCATGGCGTTCCAAGTCAAGGAGACCTCCGCGCGCAAGCGCGCGATTAGCGAGACAGCGATGCGCTGGCTCTACCCCCGCGCCGACGCGGTGGTCGCCGTCTCCAAAGGCGTTGCGCAAGATCTGCTGAATCTTATCCCACAACTGAAGCCGAAGCTCACCGTCATCTACAATCCAGTGATCGACGCCGAATTTTACGCCAAAGCCGACGCGCCACTGGAACATCCTTGGTTCCAGCCGAACCAGCCGCCTGTGGCGCTGGCAGCAGGGCGACTGGTCGCGCTTAAGGGCTTCGATACGCTCCTACGCGCCTTCGCCCGTGTGCGCCAAGAGATCCCCGCTCGCCTGGTTATTCTCGGCGAAGGTCCCGAACGCCCGAACTTGGAACGGCTCGCCGCGGAACTGGGCGTCGCCGCCGATGTGGATCTGCCGGGCTTTGACCCGAACCCGTTTCGGTACATGCGGCGGGCGGGGGTGTTTGTGCTGTCGTCGCGGTATGAGGGGCTGCCGAATGTGCTGATCCAAGCGTTGGCGTGTGGGTGTCCTGTGGTCAGCACCGACTGTCCGAGTGGTCCGTCGGAGATTTTGGACGGCGGGCGGTATGGGGCGTTGGTGCCCTTGGACGATGCGGAGGCGATGGCGCAGGCAATTGTACGGGCGTTGTCAGGGCAGGTCGCCCATGCGCCTGCAGCGTGGCTCGAGCAGTTTCGCGTGGAGGCAGTTGCCCAGCAGTACCTGCGCGTTATGCTGGAACAGACGCCGTAGTTTCCTCCGTACCTCCCGCCTGTCCACTTTGGGCAGGCGGCTGCAGCTGCCCCGTGCGTTGCCAGTGGAAGGTGAGTTCTGCCAGCGACCAGAGCAGAATAATCGGCAGCACGGGCGGCGAGTCCAGCGGTCCCGAGTGGATGGCGTCGTACCCGATGGCGGCGACGGTGCCTGCGCCGACAGCCATCATCAGCGCGCGCGTGAACGGGTGGTTTACCTTCAAAAATGCCCATGCGATGCGAACGAGCGCGACGACCAGCGTGAGCGCCAGCAGCGCTGTGCCGATGATGCCAATCGCTAACAGACGGCGCAGCCAAGGGAAGTGCATCTGGGTCTTTTCTATATAGACTTCTCGGAAGCGCGGACCGTAGCCAAGGGTTGTAAGACTCAAATAGCGCCCGTACGGTTCTTCCAAACCTTTTCCTATGAGCCGCTCGAGGGGGCTAAGTCGGCGCATCTTAACCTCCCATGCCTCGTTTTCACGGAGACGCCCTTGATAGGAGGGGTCATTTCTCGGATCGCCGCCGTAGGCGTAGTTGCGCTGCCAGCGTTCCACAGTTTCCTGAACTTTCTGTTGGACGATACCGTAAAATGTAGGATTCAACATTCCTGCGATCAGGAGCATTCCCGTCACCGCTAAGATAACCGTCTGACGCGCCAGTATTGCAGGCGGCTTCCAGAGCAGCGCCAGCGGCACGATGGGCAGTATTGCCGCCCACAAGGCGCGGTTTTTGGTAATCAGGATGCCGTACACTGCCGCCAGAATGTACGCCACCACGACGGCAGCGCGCCAGCCGCGCACATACCCAAGACTGTAAATCGCCGCAAAGAGCGCGGCGACCATCAAATACATAACGGCAGGGTCGCGCACGCGATACCCCTCCTGGGTTTCCATCGCGGCGCGTATCTGAAACACGATTTTCCACGCCTCGGGCAGCGGCGCGAAGTATTCCCACACCAGAGTCGCCACGCCTAATCCAACCACCACGCCAATAATCAGCATCGCCCGTTTGGCGCGTTCGATATCGCGCATCAGAACCATCAACGGCAGGATGCCAATCCACAAAATGTGCGAGTCAAAGTAGCGGAAGACGCCAGGTCGATAGAAGCCCAAAACCGCCTGGTGCGAGTCGGGCGGAATTTCGTGGTAACGGAACAGATAGATGTACGCCACATGTCCCATGTAGTACACCCAGAAGAGCAGCACCGCGCCAGTGAGCCAAGTGAGCAGGCGCGGACGCTCCTGCGCAGGGATGCGCAGGTACTCATACACGGCGCGAGCAGACACGATTAGGAGAAACAACACTGTGAGCGTGCGCTCGCCCGTACCGCCGCCCGGACCAGCCGCAAAATACATCGCGTTGACGATCAGGCGACTTCCCGCGATAACGAACACGGCGATGCTCAACTCTGGGATAATCCACATCAACGGCGCGAGCAGAAGAAGGATGACGAACGCAATCGCGCGGTTATCTTGCCCTTGGAGGAAGAAGTAAAGAACCACCAAGTTCGCCAGCAGCACTGCCAACAAGGTCAGCGCGAGCGTCCAGCGCTCTTGGTTGAACCACTCCAGCAGGCGCAACGACCTGCCATGCGCCCACTCGATGGGCGCCAGCCAGAGATTCGCCGTGCGCCGTTCCGTTCCCAGTCTTCGTGTCGCCATCGCTACCCTTTATTATGGCACATGTCGGGCATTTTCGTCAGCCGCGCCCTTGACGCAGCCAAATTATGTCCCTCAACCTGCGCCGCAGACCTATCAGCAGCCCTCGTAGCCGCCAACTGCTGGGCAGCCCGAACCGCCGCGATTGGCGCACAACGGATAGAAGCGGCTCGGTATACAGTGAAAAGCGCACCCAGTCGGCAAAGTTGGCGACAATCTCTGGGGCGGGAACACGCCCATCGTTCCACGCGCGTTCCACAAACATCGTGTAGTAGGCGACCATCCCGCGCGGATTGCGTGAGAGCGTCCTGAACCGATTCGTCGTAATGCCGTCCTTGAGGTACTCCTTGAAGCAAAACACTTCGTTGACGAACAGGAGTTTGTGCCTGTCGAAGCCGAGCTGATGCCACAGGTAAGACGGCAGAATATACTTCTCACCTGGAACTTGGGGAAAACGGTATTGGCTAATGATGTCGGTGCGCATGGCGCGCTGCTTGTCTTTTTGGCAACGGTGCACAAAGTGCATCTCGATACGGTCGGAGACCATCGGGCTTTGCGGGAACGATTCGCCGATAATCTCGCCCGTGTCTATGTCGGCGCATAGCCCCTCCACCCCAACAATCGGCGTGTCGGGGTAGCGCTCTTGCGCGTAGCCCCACCATCGCCAGAACCGTTCCAGCGCGTCGTCGGGCATCGTGTCGTCCGAGTTGATAGTGGTGAACAGCAGCCCGCAAGCGTTTTCGAAGGCAACATTGAATGCGATGTGCCTGCCCTGATTCTCTTGGCGGAACACGCGCAGGGTGAACGCGCCTTTCGGTTGGTAGGACTTTAGGTAGTCATAGGTTCCGTCCGTGCTGCCGTCGTCCACTATCAGCAGCTCGAAGTTCTGGAAGGTTTGCGCTTCCATGCACTCCAGCACGCGCGGCAACAGGTGCGCCCGATTATAGGTCGGCACGAAGACCGTGAAAGCAGGCTGTGTGTTCTGTTTTTCACTCATCCGTGCGCGTCCTCCTATCTAAGCTGTTCCCGCGCATGCACGCGGCTCGCGAATCGGTCGGGATACCATCGAGATTAATTATGGCACATCCCGCGTCCAGATGCACCCTGCTTCGTTCCAAAAAGCACTTCCAAGTAGCCGCGACAGACCACGGATTCGTCGAACTGCTCGATCCAGTCGGCAGGTGGATAGCGCGCTTCCCCCTGAAGGACTTTCAGGATACTTGCCGCGAGCGCGTCCGCATCGCCGACAGGAACGAGGTGTCCATACGCGCCGCCGTTTAGGATTTCCGACGGTCCGCTGGGGCAGTCGGTGCTGACCACAGGGCAGCCGCACGCCAGCGCCTGCACCAGCACATTCGGGAACCCTTCGTAGATCGAGGACAGGACGAACACCCGAGCGCGCGCCATGGAGCGGAACGGGTTCGGGTCAAAACCAGGCAGCGCGACACGGTCAGATAAGCCTAATTCACGCACAAGCGTCTCCAGTTGCGGGCGCATGCTCCCCTCGCCCAGAATCAGTAAGCGTGCCTCATGCTGCGCCTGCACCTTCGCGAAGGCGCGAATGAGGGTTGCGAGGTCCTTCGCGCGCTCCAGCCTGCCGACGCTCAGAATCACAGGCGGCTGTCCGTCGGCAAACCACGGATGCTGCATAGGCGCGTGCGCGAGTTGGCGAATCCGTTCCAGCGGGAGCGGGTTCGGAATGCGGCGAATCTTGTGGGGTGGGATACGAAAGTTGCTGATGAGGTCATGTTGCATGCCCAGCGACGAAGCGACAATCGCGTCCGCCTTGGGGTAGATGTAGGGAATAAGCCGCCCCGTCAGCCGTTTGATCCGTCGTGGATTTCGAAGCAGGTCTTGCGAGGGCGTACTGGCTTCACGGATCACTACGCGCGCGTCTGTTTGAGCGAGGCGCGCCGCCGCTATGGCGAGAAAGTTCGACTCCACAAGCGTCGAAAGAACCGCGTCGGGGCGCACGCGACGCAGTAGGCGCGTCAGTGGCAACAGCGTGCGCAGCGTACTCCCTGTGCGCAGACAACGGTACTCCACAGCGGACGATAGTTCGGCGCGGTATACCTCTTCCGCCGCCCGCGCGGTGACAAACAGCACTTGCACGCCGCGGCACGCGAAGTTGTTCGCCAGCGTGACCATCACACGCTCCGCGCCGCCGCCCTCCAGCGCGGGGCAATACATCAGCAGCTGCTTCCCTTCCCAAAGAGGGGGCATATCACTACTCCACCCGCACGGTGAAGCGCAGGGTTCCCTCGCCGTTCACGGGCACGCTGGGCACTGTCCAGACTAACTGCCGCCCCTCCAGCCGCGCGGTCGGGCTGCTGCTGACCAGCGTCATGCCGTCGGGCAAAGGCACGCTGATGCGCACATCGGTTCCCGCTGCTGTGCCCGTGTTGCGGTAGCGCACGGTAAACTCCACCGTCTGCCCCGGCAGCACATTCGCTTGGGCAGGCGATAGGCTGATTGTAATCTCAGGCGCGGCGTAGAACACCAGCCCCGTGTGCGGGGGCACTTGCACCTGCGTCCCTGCACGCACCAGGTTGCGATCCCAGTCGTAGTAGTCGCGCGGCACGGTGTAGGTGTAGGTCGCGTCGTGGCGCGGGTTCCACACGACCACACCGTTCTGGTACTCGCGTATGAACAGCCCGCCGACGATGATGTCGCCGTTGAGAATCTGAAAGTTGCCGCGCGGTAAGCCCAACGGTACGAACAGCTCGGGCGGATAGTAGCCGTCGGGGTACTGATCTTGCTCGCGGCGCGGGTCGATATGCACGAAGGTATTGTCATGCTGCACGATTAGGCAGCCCGCGATGGCGAAGCGCAGTTTCTGAGGGCTATCGGGCGCGTTCGTCCACAGCGTGGGCATCAGAATAATCAGTTTGTCGGGGTACTCGGTGGCGAGGCGCACGATGTTGCGAATACCGCCATTCACCCACTGTTGGGGACCGTTGGAGCCGCTCGCGGTTCCATACGAAGGGATGCGTACCCGTCCTGGTTCGGTGAGCGCGCGCATGAAGGCATGCTCGACGAGGAAGCCGCCCATGTAGGGCAAGGTCGCAACGCCGGGCGCGTCTTGCGAGACGCCGGGGATGCCCCGCAGCCAAAAGCCCGGCGCCCACGCGACATTCGGCACAAAGCGCGGATACGAGCCGTCGGAGAAGCGGAACTCGCTACGCAAACGGCTGCCCACATATTCCGTCCAGCCGACAATCGCCTGCACCCACAGGTCGTTCGTCGGGTAGTTGGGCGGCGCATACCGTTCGCCGGCGCGCATGTCGTAGTTATCAAGGTAGATATAGCGCGGGCGTCCGCAACGGTTCAGAAAGTCGCGCAGACTCTGCCACGCCCGCTCGCGCACCTCCTGACGCCCGATATCCACATAATACGAGTCGTCGAAGAAAATTCGCTGCCCACTGCGATCCAGCAAGAACCAGTCGGGATGATTGCGTAGCACATCGTCATAGTTGTAGAGGTCGCCGTTATGTCGTGCGGACGCGGAGACGAGCGTCGCAGGCGTAAAACAGTAAGGCATCCAAATCACATCGGGATAATGGTGTCGGAGCACTTCTCCCATTCTCTGAACGCCTGTCACCACGCCGAACGGCAGCTCCATGTAGCGGTAGGGGTCCTGGTTCGAGTAGAGGAAGTTGAGCGCGAGGCGTAGTCCGTTCGGCAGGCGGTTTGTGCGCGTCACGGAGCGTGTGGAGATTGCCTGCGCCTCATCAATCCAGAGCGTGCCCGCCGCCGCGCCCTCGTTCGCGCGGATTTCGATACGCAACGAGAATCGGGGCGCACCGTTGGCATCGCTTTCGACTGGAACAACCGCCGACAGTTGCCGCCAACCATCTGTGTCTTGGCTAGTGTTCGGGAGCAAATCCACCCGTCGCGCGCCTGTAACTGCGTAGACCGAGTAGGAAGCGTTTTGGAACCCCTCCGCGCGAAGGGCAAGGCGCACCAGCAGCGGCTCGCCTACGCTTGGCTTGAGGTAAGCGGCGAACTCTACATCTTCGTGAATCACAAACCGTCCGCCGACGCCGCCCGATTTCTGGAGGCGCACCCGCTGGCTGGCAGTCCCCGCGAAGCGGATACCACTGTCAAGGCTCAAGATCGTGTGCTCAGGCGCAAGCCCCTCGTGAAACCTCGACCAGCCGTCTGCAAACCCGTCTTTGCCGTAGTCAGTCTCGCAACTGCTCGCATGTGCGAAAAAGTTCAGCGGCGCGCTCTGCTGCCCCACGAGCGCCGCGCATAGCCCCACAATCGCAAGCCCCAAGACACCCTGCCGTACCATAGTCCATCTCCCTTCACAGGCGTTCCATACCCAACATGCGGAACGCATCGTGATTATACCTGCTTTCGAGGTAGAATCCTCGCATGCGCGTGCTGATGATTGGACCCGACCTCGATGTGCCTGGCGGGGTCTCGGCGGTGGAGAACGCCATCTTGAAATACCCCCCACCTGGCGTGCAGGTAGAGTTCCACCCGACGCTGACACGCCGCACTGCCGTATCCACGTTTCGGGGGCAATTGGCTCGGTACGCTACACAAGGCGTCAGAAGCCTTCTCACTTTTTTGACGCTTTACAAATCTCTCCAGAAAAAAATAAGGAACTACGACCTGTTCCATGTTCATGTTTCAAGTCGGGGAAGCACGCTCAGAAAATATATCGTGTGCCGATACCTTCGCAAAAAAAGATGTCCTTATGTTCTACACAATCACGGCGGCGGCTATCGGGAATTCTACGCCCAATTGCACCCACTGCTGCAAAAAGAGGTTCGAGCGATGTTTCTCTCTGCTTGTGGAACTATCGTGCTTTCCGAGCAGTGGCTGCGGTTCCACCGAGAAATGCTGGGAACCGAACACTATCCCCTATGGGTGCTGCCCAATCCCGTGGAGTTGCCTGCTCTGGAACGCATGAGTACAGAATGCAGGGTCGCGCTCCTCTTTCTGGGGCGTATTGGAGAGCATAAGGGCGCTGACCGCATCTTACATGCAATCGCGAAGCTGTCCGACTCGGTTCGCAGCAAGGTGCGCCTTCGGATGGCGGGGGACGGCGCGGTGGACGAAACCCGCGCGTTGGCAGAGCAGTTGGGCGTCGCCTCGCAAGTGGAGATTCGCGGTTGGATTGCGGGCGCAGAAAAAGAGGCATGGATGCGCGACACGAATGTGTTTATCTTGCCCTCGCGCAACGAGGGGCTGCCGATGGCGATGTTAGAGGCGATGGCGTGGGGCAAGGCGGTGATTGTCAGCCCCGTGGGGGGCATCCCCGAGTTCGTGACGGACGGCGTGGAGGGCTTCCTCGTGCCGCCCGACGACATCGACGCAATCGCCGACGCCATCCGCACGCTGGCGGAGAACCCCGACCTGCGCGCCCAGATGGGCATGGCGGCGCGCAGGCGCGTCGAACCGCTGGACATCCAGAACTATCGCATACGGCTGGGCGAGATTTACCGCGAGGCGCTGGCGCAGGCGAAGTAAGCGCGCCGTCAGCCGATTCTCCGGATCACAAACGGCGTCTTCATCTGCTCCGTGCGCACGAAATCGTCAACAATCTCGATAACAACTTCCATCGAATCGGGAATCTTGAGTCGCGCGTTCGTGAGTATCTGCTGGCGATCCGCGTCGCTGAACTCCTGCGTGGGCAGCACGAGGATGCGCACATAATCGGGTCGCTCCTGAATCACCTGCATCCGCACCACATGCGCCACATCGCGAGGGATGTGGTCGATTCCTGTGAGTACCGCGCCGTCAGGAGCAATCAGCACATCGCCGCTGCGCCCCAGAATCTTCTCAAAGGGCGTCAGACCGAAGCAGATGGCTTCCAACTCCGACGGGCTGACGCCTTCAGGCAGCTTGATAAAATCTCCCGTGCGGTAGCGCACTAGGGGCCTGGCGAGGTTCCATAGGCTGGTTCCCACAATCTCGTAGATGACCCCGTCAGACTCCTGCTTGACGGGGATCAACTCTGTCCAGGCGTATCCGGGCAGAAAGTAATACGCTCCCTGTTCGAAGCTGTAGGCGAAGGCGACGCGCTCCGCTTGACCGTAGTAGTCGATGAGTTCGGCGTGCAGCGCCTGCTGCGCCAGCGGGCGCGTCGAGTCGGTCGGCATCTCCGAAGAGCAGACTACCAACGGGATACGCAGGCATTTCTCACGCCGTAGGAGCAGCTGACAAAGCGATTCCAGCGCGCTGGGATACGCAAAGAGGCAGTCGGGGGCAAACTCCGCCAGAATCTGGTAATAATGCTCAATAGTATCCGCGCTTAGGTGATTGGAGGACAGCACGAGGCGTTTTCCGTTAGCGTCCCACCGCCAGAATGGGGGTGTTTTGTCGGAAGGCGGTTTGATGTTCTCGCCTCGAAGAACGGCGTAACGCAACTTGCGCGGGTCGTAGCCTCTGACAAAGTACAGCCAGTCTATAGCCGCTTGCTCCGCGCTAATCGATGCATACGAACGGAACATCTGCAGGGGCAATCCCGTTGTGCCGCTGGTGCTGGCGGGGACGGTCAGCCACGCGGGGGCGCGCAGGAAGTCGCGCGGGCAGGCGCGTAGCGGCTCTTTGTCCAGCAGCGGCCAGTCGTGCAGGTGGAGCGTCCCGCGCACGCGCCGTCCGTAGGGGGTGCGACGTGCCGCCGCCAAGACGATTTTCAGCCGACGCTCGCAGAATCGGCGACGCTCCTCCAGCGAGGCGCGGCTGAGATACTCAAAAGTGCGCAGTGCGGGCTTGTACCACAGCGGCATGCGCCGCACGAGGCTGTCGCCTACCACAGTGCGCTTGACGGTTGCTGCCCAGTGCTTGAGTTTATGCATTGTTCACGCTTATTGTGCCTGCCTACTTCCGCGCCCAGCAGTAGACAGCGGGCGCAAGTATAGTGCGCATCGGACGCCAAGTAATGGCGCGCATTACCGCACACGGCAGCCGTCGCCCGTACTTGAACCACAGGTAGTCGTCGGTCAGCCAAATCACCTCGCGGAAGTAGGGGCGTATCATTGCGTCGAGTTCCGCTTCGGTGAAGCCTGCGTGTGCGCCGTACTCGTTGCGGAAGCGTCCTTTGAGGCGCATCTTCCAGTCGGCGAGGTTCCAGCGCACCTTCTCGGCGAGGCTGGCGCGCGAGCCGATGTAGCCCACCACCCGCGTGCGGTTCGGCGTGCCACAATACAGGTAGCCGCCCTCCCGAAGCACCCGCGCGCACTCCACGATACTGCGCTGCGGGTCAGGCACATGCTCGATCACATGGTGATAGAACACGGCGTCGAACACGCCGTCGGGGTAGTCCATCGCGCAGGCGTCGCCGCGTCGAATATAGTACCGATCGGTCTTTAAGCCGTCCACTTCGGGGTCAAGCTCCACATCGAACCCCTCGATGTAGGCAGGCAGCGCATGCGCCAAGTCGATGACCTCCCTGCCCGACCGCCCGCACCCGACGACCAAGATGCGCTGCGCGTCGGGGAGATGCTCCTTGACGAGCCGTTGAAAGTGCCCGCTGCCTTCGTGTACCGTCGTTCCGTTCAGGTGCGTCATTGCTTGCAAAATAGCCGCGCCAATCCGCCACACAGGATTATACCATGACAAGGTATCCCCATTAGCAGTAGCCACGACCCCACAGGTTGCTCTTACCGTTTGCACGCAATCAGCGACTTGGGCAATCCAAACCGCCACTCGATGTAAAGCTCTGCTTCTGGGAACAACTCGCGCATCTCACGAATCGATAAAAGGTTCCAGTCTGGCTCGGTTTGCTTGATCCAAAACCTGTTAAGCCAATTGATCAACCAAATCAAGGTATGCCTCGGCAACAGTAGAATTACTGACGGTAGCCATGTATGGCTTTCGATGAGGAAGTATTTGTACGGGGTCTGCACAAAGTACCGTTTTCCCACGCGGCGAATCTCCTCGGCGAAGGCTTTCTGGTACTGGAACGACTGCTCGCGGAACTCGCGCCAGTGCTGGTAGGCATAAATCTCGCTTTTGGGAACTGTGACATGTTCAATCACAGACGAACAGAACACGATATCGAACTCTTGGTCATTGAAAGGCAACCGCCCACTCTCGGGCAGCAAGACGGTGTGAAACCCGCGCTGGGCAGCTTCCTCCAGCGCCTGCGGGTCTATATCGGCGACCCAGATGTTCCGATGTTCGGGCAGGATGGCGGCAATATGAGAGCCGTCCCACCCGCCTAAGTCGAGAACCTTGTCCTCTGGTGAAACAGGCAGGAGTCGCCGAAATAGTTTGCCTCTTTTGGCGCGCGCCTTCCGAGACGCATTCAGAACCGCCCGCTGCAGCAAGCTTCGCATAGGGCGTCTATTCGACAATCTCAGAGCGGGTTCCTGCATGCTCGCAAGGTACACTTCTCCTGCCTATGGGTTCGCTCGGTTGGAAGTGGCGGCGGTTGCGGGCGATGTCGGCGCGGGAGGTCGCAATGCGCGTGGCGCGAGCGGTGCGCGAGCGGGTGTCGCCGCTGCCCAAAGAGCCGCCCGACGCGACTTGGGGGCGCTACTACGCCCAGCACGCGCCCGCGCCGACCTTGCAGCGCATCGCCGAGGCGCTCGCGCCCCGCACGCAGGCGGTCTCGGCGGCGGAGCGGGAACGGCTGCTGCAGGAGGCGGACGCCTTGGTGCGCGGCGCATGGACGCTGTTTGGCTACCCCGTGCAACTGGACGACCCGCCCTGCTGGCGGCGCAACTACCTGCTCGGCAAGGACTGGACGGACGCCCCCGCGAAGGCGATCGACTATCGGCGCATCGATCTCGCGGGCGGGGTGAAGTATGTGTGGGAACTCTCGCGCGGGCAGCCGATTCTGCGTCTGGCGCAGGGCTACGCGCTCACGGGCGAGGGGGAGTACGCCGAGACTTGCCGCCGCTGGCTGCTGGACTGGATTGCCCGCAACCCGCGCGGGTGGGGGATTCACTGGACGAGCGCGCTGGAGCATGCGATTCGCGTCTTCGCGTGGGGCTACGCGCTTGCGCTGCTTGCCGACATGCTTTCGGACGCCGAGGCGCAGACCTTACTGGGCGCGCTGGTGCAGCACGGCGAGTTCATCGAGCGGCACATGTCGCCTGGCTCGTCGGCGAACAACCACCTGATTGGCGAGGCGGCGGCGTTGGCGTTTCTGGGGCGCCTGCTGCCCGACGGCGCGCTCGCGGCGCGTTGGCGCAGGGTCGGCTACGCGACGCTGGAGCGCGAGGCGCTGCGCCAGTTCTACCCCGACGGCGTCAACGCGGAGCAGGCGTTCGGCTACCTGCCGTTCGTGTGGGAGTTCTACCTGCACGCCTACCGCCTGCAGCCGATGCCCGACGCGGTGCGCGAGCGGCTGGCGCCGAGCCTTGAGTTCGTGCGCGGTGTGATGGACGCTTCCGGCTATGTGCCGCAGGTGGGCGACGAGGACGACGGCACGGTTGTCCCGCTCTGGAGCGCGGCGGCGGATCGGCATCGGGTGGTGGGGCGTGCGCTGGCGCAGGTGCTGGGCTGCGAGCCGCCGCCTGCGCTGGGCGACGCCGACGACGCGCTCGCGCAGTGGCTGACGGGCGCGACGCCCCCCGCAGGCAGTCGGCTGACCGAGTCGCGCCTGTACCCCGACGGGGGCTATGCCGTGCTGCACAGTGGGCGTTGGCAGGCGCTGTTCGACGCGGGCGCGTTGGGGCTGGGCAGTCTCGCAGCGCACGGACACGCCGACGCGATTGCGATTTGGGCGTCGCTGGACGGCAAGCCGCTGCTGATTGACGCGGGTACTTACGCCTACCACGAAGACCCCGCATGGCGCGACCACTTCCGCAGCACGCCCGCGCACAACACCCTCACGCTGGACGGCAGGAACCAGTCCGAGATTCAGGGCGCGTTCCTGTGGGGTAGGAAGGCGCGCTCGCGCTTTGTGGCGCACGACCTGCGCGAAGGCTGGGTGGAAGGCGAGACGGAGGCGTACCTGCCCGATTGGATCTACCGCCGCGTGCAACTCACGGGCGACGCGCTCATCGTGCGCGATCGCGTCGGGCGCGACGCGACAGGCTCCGTGCAGTGGTACTGGCACTTCCACCCCGACTGGCAGGTGGAACCAACGGGCGAGGGCGTCTGGCGCATCACGGACGGGACGCGCGTCTGCACGCTGCAGCTGACTCAGCTGGCGGGCTACACGGCGCGGCTGTATCACGGCGACGAGGCGACCAAACTCGGCTGGTACTCGCCCCGCTTCGGGCACAAAGTGCCTTGCACGACGCTGGTGGTAGAGGCGAAGCCGCTGCCCGACGCCATCGACGAGGCGGGCGTCGTGTGGGCGTTTCGGGTGTAGCGCGCCGAACAATCCACCCGCGCGGGCGTCTAACCCGCGGGAGGCTCCTGCCCCGAAAGTGGGTATCCTACGGGAATGATTATGAACAAGCGCGTTGCAATCGTTGTGGGCATCGTGGCAATCGCGGCGGTCGCGCTCTGGATGCGCGGGCGCAACGCCGAAACCACCGAACCCGAAGTCGAACTGCGCACCGCGGAGGTCACCCGCGAAGATGTCGTGCGCTCGATCACCGCGACGGGCGTGCTGCGCACCTACAACATCGTCGATGTGAAGTCCAAAGCGGGTGGGATTGTCAGCCAGATTCTGGTCGATGTGGGCGACGAGGTGAAAGCGGGGCAACTGCTGGCGCGGATTGACCCCGCCGATACGCTCTCGGTCTACAATCAGGCGCAGGCGGACTTGGAGGCGGCGAACGCCCGTATCGAGCAGGCGCAGGAGAGCCTCCGCCTGCAACGCGAGCAGAGCCAACTCGCCGTGCAGCAAGCCGAGCAGAACCTGCAGGCAGCCGAAGCGCGCCTGCGTCAGGCGGAAACCCGCGCGAACCTGCAGCCGACCATAACCGAAGCGCAACTCCAATCCGCGCGCACCGCGCTGGAGACCGCCCGCAAGAACTTGGAGCAGCTGGAGCGCGTGAGTATCCCGCAAGACCGCGCGCAAGCACAGGCGAATTTTGAGGCGGCGCGCCAAGCCGTCGAGACCGCCCAGCGCAACCACGAACGGCTCAAGAGCCTACTGCAGAAAGGCTATGTGTCGCAGCAGCAGGTGGACAACGCCGCCGCGCAGTTAGAGAACGCCCGCGCGCAACTGATCGCCGCGCAGCAACGCCTGCAGACGCTGGAGCAGGACATCCAGACGCGCTTGGAGACCGCGCGCGCCCGCGTGCAGGAGGCGGAGGCGAACCTGCGCTCGGCGGAGGCGAACCGCGCCCAAATCGAAGTCGCGCAGCAAGCCCTGCGCGAGGCGCACGCCCAATACGAGCAGGCGAAAGCCGCCCTCGCCCAAGCGCGCTCGAACCTGCGCCAAATCCGCCTGCGCGAGGCGGACATCGCGACCGCCAAAGCGCAACGCGCCCGCGCCGACGCGCAACTCTACAACGCCAAAGTGCAACTGGACAGCACCACCATCACTGCCCCGCTGAGCGGCGTGGTCATCGCGCGATTCGTCGAACAGGGCACGATTGTCCCGCCAGGCACTTCGCTGTTCTCGCAGGGCAACACGCTGCTGCAAATCGCCGACACCAGCCGTATGTATGTGGAGGTCTCCGTCGACGAGGCGGACATCGGCAGCGTGCGGATTGGGCAGCCTGTGGACATCCGCGTGGACGCCTTTCGGCGCGAACGCTTCAAGGGCAAGGTCAGCCGCATCGACCCGCAAGCCGTGCTGGAGCAGAATGTGACGGTCATCAAGGTGCGCGTGGAGATCGAAAAGCCCGACCCGCGCCTCAAGCCCGGCATGAACGCGACCTGTGAGTTTCTGGTCGCCCGCAAGAACGATGTGGTCGCCGTACCCAACGAAGCGGTCAACGAGACCCCGCAAGGCGCGTTCGTGGAGGTGATGCCGAACGGGCAACAGCAGCCCCAACGCCGTGAGGTGAAAGTAGGACTGCAAGGCAACACGAAGACCGAAATCATCGACGGTCTGCAGCCCGGCGAGGTAGTCGTCACGGGGCGCATCTTCAACCGACAGGATGAGGGACCCGGCTCGCCGTTCGGTCGCCCGTTCGGTCCGCGCATGGGCGGCAGTTCCCCGCGCGGCGGCGGACAAGGCGGATCAGGCGGCGGACAGGGCGGACCGCCAGGCGGAGGTGGGCGATGAGCATCTTCGAAAGTTTCCTCACGGCAATCGATAGTCTGCGCGCGAACAAGATGCGCACGCTGCTGACCATGCTGGGCGTGATTATCGGCGTGGCGGCGGTCATCACGATGATCGGGATTGCACAGGGCGCGCGCCAAGCGACGCTGGAGCAGGTGCAGCGGCTCGGCGCGAATGTGCTGACCGTGCGCCCTGGTCAGGCGCGGCGCGGCGGCGCGTTCCTCGGATTCGGCAGCACCCAAACCCTCAAGATCGAAGACGGCGACGCGATTATGAAATCCTGCGGCGAGCTGGTCGCCCGCGTCTCGCCCGAAGTGTGGACGACCCAGCAGGTCAAGTACCTCAACCGCAACATGCGCACCAGCATCTCAGGCGTCACGCCCGAGCTACAACCCATCCGCAACCTCGTGCTGGAGGAGGGCAGGTTCGTCAACGAGCAGGATATGGAGGGTATGGCGCGGGTGGCGGTGATTGGGCACACCGTGTGGCAGGAGCTGTTTCAGGGCGGCGCGTGCGTGGGCAAAACGATCCGAATCGGCGGGCAAACCTACGAGGTCATCGGGCGCATCGCCTACAAGGGCGACACGGGCTTCCGCAGCTTCGACGACCGCGTCTACATCCCGCTGCCGACCGCCATGCGCCGCCTCATGGGGCAACGCCACCTGGACGCGCTGAATGTGCAGGCGCGCGCCTCCGACAAGATGAACGAGACCCAGACCTGCCTTGAGGACGCCCTGATGAAGGCGCACAAAATCCCCCCATGGGGCGACCCCGACTTCCGCGTGTTCAATCAGGGCGACTTCGTGGAGACCGTCGAAGCGACCGCGCAGGTGTTCACCTTCCTGCTGGCGGGCGTCGCGCTGGTGTCGCTGATTGTCGGTGGCATCGGCATCATGAACATCATGCTGGTCTCCGTCACGGAGCGCACGCGCGAGATTGGTCTGCGCAAAGCCATCGGCGCGACGAAGTTCAACATCCTGCTGCAGTTCCTGATCGAGTCGGTGGTGGTGAGCGTGCTGGGCGGGCTGATTGGGATTGCGCTGGGCTACTGGGCGGCGGGCTACATCAGCGCGCAGGCGAACTGGAAGGTGCTGGTTCCCGTCGAGGGCGTGCTGCTGGCGTTCGGGTTTGCGGCGTTTATCGGCGTCTTTTTCGGGCTGTACCCTGCGTGGCGCGCCGCGCAACTGCAACCGATTGAAGCCCTGCGCTACGAGTAGCAGGAACCCCGCGCCCAGCCGCGAACCATGCGCCTGCTATGGCTATCAAGGTCGGAGTGCAACTCTATTCGGTGCGGGACGACTGCAAGCGCGACCTGCCCTACACGCTGGCGGAGGTCGCCAAAATCGGCTATCAGGGCGTCGAGTTCGCGGGCTACTACGACTTCGACGCGGCGACCCTGCGCAAGATGCTGGACGACAACGGGCTGGAGTGCTGCGGCGCGCATATCGGGCTGGACGCGCTGCTGGGCGACAACCTCCAGCGCACGATAGAGTTCCATCAGACGCTGCGCTGCCCGTATCTGATTGTGCCGGGGCTGCCTGCGGAGCGCACCGCCTCGCGCGAGGCGTGGCTGGAGACGGCGCGCCTGTTCAACGACATCGCCGAGCAACTCAAGCCCTACGGCTTCCGCACAGGCTACCACAACCACTGGATCGAGTTCCAGCCGTTCGACGACGGGACGCTGCCGTGGGATGTGTTTTTCAGTAACACTGCGCCTGCAGTGATTATGCAGATCGACACGGGCAACGCGCTGCATGGCGGGGCGCACGCCGCGCCGTTTGTGCGCAAGTACGCAGGGCGCGCCGTCACCGTCCACTGTAAGGAGTTCTCCAGCACGAACGAGAACGCCATCATCGGCGAGGGCGAGGTGCCGTGGGCGGAGTTTTTCGAGGCGTGCGAGACCGTCGGCGGCACGGAATGGTACATCGTCGAGCAGGAGACCTACGCGCATCCCCCGCTGGAGACGATACGCCTGTGCTTCGAGGCGATGCGACGGATGGGGAAAGTATAGGAACGCACGCGATTATACCGTCGCACAGCTTTGCGTGAAGGCGATGTAGTCCTCCAGCGTCTCTTCGGCGCGTCCCGATTCGATGGCGCGTTGCGCCAGCAGCGCGCCGTCGCGGATGTCGTCCACGCGCCCTGCGACCCACAGCGCGACGCCCGCGTTGGGCAGAATCGCCTGCATGCGCCGTTCGTCGTCGCCTGCGATAGCGGCGCGGAGTATCTGCGCGTTCTCCTGCGGGGTGTCGCCTGCGGCAAGCGCGTCTGCAGGCGCAGGCTGCAGTCCCAAATCCTGCGGCGTGAACTCGAAAGTCTCCACCGCGCCGTCGGGCTTGAGGTGCGCGGCGACCGTGACGCCAATCGGCGAGACCTCGTCCAGCCCGTCCATCCCATGCACCACCAGGGCGCGTTTCGTGCCCAGTTGCGCCAGCGCCTCGGCAATCAGCGTCAGCCACTCCCAGCTGAACACGCCCAGCAGCTGCTTGCGGGCGTTCGCGGGGTTAGTCAGCGGTCCCAGCAGGTTGAACACCGTGCGCACGCCGAGTTCACGGCGCACAGGGGCGACATGGCGCATCGCGGGATGGTGCAGCGGCGCAAACATAAACCCGACGCCGACCTGCTCGATGCCCTGCGCGATTTGTTCGGGCGTGAGGTTCAGGTTCACGCCCAGCGCTTCCAGCACATCCGCGCTGCCGCACTTGCTGCTGACGGCGCGGTTGCCGTGCTTGGCGACGGGTACACCCGCCGCCGCGACCACGAACGCCGTCGCCGTCGAGAGGTTCCAAGTCTTCAGCGTGTCGCCGCCCGTGCCGCAGGTGTCCAGCAGGTCGGGATTATCGATGGGAACCTTCACCGAGTGGGCGCGCATGGCGCGGGCGAAGCCGACCAGCTCCTGCAGCGTCTCGCCGCGCGTGCGCATCGTCATCAGCACGCCCGCGATTTGCACAGGCGTCAGCGCGCCCTGCATCATCGCGTCCATCAGCGTCTCCGCCTGTCCCGCGTCTAAGTCGTCTCCTTCCAGCACCCGCCGTAGTAGGCTGGCAAGTTCCATACGCTAAATATACCCGTTTTTGTGAAAGTGCCGCTTCTCCCAGCAAATTCACCGAAATTTCCACTCAATTCGCCCCCAAGCGGCAGGAATCGGGGCAAAAACTGGTGTATAATTAGGGTGCGTTGAAGCGTTTCAAGCCAACGCGAAGGAGGTTCAAGCAATGAAGCGTACACTGTTCGCTTTGGGCATTCTGGTGGGCGCGCTGACGATAGCGACCGCCCCTGCGCAGATTGTGTACTCGTTCGAACCCGAAGACCTGCATGGCTTTGCGGGCAGCGGAGGCGACGGCTGGCAAGTTCTCCGCGCGACGACGGGCGTAACGCACGGCGAATACTCGATGGGCGTTCTCTGGCCAACAGACAGCGGCGGCTTCCGCTGGCTGTTTGGCAACGGCGCGCGCGATGAGTTGTTGCCCTATCTGCAACTCAGCAAGAGACTGTTGATGGACGCCACTGTGCCTACAGGCGTGAGTGTTCCGTGGTCGAATATGACATTCTCTTTGAACGGTCCAAGCCCCTACGGATGGAACCAGTTGACAGGTTCGATTGGTCTACCCCGTGTAGCGGGCACGCGCACCATCTTGATTGACCTCGAGTCGCTGCCGCTGCCCGACCCAGACATCGAGTGGTTCCAGATTAACTTCGGGATGAACGCGGGCGCGTCGCACCAACTCTACTTCGATAACCTGCGCCTGTACCGCACGGCGTGCGAGATGACCGCGATGACCTTTGATAGCGATGTGCACGGCTTCGCGCCTGACCCAAACAACTTGTCGGTCACTGTCTCGTGGAACAACGGCAAGATGCGCATCGCCTCGACGGGCGGGTTCCACTGGATTTTCGGCGGAAGTGTGCCAGGGTTGGCGGCGATGGTGCGTCGGGGCGATATGGTGGTGATGGATGTCACAATCGTTTCGCCGCCCCCCGCAGGCTGGGGCAACCTGATTATGTCAATCAACAGCCCCGCAGGCTGGGGACAATCAGATTATACCGCTGAAATCGCAGCAGGCAGCAACACCTTCACGCGCACGATTGCGCTCGACTATCGCGGCGTGGCGCTGCCAAGCGACGATAACCCCGACTACTGCCTGCTGAATCTCGGCATCAACTCGGGCGGACCGATGACGATTGAGGTGGACAACATCCGCATCTACCGCACGGCGGTGGAGGGCGATGTGAACTGCGACGGCTGCGTGGACGACGCCGACCTGCTGACCGTGCTGTTCGAGTTCGGCAGCACGGCGATTACCCCCGCCGATGTGAACAACGACCGCGTGGTGGACGACGCCGACCTGCTGACCGTGCTGTTCAACTTTGGTACCGGCTGCTAACCTCTCCTCACCTCCCAAGCCCCTCCCTCACGCTTGGGGGAGGGGTTTCGGCAGGACTTTCCCCTGTGGGGGCGAATCTGTGCCTCCGATATGTGGATTCGTGCGTTCCTTCTGGCGAGTTTGTGCGGTAGTCTGCTTTGCAGCAGCGTTTCTCAAGCGACGGTTCGGTTTGCGCGATTTCCTGCCCCATCGCCCGACGGCAAGCAGATTGCCTTCTCGTGGCAGGGCGACTTGTGGGTTGCCCCCATCACAGGCGGCGTGGCGCAGCGGTTGACCGTGCATCCCGCGTATGACTTCGCGCCGATTTGGTCGCCCGACGGCAAGAAGATTGCCTTCACCTCCGACCGACACGGCAACGACGATGTGTTCGTGCTGCACTTGGACACGGGCGCGGTGCAGCGGCTGACCTACTTCTCGGCGCGCGACCGCGCGTGGGGCTGGACGCCCGACAGTCGCGCCGTGCTGTTCGAGTCGCGGCGCGAAAGCGAGCCATACGGAGCGGACTTCAGCGCGTATGTCGCCCCGCTGGACGGGGGCACACCCTACCGCCTGCACAAGGCGTCGGGGTCGCCGTTCGCCCTCTCGCCCGACGGCAAGCGGCTGGCGTTCGTGCGGCGCGACAGCGCGTGGTGGCGCAAGGGCTATAAAGGCAGCGCGCAGGGCGACCTATGGCTGCTGGAGCGCGCGACCAACCGCTATGTGCGCCTGACCGACGCCGACACGCCCGACACCTTCCCGATGTGGGGCGCGGACGGGCGCACCCTCTACTTCGTCTCCGAGCGCGACGGCGCAGCGAACCTGTACGCGCTGGACACCCAGACGCGACGTACACGCCCCCTGACCCGCTTCAAGGACGACGGCATACGCTTCCCGCAAATCAGCGCGAACGGCGCGGTGATTACCTTTGAGCAGGGGATGGATGTGTATCGGCTGGACACGGCAACGGGCGCGATGCAGGTCATCCCGCTGCTGGTTCCCGCGCAGGACGCCCGCGCCGCCGAGCAGGTGCGCCGTACCTTCAGCGCGAATGTGAACGACTACGCGATTGCGCCCGACGGCAAGGAGTTCGTGTTCGCCGTGCGCGGGGAGCTGTTCGCCGCGCGCTTCCCTGACGGCGGTCCCTCGCGCAACCTGACCGAGACGGTAGAGCCAGAGAGCGACCCGCAGCTCTCACCCGACGGCAAGACGCTTTACTTCGCGGCGGAGCGGGACGGTACAGTGCAAATCTACCGCCTCACTTCGGGCGACGCGGACGAGCCGCGCCTGCGCCGCGCCCGCACGCATAAGGTGGAACCCCTCACGAACGCGCCGCAGGGCGCGAGCCAGCCGCGCCTCTCGCCCGACGGCAAACTGCTGGCGTACCAGCGTGGGCTGGGCGAACTCGTCGTGCGCCACCTGGAGACCCAGCAGGAGCGCACCCTGACCGAGTCGTGGAATCTGGGCACGATTGCGTGGTCGCCCGACAGCCGCTGGATCGCCTTTGACCGCTACGACGAAAACTACAACGCCGATGTGTTCGTCGTGCGCGTGCCAGAGTTCCAGACGCCCGCGCCCGACGCCGAGCCGAAACAGGAAAAGCAAGAGTCTCCAGGCGCGGGCGACGCCGTTGACGACGCGCCCGTCGTCTACAACATCTCGCGCCACCCGCGCAACGACTTCGCGCCGAGTTGGTCGGCGGACGGACGCGCACTGGTGTTCCTCTCGGAGCGCGAGACCGATGTGCTGAACATCTGCCATGTGTGGCTGCGCCGTGAGGATTATGAGCGCACCCGCGCTGACCGCGAAGAGGAAGAAGACGATAAGCACGACGCGCCCAAAAAAGCCGACGAGAAAAAGGAACCCCTGCGCGTCGATATCGACCTGGACGACATCCATCTGCGCGTGCGGTTGGCAACGCGCTACGCCGCGGGCGTGCAGGAGGCGGTCGTCGCGCCCGACGGCGAGCAAATCGCCTTCCGCAGCGCGTATCAGGGGCAACCCGACCTGTACCTCATCAAGTGGGACGGCAGCGACGAGCGACGCCTCACTACAGGCGGCGCGTCGCCCGAAAACTTGCGCTGGAGCAAGGACGGCAAGACCGTCTACTACCTCAGTCGGGGACGGCTGCAGCGCATCGCGGCGTCGGGGGGCAACCCGCAGACCACACGCACCGACGCCGAAATCGTCATCAACCTCCCGCGCGAGCGCGAGTATCTCTACGACGCCGCGTGGCGCACCCTCAACGAGACCTTCTACGACCCCAACTTCCACGGGGTGAACTGGGCGGCAATGCGCGACAAGTACCGCCCCTACCTGCCCTACGCGCAGAGCGACCGCGACTTCACGGCGGTGGTGCTGATGATGCTGGGCGAGTTGCGCTCGTCGCATCTGAGTTTCTCGCTGGCGCGGGGCGAAAGCACCGACGCGCCGTCTAACACGGGCATGCTGGGTGTGGTTTTCAGCGACACGCGCGACGGCGACGGGCTGCTGATTGAGCGCGTGCTGCCCAATACGCCCGCTGCACGGCGCGAGGTGAACCTCAAAGCGGGCGAGCGCATCCTCGCTGTCGACGGCAAGCCGCTTACGCGCACGACGAACCTCTACCAACTGCTGGACAACACGGTCGGCAAGCGGATTGAACTCAAGGTGCGCGGCGCGGACGGCAACGAGCGTATGGTCTTCCTGCGCCCCATCTCGGTCGCCGAGTTCAATAACGCTGTCTATCGCGACTGGGTGGAGCGCAATCGGCGGTATGTGGAGGAGCGCACGAACGGGCGCGTGGGGTATGTGCATATCCAAGCGATGGGCGAGGCGAGCCTACGCGAGTTCGAACGCGACCTGTACGCCGTCGCCTATGGCAAGGACGCGCTGATTATCGATGTGCGCTTCAACGGCGGGGGGCGCACCGCCGACTACCTGCTGACGATGCTACACCCCGCGCGACACGCCTACACCATCGGGCGCAACGGCGCACGCGGCTACCCGCAAGACCGCCTGCCCGTGATAGGCTGGCATCAGCCGATTGCCGTGCTGTGCAACGAGCGCAGTTTCAGCAACGCCGAAATCTTCGCGCACGCCGTCAAGACCCTCAAGCGCGGCGCGCTGGTGGGCATTCCGACCGCAGGCGGGGTGATTAGCACGGGGCAACGCCGCCTAATGGACGGCAGCACGGTCAGCACCCCTGGACGCGGCTGGTACACCCTCGACAAGGGCGTCAACTTGGAGGGCAACGGGGCAGTGCCTGACTACCTCGTGGACTTCACGCCCGACGATGAGGCTGCCGCACGCGACCCGCAACTGGACAAAGCCATCGAGGTCATCCGACGGCGGTAGCTTACTGCAGGTGCGCCTCCAGGACCTTGCGCCACCGCTGCACAAGCGGGTCGTCGGCGGGGAGCGTGTTCAGCGTCTCCCGCGCGTCGGCATAGCAGCCAAGTTGGTAGAACACGGCGACGCAGGCGCGCGGGGCGTTTTGGCGGTTCGCGCGCGCCCAGCGCAGGCGCGTCTGTTCGTCGGGCGTGAGCGTGCGGAACTCGTAGACGCCTGTTAGCCCCTCGCCCGCGACCTCGCCTGTGGCGAGCGCCTCAATCGTCAGGCGGTAGCGCACGCCTGCCTGCAGCATGGTGTTTTGCGCGAGGCGCGCTTGCGCGCCCTGTACCTCAAGCGGCACGGGGTCGCCTGTGTCAGCGCGTTCCAGTCGGGCGCGGTAGCGCGCGGCGTCGGGGATGGCTTGCCAGCGGAACTCTGGCGTGAGACTTTCCAGCGCGCGGTTGGCGGGGTTCGGCGCAAGCAGTTGCACGGCGCGTTGGGCGGGCGCATCGTCGCTGCGCGTGGGCGCGTCGGGCGGGTTGGCAAACAGCGCGGCTGCCGCCGACGCCCATTCGGGCAGGCGCGTCGTACCCTCGTACCAGACGCCGCCCTGCTGACGGAGCGCGAGCGTTTCAGGCGCAGTCGGCAGGAGCAGTGCACGCCCGATGAACACCAGCGCCAGCACCGCTGCCGCCGCCGCGAGGGGCGCAACCCATCGGAGCAGCACAACGCGCGAACGGCGCGCCTCACGCACCATCGCCTCCGCCCGCAGGAGTTGCTTATAGGTCTCCCGACACACGGGGCACAGGGTGATGTGGTCAATATACTCGTCATAGCGGTCGCAGCGCCTGCCGCGCTCGACCAGTGCCAGAATCTGCGCCGCGCTCAGGTGCGTCTCGTCTGCCGCGTCGCGTGGGTGCATCCTCGCTGTCCGATTCGCTCTCATGGCTGTTGCTCCTTGCGTTGCTCACTCGATTCGCAGGTACTTTGCCAGTTTGAGGGCGGCGCGGCGCAGGTCGCCCTGATTGGGCGTTGCGTCGTTCAGGGCGCGTCGTTCGGCGTCGCTGAGCGGCTCGCCGTCGCGCTCCAGCGTTGCGATGGCGCGCTGCACGGCGTCGTCGCCGCCGAGCCAGTCGCGCCGATGCTGCACCAAGTACGCCAGCACCTTCGCGCGCCCGCGCATCAGGTGGCTGCGCACGGTCGCCGCGTTCATCCCCAGCATCTGGGCGATGTCCTCCAGTCGCTCGTGCTGGGCGTGCAGCCACAGCACGCGCCGCTCCGCGTCCGAGCAGACCTGCTGCACAATCGCGTACAACTGCGCCTGCGTCTGCTCATCGGCAATCCGCTCCAGAAGACTCGCCTCGAACGACTCCTGTTGCAGATCAAGAACGCCGTCGGGATTCTCCAGTTGCGTGAAGGGCGTCTCGGCTTGACGGTAGGCGCGGCTGTAGTAGGTGACGAGGCAGTTCGCGGCGATGCGGTAGAGCCAGTGTTCGTAGGGCGCGTTCAGGTGGGTGGTGGGCAGGTAGTTCGCGACGCGCAGCAGCGTCTCTTGCACCAAATCTTCAGCGTCGTCGTGGGTGCGGGCGCGCGCGCGAAAGTAGCGCTGCAAGCGTGTTCGGCTTTCCTCAAGCAACGCCTCCAGCGCGTCGTGGTCGCCGCGAGCCGCCTCGCAAGCCAGCCGATTCAGCGCATCGCTACGGTCATCCTGCAACGCAACACTCCCAACAAATCTATTGTACCCCCTGAAGGTGCAACGCTTTGCGCGGCGGGCGAGTCTTCGCGTTCGGAACCCTTTGGAACGGAGGACGACCATGCAGAACCGATGGCTAATACTGGGCTTGAGTGTTCTTGTCTCGGCGATGTTATGGGTTGCGGGGCGCGCCCAAGCGGTGATTACCTATCAGGGCTACCTGCGCATGGGCGGCGCGCCTGCCAACGGAAACTACGACTTCATCTTCACCCTGTACGACGACCCGATGGCGGGCAACCAAGTCGGCGTCCAAGTCAGAATCAACAACAAGCTCGTCAGAAACGGGTTGTATACTGTGGAACTGGACTTCGGTCCTCACAATGTTATCTGGAACGCCCTGCCCGCACGCAATCGTTGGCTGGAGATTCAGGTGCGCCCAGCGGGGGGCGGGAACTTCATGCGGCTTGCCCCGCGCGTGCGCATCCACGCCGCGCCCTATGCGTGGGCAGCGTTTCCTGTGGGACCCGCCGCTGGCGACCTGGCGGGCAACTATCCGAACCCGTTAGTGGTCGGCTTTCGGGGATTGCCGCTGGCGGTGTTCAACGCGGCGAACCCGCCGAATGTCGGCGACTTTTTGTTCTGGGACGGCGGCTTCTGGAGACCCGCAGGCGGCGCAGGCGGTGCAGGACCCGTGAACGGCGCCCTCTTGTTCTGGAACGCTGGCATACTCAGGTGGCAGCCAATGGCGGTTCCGCCTGCGGTCGGCAATGTGCCCGTTTGGAACGGCAACGCTTGGGTGCCTGGCGTGATTCTGCCGGAAGGACCCGCGGGCGGCGACCTGTTCGGCAACTACCCGAACCCGATGGTTGCAGGGCTGCGCGGGCGCCCCGTCTCGCCGAATCTTCCCCAGACAGGACAAGTGCTGAAGTGGGATGGCATGATGTGGACGCCCGCGAACGATCTGACCGATGGCAACTTCACGCTGCCGTTCACGGGCGGCGCAGCCGTACAAAACGGCGCGACCTTCGCCATCGCCAACCCCGCCCCGACGGGTCAAGCGGTTGCGATTTCGGGCGCGTCTGCCAGCACGAGCGGCGCGGGCATTCTCGGCGAGGCGACCGCCACGACAGGCGAGGCGTATGGCGTGATTGGACGCAGCGCGAGCCAGAGCGGCGTCGGCGTGTTCGGCGAGGCGACCGCGACTTCGGGCGACACGCGCGGTATACTGGGGCGCAGTAGCAGCACCAGCGGCGTCGGCGTGTTCGGCGAGGCGACCGCGACTTCGGGCGACACGCGCGGTATACTGGGGCGCAGTAGCAGCAGTAGCGGTATCGGCGTGTTCGGCGAGGCGACCGCGACTTCGGGCAGCACGCGCGGAGTAGTGGGACGCAGTAGTAGCACCAGTGGCGTCGGCGTGCTTGGCGAAGCCACCGCGACTTCGGGCAGCGTCTACGGTGTTCAGGGGCGCAGTAGCAGCAGTAGCGGTATCGGCGTGTTCGGCGAGGCGACCGCCACGACGGGCAACACCTATGGTGGTCTGTTCCAGAACCCCTCCAGCAGTGGCGCAGGCGTGTACGGCTACGCGCAGGCGACCACAGGCACAAACTTCGGCGTGGTCGGGCGTTCCGAAAGCCCTTCGGGACGCGGCGTGGTCGGCGTCGCCGAAGCCTCCACAGGCACAAACTACGGCGTGCTGGGACGCACCAACAGCAGCGCGAACGGCTGGGGCGTGTACGCAAACGGACGCTTGGGCGCGTCGGGCACCAAGTCGTTCCAGATTGACCACCCGCTCCGCCCAGAGACCCACTTCCTGAACCACTTCTGCATCGAGGCGCCTGAGCCGTACAACCTCTATCGCGGCACGGTGACGCTCGATGCCCAAGGCGAGGCATGGGTGCAACTGCCCGACTACTTCGAGGCGATTAACCGCGACGCTTCGTATCACCTGACCCCTATCGGCGCGGCGATGCCCAACCTGCATGTGGCGGTGGAGATTCAGGGCAACCGCTTCAAAATCGCGGGCGGCGCGCCCTTCAAAAAGGTCTCGTGGGAAGTGAAAGCCGTTCGCAACGACCCATGGGTGCAACAGTACGGCTACCAGACCGAGCAAGAGAAGCCGAAAGAGTACCAGGGCTTGTACCTGCACCCCGAACTGTACGGGCAACCGCAGGAGCGCGGCGTCTTCTACATGCTTCGTACCGAGCCTACCTACCAACTGCCTGCCGAACCCTGAAAGCGAGCACCCGCCTGCCCCGCGCGGGACGGGCGGTACCCGCATCATCATCGGAGGTGAACCATGCGAAAACTCATCGCAACTCTGGGAATGTTGATTGGGCTTAGTCTCGCGGGCGTGTATGCCCAGCAAGGCGGAATGTTTGACCTCACTTGGTGGACAATCGACTCAGGCGGCGTGACCTTCGCCACAGGCGGCATGTTCGAGATGGGCGGCACGGTCGGACAGCACGACGCGCACGAGGAACTCCACCACCCCGGCGCGAACTTCCTCAACGGCGGCTTTTGGTTCGAGCCGTGCTGGACCTCCAACGGCGATGTGGACGGCGACGGCTGCGTGGACGACGCAGACCTTCTATTCGTGCTGTTTAACTTCGGGAATATGGGACAGCACCTTGCCGATGTCAACTGTGACGAGATGGTGGACGATGCTGACCTGCTGATTGTGCTGTTTAACTTCGGCGCAGGCTGTTAGCCAACCCCCTGCCTACGCGGCGGCGGGCACAACCGCCGCCGCGCCTTATGTGCTATAATCCCGCCATGCAGGCGACCTTACCTGAAGGCTGGACGCAAGCCGAGTATGCGTGGCTAAGCGCGCTGGGGCAGGCGCGCGACCCCGCACGGCTGCTTGACCAGCATCGCGACTGGCAACGCGCGGCGTGGGTGCAGGCGAAGTTAGACGCGCTGCAGGGGCTGACCCCCGACGCGATGCAACGCCTAACGCCCGCCGTGCAGGGCTTGATCCGCCTCGCCGACCGCTTGGGCGCGCTGGAGTTGCGCTGCTACGCGCGGGAACGGCGGCTGGACTTCGCGCTGGCGTTGTACGACTTGCGGGGCGTCTCGCCCGTAATGCGCGAGTTGGCGGGGCTGCTCCCGCGCGCCTCGTCGGTGCGTCAGGTTAACGGCTGGCGGGTGCTGGCGGGGCTGTATCGGGTGCTGGGCGAGTTGGCGCAGGCGCAGCAAGCCGCGCAACGCGCCTACACCGCCGCGCAAGGGCTGGGCAACGACGCACTCATCGGGCAGTGCGAGTATATGCTGGCGCTCCTTGCGCACACTGCGGGCGACACGGACAGCGCGCTGCGCTGGGTGCAACGCGCCCGCGCCAACGCACAACGCGCGAACCAACTGCGCGGCGTCGCCGAGTGCTACACCTTCGAAGGCGTGGTGCGCCGCGCCCGCGGCGAGTACGACCAAGCCCTCGCAGCCTACCGCGCAGGCATCCAAGCCAGCGAGCAAGCCGACTTCCCGCTTGGCGTCGCCCGCTGCATCGCCAACACGGGGCTGGTCTACTGGACGATGGGGCTGTACGAGGATGCGCGGCTGCACTACCGCGAGGCGATGACGCGCTTCCAGCAACTCGGCGCGGAGTGGGATGTGGCGACCTGCACGCTGAACACGGCGATCCTGCTGCAGCACGACGGCGACTACGAGGGCGCGCTGGAACTGTACGCGCAGGCGCAGCGACGCTACGAGGCGCTGGGCGACACAGAAGGCGTCGCCTACTGCCTGCTCAACCGCGCGGCGGTCTACGACGATATGCGCCAGCACGCCCGCGCGGCGCAGACGGCGCATCAGGCGGCGACGCTGTTTGATCGCTTGCAAATCCCGCTGCAGGCGGTGCAGGCGCGGCAACTGAAGGCGAACGCGCTGCTGCAGGTAGACCAACCCCGCAACGCGCGCCTCACGCTGGACGCCGCCCAACGCCTGCTGGAGACGCTGCCCAATCCGACGCTGGCGGTGCATCAGGCGTACCTGCTGGGCGAAGCGCACGGCAAGTTAGGCGCGTTCCGCGCCGCGCGACGGCAGTTCGAGGCGTGCCTGCGCCTGATTCGCGAGACGCCCGCCCTGCGCGACGCGCCCCCCGAAGAGGTCGGCGTGTACCTGAGCCAGTTCCGCGAGATTGTCGCGTCGATTGCGGGCTACTACGGGCGCGCGGGCGACTGGCGCGCGGCGTTCGACGCCTGCCAGCAGGGCAAGGGCAACGCGCTGCGCTTGGCATGGAACGCGCCCTTGAGCCTGCCCGAACTCACCCGCGCCGAGCGAGGGCGATTGGACGCCCTGCGCCAGCGCTACGAGACCGCGCTGAGCCGCCAGAGCCGCGCCCGCACGCCCGCCGAAGTCCGCCAACGCCGCCGCGAGACCGAGCGCGCCCTGCTGGAGTGGCGCGCCTACCAGCGCACGCTCGCCGCGCGCTACCCGCGCCTGAACTGGCAGCAGCCCGAACCGCTGCGCCCCGAACAACTGCCGTTAGACGAGCAGACCCTACTGATCGAGTACGCCGTCGCGCCTGATTGGTTGACCATCGTCTGGGCGCGACGGCAGGGCGGACGCACCCAACTCGGCGGACGGGTCGTGCGTATTCCTGCCGAGACGCTCCGCGCCGAGATTCAAGCCCTGCTGGAAGCCGTCGAGTCGGGGGCGTCGCTGGCGACAGTGCAGGCGCGGGCGCGGGTGCTATTCGAGCGGCTCATCCGCCCGCTGGAAGCGCAGTTGCAGGGTGTGCGGCGCATCATGGTGTGTCCCGACGGGGATTTGCACAGCGCGCCGTGGGCGGTCTTGTGCGACTCGCGCGGGCGGTATCTGCTGGAGCGCACAGCGATTGCGAGTTGTCCGTCGGCGTCGGCGTGGGCGGCGGCGGAGCGGTTGGCGCGCCCGAAGCAGCCCCCGCGCTGCATGCTGGTGGCTGCTGTGTCGGAGTTTCGCGGGGCAGGCGGCGACACCCGCGCGCGACTTAGCCCCCTGCCAGGCGCGCTGCGCGAGGCGAACGCTGTCCAGCGCGTGTGGGGCAGTCCTGTGCAGGCGCTGCGCAACCAGCAGGCGACCCGCGCGGGGCTGACCCGCGCGCTCACGCAAGCCGATGTGCTGCACCTGGCGACTCACGCGACGCCGAACCTGCGCATGCCGATGCTCAGCGCAATCGCGCTCTGGGGCGAGTCGGAGCCGCAGTGGCTCTACGCGCACGAGGTGCTGCAGCAGCGCCTGCGCGCGCGGCTGACGACGCTTTCGGCGTGTCAGACGGCAGTCGGCGCGACCACTGCTGACGGCGCGCTGGGGCTGCACTGGGCGTTCCTCGCGGCGGGCTGCCCGACGGTGCTGGCGACGCTGTGGCGACTGCCCGACGCCGTCGCGCCCGTGTGGAGCGAGCGGTTCTACGCGCGCTACAAGGCGGGCGCGTCCGCGCTGACCGCGATGCGCGAGGCGTGCCTTGCCGTGCGCCGCACCCCGCAGTTCCAGCACCCGCGCTACTGGGGCGCGTGGCAGTGCTTCGGGGCAACGGCGTGAGAAACTGGCAAAATTCGCGCCCCAAAGCCGCCAAAGGTGCAACGCTTTCGAAAGTGGGCGAGTCTCCTACCTATGCAGGGAGAAAGGAGACATCGGTTCCCTGCAAGGAGGAAGAACCATGAAGAAATACGCTGTGGCTGTTACGCTCGCACTTGCGTGCTTGAGCTTCACCAACGCTGTGGCACAGTTTACGGGGATGTCGGGCACAATACTGATTGAACACGGTGTCTACCAAGTCGGTCCCAACTCCCCAGCGCCCCAGTACACACCGAACGGCTTTCTGCTATCACCAGGCGCGAACTATCCGCTGGTTCAGAACCCGGTCATCGTCGGGAACGCCTTCCTTAATTATGCTACGGGTTCCCCGGGAATTGCCTTTCTGAATCGCACGACTGCGCCAGTAGGTCAGTTCGGCGGCGCATCGACGAGTATGTATTCCTTAGTCACGCCGAATCGGGGCTTGCTCTGGTGGAACAACTACATGGTGCGCGATGTCCCCTCCAACGACGGCGTGGGTACTTACAACGCCTCGGGCGGCAATGTCGTGTTTCAGAACGGACCGATTGCGCAAGCAGGGCGGGCGGGTATCTACTTCCCATTCGCTGGGTTTGCGGTCGGTCCCAACGCCTATGTTGCGGGCGCGATGCTGTTCGAGATGACCATTCTGAACGCGGCGAATGTCATCGTTAACCAGTTCATCTTGGGCGTCCACTTCGGCTTCGACGGGGTTGGACCGCGCCAGAACGGGGTATTTGTGTACGGTACAACGCCCGCGTTCTGGGGCTGGCAGTTCCAAGACTTCGGAAACACCTTCCGCGGCTACGGACTGGCTTGGACTCCTGTAGTCATTCCTGCAGGCGGAAAGTTCATACTGGAAGGAAGGCTCACTCTGCTGGCAGACCCCGACTCTGGGTTCGACATCGACAACAGCTTCGACAATGACCCCGATGTGATTGCGAACCTGCCGGAGTTCGGATACACAATCGTTCCTGAGCCTGCCAGCATGACGGCGTTGGGCGTCGGACTGCTTGCAATGCTGGCGCGTCGTCGACGCACTGCCTAAACCCATCCGATAGGCGGTTCCCTCACAAGGGGAACCGCCTTCCCACTCACTCCCCCGCGCCCATAAACTCGTCCACCGCGCGGAAGAGGTTGTGGTAATATCCCCACGCGAAACTGATGAGCGCAATCCCTGTGGCGATGATGGCGATGAGCGTCATCAGGCGCATAAACGCGCGGGGCAACTGACGCAGGTTCTCGTCGGCGCGCTGGGTGTACCACGCCGCGAGCGTCTGCAAGATGTTGGGCAACTCGCCCGTTTGCACGCCCGTGCGCGCGAGCATAATCTCTTCAATCGGGAACAGCCCCGACCGCTCCAACGCTTGGTCGATGTGCGCTGCGCCCTCCGCGCGCCCCAACTCCACCGACAGCAACGCCTCCGCCAGCGCGCGGTTCGGCACAGCGCCTGCCGCCCGCGCGTGCGCCGTCGCAGGGGCGACCCCCGCTTGCGTGAGCCGACCGAGATGGAACAGGTACTGCTCCAGCGACTGGGCGCGGATCCAGTCGGCGTAGGTGAAAAAGCCCAGCCTGTTCAGGCGCAGCCGCGCGCCTATGCGCTCCACCCCCGTCAGCAGGTAGCCCAGCAGCATCAGCGCCGTCAAGAGCAGCGTTGCGGTCAGCCCGTAGCGCAGGTACGCATGCCATACACTGCTGCCAATCGTCTGCAGCGCGTCCGCCGTCGTGTTGCCCGCAAAATCGCGGAACGCCCAAGTCAGCCCGATCCCGAACGGCGCAATCAGCGGCAGCAGCAGCACTGCATGCCACAAGCACCCCTGCGTCAATAGCGACCATTTGCGAACCGTGCGCCACTGCTCGTAGTAGGCAATCAGCCGATCGAGCATCTCGAGCAGATAGCCGCCATGCTCGGCGGCGCGGAACGCCCCGACCAGAAAGCCTGGGAACAGGTCGGGGAACTTCGCCAGCGCGTCGGAGATGCTTATCCCCTGCGCCGTATCGCGGGCGATGCTTTCGCTCGCGCGGCGCAAGCCCCTATGCGTCGTGCGCTGACTGAGGCTCTGGAACGCATTCGCGGGCGACATCCCCGCCTTGAGCATCGCGCGGAGCTGAATCAACCACAGCGTCATCGGGTGCGGCGCCACGCGCGACTGCTCCCAGTGCGCGGGTTGTGCCCCCCTGACCACGGCCACGGTCGCCCCTGCTCCGTGTGGGGAACTGAGTGGGGGTGGGGTTGTCCCGACGGCGTGTGGGGACGCCTGAACGGGCGGGGCGGTTTGGATGTAGGTCGGGATCAGCCCCTGCTGGCGGAGCAACTGCTGCGCATGGCGCACATCGGTCGCCTGAATCTCCCCCGCGACGCTCCGTCCCCCTGCGTCAACGGCTTGATACCGAAAGGTCTGCATCGTAGACCCGTACCTCTTGGGTTTGGATTCGCGGGTCGCGCAACAGTTCCTGCACGCGGGTTCCGTCGGGCAGGGTGTGGTCGGGCGTCATCTCGGCAAGCGGGATCAGCACGAACGCCCGCTCGCGCATGCGCGGGTGCGGAATGGTCAGTTCGGGCGTCTGCAGCGTTAGGTCGCCGTACAGGATGATGTCGATGTCCAGCGGGCGGGGCATCCAGTGTCCTTCGGTGAAGGTGCGCCCCTGCGCGGCTTCGACGGCTTTCACGGCGTGCAACAAATCGTGCGGGCTGAGTTCGGTCTCCGCCCACACGCCCAGATTCAGGTACAGGCGCGGGTCGGGCGTCTCGCCGACGGGCGTGGTCTCGTACACGCGCGAGACCTGCCGTGGAAACACCCCATACAGCGGCAGCCGACGCACCCCCTCGCGCAGGTTCCGCAAGCGGTCGCCCAGATTCGAACCGAGACTGAGATACACCTGCACCGCCATAGGCGCGGGAGAGTATACCCGTCTGCACGCGCATAAGCGGGTATACTTCCCTTCGGGATTCCTATGGCGCTTACAGCAACGCATGGAATCAGCTGGGACGAATATCTCCAGTTGCCGCTCACCCATTATGAGATCCTTGACGGTGAGGTGAACGCTTTGCCAACGCCGCTGTTTAAGCACCAAAAAATCGTTTCGGAACTGATGATTCGGCTGGGCGGGCAGATTCATCGCGACGCGAAGGGATATCTTGTGCCTGCGCCGTATGATGTCGTGATCCGCCGTGCGCCGCTGCGTACCCGTCAGCCCGACCTGCTGTTTATCAGCCGCGAACGCGCCGACCAAATCCCCGACCTGCAGAACCAGCCGCGCATCGAGATTGCGCCCGAACTCGTCATCGAAGTGCTGTCGCCTTCCGACACCGCCTCCGAGTGGCTGGAGAAACTGCGCGACTATCACCAAATCGGCGTGCACGAGGTGTGGGCGGTAGACCCGCAATCGGCGTCGGTGGAGGTGCTACGCTGGTCGGCAGTGGGCTGGCAATCGCAGGGCGTGTTCACGGGCGACCAGCCGATTCGCTCCGAAGTGCTGGGCGAGACGGCGGTCGCGCCCGAAATGCTGTTCGGGTGAGGTATCCTTGCGCTATGCGTGTGCAACCGATTGAGTGGCGCGACGGTGTCGTGGCGATTTTAGACCAGACGCAGTTGCCGCAGCGGGTAGTGGTTCACGAGTACGACAACTGGCAGGATGTGGCGGAGGCGATTCGCGGGATGCAGGTGCGCGGCGCGCCTGCGATTGGCATCGCCGCGGCGTATGGGCTTGCGCTCGCTGCGCGCGCGATCGACGCCCCGACGATGGAGGCGTTCCGCGCTGAGTTTGGGGCGGTGTGCCGCGCGTTCGCCCAAACGCGCCCGACTGCGGTGAACCTGTTCGGCGCGATTGAACGCCTGCAGGCGGTGGTCGCCCAGTGCCCGACGCCCGACGCAGCGCGGGCGCGTCTGCTTGAGGAGGCGCACGCCATCCGCGCGGAAGACCATGCCGCCGACCGCGCGATGGCAGAATACGGCGCGGCGCTGTTGCCCCCAAACGCCCGCGTGCTGACCATCTGCAACACGGGCGCACTCGCAACAGGCGGCATCGGCACCGCGCTGGGCATTATCCGAATTGCGCACCAGCAGGGCAAACTCGCCCATGTGTACGCCTGCGAGACGCGCCCCCGCCTGCAGGGACTGAAACTCACCGCGTGGGAACTGCAACAGGAGGGCATCCCGTTCGAGGTGATTGCCGACAGCGCGGCAGGCGTACTCATGGCGCAGGGCAAGGTGGACGCCGTAATCGCAGGCGCAGACCGCATCGCTGCCAACGGCGACACTGCCAACAAAATCGGCACCTACACGCTGGCGGTGCTGGCCCACTATCACGGGGTTCCGTTCTACATCGCCGCGCCCGTCTCTACGATTGACCCGCGCACGCCCGACGGCGCGTCCATCCCGATTGAGTACCGCGACCCTGCGGAGATTACGCACATCGACGGGCTGCAGATTGCTCCCACGGGTGCGCCCACGCTCAACCCCGCCTTCGATGTGACTCCCGCCGCGCTGATACACGCGATTATCACGGAGCGAGGGGTGTTCCGCCCGCCGTACGACTTCGCTTGGCTCTCGCTTGCCACAAATGAGCGTCCCGACAGGTAGAATTGCGCCATGCCGCCTTTGCAGGTGGTGTGGTTCAAGCGCGACTTGCGCACGGTTGACCACGCGCCGTTGTACGAAGCCAGCCAGCGCGGGCAGGTCGCACCGCTGTATATCTTCGAGCCTGAGTTGTGGCGTCAGCCCGACGCCTCGAATCGGCAGTGGCGCTTCGCCCGCGAATGCCTGCAGGAGTTAGACCGCGCACTAAGACGGCTGGCGAGGCGACCCAGCGGGCTAATCCTGCACACGGGCGACGCCGTCGAAGTGCTGGAGCAGATTCACCAGACGCACGGCATCGCCGCGCTGTGGGCGCACCAAGAGGTGGGCAACGACTGGACATTCCAGCGCGACCGTGCGGTGCGCCGCTGGGCGCGCGAGCGGGGCGTGCCCTTCCACGATATCCCGCAGGACGGCGTCATTCGCGGGCTGCAATCGCGCGAGGGCTGGCGCGACCACTGGGACGCCGCGATGCGCCGCCCGCTTGTGCCCGAGCCGCCCGCGCTGCAGATTGCGCCGTTGCCGTCGGATCCGCTGCCCGAATCGGTCGGCGACGATGCGTGTCCGCTGGCGCAGCGGGGCGGGCGCAGTCGCGGGCTGGCACTGCTGCGCTCGTTCCTGAGCCACCGTGTGCGGAGCTACGCGCGGGGGCTGTCGTCGCCGCTGACCGCGCCGAGCGCGTGTTCGCGCCTGTCGCCCTACCTGACCTACGGCGCACTGTCGCTGCGCGAGGTCGTGCAAGCCACCCGCCGCGCGATCGAGCAGGCATCCAGCGACCCGAAATTCGCAGGGCGATTGCGTTCCCTGCAGGCGTTCGAGGCGCGCCTGTCGTGGCGCAGCCACTTCGTGCAGCGGCTGGAGAGCCTGCCCAGCATCGAGTTCGAGCCGATGCACCCCGCGCTGGCTAACGACCGCACGCAGGTAGACCCCGCGCTGTTCGAGGCGTGGGCGCAAGGACGCACGGGCTACCCGTTTGTGGACGCCTGCATGCGCACGCTGCACGCGACGGGCTGGCTGAACTTTCGCATGCGGGCGATGCTGACCGCGTTCGCGTGCTATCACCTGTGGCAGCCGTGGCGCGCGGTGGGGCTGCACCTCGCGCGGCTGTTCGTGGACTACGAACCAGGCATCCACTGGAGCCAAATCCAGATGCAGGCGGGCTGCACGGGCATCAGCGCGTTTCGCATCTACAATGTGGTCAAGCAGTCGCACGACCAAGACCCGACGGGCGCGTTCATTCGCCGTTGGGTTCCCGAACTGGCGCGTGTGCCCGCCGCGTGGATTCACGAGCCGTACCGCATGCCGCCTGAGTTGCAGCGGCAGTACGGGTGCGTGATCGGCGTGGACTACCCTGCGCCGATTGTGGCGCACGAGTTGACGGCGCGCGCCGCGCGGCAGAAACTCTTCGAGGCGTACCGCACGCCCGAAGCGAAGGCGATCAGCGAGCAGTTGCTGCAACGGCACAGCAGCCGTTCCCGCCGCGAGCCGCGCCATGCGCCCGCACCCGCCCAGCAGTTGGGGCTGTTTGACCCATCATAGGGCGCGATTGCCTATCGAGCTACAATTCCAGCGACATGGACAAGGCGCACATTTTGCAGTTGCTGACCCAGTTGTCCCTTGTGGAGCGGCTGTCGGTACTCGAAGCAGCGATTCACCAACTACGGCACGACATGGCGCGTGAGCTGCAGGCGAAGCAGTCGGCAGAGATGGAAGCCGCAGCGCACGCCCTCCTCGAAGACTACCTTCACGACCCGAACTGACGATCTTCAGTTGCATGGACAGTGAGGATTGGGATGAAACGCGGTGAGATTGGGCTCGTCAGAGCCTCTCTGAGTGTATCGCCACAAGGTACAATACTCCCCCGATGCAGGCAAGCGTCACGGAACAGATGGCTGCGCTACGGCGCGGCGCGGACGACATCATCACCGAAGCGGAACTGGAAGCCAAACTCGCGCGGGGCAAGCCGCTGCGCGTCAAACTCGGCATCGACCCCACCGCGCCCGATGTGCATCTGGGCTGGGCGGTCGTGCTGCGCAAACTGCGCCAGTTCCAAGACTTCGGGCACACCGCCTGCCTGATTGTGGGCGACTTCACCGCGATGATCGGCGACCCGACAGGCAAGTCCAAAACCCGCCGCCAACTCAGCCGCGAGGAGGTCATGGGCTATGTGGAGCGCCTCAAGCCGCAACTGTTCCGCATTTTAGACCCCGACCGCACGCAGGTCTATTACAACGCCGACTGGCTGGGCAAGATGACCTTCGCCGATGTGATTCAACTCGCCAGCCGCTACACGGTCGCCCGCATCCTCTCGCGCGAGGACTTCGCCAACCGCCTCGCCAACAACCTGCCGCTGGGCATGCACGAAATCCTCTATCCGCTGTGTCAGGGCTACGACTCGGTGGCGATTGAGGCGGATGTGGAACTGGGCGGCAGCGACCAGCGGTTCAACAACCTCGTCGGACGCGACCTGCAGCGCGAGTACGGGCAGGAGCCGCAAATCGTGTTCCTGATGCCCCTGCTGATTGGGCTGGACGGCGCGGACAAGATGAGCCAGTCGCTGGGCAACTACATCGGCATCAGCGAGCCGCCCGACCAGATGTTCGGCAAGGTGATGAGCCTGCCCGACGAGTTGATGACGCACTATTTTGTGCTGTGTACCGATGTGCCGCTGGAGGAGGTCGAGGCGTTGGAGCGCGACTGGCGCGAAGGGCGGGTCAACCCGCGCGATGTGAAGCGACGCTTGGCGCGGGAGATTGTCGCGCTGTACCACTCGCCCGACGCCGCCGCGCACGCCGACGAGGAGTTTGTGCGCATCTTCTCGCAGCGCCAAGCGCCCACCGACGCGCCCGAAGTCGCGATTCCGCCGCACCTGATCCGCGAGGACGGCACGGTCATGCTGGCGGCGCTGATTGCGGGGATCGGCTACGCGCCGAGCAACTCGGAGGCGCGTCGGCTCATCCAAGGCGGCGGGGTGGAGTTGGACGGCGAGCGCGTCGGCGAGCCGACGGCGGTCTACCCTGCCGACGACCTGCGCGGGCGACTACTGCGCGTAGGCAAGCACCGCTTCGCGCGGCTGCGCTAAGCTCTACCTCACGCCACTAAGTGAGTACCCTATAGCCATGTTCACGGGGATTGTGGAAGCGACGGGCGTGGTGGAGGCGATGACGCCTCATCCTGACGGCGGGGCGCGGCTGACGATACGCGCCTTCCCGATGACGGTCGGCGAGAGCCTCGCGATTAACGGCGTGTGCCTGACCGTGCAGCACGCGGAAGGCGACCGCCTGCACTTCGACGCCGTGCCCGAAACGCTGCGCCGCACGAACTTGGGCGACCTCAAAGCGGGCGACCGCGTGAACTTGGAGCGACCACTCACGCCCGAAAGTCGGCTGGGCGGGCACTTCGTGCAAGGGCATGTGGACACCACCGCGCGACTGGTGGAAGTGCGCTTCGAAGGCAACGCCCGCGTGCTGCGATTCCAACTGGACGCCCCCCGCTACATGCGCTACATCGTGCCCAAAGGCTCCATCGCGGTGGACGGCATCAGCCTCACAGTGGTCGATGTCGGCGACGACTGGTTCACCGTGTGGATTATCCCGCACACTTGGGAGGCGACGAACCTGCACGCACGGCAGGTGGGCGAGCGGGTGAACATCGAGACCGACATCTTGGCGCGATATGTCGAGCGGTTGTTATACCAATCGCGCAACCAAAGTTCATAAAAGCACGAATGAACGAGAACCCCCTCCTTAAGGTTCCCCCTGCGGACAGGGGGAACCAAGTGGGTGCGCCTCTCACGGTTCCCCTCGCGAAGCGGGGGGAACCTGCAGGAGGGGGGGCAATTATAAACTCTGCCCGTGCGATTGGTTAACTCCCCCTAATCGCAGGCGGTACAATTGGCGCGTGATGAAGCCGTTGGAAGTGATCCCCGCGATTGACCTGCGCGGGGGGTACGCCGTGCGCTTGCTGCAAGGCGACTACGCGCAGGAGACCCGCTACCATGACGACCCCGTCGCGCTGGCGCAGCACTGGGCGCAGCGCGGCGCGCCCCGCCTGCACCTTGTAGACCTCGACGGGGCACGCGCGGGCTACCCCGTGCAACTGGAACTGATTCGGCGCGTCATTCGCGCAGTGGACATCCCCGTGCAGGTGGGGGGCGGGGTGCGCTCGGACGACGCCGTGCGTATGCTGCTCCAGGCGGGGGCGGATCGCGTGATTGTGGGCACGCTCGCGGTGGATCAGCCCGACGCCGCCGAAGCGATTTTCCGCAAGTACGGCGCGCAGGTCGCCCTCGCGCTCGATGTCAAGTCGGGTCGCGCGGCGACTGCAGGCTGGCAATCGGTGTCGGCGACGCCCTATCTGCAGTTCGCGCAGGAGATGGCGCGGCGCGGCGCGCAGCGCATCATCTTCACGCAGGTCGAGCGCGACGGCACGCTACAGGGCGTAGCGTTCGAGCCGCTGATTGACCTGCTGCGCGCGGTGTCTGTGCCTGTGATTGCATCGGGCGGCGTGCGCGACGCGGGCGACCTGACCGCGCTGCGTGCGCTGGCGCAGTCCACCCCGCTGGAGGGCGTCATCGTCGGCAAGGCGCTCTACGAAGGCGCGCTCGGCGACGACTGCTGGCAGGCGTTCGGCTGAACCCCGCTACAGCATCGCCTCTGCGCGCTCCGCCTCTTTGAGTCGGTCTTCCAGTCGCTCGCCGTGCGCCAACGCCAGCGGCAGCACCTCGTCCATGTGGCGCACCAGATGGAACCCCATCTGCTCGCGCACATGGTCGGGGATGTCATCCAGGTCGGGTTCGTTCTCGGCGGGCAGGATGACCTCGTAGATGCCCGCGCGGTGCGCCGCGATGACCTTCTCTTTGATACCGCCGACGGGTAGCACGCGCCCGCGCAGGGTGATCTCGCCCGTCATGGCGATGTCGCGCCGTACAGGTCGCCCCATCAGCGCGGACGCCAGCGCGCTCGCCATCGTGATCCCCGCCGACGGACCGTCTTTCGGGATGGCGCCTTCGGGCACATGGATGTGGATGTCGCGATTGCGGTAGAACTCAGGGTCGATGCCCAGATGCAGCGCGCGCGAGCGGATGTAGGTCATCGCCGCCTGCGCCGACTCTTTCATCACCTCGCCGAGGTGCCCCGTCAGCAGCAGCCGCCCCTCGTGCCCAGGCACGACGGCGACTTCGACGGCCATCACATCGCCGCCGAACTCGGTGTACGCCAGCCCCATCGCCACGCCCACCTCGTCTTTCTCCTCCTTGACGCCGAATCGGTAGCGCGGCTTGCCCAGAAACTCCGCGACCTTCGGCGCATCCACCGCCACACGCACCTGCTCGCCCGCCGCGACCTGCTTGGCGACCTTGCGGCAGATGGTGGACAACTCGCGCTCGAGGTTGCGCACGCCCGCCTCGCGCGTGTATTCGCGGATGATGCGCAGCAGCGCGTCCTCGCCAATCTCCAGATGCTCAGCCGTCAGCCCGTGCCGCTCCAGCACGCGCGGAATCAGGTAATCGCGCGCGATGTGCAGTTTCTCGTCCTCCGTGTAGCCCGAGAACTGGATAATCTCCATGCGGTCGCGCAACGGCGGCGGGATGGTCTCCAGCGTGTTCGCCGTCGTGATGAACATCACATCCGACAGGTCGAACGGCGCCTCCAGATAGTGGTCGGAGAACTTGTCGTTTTGTTCGGGGTCTAACGCCTCCAGCAGGGCGGAGGTGGGGTCGCCGCGGAAGTCGTAGCCGAGTTTGTCGATTTCGTCCAGCATGAACACGGGGTTGCGCGTGCCCGCTTGCCGCAGCCCCTGAATGATGCGCCCGGGCATTGCGCCGATGTAGGTGCGTCGGTGTCCGCGAATTTCCGCTTCGTCGCGCACGCCGCCCAGCGACACGCGAATGAACTTGCGTCCCAGCGCGCGGGCGATCGAGCGACCCAGCGAGGTCTTGCCCACGCCTGGTGGCCCCACAAAACACAGAATCGGTCCCTTGAGCGAGCCTGCGAGTTTGCGTACCGCCAAGAACTCCAGCACGCGCTCCTTGACTTTCTTTAGCCCGTAGTGGTCTTCGTCCAGAATCTGCGCCGCTTCCGTGATGTCCACGCGGTCTTCGGTCTGCTCGCGCCACGGCAGCGAGAGCATCACATCGAGGTAGGTGCGGATGACCGACGCTTCGGGCGAGCCGAAGGGCATCTTTTCGAGGCGGTCAACCTCTTTGAGGGCGCGCTCGGCGATGTCTTCGGGCATCCCCGATTCGGCGATGCGCTTGCGGTACTCTTCTACCTCCGAGAAGCGGTCGTCGCGTTCGCCGAGTTCGCGCTGGATGATTTTGAGTTGCTCGCGCAGGTAGTATTCGCGCTGGGTGTCGCCGAGTTCCTGCTCCACGCGGTCGCGGATGCGCTGCTGCAGTTCGACGACCTCCAGTTCGTGGCGTAGCAGGTGTACCAGCGTTTCGAGCCGCTCCTTGACAGGTACGGTCTCCAGCACTTTTTGTTTGTCGGTGAAGCGCAGGGGGGCGAAGTGCGCAATTGTGTCGGCGAGTCGCCCTGGCTCTTGCATGTAGGCGATGGTGGCGACGACTTCGGGCGGGATGCTGCGCTCGTGTGAGGCGATTTCCTCGAACATCTCGACTGCCGAGCGCATCAGCGCCTCGATGTCGGTGGTCAGTTTCGCCTCGCGCGTGGGGATGGGGTCAATCCGCGCCAGCAGGTACGGCTCGTCGGACTGAAGCGCAACCAGTCGCGCGCGTTGCACCCCGCGAAACACGACGCGCATCGTGTTGTCGGGCGCGTGTATCGCTTGCAAAATCTCGGCGACGACCCCCACCTCAAACAGGTCTTCCAGCGTCGGCTCCTCTATGGTGACATCGCGCTGGGTGACCAGCAGCATCAGTTTGTTGTGCATCTCCAGCGCGGCTTCGACGGCGCGGAGCGACTTCTCGCGCCCCACCAGCACAGGCGCGAGCGTGTTCGGGAAGTAAACATTGTCGCGCACAGGCAGGATGGGCAACGCGCTTGGCACTTCCACGCGCCGTTTGACCACGCGCCGCCGCCGTCGGGCGGGCGTCTCCACAGGTTCCGATACAGGCGAAGTTTTCTTTCTCGGCATAGCGTCTACCTCATGGATATACGCAATTAGGGCGATTGCGTTCCAGAGATTCGCCGCGCCTGCGCCGCTTCCTGCCGTTCGCGAGTAGCAGGAGCGCGCGCGTTGGGGGCGAATCGAGACCGCATGCTCCGCTTCGCCCACACGGCGGATGTGCATTTGGGCAGGGCGTTTGGCTATCTGGGCGACTCGGCGTCGGCGCATCAGGAGCGGCTCAAGCGGGCGTTCCAGCGCGTGTTCACTCAGGCGCAGGCGCACGGGTGCGCGCTGGTCTTGATTGCGGGCGACCTGTTCGACAACCCCAGCGTCGGGCGCGAGTGGGTCGCCTTCGCGCTGCAGACCATCGCCGACGCGCGCCTGCCGACGGTGGTCATCCCCGGCAATCACGACCCTGCCGAGCGACACCCGTTCCGCGACACCGCGCTGCCGAGCAATCTGCACTTCCTCGCGGAGACGGGACGCCTGCGCCTGCCGACGCTGGATGTGGAGATTATCGCCTGTCCTGCAGGGGACGCCGCGCGCTGGGAGACCGCCCTGCAACGCGACCCGCACGGCGCGCCGCTACAACTCGCGCTGCTGCACGGCTCGATGCCCGCTGCAGGCGCACAGGGCGCAATCCAGCCCGCATGGATTGGCGCGAGCGGGCTGGACTATGTCGCACTCGGCGACTGGCACTCGCCCCAGGAATGGACGCAGGGTCAGACCGTGTGCTGGTACAGCGGCGCGCCTGAGATGATTCTGCCCCGCCAGCGACTGCCCGCCACGATGTGCCTTGTAGACCTGCAGCAGGGTCAGCCCGCGCGCGTGTCGCACCTGCCCACAGGCGAGGCGCGCTACCCCGACAGCGCGCCCGACGGCATCCTGACCTGCGATGTCTCGCCCTATCGCGACGCGCAGGGCTTGCTGCACGACCTCTCGGCGATGCTGACGCCCGAAACGGTCGCAACCATTCGCCTTGTCGGTCGCTGGAACGCCGACGAGCCGCTGGACGCCGCGACGCTTGCCGAGTACCTGCAACCGCGCTGCCTCTGGCTGGAGGTGCAACCCGCCTACCAAGCGGGCGAACTCACCCCGCGCACGCCGTTCGAAGACCTGCTGACGCAACTGGCGCAGGCATATGAGTCGCGCGCCCCGCAGGACGCCGCCCTGTACCGCGAGGCGGCGCAACTGAGCCTGTATCTGCTGCGCGGAGGGCGACTGTGATGCGCTTTATCACGCTTGCGCTGGAGGGCTACGGGCGGTTCCGCGAGCGCACGGTGTTCGAGTTCGACGCGGGGCTGACCTGCATCGTCGGCGCGAACGAGTCGGGCAAAAGCACGGTGCTTGCCGCGCTGCTGGACGCCCTGTATACGCAGCCGACCTCCACAGCGCAATCCGTGCGTGAGCGCATCCACTGGGGACACCCACACGGCTGGACGCTGGAACTGGCGTTGGAACTGCGCGGGGAGAGCATCCGCATCCGCAAGTTCCACCCCGTCGACGAGCCGCGTCGCCGCGCCGAGTTTGTGCTGGAGCATAACGGCGAGACGCTGTCAGGCGAGGCGGCGCGCGGACGCTGGGAGCAACTCTGGCGCGTGCCGCAGCCTGTGTACCGCGCGACCGCGTGCGTCGCCCAGCGCGCCGTCGCACGCATCGAAAAAGGCGACCTGAAGTCCCTGCAGCAGCAACTGCGCGAGAGCGCGGTGAACACGGACTTGGAGCGCATCCTGACCGCGCTGCAGACCGAGCGACGCCTCGTGCGCCAGGACATCGAACGCGCCCAGAATCGCCTGCGCGAAACCGAGCAACGGCTGCACGCCGCCCGCCAAGCCGAGCAACAGCGACACGCCCTGCGCGAACGCCTGCGCCAAGCCCAGCAGGAAGCGGACGCCCTGCGCGAGGAGCTCGAACGGGACGAGCGGCTGCTGGAGCGCTGGCGCGCCCTGCACGAGCAGCGCACGACGCTGGAACGCCTGCGCCGCGAAGCCGACGCGAACCAACGGCACATCGAGCAGTTGGAGCAGATCGAGCGACGCCTGCAGGAGTTGGAGAGCGAACTGCAGCGCGACTTCGCTGCGTGGCTTGCCATGCCCGACGACCATAAGGCGCAGGTGGACGCCGCGTGGGTGCGCTATCAGGACGCCGTGCGCCGTTTGGATGCGCTGGAACGCGAGGCGCAAGCGCAGCGGGGCGCGCAGCAGGCGTCGGTCGGGCGCGCGCGGGCGAGGGTCGGCTACGCCGTGCTGGGGCTGGCGCTGTGCGCATCGAGCGTGCCCCTGTGGAGCGTCGCGCCCGCGCTAGGGGCAATCGCGCTGGGGCTGGGGCTGGTCGCCCTCGCCGTCGCGGGGCTGTGGCGCACGCGACGCGACGCCGAGCCTGACACCCTCACGCCTGCGCTGGACGCCGCCCGCCGCGAGACGCACAGCCACTGGGAGCAACTGACCGCGCTGCTGGCGCAGGCGAGCCTCACGGTGGAAACGCATCCTGCCAACGGCGCGCCCGACGCGCACGCCTACGAGACCATGCAACGCCTCCAGCACGCGCTGCACCGCTACAGCGAACGCTGGAACGCCCTGCAGCAACGACTCGCCGAACAGAAACGGCTGCGCGACCAGCGCGACGCCCTCCACCACCTCGCGCCCGACCCGAAAGCGCTGCGCGACCGCCTGCGCGAACTCGCCCTGCAAATCATGGGGCTGGAAGAGCAGATTCGGCGCAACCCTCTCACGCAACACGACCTGCCTGAGCGCGAACTGCTGTTGCTGGACGAGCGGGTGCAGCAGGAACGGCAGCGACTGGACGCCCTGCGCGAGGAGCAACTGCGTTTCGAGGGCATGCTGGAGGGGATGCCCGCCCACGAGCCAACCGACGCGCTGGAACTGGAACACACGCGCGACCGGCAACGGCTGGAGCAACTGCAATACCGCGTCCGCCTGCTGGAGACCGCCGAGCAACTGCTGCGCGAGACGAACACGCGCTATCTCAGCGACCTGCGCCCGCGCCTGAAACCGCGCATCGAGCAGCACCTGCCCGCCCTCACGCTGGGACGCTACACGCAGGCGGAACTCGGCGACGACCTGAGCCTGCAGGTCTATCACCTCGAACGCGGCGCGACGCTGCCTGTGCAAGAGGACGCGGCGGCATGGAGCGCGGGCGTGCTGGATCAGCTCTTCTTCGCCTGCAGGCTGGGGCTGGCGGACGCGCTCGCCGACGACCTGCGCCTGCCCCTACTGCTGGACGATCCGTTTGTGTACGCCGACCCCGCGCGTCACAAGGCTGCGCTGGAGCTGCTTATGCGCGTTGCCCGCGAAACGCAGGTCGTGCTGTTCACCTGCCGCCCGCTGCCCGAAGGCGATTGGGGCAAAGTGATTGCGCTTGGCGGGGTGTGATGATACCAATCGCCAAGCCAAAGTCCATAAAAGCACGAATGAACGAGAACCCCTCCTTAAGGTTCCCCCTGCTCGCAGGGGGAACCGAACCCGGCGCGGTTCCCCCCGCTTCGCGAGGGGAACCTGCAGGAGGGGGGCAATTCATGGAACTTTGGACGCGCCGTTGGTATGGCGCTCGCGTTTCCAGCACGCGCTGCGCTGGGAACGTGGGCGTCCCGCCCGCCATGCCAACCGCGCGCCCCGCTTACTGGCAGTAGCGAATCTGGAACGGCGCGTTCATGCCCCACGGCGCCCACGGACCGAACGGGAAGTTGTCGCCGTCTGCGCAGCAGGGCGGGTAGACCCAGTGGCGCTCGTCGCTCCCATCGCCCCCGCGCAGGCTGGGTCTGAGCCACTTCACATGCCCGTCCATCCACAGGATGTTCGTGCCGCCTGCGTGCCCGAACCAGATTTCGTTGGGCTGCCCGCAGTCGATGTCCGTATCCGCGGTGCTGCCTGCGAGGTTGCCGCCGCCGCGCCCGCGCACCTCCAGCAAAAACAGCGACTCGGCAGGTCGCTCCCAAGTCGCAATCGCGGGGTAGTCCAACACATGCTCGCTTAGGGCGTAGCTCATGTGGAACTCGTAGGTACGGCGCGAGGTCAGCCGCAAGCCCCACTCAGGCAGCGGGCGCGTGCGGAAGTTCGGCGCCATCACAATCGGGTTGCTCGGGCAGCTGAAAAAGTTGTCGCGCGCCCCCTGAATATCGCTCGGCTTCATCTTAATGTAGGGAATCAGCAGGAACGGCCACCAATCCTCCTGCCAATAGCGATTGGGTATAGAATTGTCGCTCGGTCGAGTGAAAAACTGCTCGTCGTAGTCCTGCAGGTACATCTGCTGCGCAATCCCCAGTTGTTTGAGGTTGGACGCGCACACGGTCTGGCGCGCCTTCTCACGCGCTTGCGCAAACACAGGAAACAGAATCGCCGCCAGAATCGCGATAATCGCAATCACGACCAGAAGCTCAATCAGGGTGAATCCCTTACGCATGGCTCATCTCCTTACAGGGGGCAGAGTACCTTGCGGCTGTTTAAGGTTGTGTTAAGAAACCCGTTTCTTAACGCGCATTTAAACTTGCCATAGGTACTCTTGGAACGGAGGCTACCGAAATGAGAGGCATAGCGACTATTGTTTTGGCGACTGGCTTGGCGCTTTGCGCGACTGCGCAAGTGCGCATCACGGAAGCGGCGGTCAACCCGCCTGGCTCCCCGGATCGGGGACGCGAGTTTATCGAGATTCAGAGCTGTCAACCGAACTTCTCCCTGCAGGGCTACTGGCTGATTGGCATCGACGGCGAAAATGTATTCAATCCTGGCAATATCCACTGGGCAATTGACCTGAGCGCGTACAGCACGGGCAGCAACGGCTTGCTGCTGGTGCGCGACGGTAGTGCAGTGCTCCAGCCCACGCCTGCCACAGAGACGACCGTCGTCGTCATTACGAATGCGTTTTCAGAAGCAGATGCAGCCATGGACAACGACAGCTACACGGTCGCCCTTGTGCGCGGCTTCACGGGCGCGCCCGGCAGCGACATCGACGCGAACGACGATGGCGTCATCGACAATGTGCTGTGGAGCGAGGCAGTGCATGCCTTCGGCTGGAAAGATGACGATGAGTTGCCTGGGCAACCCGACTACATCTACCCTGAGCAGTTGAACGGCGTGGAAATCCCTGCCGATCTGCGCCGCCGCACCGACGGCAGCACTTGGGAACCCGATGTGATTATCTTCTTCCAGAACGGCTCGATTATCGCCGCGGATGCGGGACGCGCAACAGGCGCAGGCGACTTCGGTCCGTTCCTGACCAGCACCTCGAACCGCGCCGTGATTGGCACGCTGCCCAGCCAGTTCAATCGCGAGGTCACGCCAGGCAACCTCAACCCGGGCGACCGCCCCGCGGTGGAGGGCGATGTGAACTGCGACCGCTGCGTCGATGACGCCGACCTGCTGATTGTGCTGTTCAACTTCGGCAACGCGGGCGGCGAGGGCGATGTGAACAACGACAACATCGTCGACGACGCCGACCTGCTGATTGTGCTGTTCAACTTCGGCAGCGGCTGCTAACCCCCTGTCTGACCTCCTCTTCAACGGTTCCCCCGAACTGCAGGGGGAACCGATTCCTTTAGTATCGGGAAACCCCACGCAGCCACGCGCGTCTAACGGCGGGTAAACTTTGCAGAGCGACGATGAGACGAGGCGCACTGTGGTTGTTCGGGCTAATGGTTGTGCTGCTGCCTCTGCTGGCGGGATGCGGCGGGGGCGGACGCGCCACGCCGAACCCTCCACCCGGCGGGCGCGGCGCGCTGCAGTGGACGGTGATGGTGTTCATGAACGCCGCAAACGACCTCGACGACTACAGCGAGCTGAACATCAACCAGATGGAGCAGATTCAGACCAACCCGAATGTGCGCGTGGTGGTGCAGTGGAAACGCGCCGCGCGCTTTGCCCCGTCGGGCAGCTGGACAGGCACGCGCCGCTACCTGATTCAGTACGACGCCGACGCGCAGCGGGTCAACTCGCGCCTGCTGGACGATTTGGGGCAGGGCGTCGATATGGGCAGCGCGGACACCTTGCGCGAGTTTGTGCGCTGGGCGCGCACGACCTACCCCGCCGACCGCTACGCGCTGGTGATCTGGAACCACGGTTCGGGCTGGCGCTCGCGCGCGGCGTTTCGCGGGCGCGCCGTGTCGTTCGACGACGAGCTGGGCACCAGCATCAAAATCTGGGAGCTACCGACCGCTATCCGCCCCAGCTCGGCAGACCCTGTGATGGATGTGCTGCTGTTCGACGCCTCGCTGATGCAGATGCTCGAAGTCGCCTACGAGTGCCGCAACATCGCCCGCTATATCGTCGGCTCGGAGGAAAGCCCCCCAGGCGAGGGCTACCCGTACCATGAGATTCTCAAGCCGCTGATGGACAACTCGGACATCGCGCCTGCGCAGTGGGCGAGCGCAATCCCGCGCATCTTTGTGAGCTGGTATCACCAGAACTACCCATTTTACCGCAACATCACGCAGTCGGCGGTGGACGCGGCGCGCTTGGAGGCGGTCGCCGACGCGCTGGACGCGCTGGCGGAGCAGCTGATTGCCAAGCGCACGCTGTATGTGAACGCGCTCGCCCGCGCCCGCCAAGACGCGCAGAACTACTCCACTTACCCTGAGTACCGCGATTTGTGGCACGCAGCGGCGCTCATCAAGCAATACACTGACGACGCCGAGCTGAGCCAGCGCGTGAACGCCCTGCACGCTGCGCTGGGGCTGGCAGTGATTGCCAACGACCGCGACACACGGGCAGGCGCGCGCGTGCCCAACTCCTACGGGCTGTCGATCTACTATCCCGATTCGGGCAGCTACTTGGGACGCTACAGCAACACCGCGCTCTCACGCGCCACGCGCTGGGACGAGTGGCTGCAGGTCGCGCCGTGAGCGCGGCGCGACCCAGCCGATATGCCGCAGCGCGGGGATGTCCCCTCAAGCGACGGGCAACGCACTCGGCGCACGCTCGAAGGTGAACGCGCCGTCGCGATAGTCCACGCGCACGGTGTCGCCGTCCGCAAACTCACGGGCGAGCAGCCGCTGCGCCAGCGGGTTCAGAATCTCGCGCTCGATTGCCCGACGCAACGGACGCGCCCCCAGCTGCGGGTCGTAGCCCCGAACCGCCAGCTCCTGCTTCGCCGCTTCGGTCAGCTCCAGCGTAATCTTGCGCTCGTCCAGACGCTTCTGGATGTAGCGCAGCTGCAAGTCCACGATGCGCTTGATCTGCAGGATGTCCAGCGGGTTGAACATGATAATCTCGTCGATCCGGTTCAGGAACTCTGGGCGGAAGTGCGCTCGCACCGCCTGCATAATTTGCTCGCGAATCTCCTCCTTGTTGAACTCGTTCATCTCCTGATACAGCACCGAGCCGATGTTGCTGGTCATAATCACCAGCGCGTTGCGGAAGTCAACCGTGCGCCCCTGCCCGTCGGTTAGGCGTCCGTCATCCAGCAGTTGCAGCAGCACATTGAAGACCTCAGGGTGCGCCTTCTCGATTTCGTCGAACAGGATGACGCTGTAGGGGCGTCGACGGATGGCTTCGGTGAGTTGTCCGCCCTCTTCGTAGCCGACATAGCCAGGCGGCGCGCCAATCAACCGCGCCACCGAGTGCCGCTCCATATATTCGCTCATGTCGATGCGCACAAGGTTGCGCTCGTCATCGAACAGGAACTCGGCGAGCGCTTTGGCTAACTCGGTCTTGCCGACGCCTGTCGGTCCCAGAAAGATGAACGAGCCGATGGGTCGGTTCGGGTCGGATAGCCCCGCGCGCGAGCGGCGGATGGCGTTCGCGACCGCCATAATCGCCTCGTCTTGCCCGACCACGCGCTGGTGCAGGCGTTCCTCGATGTGCAGCAGTTTCTCGCTCTCGGTCTCCTTGAGCCGCTGCACGGGGATGCCTGTCCACTTGGCGACCACTTCGGCGATGTCGTCGGCGTCTACCTCTTCCTTCAGGAGCTGCATCTCCTGTTGCACTTGGGCGAGTTGCTCCTGCAGGCTTTGGAGCTGCTTCTGGAGTTCGAGCAGCACGCCGTAGCGCAGTTCCGCCGCGCGTGCGAAGTCGCCAGCGCGTTCCGCCTGCTGCTCCTCGAAGCGTGTCTGCTCGATGCGCTCTTTGGTCTCGCGGATGCCCATGATGAGTTCCTTCTCGCGCTGCCAGTGGGCGACCAGTCGGCTCTTTTCCTCGTTGAGCGCAGCCAGCTCGCGCTCCAGTCGCGCGATTTGCTCTTTGGCTTGCGGGTTCTCCTCTTCACGGCGCAACGCCTCGCGCTCAATCTCCAGCTGGCGAATCTTGCGGTCGATCTCGTCGATTTCGGTGGGCATGGAGTCGATTTCCATGCGCAGTTTGGCGGCGGCTTCGTCGATGAGGTCAATCGCCTTGTCGGGCAGGAATCGGTCGGTGATGTAGCGGCTGGAGAGTTTGGCGGCGGCGACAATCGCGCTGTCGCTGATGCGCACGCCGTGATGCACCTCGTACCGCTCCTTCAGCCCGCGCAGGATGGCGATGGTGTCTTCGATGCTCGGCTCGCCGACATAGACGGGCTGGAAGCGTCGCTCCAGCGCGGGGTCTTTCTCGATATGCTTGCGGTACTCGTCGAGGGTAGTCGCGCCGATGGTGCGCAGCTCGCCGCGTGCCAGCAGGGGCTTGAGCATATTCGCAGCGTCCATCGCGCCCTCTGCCGCGCCCGCGCCAACCAGCGTGTGAATCTCGTCGATGAACAGGATAACCTGTCCCTCCGCGCTGGTGACCTCCTTCAGCACGGCTTTGAGGCGTTCCTCGAACTCGCCACGATATTTTGCGCCCGCAATCAGCGCGCCGAGGTCTAACTGCACGAGGCGCTTGTCCTTGAGCGTGTCAGGCACATCGCCTGTGGCGATTCGCTGCGCCAGCCCCTCCACGATGGCGGTCTTCCCAACGCCCGGCTCGCCAATCAGCACGGGGTTATTCTTCGTGCGGCGCGAGAGCACATGGATTACGCGCCGAATCTCTTCGTCGCGCCCGATGACGGGATCGAGTTTGCCCTGCCGCGCCAGCAGAGTGAGGTCGCGCCCGTATTTTTCGAGTGCCTGATACTTCTCTTCGGGGTTCTGGTCGGTGATGCGCTGTCCGCCGCGAATGTCCTGCAGGGCGCGCAGGATGGCGTCGCGCGTGACGCCTTGCATGCGCAGGGCGCGTCCCGCCTCGCCTGCCGTGTCCGCCGCCAGCCCCAGCAGCAGGTGTTCGGTGCTGACATACTCGTCCTTGAGGCGCATCGCCTCGTCGAAGGCGGTATCCAGCGCGGTCTTCAGTCGCTGGGTGATTTGTGCGCCGACGGTGGACGCACCCGACACCTGCGGACGCCGCTGCAGGTCTTGCGCCATCGCGCTCTCGATGGTGCGCGGCATCACGCCCAACTTCTGCAGCAGCGACGGCACAACGCCTCCTTCCTGTCGCGCCAGCGCCAACAGCAGGTGTTCGCAGTCAACCGCAGGGTGGCGGTACTGTTCCGAGAGGCGTTGCGCCTCCTGCAGGGCTTCCTGCGCCTTAATCGTCAGTTTGTCAAACCGCATCGTCGTCCCTCCAAATTGAGTATGGTATTGTCAAGTCGTTTGACAAGCACTGTATAATACCCGATTCTCACGCGGGAAGTTCCCCAGCTCCTATGACGCCAAGAGTACGGGGGGAGTGTCCCAACCATCCCATCACCTTCCAGTGTACCCGCTGGAGAATCGGCTCTAAACACCCGCCTGTGAGGGGTATAATCAAGCCGATGGTACGGGGAAGCAAAATGAACACCGACGCGGATTGCCGAATGCTCGATGCGGCGCGCACGGCAGGCTGCGCGCTCGTGATGGACGGACGCTTCGAGCTTGACCAACCCCTGCGGAGAGCATAACCGATGCGCACGGATTACATCCCCCAAGTGTTGCGCCTGTTGCAGGAGACCTACGCGCGTCAGCAGGAGACGCTGCAAACCGCAGCAACTTGGATTGCCGACGCGCTGGCAAGCGATGGCGTGCTGTATGTGTTCGGCGCGTCGCACGCGGGCATCATCACGGAGGAACTCACCTACCGCGCGGGCGGGCTGGTTCCCGTCAGTCCGATTTTCATTCCTGGCTTAACCTGTGATGTGCGCCCGCTGCCGCTCACTTCCGCGTTGGAGCGCATCGACGGCTACGCGCTGGCGGCGGTGAAGCACATTCCGATTAGCCCCAGCGATGTCGTGCTGGTGCACTCTGTGTCGGGGCGCAACGCCGCGCCTGTGGAGGTCGCGCTGCATGCCAAGCAGCAGGGCGCGAAGGTGATTGCGCTTACTTCGCTGGACTACTCGCAGTCGGTCTCGCCGCGTTCGGGCACGGGCTATCGGCTGTTCGAGGTCGCCGATTTGGTGATTGACAACGGCGCGCCCCGTGGGGACGCAGTGGTGCATCTGGCGGGCTTTCCGCAGCCTGTTGCGCCCGTCTCGACGGTGCTGGGCGCAGCGCTGGTGAACGCCATCGTCGCTGAAGCGTGCGCCATTCTGCTGGAGCGCGGGATCACCCCGCCCGTGTTCATGTCCGCCAACCTCGACGGCGGCGACGCGCACAACGCGAAACTCATGGAGCGCTATCGAGGCAGGGTGTTGTATTTGTAGTCAAAAACTAAACGCTTGGCGGAAACGCTCTAAAACATCCGCAAGGTCAGCGTCCGTAATGCGTCCTACATACTCCACCAACTCGTTCTGCTTGAGCGTTATCGGGTTGCACTTCACATAGGAGGCTTTGCGCAGTCCTGCCTCGCGCCAGTCATGCAAAACGCAGTCCGTTTTACATTTCGCGCGTTCAATTCGGCAACGGGAGTACTCTGCAGTGCTGATTACTACTGCTGGGCGATGCTTGTTCTCAGGGTTGAATATGTCGGCGATGAGCCATACATCACCTTGATTAGGCGTCCTCATCCTCGTCCCACAGGCGCCTTCGCCCAAGTTTGCTCCATGCTATGTCGTCGGCGATTTCCTCGATGTCTTCCGTGTTGAAGTAAAGGTCGCGGGTTGCACTGCGGCTGGGGGACATCGGGACATAGTACCCCCACAGCGGCTTGCTTCGAGTACGGGACGACCTCTGCGGAGCGGGTGCAGGCAGGTAGGCGGTGAGGAACCCCTGCTGAGCCCACTCCAACAGCACTTGCTCTTCAATCCCCAGCTGCTGCGCAGCTTGCTTGAGCGTGATGTATGGCATTAACCGCTGCGCCCCTACGAAAGGGACGCCCTCCTAATGCGGAGTATACCACATTTCGAGAAGAGGCAGTCTGCTGTTCGCAAGCCGCTGTTCGCGAAAGCGAAACCACTGCGCAAATGCACGGCTGCAGCGCGTTGCCTGCAGGCAAGTAGTCCTCCACACTCGCCCAACTCCCCCGCTGGTCGGTCGGTCATACACCTGCATCGGCACACCGCCACACCCAATACGACACACATACCGATACTCCTGCCCGTTCCGCACATCCAGCTGCCATACACGCGCACCGTCGCTATTGTACCCGTACTCATACGCCACTTGCACACCGCCAGACCCGTAGTCGCGCTCTATATTCGTCAAGCGACCCTCCTCGTCGTACCCGAACACACGCGCATAACTGTTCGGCTCATCACTTGACCACCGAGCCAAAGTGCCCTCTGGGTTCCACGCAAAACTATTCACCTCGCCCGTCAACGTATCCTGCACCGACGACAACCGGCCTGATACAGGGTCATAGGCATACACATCCACATGCGCACCGTTCAACATATCGTTGCGCACCACCGTATGCCGACTGCCGTCTGGATTATACCCATAGTACCGACTGTACCACACCTGACCCTCGCGAACTTCGCTCTCCAAACGACCCGCGGGCGTGTAGGCATAAACCGTCGTGTCCCCACTTGGATACTCCACGCTCTGCACCACACGACCCAGCAAGTCATAGGTATACTCGTACCCTATCAGCAGGCTCTCATTCGCCGAACGCTTATGCTCCACCTTCCACACAAAACCCACCTGCGACGGATTGTCCGCGCCATAGTAAGTGTACGCCACATAACTGCCGTTCGGATAGACCTCCCGCTGCAGACGACCCGTGCCCACTTCGTAGCGGTACACCACAGCACCCCGATAGTCGCCTACTGCCTCCAGCCGACCCAGACCATCGTAGGTGTAACTAATCGTGCGTACCCCACTGCCATCCGCACGCTCCTCACGCTCCGAGGTCTTCCTGCCCGCCTCATCATAAATCGCCGACACCGCCACAACCTCTATCCCGTCTGCGCTGCCACAACACCCGCGCTGACGAGCCACTTGACCCCACGCCGTGTAGGTATACTCCCGACGCCCTGCGCCATCCTGAACCCACACGCGCCTGCTCTCGCCGTCCCAGCCCATCCGCACATCCGCACTGCGCGGATAGTCAATCGCACGCAACCGACCCCACGCATCGTAGGTGTACGCCGTCACCTCACTACCATCCGCCGTCTGCGCCTCGCGACGCGCCAACCAGCCCGCACCACCATAATCCAGCTCGCGCCAATAACCCCCTGGCGCCTCCACCCGACGCACCAGACCCCGACGCGCTAAGTTCGCATCGTTCGCGCCATAATACCAATACTCCGTCGCACGCCCCAAAGCGTCTATCACCTTCCGCACTTGACCATACGCAGGCTCGCCCAACTCATAGTCGTACACATACTGCACCTCGCCACCTTCAGACCTTATTTCGCTGCAGAATCCAGAACAACTCTCAAGCGGAACTGGGCAGTACCTACACCATATTCCTTAGAAGATCGAGACGACGCACGACGCGCCTCTTCCTCCATTTTCTGAACCTGATGATTGCCACGAGTCATTACCATGAGGGAAAAGATAGGTTGTTCTCGAGGAAGGCGGTACTCGATAAAATCGGCTACCCCACTCTGCTTGGGGGCAGTGTAGTGTATTTCTCGGTCATCTGCAAAAGTAATCTCTCCTGTGTCGGTCCTCCAAACGTATACTACAACTCCCTTTTGAATCTCAACCTTCGGGGGTGCAGGACGGGTTAATCGAAAAACAACTTGCTGACCTGGATGCAAGAACAGAACTTGCTCGACAGGTATCTTTTTGACGGAAACCTGTATATGAGTCTTGTCCTTTTGGGGAGTCGGGCTATCAGTAAAATAGAATACATAGGTAGATACTGTCAGCCCGACCCCCAAAACTATCACGGACAGCCATAAATGACGGCGTCTGGACATTTGCAATCTCCCCAGTCTAGACAGTTATAGTCTGGAAAAGGTCTACCACCACAAGGATCAAGGCGTATAATGCCCGCTGCCACGGCATCGCAAACCCAAGTAGGTCTATACTCTATTACGTAAACACATCGAGTATAACTAACTCTTCCGCCAACAAGTTTCCATACACCGTTTTCGCATCTGTAGCAATCTTCATTATGGATGGTCGTGTGAACGCGCTCATGAGCTTCGACCTTTATAGTAGTTCCTACGCTCACGTTGATCCCGATTCGCGCTAGTTCAGCAGATAGTTGAGACGTAATCGTTATTTCAGCAATGTCTCGCCATCGATCTCCTTGGTTGATCTTCGTATTACTTACGGTGCGCCTGCTGCCTCCGGTGCATCTACCACGTGGACGTGAGCCTGGATTTAAGGGAACACCCTTTTTCATGCACACCTTGACCCCCTCGGGTGTAGCGAGTGGTTCATATAGTGAGAATAAAAGTAAAAATGGTGTATCTCCCGCTGTAGGTACTATCGGCTCCAACGTACATTCGGGGAGTTCAGTATCCTTTTCTACCACCTCCACTAAGAAAAACAGTGTTTCCGTGCCATTAGACCAAATTACTGGATATATACCCGGTGCTTCAGGAGCTGTGTAAATCACATACTCCTCCCCTATCGCAACCACGTCACCGCCTAACGCATCCCAATTCGTCACGCGTACTGTACCGTTTGACTCGGGAATCTCTCGATGTGAAGTATAATCTCCTAAGGGGTGCATAACTAATAGCTCTTTCGGTCTAAGAACGACCACTTTTTCGAATTCTGCGCTGAGTCTATTTCTGACCACCTCCAAGTCTCTTCTCTGCGGGTCGCTTATAACAACTTGTCCGTGAACGTCCAGAAGCGAACAGTAGAGAACGCCAAACAACGTCGCTGCCATCAGCCAGCGTCCCTTTGAACCCATCAACACACGGCGTATCCCGCGCAGACCGCCACGCTTCGCGCGTTCCACAACAGCGGGGGATTTATCTTCCTTCTCGCGTGTGTTTCGTATCCCCACAAAGCCGTTCATCACTCCGAGTATCGCCTTCATCGCTGTCTCCTCCTCTATTCGCAGAGGGGACGGTTTTCCCCTCTGCCCTAATTAACGATTCAGAAGCCCGTTTCGATGGGTCATAACCGAAAAAATCTATGAATTTCGCCCGCAAAGTGGGCAAATACCCCCGTAGGGTGCTGGCGCTGACCCCTAACTGCTGCGCTGCCTCGTCCCAAGAATAGCCCGCAAGGCGCAACTCTACGGCGGCGCGCAGGCGCGGCGGCAGGCTCGCCACGAACCGCTCGCCGTCGATGTCTGCCTGCATCTGCGCGGCGATATCTACGCAAGCAGCGGTTTCGGGCAGAGTCTCCAGCGCGAGGCAGGGGTGGCGTTCGGCGTAGCGGTGGGCGTCGCAGGCGAGGGCGCGGAGTTTTTGGCAGCACCAGCGTAAGGCGTGGGCGGGTTCGTGGTGTTGCCACGGGTAGCAGCGGTGGTGGGCGTGGAAGGCGTGCAGGCAGGTATGGGCGAGGTCGTCGGCTGAATGCGGGCAGGCGGTCAGTCGTCGCGCCTGCCGCTGCAAGTGTTGCAGCCACTCCGTTTCGCGCCATTCCGCGACGGGACGCTTCGTTGCGTCGGGCATCGGCGTATTTCCCCCTGTGAGCGGGGTTCTATGTGACGAGGGCAACTCCTGCTGGTTTCTCGCTGGATTTCCGTGAGCTTGAGGTACTCCGTCTACCCACTGTAGATCTCCGCCAATAGCATACCCCCGACGGGTATCTTTATAGGTATGGACGGCGAACTGGTGTGGAAAGGCAACATGCTGTTTGAGGGCGCGTGCGACATCACGGGGCACAAGGTGCTGTTCGATGCCCATCCGCAGTCAGGGGGCAACGATGTCGCCGCGACGCCGATGGAACACCTGCTGCTGGCACTCGCGGCATGTACGGCGATGGATGTGGTCGCGATTTTGCGCAAGATGAAGCAGGAGCTGACCGCCTACCGCATCGAGATCCACGGCGAGCGACACCCCGAACACCCCCGCCGCTTCACGGAAGTGACGATCACCCACTACCTGCAGGGCAACAACTTAGACCCGAAGGCGGTGGAGAAGGCGGTCAAGCTCTCGGACGAGAAGTATTGCTCGGCGTCGGCGACGCTGCGCATGCCGACGGAGGTGCGCTCGGAGTTCGTGATTGAGTGATGGTTGTGCGCTCGGACGATTGGCTGTATCGCACGGGTTGGGTGCTGGTGCGCGGCTTTGCGCGGCTGGTGTGGCGGCTGGAGGTACACGGCGCGTCGAATGTGCCGCTGGAGGGCGCGGCGATTATCGCGCCGAATCATTTGAGCCTGCTCGATCCGCCGCTGATTGGCTGCGCCTGCCCGCGCGAGTTGCGGTTTATCGCCAAAGCGGAGCTGTTCCGCTACGGGCTGTTCTCCAGACTCATCCGTCGGCTGGGCGCGTTCCCTGTGGAGCGCGGCGCGGCGGATGTGGGCGCAATCAAGACCGCACTGCAGTTTCTGCGGGACGGGCGCGCGGTGATTATCTTTATCGAGGGCACACGCGGCGCGGGCGAGCATCTGCTGCCCCCGACGCCAGGCGTGACGCTGCTGGCGCGTCATTCGGGTGCGCCTGTGGTGCCGACGGCGATTGTGGGCAGCGAGCAAGCGTGGCGCAAAGGCGCGAAACTGCCCCGCCGCGCACAGGTCAAGGTCGCCTTCGGGGAGCCTGTGCGCTACGATGAGGTGTTCGGCGCACGCACCGACCGCGAAGCGCGCGACGCCTTCAGCGCACTCATTATGGAGCGGATTGAGGCGCTGACCCGCCAGTTGGGACGCCCGATTCCGCGCCTGCCGACGGGAGCGGGATTGGCAGCCAGCCCGACCGATCCAGTTCCGCCCCGTACAGTTTGACTCGCGCGAGTAGGTAGGCGCGTTCGGCGTTCGCCAGCGGGCGGTGTGGGAGCCACAGATGCAGCGCGTTGCCCGCGCGCCGCGCCGACAACCGTTGGTTCGGATACCGCCAGCGCGTATCGCTCCAGTTGCCCTGCGCGTCGACGCTCAGCAGGGTCAGTTCCACTTGATACGGCGTGCGCAGGGGTTCGCGCGTTTCGAGGCTCACCCGCACGCCTTCGCGTCCCGCCTGCGCCTGCATGCTTGCCAAATCGGCGCGCGGCTGCAGGTGAACGGCGGGGTTGTCGTCGGTGGGCAGGGTGTAGCGCGGGCGCGGGGGCGAGGCAGGCAGGAACAGCTCGCTGCGCCGTATGAAACTGCTCAAAAAGCGCGCCAGTATTGCGTATTGCGACTCGTGGGCGCGGATGGCGTCGCGCTTGCGCTGCAGCGCGGCGTTGTCCAGCCAGAACACCTGCCACGGCTCGCCCAGAAGCCCCAGCGGCGGCGTCAGCGGGCGGTTCGGGTGCATGCCCTGCGGCAGCGGCCAGTCTCCGTAGTGGACGAGGTAGTAGTAGAGCGCGGGCGGGGCAATCTCGCCTGCTTGCACGGCCTGCGCAATCGCCTCGCGGGTCAGCAGCGCGGCGGCGGCGTGGTCTTCGTGGTCGTCCAGTGGGTGGGTGGTGAACACGCGCGTCGGCTGGAACGCGGTAATCGCGCGGCGCAGGTCGTCTATCAGCGCGGGCGCGAGGTACGGCGCGTCGGGCGACTGCGCGTCGGCGTAGGGCACAGCCGTTGTATGCGTCGCGCCTGCCTCCAGCACGCGGTTTGGGCGTATGGTCATCGGCAGCAGCCCGCGATCGGGGTAGCCCAGAAACACGGCATCGTCAGGGCGCATCCCAAGCGTCTCCAGCCCGCGACGCGCCTCCTGCATGCGCAATCGCCCCAACTGCAAGCACTCGTCGGGGTCAGGCGCAGCGCGCGCGGTGAGCGCGGCGGCGACGGTGAACGCATCGCCCGAAGTCAGGTACACCACGCGCACGGGGATCCCCTGCGCCGCCGCGGTCGCAATCAGCCCGCCACAGCCCAACGCTTCGTCGTCGGGGTGCGGCGCGACAATCAGCAGGCGGTCGTCAGGACGCAACGCGGGCAACGGGGGGTACTGGTGCGCCTCTTGCGAGAGGCTGGCGCGATGCGTCGCCGCCACAAACAGCAGCGCGCTCAGCCCGACATACGAGCTAAGCCCGCCCACAAGCGCGAGCGCAATCCGAACCGACCAGCGTTTCACACGCGACTCCCCTTCACAGCAGTGGCGGAGGGGGAGGGATTCGAACCCCCGTCCCACACGAGGTGGGATGCGGTTTTCAAGACCGCCGCCTTCAGCCACTCGGCCACCCCTCCGCGCGGTGTGCTATTATACCCCAGCGCGGCGCGTGCAGGGTATACTCGCGCGCGAGTATGGGCGTCGTTGTCGGGCTGGAGGGCGGCGGTACCAAAACGGGCTGCGCCGTGCTAAGCGAGCAAGGGGAGCGACTGGCATACGCCGAGGGCGGTCCCGCCAATTTGAACTTCGTAGATGAGGCGACGCAGCGCCAGTCGTTCGAGGACGCCTTGAACGGCGCGCTGGCGGGCATCGACGCGCCCGTGTGTGCGCTGGGCTACTGCGCCGCGGGCACACGCGCCAACTGGGACTGGGTTCTCCAACGGCTGGGCAACCCGCCTGCCTACCCGATTGAAGAGTCGCGCATGGCGATGCTCAGCACGGGCGTCGAGACGGCGCACGGGGTAGCAGTCGTTGCGGGCACAGGCGCGCTGATTGGCGGGTTCGTGGACGACGAGTTAAAGGCGCAAATGAGCGGCTGGGGCGCGCTGCTGGGCGACGAAGGCAGCGCGTATGATGTCGCCATGCGCGCCATTCGCGCCGCCGTGCGTGCGTGGGACGGGCGCGACCGCGAAACCGCGCTGGTGGAGGCGGTGCAACGCTACTTCGGCGTGCGCGACCTGCGCGAACTCGTGCCGCTGTTTTACGAGCGGAGCGTGCCGCGCCATGTGGTCGCGGGGTTCGCCACGCATGTGGTGGACACGGCGCGCGCCGACGACATGCGGGCGAAATTCATCCTGCGTCAGGCAGGCGAGGAGTTGGCGCGCGACGCGCTCGCCTGCGCCGCGAAACTGTTCGAGCGCGACGACATCTTCACCGTCGCCATGACGGGCGGAATGTTCAAAAGCCGCATCTTCCGCAGGGCGTTCGAGCGGGCGTTCGAACTGCTATTCCCGTATGCCGAGTTTCGCGAACCCGTGATGCCGCCTGCGGAGGCGGTGGCTCGCGCCGCGCTGCGTCGGCTACGCGCGGGGTAGCCACACGAAGTCGCCCAGCGCTGCGCGCACCTGCACAGGCTGGTCGCTTGGCGGCAGCGGCACAATCACGCGCGTCTCAAGCGCCGTGCGCATCCGCAAGCGCAGCGAGATGCCCACATCGTACATCACATGCCCGTTCCCTGCCAGAATCACGAACGCCAAGCGCGGGGAAGGCACGGTACGCTCCAGATAGCGCAGCGCGGTGTCCGCCATGCCTGTATCCCACACCACCTGCGCGGCATAGAAGTTGTCGTCGCCCTGCTGCCCAGTGGGGTGTCCGCCGCCCAGCAGCGCGTAGAACAATTTGCGGTGCGCCTCGATGCTAAGGTCGGGGTCGGGAATGCCCAGTCGCTCGGCTTCGGGGATGCTCTGCCAGCCGCCGCGCGCCGTTTGGCGCACCAACGTTCGCGGCACATTCAGCCCCACCAGTCGCAGCCGATGGCGATAGACCACCTCGAAGATGGGGCGGTAGAGCGTGAAGTCAAACCCCCACTGCGTGCGCCACTCGCTCTGCTCGATAAACTCCGCCTCGCGGAGCCGATTGAGCGTCCAGAGGTTCAGCGCAGGTTGTTTTGTGCGGTCGAACATCTCCATGCCGACGATTACGCTGCGCCCCGCCTGCACGAGGGCTTCGATGACCTGCGCCTGAAACTGGTGGTGCAGGGCGTTGTCGTGTTGCTCGCCAATCAGGATGAAGGTCGCAGGCTCCAGCAGGCGCGTCATTTCGGCGAGGCTCACCGCGCGGCGGCGATGCGTATCGATAATCTCATCGGGGCGCACGGTCAGCAGATACTGACGGCGCGGGTCGCCAATCGGCAGGGCGTACACAGTTTCGATTTGCGGGCGCATCATCTACAGATTCGCCCCACTTGCGCCGTTTCCTGCAGGAGTTGGGCGGCGCGGCGCGAACCGTGCGTCGGGTACAATACGCTTTGGAGGCAAACACATGCAGAAGGGTGTGGATCCGATAGGGATAGGCGTGATTGCGCTGGGCGTGGTGATGCTCATCGTGCTGGTGGTGATTAGCAACAACCAGATGCCCGATCCGTTGCCCGCGCCGCAGACGCCCGATTTGAACGGCTTGGCGCGTAAGATCGAAGATCCGCTGTCGGCGGCGGTCAGCCCAGCGGGCATGGGCGGCGCGCCGATGATGGGCGGACCGACAGGTGGTTTTGGGGCTGCGCCGCCGCCCACCGCGCCGATGGGCGGACCTGCCGCGCCCGCAGGCGGCGGCATGGGCGGACGACGCGGCGAAATGCCCGAAGATTACTGAAAACGCTCGGAACACAGGCAGAGGTGCGCCGTCTATAGACTCCGCAAGGGTCGTCCCATGCATCTGGTGCACCCGCTATCCAAGGCGGGTGAGGATTGAAACCAGAGAGCATCTCTGCCAGAGGCTCGCATACCGAGCCTCTCTTTTTTTGTGCGCAGGGTATCCTTACAATGGGTGATACGCGATGCCAGCCGTGAAGACGCGCACACAGCCGAAGCGCAAACGCCGCTGGACGGAGGCAGACCTGCTCTGCCTGCCCGACGACGGACGCAAATACGAACTGGTGAACGGGAGGCTTGTCGAAGTGCCGACAGGGGCGCGACACAGCCGAATCAGCGTGGAGGTGGGTGTGCGACTCTATGCGGCGCGTCCGAGCGGGACGACTATGTTTGCTTCCAGCACAGGCTTCCGCATGGCGCAGGGCAACATCCGTTCGCCCGATGTGTCCCTGATGCTCACCGACCGCCTGCCTGACGGCAAGGCGCCCGAAGGGTTCGTGGACGGTGCGCCCGACCTCGCCGTCGAGGTGGTGTCGCCCAGCGAGCGGCTGAGCGACCTGCTGGCGAAGATGGCGGAATACTTCGAATCGGGCGCGCAGGAGGTGTGGCTGCTGTTCCCTGAGCGCAAACAGGTGTATCGCTACCGCGCCGATCTCACGGTAGAGGTGCTGAACGAGAACGACATCCTGCTCGGCGCGCCGCTGCTGCCAGAGTTCGCCGTGCGCGTCGGCGACCTGTTTGTAGAGTAAGCGCGTCGGGTACAATCCTACTGTGCAGACGGTAACGCTGCCCGAGCCGACGCTGCCGCCCATTATCCAGCGCGTGTGGCTCGACGAGCGCAAAATCAAACGCAAGGTACGGCGTATCGCGCAGCAGATTGACCGCGACCACGCGGGGCTGAACCCCCACCTGGTCACGGTCATGAAGGGCGGGCTGTTTTTCTTGACCGACCTCGCCCGCGCGATGACCATCCCCCACACGCTGGACTTCCTCGCCATCACCAGCTACGGACCCAAGTCCCAATCGGGCGAGGTGCGCATCACCAAAGACCTTGACGAGCCCATCGCGGGACGCCATGTGATTATCGTGGAAGACATCTTGGACACGGGGCTGACGCTGGCGTACATCTATAAGACTCTGGAGCGGCGCAAGCCCGCCAGCCTGAAGGTGTGCGTGTTTTTAGACCGCCCCTACCGACGGCTGATCGACATCCCAATCGCCTACAAGGGCTTCGACGCGCCCGACGAGTTTCTGGTCGGCTACGGTCTGGACTGGCGGCAGCAGTATCGGAGCCTGCCGTACATCGGGATTATCAAGCCCGAAGTGTTGCGGGCGGACACGCAGGGGTGAAGCGATGCGAACGACGCTGGCGCTATGGATCGCGTTTCTGGTGATTATCGTGCTGTTTGCCGCCTCGCTGCTGGCGGCGCGTCAGGCGGGCGCAGGCGGGCTTACCCGCGCGAACGCGCCTGCCATCCCGCCAGAGCGCATCATTTTGGACTCAAGCGACCTTGTTATCGAGGGCTGTATCGCGCCGTTGCCGTCGGGCGAGCAGGAGGTGCGCCTCAAACTCTACAACATGGGGCTGACCACCCTGCGTGAGATGCGGCTTGAGGTCGCTTTAGACGGCAAGCCGCCCAAATCGCCCGCCTCACCCATTACCATTCGCCGCTTCCCGCGCAGGGTGACGCCCGAAATTGTGTTGCTGTTCGACAAGACCGCCCGCCGCGAACTCTCCATCAAGGTGGATTATCGCTGGGGGCTGTTGGGATCGGGCGGCGGGTCTGTGTCCGCGTCCAAACTCCTGCCGCCCTGTCAGAGCGCGCCGAGCCAGTGAACGCGCGCCTGCTCGATGACCCCTGTGCCGTCCGATTGCTTGCGCAGCGTGCCCAGCACCGCCACGCGGTCGCCCTGCAGCAGCGGCAGCGCGGGCGCGTCCACCCTGACCGCAACGGTCGCCTCGCCGAGCGCGTTGCGTACCTGTAGCAGCGCGTCAGGTTGCAGCCAGTCCGCCGCGACGACCGTGTTCAGCAGCAGCACGGGCGCGCCGTCGGGCAGCGCGGTAAGGCTTTCAATGCGCCGCACGAGTTGCGCCTCCGACTCGCCCAGCAGCACAGGCAGGTTCACGCCCAGCCCTGCCGTCACCCACACCGCGCCGAGCGAGCGAGCAGGCAGCCCGTCCGCGCGTATCGTTAGCGCGTAGACGCCCGCGGGCAGATGCACCGCCGCGAAAAAGCCGTTGCCGTCCGTTGTGAGCGTGCGCACGAGCGACCCCTCGCGATAGACCTCCACCGTCGCGCCGTCCACAGGCGTCAGCGTGCGGGCGTCCAGCACCGTGCCCATCAGATGCCCCGCCGTCGGCGCGAGTTTCCACGCCATCGGCGGGGTCGGAACCCACGCGCCGAAGTAGTCGCCCAGTGCGCGGTAGAACGCCTCGTCGTAGCGGCGCGAGCCTTCCTCGGTGCCGACGCCCGTCGTCGCCGCATACGAGAAAAAGTTCACCCCGTAGGCGCGATTGCCCGCAGGCGACGGCGCACGCGCGAACTCCACCTGCTTCAGCGTGTTCTCGATACTGTTGAGGTAGTTGCCGATGCCCACGACGCCGATGCGCCCGTGCTGATGGTCTTTCAGAAAGGTCGCCCAGTTGCGGAAAAACGCCGCACGCGACGGGTTCGACTCGTCGTAGTAGACCATCGGAATCGCCATATCGAGGATGCCCTCTTTGAGCCAGCCCTGCCAGTCTTGGAACACGGCGCGGTAGGCGGAGCGGTTCACCCAGTCGTCGCTGGTTTGGGGTCCGTCGCCCCAAGTGATGAGCGCGCCGCTGACCACCAGGCGGGGCTTGAGCGCGGTCGCCTGCGCGTAGATTTTGCGCACCACCGCCGACACTTGGTCGCGTCGCCACTGCTTCCAGAGCGGGTCGGTCGGGTCGGGCTTGCCCGTGTGCCCGTAGCGGCGATTGAACCGCGCCACACTGACGGGATTGTAGCCCCACCGCTCGCCCGTGTAGCGGATGTAGTCGAAGTGGATACCGTCGATGGCGTAGCGGCGCACGATGTCCAGCACGACTTTTGTGAACCACTCGTGATAGAGCGGGTGTCCCCAGTCGCCGCCGTAGCCGACTTCGGTGATGCGATTGCCGTCGTAGTCTTCGGTCTGGATTTCGGGGTAGCGGTTCAGGATATGCTTCGGGTCGTTGGGCCAGCCGCTGCCTGGCCAAATCGGGTGGCAGTTGACCCACACATGCACCTCGATGCGCGGGGTCTCGCCGTGCGCTTTCTGAATCAGGTACGCCAGCGCGTCGAAGCCTGCTTGCTGCTGCGTGGCGAACGGTTCCAGCGGCGAGAGGTAGTGTGCATCGCCGCGCTTGCGCATCTGCACGATGATGGCGTTCATCTGCGCCGCGCGCACCCGCTGTAGGAGCGTGTCCACCTGTTCGGGCGTGTGGAACCCCTCGTTGAAGCCGTCCACCCAGAATCCGCGAAACTCCGCCTGCGCTTGCGCCAGTGCCATCGTCATCGCCATCCCTGCCACGAGCGTCCATCCGTGTCGCATCGGGCGATAGTGTACCTGAGCGGGGTATGGGCTACTACTGCCCACACTCCCGCAACTCTATGGGCGCATGCGTGAGCAACTCGCAGCCGTCGGGGGTGACCAGCACCATCTGCTCGAGGCGCACGCCGCCGAAGCCCGGCACATAGACGCCCGGCTCCACGGTCAGCACCATGCCCGCCTCCAGCGGCTTCTTGTCGCGGAACGAGAGACCCGCGCCGTCATGCACGGCAATCCCGACTGAGTGCCCCAGCGAATGCACGAAGTAGTCGCCCAGCCCATGCGACTCGATGGTCTGGCGGGCGAGCGCGTCAATCTGCTTGCCTTTGACACCAGGGCGGATGGCTTCAATCGCGCGGTTCAAGGCGTCCAGCACGGCGCTGTAAAGCCTGCGCTGTTCGGGCGACGCTGCCCCAATCACCACCGTGCGCGTCATGTCGGAGCAGTAGCCGTCCAGCCGCGCGCCGAAGTCCACCGTCACGAAGTCACCTTTTTGCAGGCGTCGTTCGGTCGGCTTGCCGTGCGGCAGGGCTGTGCGCTCGCCCGACACGGCAATCGTGTCGAACGCGGGGTACGCCCCTTGCCGACGGATGTAGAAGTCGATCTCCATCGCGAGGTCCCACTCGGCGACTTCGGGCTGGAACAGGCGTTGGATATGCTCGAAGGTCGCATCGGCAACTCTGGCGGCGGCGCGCAGGCGGGCGATTTCGTCAGCGTCCTTGATGCGACGCAGTTTGTCCACGGGCGCGCCGACGGGCTTGAGGCGAATCTTCGCCTTGCGCAGCGGCTTGCGCAGCCCCTGCAACCACGCGAGCGACGCGCTGCTTTCCACGCCAAGCACCCGCACGCCGAGCGCCTGCGCGGTCTCGGCGACCGTCTCGCCGAACTCCTTCAGCACGGGGTTCACGACAATCGGCATGTCGGCGACCTCGCCATGTGCTTGGGTGGCGTAGATGCCCCCCGTCAGGAACCGCTCTGCGTCGGGGGTCAGCAACAGCGCGCCGAACGACCCCGTGAAGCCCGTCAGGTAGAACAGGTTGCCCGCGCCGACAATCAGCAGCGCGTCGGGCGGGTTCTTGCCCCCGAACACTGTCTCGCGGAGTTTCGCCCGCCGCGCCGCATGGCTTAGTCCAGCGGCTTGAGCTTGATGCTGCGATACCATATCGGGTTCCCGTGATTCTGCAGCGCGATGTAGCCGGGGCGCGTCATCGTGTTGTAGGCGTACTTGAACTTGTTGGGCGAGCCGTCGGGGTTGCGTCCCGCCTCCGTCCAGCGGCTGAGGTCCACCTCGTTCACCTTCTCGCCGTTCAGGTAAACCACGATGAGGTTGTCCTTGCAGATGATGTGGTAGCTGTTCCACTCGCCTGCGGGCTTGACGGCGTTCTTGCTGGGCGCTTGGATGTCGTAAATTGCGCCGCAGTCGTGCTTGCTGGGTTTCTCCTTGCCGTAGCTGTCCAGCACCTGCACCTCGATGCCCGTATGCACAGGGTCGTTCTTGTCCCAAGTGCGGAAGAAGACGCCGCTGTTGCCTTTGGGCGAGACCTTGAACTCCAGTTTCAGTTCGAAGTTTTTGTAAACGCCGTCGGCGTAGAGCATCCCGCCGCCGCCCTTGCCCGTGCAGTGGAGCGCGCCGTCGTCCACCACCCATGAGCCGTCTATGCCTACGACTGTCCAGCCCTTGAGGCTCTCGCCGTCGAACAGTAGTTTCCAGCCGTCTTTGATTTCCTGTTCCGTGAGTTGGTTCGGCTGCTGCAGCGCGACGGCGACGCCGACCAGCAGCGCGAACACGCCTATCAGAAAAGCAATCGGTTGCGTTCGGGGTCTCATAGGCGTGTGATTCGACCCGCGCGTCGGGATTCCTGCCGTCGCGCGGGGAATCTTCGCGGTGCGCCTGCGTCAAATCGTGAAGTCATCCTTCGTGAGGTTCGGGAAGGCGTATTCGGTGTAGACGCGCAGCGAGCGTGTGCCCTTCGCGTCGGCGTACTCGATGCGCAGGGGCATCAGGTCGGCGCGCTCCAGCGTAAGGCTCACGCGCTGCACGGGGTCTTTCGGCGGCGCGAAGACGAGTTGGTAGCCGTTGCGCTGCCCCTGCTGCACGCTTTTGACAGGCTCTGCCTTCGCGCCGCGAAACAGCCGCTGCAGGTCTTTGAGGATGTAGCCCAAGTCGGTCTCGAAAAAGCGGGCGACTTCGGGGTCGTTGCGTTCGTACACGCGGCGGATGAACCCCTTGCGGGCGTGCACCTTCGTGTCGAGGTCGGGGTTGTGGGTCAGCACCGCGCCGTTGCTGAACGCATCGCGCTGCACGATGGTCATCTTGCGGTAGTGCGGCTGCAGGAACTCCAGCGTGTAGATTTGTTTCGCGCCGAGTTTGCCCGTCGGCTCGTCGCGCTCTTGGAACTCCCAAGTGTAGCGGTAGGCGCGGGTGCGGGCGACTTTCTGCGCGAACTGCTGCATCAGTTGTTGCGGGGTC
>ENA-ORXB01000483-ORXB01000483.1-sediment-metagenome-genome-assembly--contig:-NODE-483-length-77261-cov-7.828423_pt1 | contig 77261 bp, 81 predicted proteins | sample MGYA00237863_ERZ511475 | MGnify/ENA primary metagenome ERZ511475 (study PRJEB26305, sample SAMN06343858) | sediment metagenome | isolation source: hot spring sediment | place: Canada: British Columbia... | reverse complement strand
GAAGGGCTGGCTGGTGAATGCAGATGCTAATGCCGCCGCCAACCTGCTCCGATCGCGGCAGCGGGCCGTAGGCCTTAAAGTAAGCAGAACTTTGGGGCAAAACCCCAGGGAACTGTGTAGGGGCGTCTTGACAACGCCTTTACGGGTCTCTTTGTGGACTGCGTTTCGCGGCAGCGGGCCGTAGGCCTTAGAATCCCCCGACTTCAGTCGGCGGGAGTGTCAACTACAGCCGCGCCTGGTTTCGGGATCCTGTCAACTACACTCAGCAATCTCCCTTGGTGATCCCGGCCCAAGAGAAGGAGCGGATCCCAGCCGAGCACCAGCGCCTATTTGTGACGGCGCAGATTGTGTAGACGGCCTGGAACTGCTCCTTCTGGGAGAGGGGAGTGTGGAATTGCAATAAACCCTTCTACTGGATAACGACCCTGGCCTTAGAACTTTCTGAGTCTCTCCTCTTTTTGAGCAATCCGGTTAGGATGTCTCAGGATGGGGGTGGTTACCCCCGTTGTTGCAGTTGGATTGCGCACCTCGCCATGAGTGAAAAGATCCCCCAAGATCCCTCCTCGCCAGAAGTGGCGGCTGAGATGGCCTTTGCTGCGGAGCCCAGCATAGGAGAAGGAGCTGCTCCACAAGAAACCGCCCCAGACTCGGATCCCGGCAAGGGATCCCCTGGCACCGGCGGGTCGAATGCGCAGCGTGTCCGTCAACTGCTGGGCATGAAAGGAGCAGAGGTGGAGTCTCGCTCCATTTGGCAGTTACACCTGCAACTGATGAAGCCTGTCACCTGGATCCCTTTGGTATGGGGTCTGATTCCGGGGGCGGCATCTTCCGGTCACTTCACCTGGACCTGGGAGAATGTGGCCCTCATTTTGGTGGGCATGATTCTGGCAGGCCCCCTGATGACGGGCTATACCCAAACGGTGAACGAGTACTACGACCGCGAGATCGACGCCATCAACGAGCCCTACCGCCCGATCCCTTCGGGGGCCATCTCTCTGCAGCGGGTGGTCATCCAAATCTGGGTGCTGCTGATCTTAGGCCTGGGCTTAGCTTACGCTCTGGACTGGTACACGGGCCATGACTTCCCGGTGATCACTTGCATTGCCTTGGCGGGAGCCCTCATTGCCTACATTTACTCGGCGCCGCCCCTGAAGCTCAAGCGCAACGGCTGGCTGGGCAACTACGCCCTTGGTGCCAGCTACATCGCCCTGCCCTGGTGGACAGGCCACGCCTTGTTTGGCGAGCTGAATTGGACAGTCTGCATCCTGACGCTGATCTACAGCTTGGCCGGGCTGGGGATTGCCGTGGTCAACGACTTTAAAAGCATCGAGGGGGATAGGCAGTTTGGCTTGGCCTCTTTGCCGGTGATGTTTGGGGCGATGGGGGCTGCCTGGATCTCAGCGCTGATGATTGACCTGTTTCAGTTCAGCATGGCTTCGTTTTTGCTGGGGGCAGGCCTAAAACGTTACGCGGCCATCTTGGTGCTGCTGATCATCCCGCAAATAACCTTCCAAGACATGTACCTCCTGCGGGATCCCTTGAACAATGATGTGAAATACCAAGCCAGTGCCCAGCCCTTTTTGGTGTTGGGCATGTTGGTGGTCGGCCTGGCTTTGGGGCGTTCGGGGCTTTGGTGATAGGGCCAACGACAAAGTGCCCATCCTGGCAACAGAGGTGACGGCTTCCGCCCTGGGTTCGGCCCGACCTCTGGGCCAAGATCAAGTCAAGACAGGGATCCATCCCCTGTGAGGATTGCTGGCGGATCCCTAGAAGCTGTTATGGCCTTCGGCAAAAGGAGATGTCCGATGAATCCGCCTTTCCCCCTTAAACTCGGCCTGAGCCTGGCTTTGCTCCTGGGCCCGCTGGCCGTCTCTCCCGCCCAAGCACAGCGGATTGTCATCGACGGGCGGGGGATTGTTGTAGAGCCCAGCACAGGTGGCTCGGTGATCCTCAATCCCGACCAGACCGTCTTCCCTCCGATCTTGCCCTCCGCCGTTCCCTTTTCTATCGATGGAGAAGGTAGGATTGTCTCCGCCCCTGGCTACCGCTGCAGTGCGGCCACCGCTGCCGACAACTCCCCCATCATCTGTCGCTCCCAGTTCAACCGTAACGACGTGGTGGTGTATGAGCGGGACAGCCAGTCCAACACCTTCCTTGTGAACACCGACAACACGGTGATTCGGCTCTCCGGCAGTGGGCTGCGGATTTTGCCCAGTTCTGAACCGGTGACTCCCTCGGGTAGCGGCCTGCGCATTATCCTAGATTGAGGGCAGGGATCCCTTCACCTCTTGTTGAGTTGTGAGCGCAGCCTCTGCCCTGCATCCTCGGGCTGGAGAGGTTTGGCGAAGAAATAGCCCTGGCCATACTCGCAGTTCAACAACCTCTCAAAGCCCCCAATTGGCGCAATTACGCCAGTTGCTCTGCCACTAGAACCGTAGCCTATTTTGCCGAAAATTAGCCCTCTAAGGGGATTTTTCCCTACTGAGGTGGGATCCTTGCCGTCTTTCTTCCAATTCCATCAGGATCTGCCGATGACGTTGCCGGGTGATTGGGTAGAACCACACCAGCAGGATCCCGCCGATCAAAGCCACCGCCGGTAAGGGGCCAATGGCAATGCGGATGGCCAACAAAGCCGATTCCGGCTGGACGGGCAGGGGCTCTCCGGCCACCGAAGGCATAAAGCCTGCCCAATCCAGAGCTTGTCCCACGAGAAACAGCCCCAGCGCCAGGCCCACCTTTTGTAAGAACACCATGAAGGCACAGAAGAGGCCCTCCCGCCGCTCCCCGGTTTGCAGCTCATCCAGGTCGATCACATCCGGCAACATCGACCAAGGGCCGAGATAGGCCGTAGCAGAAACCCCCACCCCCGCCAACAGAGCCAACCCAATCATGATCCGCTGCTGCCCGGGCTGGAGGAAAAACAGGCCCGCCTGCGAGATCAGCCAAAACCCCGCTCCGATGAGGTACATGGTGCGCTTGCCCAGATGGGTGCTCAGTTGGGTCCAGCCAAACAGCGTCAGCACTGCGATCCCCTGTACCGCCAGTACCACCAGGGAAATCCACACCTCCGGCAGGCCCATCCAGAAGACGATGAAATAGGGGATGATCGTGGCCGTGAACTGAAACGCCAGCCAAGAGCACAGGTAGATGCCGCTGACAAACAGGTAGGGGCGATTGCTGAAGGCCACCCGCAGTTGTTGAACCAAGGGCATGGGATCCCGTTGGGATTGATACCGTTCTCGCACCCCCCAAAAGCAGAGCAGCAAGGGCACAGCCGAGATCACTCCAAAACAAGCTCCGGCCAGCAGGTGACCAGCAGCCCGATCCGGCAGTAAATTGAACAGCAACGGAAAGGTGACCACCGCAACCATGCTGCCCCCTACGGAGAAGGCAAAGCGGAATTGGTTGAGCTGGGTGCGCTCGTCGTAATCTTGGGTCAGCTCTGGGGTGAGGGAAGCATAGGGAATATTGGCCGCGGAGTAGAAGGTATTGAACAGCAACGACACCAGCAGGTAGTAGGCAAAAAGGGGGCCGATACGACCGGGAAAAGGGATCCACCACTGGGCCAGGAACGTGAGGCCGAAGGGGATGGCCGCAAACAGCAACCAGGGACGGCGACGGCCCCAACGGCTGCGGGTACGGTCGCTGAGGATGCCAATGATGGGATCATTGATGGCATCCCAAAAGCGGGTGATGGCGTAGATGCTGCCGGCCAAACCCGCCGCCATGCCAACGGTATTGGTGAGAAAGGGCAGCAAGAAAAAGATGAGGATATTGGCCGTCATGCCTGTGCCCAGATCCCCTACCCCATAGGCCAGCTTCGTCCACAGGCTGAGTCGCTGTCTGGTCATCATGTCCCCCTGGAATGCCAGGATTCCAATGTACGGCGCAGGTAGAGGTTTCTGTTTTGGGGATCCCTAAAAAAAGCAGCTCAAAGTTCAGGGTCTTCTCCCAGCTCTCGTAGCCGCTGGGCCAGTCGTTCCGCTCGGGAGCGTTCTAGGTCTGCCCGCTGCCGTTCCAATTCTGCCCGCTGCCGCTCTAATTCTGCTCCCGTAGGCAACAATTGCCCTGCCCTGTCGTACCAGCGCACCCAAAAGCGTTCTCGCCCCTCGTAGGATCCCCACCACCGACCGATACTCAAGTCCAAATCGGGCAACAGAATGGGGGGATGTTCTCCAGCGCCTGAGCCGGGGAGCAGCTCATAGTGTCCGCCCTGGAGTTGATAAACGTTCAGCTCATCGGTCTCCAGCTCGAAGGTGACGTAGTAGGGGATCCGTAGCCGCCTTTCGTAGAGCTGAAATTTGGCTTGTCCGGGTTTTTCTTCCCCTTGGTCGTTGCAGATGATCTCCAAGATGAGAACAGGCAAGATATTCCCTTCATCCCAAACCACATAGCTTTTGCGGGCGGTGCCATCCCGCCAACGAGGAACCCCCAGCACCAGAAACAAATCCGGAACAATGACCTGCCGCGGTAGGGCGTAATAAAGGCCCATATTGCAAGCCACAAAAAAGTCTTGCCGATCCGACCAGTGCAGCAGCAGCGGCTCCCGGAGGAGGGGGTATTGGCGGCCTTGATCCTCGTTGTCCAAGGGGGTGTCGTCTGTATCGGGCAAGTCGTGCTGGGTGGGCCAGCGATAGGGGGTAATGGTCATGGCCGGGCAGGAGCAGTATGCCTCCACTGTAGCGAATGGGTTAGGACTGCATTCGGCTCATGGCTTCCAGATCCAGCACTTCCGCCACCTGCTCTGGGGTCATGAGGTTGCGCTCCAAAACAATCTGTCGAATGGGCTGGCCGGTTTCCAGAGAAGCCTTGGCCACCTCTGCCGCTTGTAAGTAGCCGATGTAGGGGTTGAGAGCAGTTACCAAAGCCAGTGTCCCTTCCGCGTAGCCGCGGCATCGCTGCGGTTGGGGGGTGATGCCTTGAATGCAGCGCTCGGTGAAGACCCGCAGGCTGTTGTTTAGGATCTGCAGGCTGTGCAGGAGGTCATAGGCAATGAGGGGCATCATCACGTTCAGCTCAAATTGCCCCGCCTGAGCACAGAGGGTGATGGCGGTATCCAGCCCGATCACCTGAAAGCAGACCATGTTCAGCATCTCGGCCATTACCGGGTTGTATTTTCCGGGCATGATGGAAGAGCCGGGCTGAACCGGGGGGAGTTGGATCTCCTTGAGGCCAGTCTTGGGGCCGGAATCCATCAGCCGCAGGTCGTTGGCCAACTTGATGCCATCTTGGGCTAAGTTGCGCAGGGATCCCGACAGATGCACAAAGGGGGCCATGCTCTGCATCGCCGCCATCAGGTGGGGGGCAGGGGTCAGGGGTAGCTGAGTATATTCCGCCAGCCGTTGCACCACCCGCTGCCGATACTGGGGATGGGTGTTGAGGCCGGTGCCGACAGCGCTTCCCCCCAACCCCAAGCTGCACAGGGCCTGGCTGGCCTCTTCGATCCACCGACGGTGTTGGGCAAAGATGGCCGCGTAGGCGCCAAAGCTGTCCCCCAGCCGCACCGGCACCGCATCCTGCAAATGGGTGCGACCGGCCTTGAGGATCCCGTGAAAGTCTTTTGCCTTCTGCTCCAGGGCCGCTACTAAATTGTCCAGAGTGCCCAGCAGATCCCGCCGCACTCGCAGCAGGGCAGCCAGGCGAATGGCGGTGGGAATGACATCGTTGGTGGATTGGCCGTAGTTGACGTGATCGTTGGGGCTGACCCGCTGGTAGCAGCCTTTAGGCTCCCCCAAGATCTCCAAGGCGCGGTTGGCCAACACTTCGTTGACATTCATGTGGTGAGAGGTGCCCGCTCCTGCTTGGTAGATATCCACCACAAATTGATCCCGCAGGGATCCCTGTAGGATCTCATCCGCCGCCTGCACAATCGCCCCGGCCACCTCTGCCGGAATGCATCCCAACTCCCCATTCACCTCAGCCGCCGCCTTTTTAATCAGCACGCAGGCTTCTACATACTCCGGCAGAGGCTTGAGGCCGCTGATGGGGAAGTTCTCCAAGGCGCGGACGGTTTGAATGCCGTAATAAACCGACTGCGGCAGTTGCCGCTCCCCCATCGAGTCCCGTTCGCTGCGCACCTCAGCCAAGGCGTTTTCCTCTCCCGTTTGCGGATCCCTGGGCTAACTTCCAGCAGCCTTCTCGGGGGCTGTCTCGACGGATGCAGATCCCTCTTTTAGGTTCTGTAAAGTGGCCAGCAACTGTTGGCTGAGGCGCTCGTTGTTCTCAGCCAAGACCAACACCATGGCCGCACAGGCCAGATGCACCCCTGCTCGAAATTCCGCTGAAGACTTGTACTGGATCAGCGCTTCGCTATCCCCTTGCCGCGGGCTTAGGATGAGCTGAACCGACTTTTGGGCCAACTCTGTCAGTTCCCGTTCCGTTAAACCAAGCTGCACCGCTTCTGCCCTCCCTGCTGGCTGACAAACAACCCTCGATCCTGTTCAGGATCGCCACTTTGGTATCCTACCGCGGTTGTTGCCCCCATCTGGCAGAATCCCTAAGGGAGCGGGCCTTGACAACGCTTGACGGCTCTAGAAAGAGACGGAAAATGCCGGTTAGTATAGGTGCAGCATGCCTTGGCCTGTGGGCTGGTAGCCGACTTTGATTGGATACGTTCAAATCCATGGGTTGGCACTGCTCCGAAGGGGCCTGCTTCTACCTAGCATGGGTTTTGTGCTGTTCATTTCGTTCAGAGAGGAAAACTTGACCGTAGAGCGTCCGCCTGATCGCTTCCCCCGCAAGCAGCGTGCAGAGCTGCCGGCCATCAACGAGCGCATCCGCTTCCCCAAAATCCGTCTCATCGATACCGACGGCACCCAGTTGGGGATCATGAGCCCGCGCGAAGCCCTACGCCTGGCAGAAGAAAAAGATCTGGATTTGGTCTTGGTGAGCGAAAAGGCCGACCCGCCCGTCTGCCGCATCATGGACTACGGCAAGTTTAAGTTTGAGAAGGAGAAGAAAGAACGGGAGGCCCGCAAGAAGCAACACACCGCCGAGATCAAGGAAGTGAAGTTTCGCTACAACATCGGCGAGCACGATTACCATGTTCGCCTGCGCAGCGCCCAGCAGTTTTTGGGAGATGGAGACAAGGTGAAAGCCACCGTGATGTTCCGCGGTCGCGAGGCCCAGCATGCTGAGTTGGGGGAAGAGTTGCTGCAGCGCTTGTTCAAAGACCTGGAAGCCGTGGCAGAAATGCAGCAGCCCCCCCAAAAAGAAGGGCGAAACATCACGATGATTCTCTCTCCCAAAAAATCGGTCTGAGGAGGGATCCCACCTATGCCCCTTGCGATTGGGGATCCTGCTCCTGAGTTCACCTTGCCCGATGCCGAGGGCAATTTCGTCAGCTTGAGCCAGTTGCGGGGCCAGCGGGTGGTGCTCTACTTCTACCCACGGGACAACACTCCCGGCTGCACCAAGGAAGCCTGTGGCTTTCGCGATGCTTACGCCGATTATCAGGCGCAAGGGATCCGCATCTTGGGGGTGAGCGCCGACGATGCCCGCTCCCACCAAAAATTTGCCCAGAAGTTCCGGCTGCCTTTTCCGTTGTTGGTGGATGAGGGAGCCAAAGTGGCCAGTGCCTATGGCGTCTATGGCCCGAAAAAGTTCATGGGCAAAGAGTACAACGGCATTCACCGCACCACGTTTGTGATTGATCCGGAGGGGAAGATCGAGGCCATCATCACCCAGATCAACGTGGAAACCCACGCGGCGGAGCTGCTCAAGCAATTGACTGGCTCATAGCTTCCTGGCTCGGAAGAGGGCTGCTATCGGTCAGAAGTGGGGATCTTGGGAAGAGCTTTCCGTGATAAGGATGAAGAAGGTGCCGAGATTCCCCTTGGGCTGGGGCCGTGTCCCGACGCAGCCGTACCCTCAAGTCGATTCACGATAGCTACCAAATGTTGGGTTTGGCCGGCCAAGGGCAGTATGGGCGCGTATTCTGTGCCCGTCCCCACCAGGGGGGAGAGCTGGTGGCCCTGAAAGAGCTGCAGGCAGAGCGCTTTCCCACCCAGAATCTGCTGCGGGAGCTGCGCCATCTGCTCACCCTGAACCACCCCAACATTACCCGCTGCTACGCCCTCGAACATGCCCGCGAGGGTCGTTACCTGGTGTTGGAGTACTGCGAGGGGGGCACTCTGCGGGAGCTGATCAACCAGGTGGAACAGGGGCTGTGGCTGCCGGTCAAACAGGTTTTGGGCTTTGTGGATCAGATTTTGGCCGGTTTGGATCATGCCCATCGCCAGGGGGTGATCCACTGTGATGTCAAGCCCGAGAACATCCTGCTCAAGCCCATGCCTCAAGGCTGGCAACTGAAGTTGACGGATTTTGGCATTGCCCGTCGCCTGCAGCCTGCTGCCAGCGAGATCACCGCCACCGGCTCCCCTGCCTACATGGCTCCGGAGCGGTTTTATGGCCAGTTCAGCCCCGCTTCCGATCTCTACGCCGTGGGGATCATCCTGGTAGAGCTGCTGACGGGCCAGCGGCCTTTTTCCGGATCCCCCAGCCAGTTGATGCACGCCCACCTCAACCAGCCGTTTGTCTGTCCGGAAGGGATCCCTGCCCCGCTGCGGGAGGCGCTGGAGATAGCCCTACGCAAGTTGCCCTTGCGGCGGTTCCGCACTGCTGCCCAAATGCGGTCGGCCTTGGCAGTGTTTGCCCAAGAGTGGCAGGAGCCGGTCAGTTGTTGGGTTGGCCCTCGCCTGCCCAGGTGGTCACCCCCTGGGGTGCAGGTTTGGGATCTGCCGGGTTTGGACTCTGCTGAGGCTGGCGGAATGGAGTTTCTGTCTGAGCAAAAGTTCTACATCTGCGAGGATCCGGGCGGCTCCAGATCCCCGTTGCTGCTGCGGGTGACCCCCCAGACGCTGGAATGGCTGGATCTCCAGAACCTTGCCTCGGGATCCCCTGCTTTGGCCCGTTTCCCCCTGGAGGAGCCGATTCGGGCGGTGCTGCCCTTGAACACCTTCCCAGAGGCCCTGGCCTTCTCCCAAAGCAGCCTTTTGCACCTCAGCCCCAGCCGCATCCGTACCTTGCTCAGCTTTGAGGGGGATTGGCAGGCCACCTGGCTGGCAGAGCGACAGGAGCTGTTCTGGGCCACCGCCCAAGAGTTGGGGGCAGTACAATGGCAGCCGACAGGAACACAGCCTTTCCCCGATTCCCACTGCTATTTTCGTTGGCCTTGGCAGGGATCCCTATCCCGCTTGCTGGCCCTCTCGGAGCATCTGGTTTTGCTGGCAGGTGCGGGGCGGCAGTGGGTGGAGATGAGCCTCTTGCCCCATCCCCAAAGACTCCGTCCTGCTGTCGCGACTGGTTTGCCTCTGCAGACGGGATCCCAGCCCGCTTGCTATCGCCTGCCTCTGGATCCCGAAGGGATGGTGATCAGCCTGGGGGAGCGGCTGCTCTTTGCGGCAAGGGATGGGGGAAGGGAAGGCCAGCAGGGTTGCTGCCCTTATCTCGACTCGGTGCAGGTGAACCCGCTGCGGGTGCGCCGCTGGTTTTTGAAAGGGTGGCCTCTTCAAGTGGCCAAGGCTCCCTGGGGAGTGCTGCTGCTGTGTCGAGAGGGCGAGCAATCCACTTCCCTCTGGCTGTATGGTGAAAAAGGGGATCCCTTGGCCCAAGTAGCTGTGCCTGACGGCTCCCAGGTGTTGCAAGTGGGCCAAAGGGGCCAGATCTGGCTGCAGGTGCCCAAAGCCAAAAAGCCCCCCCAGTCCCAGCTTTGGCAATTGGATCTAAACCGCTTGCCGGTGAGCGGACAGCCTTCCCAGGTGATACTGTGCAACCCAGCGATCTAGAGTTGCGCCAAGAACTCCGTCCCGCTGTCGCGACCGGACTTGGGCAGAACTTTAAGATCACTTTTAAGCTTTAAGATCACTTTTAAGATCGAGTTTGGCGAGATGCCCGGCCAGATCTGCTGGGCTGCTGCATAGGGCAGCGGGGATTTGTCGAGCCTGTTGGAAAGGAAGCCTTGCCATGAGTCAGTATCTGCCGGAACCTTCTGCTGTGGAGGAAGATCCCAGCCTGTTGGTAGGCCGACTGCGACGCAAAGAGGGCCTTTGGTTGGATTGGGCCAAAGCATGCCAAACCTTGCAACAACAGAAAATGACCCCGCAGGCCATCTTCGAGGCGACGGGGTTTGAGCCCATTCACCAAAACCAGATCATCGTTGCGGCCCAAGTTTACGAAGGGATAGCCAAAGCAGGAGCCAGCCCAGCAGTTCTGGAGCATTTTGCCCACAAAGGTAGCGATATCCTCTACGAGTTGCGCATTCTCTCTCCACAGGATCGGGTTCGGGTGGCGGAATTTATTTTCAGTCGACATTTGAATGCCGCTGATGCTCATGAGATCGCCCGCGCCGTAAAAAATTATGCCCAGCTCCAACAGCTTCCGGAAGGGTTTACGGATCACCCCGGCGATGCGGTAGCCTATCAAGCCTGGAGAACGGCCCAGCAAACCCACGATCTGCAGGAACGAACTCGGGCTATCGGTCGAGCATTTCAGTATGTCCACAGCGATACAGCCCGCCAGCAGGTGGAGCAGCTTTTGTCTGCAGTTACTGCTGGCTCCCGATCCCAACGTAGCGTTTTGCCCAAGCTGTCGGTGTTTCGCCTGGAAGAAGATCTGCCGCGCCTGCTGCCGGTAGCCGGATCCCTGCCTCTGGCAACTGCCACTTGGGAAGGGATCCCCCCTAGCGAGCCCCAAGGGCCCTTTGGCTGGGTCAACAGCCCAGCGGAGCAGACTTGGATGGCCTTGCCCGCTTGGCCAGTGATTCAAAAGGCCGGGGATCCAGTGATCCTTCAGGTGGAAAACAGGCTTTTGGGATCCCTGTTGGGGTTGCCGGTGCCTGCCGGTGAAGAACAGGATCCGGTCTTGCTGGTGGTCGATCGCGCCATTCGGGTTTGGGAGGGAGCTCAGATGGCGGGATTTTTCCTGGTGGATCGGGCCGGATCCCTGGCGGTGGAGTGGATAGAAGCCTCGCCCCCCTCTCCCCTGTTGGGCCAGGTGCTGATGGCAGTGCGCCCCCCGCGGGTTCTCGTTGGCGCTAGCGGTGCAGAGCACTTTGAGGTGCTGGATCAGGATCTCTGGCAGTTGGAAGAATAGGCATTGAGGGTTTTCCCCATTCGCGCCAGCGATGCAAAGCAGCAAGCCTGGGCTTGTCGCCACAGCCTCAATTGAGCAAAGCCAAGTTATCCCGATGGACAGCGGTATCAACCCCTTCGTAGCCCAGAATGTGAGGGATCTCGGCAGTTTTTTTGCCCTTGATCTGCCGCAGCTCCTCGGCGCTGTAGTTTACTAGGCCCCGCGCCACCTCCTGGCCACTGGGATCACACAAGCGCACGGCGGCCCCCGCCTCAAATTCTCCAGAAATGGCTGTGATCCCTGCCGGCAGCAGTGAGCGCCCTTGCTCGCACACCGCTCGTACTGCCCCTTCGTCCAACGTCAGGGATCCCTCAGGGATGAGGCCGTAGGCAATCCATCGCTTGCGGGCACTGGCAGGCTGGGGAGCCGGATCAAAGCGGGTGCCGATGGCCTCGCCGGCCAGAATGGCCGGGATCTGCTCAGGCCGTTTGCCATTGGTGATCACCACCGTTACCCCTGCGGCTGTAGCAATTTGAGCAGCGGTTAGCTTGGTGGCCATGCCGCCGGTGCCCCAGCCACTTTTTCCCTGGGCTTCGGCCTTCACCTGTAGGGGGATCCCAGGCACCACCCGCTCAATGGGCTGGGCAGAGGGATCTCGGTTGGGGTCAGCCGAATAGAGCTTGTCCACATCGGTGAGCAGAATGAGCCACTTGGCCTGCACCATGCTGGCCACCAACGCCGAAAGCGAGTCGTTGTCACCAAACTTCAACTCTTCTACTGCCACCGTGTCGTTCTCGTTGACGATGGGGATAACCCCCATCTGCAGCAGTTGGGCAAAGGTGCGATTGGCGTTCACATAACGGCTGCGCTCCACCAGATCGCCACGGGTAAGCAGCACTTGGGCAATCGGCTGGTTCAGAGCCGAGAAAAGGTCATCGTAAAGGCGGATCAGCCGTCCCTGGCCCACCGCAGCCACCGCCTGCTTTTCGGCAATGGCCGTCGGTCGTTGCCGCCAGCCGAGGCGAGCACAGCCCACCCCCACCGCTCCGGAGGAGACCAAGATCACCGCATACCCCTGCCTGCGCAAGTGGGTCAGCACCTCCACCAGCGGCCCCAACACGGAAAGACGCAACAAGCCGGTCTGAGTGTCTGTCAGGCTGGAGGTGCCGATCTTCACCACCACTGTCACGTCTGTTGTCGCCATTGCCGCTCTTAACCCATCCTCCCACCCACCTATTCACGATAGCGGAGTCAAGACGCGGCTGTGCTGGTCATCGCTTGCCCTCAAGGTCAGCACAGGCGAGAATAGAACAGAGAAAGCCATCCTCAAGCTCATTCCTGATTTTCCTTATTGTCTGCCTGTGAATCCTGTTCGCACCCTCTCCGCCACCAAAGCGGCCTTTTTCAGCGCCTACCCTCGCCCGATCAACGCTGTCTATCGCCGGGTGGTGGAGGAGTTGTTGGTGGAGCTGCACCTGACCACCGTCAACAGCACCTTCATCTACGATCCGTTTTTTGCCTTGGGGATGGTCACCCTCTATGATGGGCTGATGGAAGCCTACCACCCCCCTGAACAGCGAGAAGCTATTTTCAACGCCCTCTGTAGGGCTCTGCACCTCAAGCCGGAGGTGTTGCGCAAGAATGCCCGCGATCTGCTGGAGTTGATGCGCAGCGGGGATCCCCGTCAAAGACTTGATCTCCTCTGCCTCAAGCCAGAGGCGGAAGATGTGGGCGGGTTGAAGGCCATTTTGGAGCGCATGACGCAGCCGCCCTATGCCTACAGCCGGGTTTTGGCTGTTGGCCTTTACACAGCCTATGAAGCGGTGGCCAAGTCCCTTTACAAAGAAGCGGAAGAGCGCACCCGCCGCTTTTTGGAGGAGGTGGTGGGTAAGCTGCCCTTTTCAGCAGAGCGGGTGAAAAAAGATCTGGAGCTCTACCGCAGCAGTTTGGATCGCATGAAGCAGGCACGGGCGGTGGTTGAGGAGATGGTGAAAGCCGCCCGACGCCAGCAGGAACGCCGCCAATCCGCCGCCTCTTTGCCTGAAACTTCCCTTGCTGACCCAAGCGAGCCCAGCAGCTAAACGTAGGCCCTAAGCCAAATACCGAGTCCAGGCTTCCACCACCTCAGGGGATCCATACCAGCGCCGTCCACCCCGACCGGAATGGTAACAGCCAGGCAGAGTGAGGTTAATAGCCCCCTGCAAGTGGGCAGCCTCGATGGGGATAATGCCATCGCCCCACAATTCCCCCTGTCCAGCCGTGAGCCAATAGCTGTTGTAGGCCAGCCAAGCCAGATAATCCTCCTGTCGCCACAGGGATCCCAGGCCCAAGCGCCGCCCCTGAATGGCTCTTCCCGCTACACACACATATTTAACCTCGGGCCAAAAGGCCCCTGGATAGTGGGTGTTGACAAAGTCCAAATTGCGCTTCGTCCAGCGCTCCCGGCTGGTGTGAGGGGATCCCAGGCTGATCAGGGTGGAGACGTGCTCCCGCCCCTGCCACACCTGTCCCTCATAAGGTACAGATCCCAGGTAGATGCGGGCAATCCAGCCGCCGGCGGAGTGGGCCACCAGGTTCACCCGGTCAACCCCAAACTCAGCGCAGGTCTTTTGGATGGCCTCTCGCAGCGCCCACAGGATGGGAGTGACGGGCCTTCCCCCCAGCGTGGGAAACCAACTGAGCACCCGTAACGGCACCACCCGTGCCGCATAGCCGCGGGCTTCCAGCTCTTGACGCAAGGGCTCATACTCCGACGCGCCCGCCAGATAACCGGGCAAAATCACCAGAGGAGCCATACGCTAGCGGGGATACCAAAACATGCCTTTGATCCCCTCGGGGTCGGGGGTGAAGCCCAGCCGCTCGTAAAAGCTGACCACTCCCTGATCAGCAAAAAGGGTGATGTTGCTGATGTCTTGGGCGCGTAACTCTTGGATCACCTTTTCCATCAGCCGCTTGCCCAGACCCCTACCCTGGAAATCGGGATGAACCACCACATCCCAAATGGTGGCATTGAAGGCGTGGTCGGACGTTGCCCGGGCAAAGCCAATCAGGCGACGATAGCTGCCCCGCTGCTGCCACATCGACACCACCAAAAAGCTGTGCTGCAGGGCTTTTCTCACCTTATGAATGGGACGACGCGACCACCCCACCGCATCGCAGAGCTCCTCCAGCTCGTACAGATCCAAGTTGGGATCCAAACTGAATAGGATTGACTCGCCCTGTACTGCCACCACTTCCTGACGGTCGCGACCGCGCTGCGTGGCAACCTGGCCAGCCTTGGCCGTCGTTTTTTGTGCCAGCTCTCTCGTCGAAGCGGCCCCCGCTGCCCCGAACAGGCCCTTCCAAAAGCTCATTGGATGTCGTCGTGGAGTGAAAGCCTCCCTATGAGTTTGGGAGGCGTGTCATCAGTATAGCCAGGATTGGCAGCGGGAATAGCTGAATCTGCAGACGTTTCCAATCGTTTCCAATCGTTTCCAATTTCTAGGGATCCCCCCGAAGGGGGAACTTTACTAGTGGAGTTACGTATCAATGGCACCTACGCAGGGTTTCCAATTTCTAGGGATCCCCCCGAAGGGGGAACCGACCCTCCCGAGGCCGCCGAGGCCAGGGGGTTAGAGGGTTTCCAATTTCTAGGGATCCCCCCGAAGGGGGAACCTTCCGGGGAACTGAACTCCCGGTTTACGCCTACCCCGTTTCCAATTTCTAGGGATCCCCCCGAAGGGGGAACTAGAATTGGGCACGAACTCGAGGCCCAATATGAGCTGGTTTCCAATTTCTAGGGATCCCCCCGAAGGGGGAACCCCCCCGCCAAATCGCCGCCAAACGCCAGTTCCCGTCCCGTTTCCAATTTCTAGGGATCCCCCCGAAGGGGGAACGTGAACTAGCCGAACTCGAGGCAGTTCGAAAGGAGACGTTTCCAATTTCTAGGGATCCCCCCGAAGGGGGAACACTCTGTCGGTGCCGCTCCCGAAATATGCCCCAACGTACAAGTTTCCAATTTCTAGAGATCCCCCCGAAGGGGGAACGTAGTGGAGATTAACCACCTTTCAATTATCACGGGCTCAGGTGTTTCCAATTTCTAGGGATCCCCCCGAAGGGGGAACACCTCTACCTGCAGCGGACCGTTTACCCGTTCTTGACTCCCCGGGTTTCCAATTTCTAGGGATCCCCCCGAAGGGGGAACTTCATCAGTCATTCACCTCTGATCCTATGGATCTAGGGTCTTGTTTCCAATTTCTAGGGATCCCCCCGAAGGGGGAACTGAGGGCACCCCGACCGTCTTCCCCCAACCGGGGAACGGTGGATGTTTCCAATTTCTAGGGATCCCCCCGAAGGGGGAACTCCACCCCTATTAAACCCAAGCAGGGCAAGGAATGCAAGACCCATTTGCGAGGGATCCGGAAAAAAGGGGGTCAAAAGAGTCTTGGCGAGGGAGTTTTGGGGCCGGAAAGCCTTGTGGCACAAGGCGTCGAGGGATCCGACGAAAGAATGAGCCTTTGCGGGATTTGGCGCGATGCTCGCAGAGGCGTTGATACCATTTTGGTGTTCTTTCCGAAACATCGGGATCCGGATTCCTGCAACTGCCTGAAGGAGTTATCTGGCTGAGGGTATAGTGGGTGCAGTTTGGAGAAGTCCCATGAAAACGTGGATTGCCTCGGCTACAAGCCTACTCTGCTGTGTGCTTGTCCTGGTTCTGTTTTGGCCCCACGTTACCTCTGCCCAAAGGCAGACCCTCAACCTCTACATCTGGTCGGAATACATCGATCCCGATATCCTCACTGCCTTTGAAAAAGCCACCAACAGCCGCGTGGTGGTCAGCGTGTACGAATCCAATGAAGACATGGTGGCCAAACTGCGAGGGGGTGGCACCAGTCAGTACGACATTGTTGTTCCTACCGACTACATTGTGCCCAACATGTTGGAGCTGGGCCTGCTGCAGCCTCTCAATAAAGAATTGATCCCCAACCTGAGCAACCTGGGCGAAAAATTTGTCGGTCTGCCCTTCGACCCAGAAAACACCTACACTGCCGCCTATCAGTGGGGCACTACCGGCATTGGCTACCGCAAAGACCGCCTGCCCGAAAACTTTGAACGCTCTTGGGGACTGATTTTCGACCCGCAGCAGCAGTATGGCCCCTTTGTGATGATTGATGAGATGCGCTCCATGATTGGCGCCGCTGCCGTTTACCTGGGCTTTGATATGAATACCACCGTTCGCTCTGAGCTGCAGCAGATCCAGCAGCTTTTGATCGACACCAAGCGCCGCAGTGCTGGCCTAATTGGGGGTGTGGGGGGCAAAAACCAACTGGTTTCTGGAACGGCCAATGTAGCCATCGTTTACAGCGGCGATGCCCTGCAAGCTGCCGAAGAAAACCCCAACATCGGCTATTTTGTCCCCCGCGAGGGTGCCCACATTTGGCTGGATGTGATGGCCATCCCTGCCCAGGCCCCCAACCCTGAGCTGGCCAATCGCTTCATCAACTTCATTCTGGATGCCGAAGTCGGCGCTCAACTGAGCAACCACAACCGCTTTGCCACCCCCAACGCTGCGGCGCTGCCCATGATCAACCCGGAAGATCTGCAGAACCCGGCCATCTACCCCGACGAAGAGGCCCTCGCCAAACTCACCTACCTTAAAGTGCTGTCAGGGGAAGAGCTGCGCCTCATCGACGCCCTCTGGACAACGGTGAAAAGCAGCTAGGGATCCCTTTCCCTCAACTGCTGCGTCAGCGGGGTAGAGATGCGGAGCTATGAGTGGCAAGGGTTGGACATCGAGCCATTTCCCAATCTCAAACGCTGGTTGGCAGCCATCGAAGCCTGTCCCGCCGTGCAGAAGGGCTTGCAACTGCTAGCAGAGGTGTGCCGTTCCCCCGAGCAACCCCTCAGTGACGAGGAACGGAGGAGCCTACTTGGCGACCGGTAACACCAAAGGTGCTGATGCTAAGGGACAATCTTGTTAGCTCTCGACACAAAACTTGACACTTTTTAATATCTGAGCCACATTAAAGATGTCACCCGTTGATGGAGCTAAAACCATGGAAAACCAAGAAGCTAAGTTCGGCTTTACCACCTTTGCCGAAAAATGGAATGGCCGTTTGGCGATGCTGGGGTTTGTGATCGGCGTTGCGACCGAGTTGCTGACCGGTCAAGGGATCCTCTCCCAAATTGGCCTAATGTAATCCCAGCACACCTAAGACACTGCTGTAGATCCTTGCTTGCCTGGCTGTAGTTTCCACTCTCTGCAAGCAGCCAGGCTATTGCATTGCTTTTTGATCTGTATCTATCTGTACCTGGATGAAGGGCAAGCGCAAACAGTCCAGTTGAGCTTTTCCCACCTCGCGTTGACTGCTGACCCTTCTCTCCTGCCAGGGGAGAGGCCGGGAGTAAGAGCTAGCAGTGCAAAACAGACAGATGGGATCCCTAGGGATCTACTCTTCCAGATCCTGCAAGTATTGGCGGATATCGGCCAAGATGCGTTCTAGCTCTTCTGGGGCCTGCAGAGCGCGTGTCCATTCATGACCACCTTGGGATCCCTGCTGGGCTAGCGCTACTCCCAAGTGCTCCAGCTCGCGAACCACTTGGCAAAAAGCATTAGCTCCTACGTTGGAGCTGGCCCCTTTGAGGCGGTGGGCGAGCCGCCGCATTCTTTCTGCGTCGTAACCGGCAATGGCTTGGCGCAGTTGCGGAAGCTGGGTCTCGCAATCTTGAATGAACACCTGCAGCAGCTCCCGCTGGAACCCCCGATCCCCGCCGGAAACCTGATCCAGATAGGCAGAGTCGATGGGGTAGGGCTGGGTGGGAGAAGAGGGATCCCTGTCCCCACCGGGGGAAGTTGGAGAAGCTGCTCCAGAAGCGGATCCGTTGGAGGATCCTGCTGCAGACTGAGCAATCATCTGGCTCCAGTGGTTGAGCACCCTTTCCAAATCTTCCTTCAGCACCGGCTTGCTGAGGTAGTCGTCCATGCCTGCCTGCAAGCAGCGCTCCCGATCCTCCTGCATGGCGTTGGCCGTGATGGCAATGATGACGGCGCGACGGCGGGATCCTTTTTCCAGTCTTTCCTGCTGGCGGATACGGCGGGTGGCCTCGTAGCCATCCATCACCGGCATTTGACAATCCATGAGGATGAGGTCGTAGCTGACCTTCTGCAGGAGATCCAACACCTCCTGACCATTGGCCACCACATCGGCCATGTAGCCCAAGCTCTGGAGCTGGCGCAAAGCCACCTTTTGGTTGATAGGGTTATCCTCTGCCAGCAAAACGCGCAGGGATTGCTGGGGTCGGTCAGCCATAGGCGTCGTTTGAGAGAGAGGGGAACCAAGGCCCAAAAGAGAGGTGGAGAGACCGGAAGATTTCCCCAGCGCCATAACCAACGCCTCCTGCAGACGGCTTTGTTTCACCGGCTTGACCAAGTAGGCGGCAAAACCAATCTCGGCAGCGCGACGGGAGTGCTCCCCCAATCCCAGCGAGGTCATCATCACCAGTTGCGTCTCCGTCAGTTGCGGATCTGCCTTGATCCAACGACCCAAGGTTTCCCCATCCACCTCCGGCATTTGCATGTCCAAAACGGCCAGGGGGAAGGGTTTGCCCTCGCGAACGGCTTGGCGTAGCTTGTCCATAGCCCGATAGGCATTTTCGGCCTCTTCTACCACCATTCCCCAAGCCGTGGCCTGGCAGCGCAGGATCTTGCGATTGGTGGCATTGTCGTCCACCACCAACAGCCGCTTGCCCTGCAGATCCACCGGGACGCGAGCAGAAGGCTGGGAAAGCTGCTGGGCATAGGGCTGCCGCTCCAGGGTCAGCTCAACGCTGAAGGTGCTGCCCTGCCCCTCTTGGCTTTGCACCGAGATGGATCCCCCCATCAGTTCTGTCAGTTGTTTGCAGATGGCCAAGCCCAGTCCTGTACCTCCGTATTTGCGGGTGGTAGAGGCATCCACCTGGCTGAAGGGTTGAAACAGCTTGCTTTGGGCCGCCGCCGGGATCCCAATCCCGGTGTCTCGCACCGAGAGCTTGAGGTGGACATGGGTAGCGGTTTCTTGCAGCGCCTCCGCCTGGATCACCACCTCCCCTTGGTGGGTGAACTTAATGGCATTGCTCACCAAATTGTTGAGAATTTGCCGCAGTCGAGAGGCATCTCCCCGCAGGTAGCGGGGCACTTCTGGCGGCATGAGCACCGCCAGCTCCAATCCTTTGGCGTGGGCAGTGGGAGCAAACAGATCGGCCACCTCTTCCAGACACGAGCGAAGATCGAAATCCAGGATCTCCAGCTCCATTTCCCCGGCCTCCAATTTGGAGAAGTCCAGGATGTCGTTGATGAGAGTGAGCAGCGCATCGCCGCTAACGCGAATGGTCTCTACAAAGTCCCGCTGTTCCGCGTTGAGGGGGGTCTCCAGCAGCAGGCTCGTCATCCCCAACACCGCGTTCATCGGGGTGCGGATCTCGTGGCTCATGGTGGCCAAGAAGCTGCTTTTGGCCTGAGCAGCCTGCTCTGCTGCTTTGCGGGCTTGTTCTAGCTCGAGGCTGCGCTTTCTCTCCCGCTCCAAAAGGGCTGCCTGGGTGAGGGCAATGCCAATTTGGCTGGCCAACTGCGATAGCAGCTCCATCTCAAAGGGTTGCCACTGACGCGGCCCGGAGCACTGGTGGGTCAGCAACAACCCCCACAACTGCTGCTCCAAAAACAGCGGCACCACCAAGTTGGCCCTGACCTGCATCTTTTCCAGCAGCTCCACGTAGCAGGGCTCCAGATTTTCGGCGTAAATGTCGCTAACCGCTTGAATCCGGCCCTGGTTGTAGAGCTCGGCGTATTTCTCCTGAAAACAGGGATCCTCAATCACCTGTCCTGCCAGCGAGGGGATCCCTAGCTGAGTTTTCTCGTTGCAGATGATCCCAGAGCCATCCGGCTGGAAGCGGTAGACCAAAACCCGGTCGGCCTTGAGCAAAGCTTGGATCTCTGCCACTGCAGTTTCTAAAATCTCGGCAATATCCAGGGACTCGCGGATTTTGAGGCTGAGATTGGCCAGCAACTGAGCCCGGCGGTTTTGCCGCTCCAGTTCTTCTGCCGCTTTCTTCTGCTCGGTAATGTTGCGGAAGATGCCCCGCGTAGCTACCATCACCCCATCTTCAAAGCGGCAGTTGACATTGCCCTCCACCCAAACGGTTTCACCCCTGGCCGTGAGGAAGGCTGTCTCTACTCTCTCTACTGTCTCCCCCGATAGAAGCTTCTGGAAAAAAGCCTGGCAGTGCTCCCGGCAGTCAGGATGGAGAACGTCGAAGACAGTCATTCGATAGACCTGAGCTTCGTCGTAGCCCAGGGTCTCTTTCCAAGCGCGGTTGACATACAAAAAGTGCCCTTCGGCATCCACGCTTTGGATAAGGTCGGTGGCATTTTCGAAGAGATCCCGGTAGCGCTCTTCGCTTTCTTTCAGGGCCAGCTCCGCCAGCTTGCGGTCGGTGATGTCGATGCCGGTACCCATGACAAACTCCACCTCGCCGGCAGCATTGATTAGGGCAGTGTTGGACCAAGAGATGAGCCGCAGTGCCCCCTGCTTGGTGCGCCAAAAATTCTCATGGCGATTCAAAAAGAGGGAATAATTGCTCTTGAGCTGTTCAAAAGCTTGCTTCACACCAGGCACATCTTCCGGTGGGATCAGGCCCAAATCCCACAGCAGCCGGTTCTTCACCTCTGCCAGCGAGTAGCCGGAGAGCTGCTCGGCAGCGCGGTTGAAGCGCAGGATACGCCCTTCTGGATCCATGACCACCACCAACGCCCCTGCCGTATCGATAACCGCGTTGGTAAAATCCCGCTCTTGCTTAAGGGATCGTTCTGCCTCTTCCCGCTCGGCAGTCTCCCGGCGGATGAGGAAGTAAACCGAGGCCAAAACCAGGTAAGTAAAAAGGATCCCGCCAAAAGCAATAAGATTGGTTCTAACCCAGGCAAACTGAAATTCTTGGCTGCGCTGCTGCAGAAGGCGATTCTCCTCCTGTTGGAGCACCTGGATCAAATCGGCAATTTGCTCCACCAACCTTGGCCCTTCACTGCTTTCCAAAGCTTCCTGGGTGGCGAGTAGCCCCTCTTGCTCCCTCAGCCGGATCAAGTCTTGGATGACTCGCAGCCGTTGCTCCAGCAGCAGCTCTAGGCGCTTCAGACGCTCCTGTTGCAGGGGGTTGTCAGAGGTTAGCTCTTTCAGCAGGCGCAGACGGGTAGAGATTGCTTCAAGGCTGTCTTGGTACTCACCGAGGTAGCGAGGATTATCGGTCAGAAGATAGCCGCGTTTACCGGCCTCGGCGGCGCGGGTTTCCGCCAACAATCCTTCTAAGTTTTGGATCACTTTTAGAGTGTGGGCCACTCGGTCTGTAAGCTGCGGCAGTTGAGAGGCATTCCGCTGAGCTGAGTAGGTGATCCCGCCCAAGATCAGGGCAGCCAGGCCAAAACCGGCGGTAACTTTGAGAAGAAAGCGGTTTTTGCGGGCAGGTTTAGTATCCCCTGACTTCGGCAGCAGAGGGGCCTGAGCCAGTTCCCTCAAAGTCCGGCGCAGCTCCAGTTGGGCCACCACCTGATGGGCCAGAGCTTGCAATTGCTCCAGTTGTTCTGGGGTCAGGTGCCGAGGCTGATAATCGACAACGCAAAGCGTGCCCAGGGCCTGCCCTTCTGGAGTTACCAAGGGGATGCCAGCGTAAAAGCGAATGTGGGGCTCTTGAGCGACAAGCGGGTTATCAGCAAAGCGGGGATCCTGAGTGGCATCGGGCACCACCAGCGGCTCTTTAGGCGACAAGATGGCGTGGGCGCAGAAGGCCACATCCCGTGGGGTCTCCTGCACATCGATGCCGAATTTGGCTTTAAACCACTGGCGGTGTTCGTCGATGAGGCTGACCAGAGCAATGGGCGTGCCGCAGATGTGGGCAGCCAGCCGTACCAAATCGTCAAAGCTGGCCTCAGGGGCGGTGTCCAGAATCTGATACTGCCGCAGGGCAGCCAGCCGCTGCTCCTCGTTGAGGGGGAGGGGGGCCTTAGGCATAGGTCAAACTAAGCGAAGAGGAAAGGAGCCCGACCTACCGATCTCGGAGGTCTATAGTCCTAAGGTAAAAGAGGTAACCCCAGCATAACTTCCAGACCTCATCGTCGAAAGCTACAGGGATCCGATCCCCAAACCAGCTTCCCGTTGGATCAGTTCGCTACATTTTCACCACGCCTGCGTCAGCTACTCTAGCTCCTGCAAACGAGCCAGAATGAGGGTCTAAGCCGTAGCCCGTCTGGAGCCGCCGCGGGCAGAAGGGAAAAAGACTGACCGGATCCCAGTTTCAGTATTTATACTGATGTCAAAGATGAGAAAGCTCAATACGCTTCGTCTGATGCATTTGGTTTCACTTACCCTATAAATAATCAAATCCTAACATTTTTTTTAAGCAAGCTTTGAGTTGAAATTTCTCAACGAAAGGCTTACTATAGAGCGACGAGCTTTGTAAAGGGGGAATACTCTCAGTCATGCAAAAACTCCAAGACAGTTTGGTGAAAGCCCTGAGCATCGATGGAGCACTGGGGGTAGCGCTGGGGGATTGGAAAACTGGGATGTGCTTGGGATATAAGGGCACCAACAGCCCCGCTTTTCCTGAAGCTAACTTGGAGCTGGCAATCGCCGGAAACACAGAAGTGATTCGCGCTAAGATGCGAGTCGCGGAGTCACTTAAGCTCACCGACAGAATCGAAGAGATTTTAATCATCCTGGAAACTCAGTACCATCTAATGCGTACGCTTAAAACCATAAACGGCCTATTTTTCTACCTAGTCTTAGACCGAGAAAAAGGGAACTTAGCTCTTGCCCGCATTAAACTCAGTCAAATTGAGAGCGAATTGACCCTCTAAGGGCAACTTGAAAGAGATGAAGCATCACGGCGAGCAGGGAGTCTAATTTGGCCGTGGAGCTACACTCCCAACGCCTATCCCTGGCCGACAGGGCATGCCGGCGTATCTCAACCTAAGTGTTGAAAGAAAGAGAGTGCGGAACCGGGGACTTGAACCCCGAAGGCATTGCTGCCACTAGAACCTGAATCTAGCGCGTCTACCATTCCGCCAGTTCCGCGGCGATCTACAAGTCTGCCCAAAGCAGGGGATCCCTGTCAAGGTTCATGAGAGGTTTGGAGTGTTGGGAAGAGGGGATCCCTCGTCGGCGGCTCTATCTGTGCTAAGCTCTGCTGCGCACGAGATGAAAGCCGATAACCCTGACCTTGGCCGACTTTACCTTCATCTGCGAGGGCACCTGCCCCCACACCCAAGCGCGGGCTGGATACTTCGTTACCCCCCACGGTGGGATCCCAACCCCTTGCTTTATGCCGGTGGGAACTTTGGCCAACGTGAAAACCCTCACCCCGGCCCAGCTCAAGGAGACAGGCGCCCACATCATCCTCAGCAACACCTATCATCTCCACCTGCAACCTGGCGAAAGCATCATTCAAGCAGCAGGGGGGCTACACCGCTTTATGGGCTGGTCGGGCCCCATCCTTACTGACTCAGGGGGCTTCCAGGTCTTCAGTCTCAGCGCCATTCGCCAAATCGACGAGGAGGGAGTGACATTCCGTTCTCCTCACGATGGCCGCATCATTCACTTCACCCCAGAGCTGTCCATCCAAATTCAAAACGCCTTGGGTGCCGATGTGATCATGGCCTTTGACGAGTGCCCGCCCTACCCTGCCAGCCCTGAGGCAGTGGAAGCAGCGGTGCGGCGAACCACCCAATGGCTGAAACGGTGTGTGGAGGCCCATCGCCGCTCAGATCAGGCTTTGTTTGGCATCGTGCAGGGGGGAGTTTACCCTGAGCTGCGCCAACGGGCAGTGGAAGAGGTTTGTCGGTTGGATCTGCCGGGCTATGCCATTGGCGGAGTGAGTGTGGGGGAGCCGGTCGAGTTTATGCACGCCGTTGTGCGGCAAACAGCCCCTCTATTGCCGGCAGATCGCCCCCGTTATCTCATGGGGGTGGGCACCTATGCAGAGATGCGGGCCGCCGTGGCCGCCGGAGTGGATTTGTTTGACTGCGTGATCCCCACCCGCTATGCCCGCCATGGCACAGTGATCAGCCGGGGCAAACGCTGGAACATCAAAAATGCCGAACACCGCCGCAGCCTGGATCCCATCGATCCCGACTGTCCCTGCTACACCTGCCGCCACTTCAGCCGGGCCTACTTGTGTCATCTCATCCGCGCCCAAGAGATCCTGGGCTATACCTTGCTCTCCATCCACAACATCACGGAGCTGATGCGCTACACCCAGAAGATGCGTCAGGCCATCTTGGAAGGCCAATTTCATGAGCACTGGGATCCCTGGAGCTAGGCTGGCTGAGAGATTTCTCTGTAAATTCCTGTAAATTCCCGATCTGCTTTGGTACAATATGCATATGAGATAGACCGTGTATATACTTAGGCTATCCCACGCAGTTCCAGGAAGGAGTCAGATCCAATGACCATCCGAACCCTCAGCAGCGTGATTGAACAGTACATTGCCGGCCTTCCGGGCTTGATTGCTGTTTTGATAGGGCGAGCCACCGACGGTGCTACGGTGGCCAAAGTAACCTACGCCAGCGATTCCCAAGAGGAGCAAGCCCTAGAACTTTTGGGCACCTACGCCGGCGACTTGTTGCAGGCCAATAGCCGCCTTTGTCAAACTGTCAGCCCCGACCAAGAGGCGGACTACCTTTTGGCAGGTACTCCGGCGCTGCGGGTTGTCATCAAAGCCTTTCCCCAAAGCCCCTACTTTGTCTTGTTTCTGACCCGTTCCATCACCGACTTGAAAGCGATTTCAGACCGGATTAAGGCCATCCTGATCGACGGAAAACCGCTGCTGCCCCCTGTGCAAGACAGCACTATGTCTGTAGCTCAGGCTTTGATGGACTATGCCAAGCGCTACGCTCCGGATCCCAACTTTGTGGCTCTGCGCCTGTCTTTGAAAACGGGTCTAGACCGCAACCGCCTGGAAAAGGGCACCCTGAGTCGGCAGGAGCTGCGCATTCTCTACAAAGCGGTAGCCGATCTTTTGGGCCGAGAGCGCCTGCCTATTGCCATGCCGGTTTGAGTAGTTCAAAATAGGTAGCAAGCTTTGCCCAGAGGTAGGTGCTACACTGGGAGGCTTTTTTAAGTTTATTTTAAGTTTACTTTAAGTTCATTTCATTTGCTTTATCTGTTAGCCACACCGCCGGGAAGTCCCGTCCTCTCTCGCTTTAGCGGCGCGGAGCGCTTTGCGTTAGCATGAGGGTCGGGGTGAGAGGTGGTCGTTCTTCTATAATCAACTTGGCTGTACAAAACGGCATTGCCGGAATCTGGTACAGCTACGCCGTGGGACATCCCGTGTCTGCGTGCCTACGGCACGGCTTCGCCGAACGGGGAGGGTTCTTGCGATAGCTCCCCGATGAAGCGAGAAGCCTGTCCTCTGTCCGTAGGACGGTCGCGTGAGCGTCGCGTAGCAATAGGGCCGGGAGTATGTCACTGCTTAAACACTTGCATCTCGACTGTGACCTGAGGCTCATCTCCCGGCCTAAAGGCTGAGGGTGGGGAGCATGTCGTTTCTTTCAATACTCACCAATCTCTATCTGGAGGCAAGCTGATGACCATACGTACCCTTGTCAGCGTGGTTGAGCAGCACATTGCCGGTCTTCCGGGTTTGATCGCGGCTTTGGTGGGGCGAGTAACCGATGGCGTTGCAGTGGCTAGGGTTGCGTACACCAACGATGTGCAGGAGGAAATCTCTCTGGAACAGTTGGGCAACTACGCGGCTGACTTGATACAGGCCAACAATCGCCTCTGCCAGTCGGCAAGCCCTGACCAAGAGGCGGACTATCTTTTGGCAGGTACTTCGGGGTTGCGGGTTGTCATCAAAGCCTTTCCCCAAAGCCCCTACTTTGTCCTGTTTCTGACCCGCTCCACCACCGACCTCAGGGCAATTTCAGAGCGGGTTAAAGCCATCCTCATTGACGGAAAACCACTGCTGCCCCCTGTTCAGGACACCACTACATCCACTGCTCAGGCTCTGATAAGCTACGCCAAGCGCTACGCTCCGGATCCCAACTTTGTGGCTCTGCGCCTGTCTTTGAAAACGGGTCTAGACCGCAACCGCCTGGAAAAGGGCACCCTGAGTCGGCAGGAGCTGCGCATTCTCTACAAAGCGGTAGCCGATCTTTTGGGCCGAGAGCGCCTGCCTATTGCCATGCCGGTTTGAGTAGTCGAGAATAGCTGGCGAGATTCGTCTGAGGGTAGTTGCTGCGCCTGCGGATCTCTTTATTTACTTTACCCATCTGAATTCACTGGCCCATGCTTGAACATCTGCATCTCGACCGCGAGCGTAAGCTTATCTCCTTGTTTGGAGAGCCGGTTATCTTCCACTGCCATCACTACAACCTCTTCCTGCAGCAGACTATCGAAGATCCCGACTGGATTGATGGAGTAGGGATCCTGCGCACAGCAGCTCAGGAGATCTTCTACAGTCTTCTGTACGGAGCTTTCAAGGCTCTTGGCGTTCAGGAGACCCAAGAGCGCCTGGCAGTGGCAGCTCAGATCTTCAGCTTTTTAGGATTTGGGCGGCTGGCGTTTGAGGTGACACCTTCAGGCGGGGAAGTGCAACTTACCCATTCTCACTATGCAGAAGGTTGGCTGAGCAAGTACGGAGAGCAGGTCAGCCGCACGCGCCCGATTGACCACTTGGCGGTGGGCTATGTGGCGGCAGCTTTGGATGCCACTTTTGGCGAGCTGGGAAGCTACGCGGCAGAAGAAACGGAGTGTATGGCCGTTACGCGCAAGGATCACTGCGTGATCCAAGCCACTCGGCTGCCAAAGCCTCAGTCGCTGACTCCCAGTCCAGGCATGGGCAAGCTTATTGAGCAGCCAACCCAGTTCCCGCAGCCCGTAACGGCAGTGGACTATGACGCGGTCAACGAAGCTCTGTGGGGCTTGCCTTTGGCTGGAGATGAGCGGGGGCAGATTCGTGCGTTTAACGTGTTGCTAACACGCATGCCCGCCAACTACTACAACCGCATTCAGTATCGCTTTTTGCAGGAGCTGAAGGCGGTGCAGGCTGAGCTGATGGGGGTGGGGGAAGCCCTCATCCGCGAGTCAGGGCATGTCTGTGTTTTCTACACCTTTGGCAACATCATGGAATCGGTGGAGTGGGAAACCCTTGTGGGGCCGATGTTGGAGAAGGACACCGACTGGATCCACGGTGGTTATGCGGTGGCCAGCAGTCTAGGGTGGGGTCGCTGGCAGGCTTTGGAGGTGGTAAGCGGCGAGTCTTGCCGGGTAGCCATTGACGGTAACTACGAAGCCAACTACTTTTTGGCTTCCTACCCACGAGCAGAGGATCCTGCCTGCTACTTTGCTCAAGGGGCGGTGCCGGCGCTGATGAATCTGGTTTACAGCGGCAACATTCAGCAAAAGCCGGTTTTGGATCAAGTCTTCTACAACCGCCTCTTCCAACGGGGTGGGCTCTTCCGCGGCAAGGAGACCAAGGCCAGAGAGCAAGGGGATCCCTGGTGCGAGTTCTACGCCGCTCGCGTCAGCGGGACGGAGTCCTTGCGGGTGTAGGGATCCATGCAGGTGCGCATCCTCAGGCGGCGGGAATGTGGAGCGGGGTGGGCCACCGATCTGCTGCTACCACGTTGCCTTGTCTGGTCAGAGGTAGAAGCTCTGGCCCAGGAGTGGGGGGCTGCTTGTCGCTGTTTTCAAGGGCAACTGGTGTGGCTGGATCTGCCCTCAGGCCGGATTACGGCTTCATTGCGGGTGCCCCGCCTGACGTTGCGACTTCACGATGCTGACACTGAGACGCAGATCTTGAATCGTTTGCAGCAGTTGGCGAAGTCTGCTGATTCCAAGGTAGAGGAGAGTTGAGGGCAAGCCTGGCGCAAACAGCCTATCCTGCCATGGCAAAGAGGGCACTCCAGTCGCGGTTGGGAACGCCGGGCTTAGCAATGATCTCAAGGATGCGATTTTGGGCGGCGGGCTGGAATAAACTTTCGACGGCTACTTGGGCTACTTTCGTGCGGGGGATGCTGCCGTCAAAGAGGGTATCCGCCTTGGACAAGACAATGCCATCGTCGTTGTCTTGGTTTTTTAGGCCCCCCGGTCGAACGATGGTGTAGGTGAGGCCGCTTTTTTGCAGGTATTCTTCTGCCCGTTTTTTCCACACCAGAATCAGCCAAAACAAATTGAGGGGGTGGAACAACTGGGACACGCACAGAGAAGAAATCAAAACAAAGTGTTGGATCCCTTTGGCTTTAGCCACCTCTACCAGGTTCTTGGTGCCTTCATAATCCACTCGGTAGGGCTGCAAGGGATCCCAACTGGGCCTGGCCCCAGTGGCACAGAACACCACCGTGCATCCTTCCATGCCTGTCTCCAGCGTGGCCGGATCCAGCACATCCCCCACCACCACTTCAGCCTCTGGGGGCAGAACTCGAGCGGCCAGCTCACGGCTGCGCACCAGCGCTCGCACTTGGATGCCACGGCCCACCAACTCTTTGACGATGCGGCGTCCGGTTTCTCCCGTAGCTCCTGCAACAAAAGCCTGCATAAGTTTCTCCTGCAAAGCTGTTTATACGCGGTGTAGCTATTTGAGGATTTGCAGTGGCCCCATCAGCCATTATCTTCCCAAAATCGGCCTCAGGTTTCCTCCTTTCCATGACAGGATGGTAGGGATCCCGCGCCCCAGTGCATCAGATGGTTGCCCAAGCTGCTCCTACTGCCTACGAGACTCAAACCCAAGCTCTTGCCCAATCTCTGTTGGCTTCTTTTTGGGGAGAGAAGAGATCCCTGCTGGCCCAGTGGCGAGAGCAACTGCGCTGGGAGGACAAGCTGCTGGCTTGGGCAATGGAAAACCCCCACTTGCGCACCCAGTTGTTCCGCTTGATCGATGTCCTGCCCAGCTTGAAAAGCAAGGCTGAGGTGGCCCGCCATTTGCAGGAGTATCTCTTGGATCCCGCGGTGGAATTGCCAGGGATGCTGAAGAGCCTGCTCAACTTTGCAGACCCCGACTCCCTGCCAGGACAGTTGGCTGCCACCACCCTAACCGCTGCCGTGGAAGCCTTGGCCCGTCGCTACATTGCCGGAGAAACCCTGCAGCAGGTCAGCAAAACTCTGGAAGCTCTGCACCGGCAGGGTATGACTTTCACCCTGGATTTGCTGGGGGAAGCCGTCATCACCGAAGCGGAAGCCCAATCCTATCTGGATCGCTATCTGCAGGTGATGGAGCATTTGGCAAAGATGGTCAAAACCTGGCCACAACCGCAGCCTGTGCCGCAAGTGTCGGTGAAGCTGACAGCTTTCTATTCCCAGTTCGATCCCATCGATCCCCTGGGGGCCAAAGCCAAAGTGGGGGAACGGATTCGCGTCCTCTTGCGCCGGGCAGAAGCTCTGGGAGTCGGGATCCATTTTGATATGGAGCAGTACCGCTACAAATCCCTCACCCTGGCCATTTTGCAGGAGCTGCTGCTGGAGCCGGAGTTCAAAAGCCGCACCGACGTTGGCCTGACGCTGCAAGCCTACCTGCGGGATAGCTACACCGATCTGCAAAACCTGATCGCCTGGGCCAAAGAGCGGGGATCCCCGGTGACGGTGCGCTTGGTCAAGGGGGCCTACTGGGATCAAGAGACCATCCTGGCGGCGCAAAAGCACTGGCCACAGCCGGTTTACAACAGCAAGTCTGCTACCGACGCCAACTTTGAGCGCATGACCCAGCTTTTGTTGGAGCACCACACCCATCTCCGCGCTGCTATCGCCAGCCACAATGTGCGCTCTCAGGCCAAAGCCATTGCCATTGCCCAAGCGCTGGGGATCCCCCAGTCTGCTTTTGAACTGCAGGTGCTCTACGGCATGGCCGATCCCCTGGCCAAGGCTCTGGTGCAGAAGGGACAGCGGGTGCGGGTGTACTGCCCCTACGGGGAGCTGCTGCCGGGTATGGCCTACTTGATCCGGCGCTTGCTGGAAAACACCGCCAACACCTCTTTTCTGCGGCAAAGCCTTCAGGGCTACAACCCCGAGCAACTGTTGGCCCCACCGGTCTTGGAGGAGGGATCCGTTTTTCCAGCTCCTTCCCTCTCGTTTGCCGCCGCTCCCGACACCGATTTCAGCCAGCCTCAGCAGCGGGATCCCTTCTTTCAGGCATTGGACAAGATTCGGCCTCAATTGGGTCAGAGGGTTCAGCCCTGGATTGCCGGAGAATATCGCCCCACCCGACAAGCGATGCTCTCCCTCAACCCTGCGGATCCCCAACAGGTGGTAGCGGAAATCGGGTTAACCAATCTGGAACAGGTGGAGCAAGCCTTGGCAGCAGCCCAGGCCAGTTTTCCCATCTGGAGACGCACCCCTGTGGCCGTGAGGGCCGGGATCCTGCGGCGGGTGGCGGAGCAAATGGAAGCCCAGCGGGCGGAGCTGGCTGCTTGGATGGTGCTGGAGGTGGGCAAGCCCATCGCCCAGGCCGATGGGGAAATTTCTGAGGCCATCGATTTTTGCCGCTACTACGCCCAACAGATGGAGGCCCTGGATCGAGGACGGGAGTGCAACCTGCCCGGCGAAACCAACCATTACCACTACCAGCCCCGCGGTGTGGCGGTGGTGATTGCCCCTTGGAACTTTCCCCTCTCCATCCCCTGTGGCATGACGGTTGCAGCTCTGGTGGCCGGGAATTGTGTGCTGCTTAAACCGGCAGAACAATCCTCGCTGATTGCGGCCAAGCTGGCGGGCTTTGTCCTCAAGGCGCTGGAGGAAGCCGGGATCCCGGAGGGTGTTTTTCAATTCCTGCCAGGGGTGGGCGAAGACATTGGCCCTCTGCTGGTTCAAGACCGGCGGGTGCACCTGATTGCCTTCACCGGATCCCAGGCGGTGGGCTGCCAAATCCTTGCCCAAGCCGCACAACTGCAGCCGGGCCAGCACCACATCAAGCGGGTCATTGCCGAGATGGGGGGCAAAAACGCCATCATTGTGGACGAAAGCGCCGACCTGGATCAGGCGGTCAAAGGGGTGGTCAACTCTGCCTTTGGCTACAGCGGCCAGAAATGCTCCGCCTGCTCGCGGGCGATTGTTTTGCAGTCCATTCACGATCTGTTCTTGGGACGGCTCATCGAGGCAGTGCGCTCTTTGAATGTAGGGGATCCGGCCCACCCCGGCACCCAAGTTGGCCCGGTCATCGATGCAGAAGCCCAAGCCCGCCTGCAACAGGCCATTCAATCGGCCCAAGCCTATGCCCGTCTTGACCTCAGCCTGCCCGTGCCGGAAAAAGGCTACTTCGTCGGCCCCACTGTGTTCAGCCAGGTGGATCCCCGGTCGGAGCTGGCACAGCGGGAGCTGTTTGGCCCGGTTCTGGCGGTGATTTCAGCGCCGGACTTTTCCTCTGCTCTGCAGATAGCCAATGCCACTCCCTACGCCCTCACCGGCGGCCTCTACAGCCGCACCCCTTCTCACATTCAGCAGGCTCGCCAGGATTTTGCCGTCGGCAACCTCTACATCAACCGCGAGATTACCGGGGCGCTGGTGGAGCGGCAGCCCTTCGGCGGCTTCAAGCTCTCCGGCGTGGGATCCAAAGCCGGTGGCCCCGACTACCTGCTGCAATTTTTAGAACCCCGCACCGTAACCGAAAACACACAACGGCAGGGCTTTGCTCCCCTCCAGGGATCCTGAGGATCGAGTTTGGGAGGGGCGGCTCAGGGGTTTATTGGAGAGGCTTGGCGACATCCCCAACCTTGAAGCCTGCCCCACTGAGGATACGTCCCACGCCGGAGCTGTCATCCACTTCCGTCAGTTGGATCTGTCCGGCTGGCTCAGTCAATTTGCGCAAGACGGCCCCTGTGGCTGGATCCTTGACCTCGCGGACAACGCGCTCCACAGCAAGAATCAATCCCACCCGATAGCCATCACGGCTGCCCTTGTTCAGGATCACCTGGTTGCCGTAGACATCCGCCACCAAGGCATCCACCGTTGGCAAAGAGCGGGGCTGAGCCGCCAAGCGTCCGGCAAACCCCACCAGCTGTCCGGCAATTTGCTCCACCGCCTGTTGGGTTGCCAAAACCAACAGCTTCTCTTCGTTGCTGGTGGCGGATCCCCCCCCAAAGCCGGCGACCGTGACCGTGCTATCGGATTGGCTGACATTGCCCCGGCCCTCGACCACAGCCAAGATCTCGGCAGTACTGGTGCTCACCAAGCGAGCGTTTAACTGTACGTTGGCATCCGCATCCACCGACTCAGCCCCCACTGCTAGCGGGAAGCTGCCAAAGGGGGTCAAGACCGGCGCCCCACCCCCGGAACGACGCACCGACACATCAAACTGCGTCACACTGCCGAGGATCACAGCATCGACCCCCAGGATCCGGCCTACCTGAGCAGCGGTATTGGCATCCAGCCGCCCGGATAGCCCTAGGTTCTGCTCGGCCAAGATCGCGTCTAGCCGCGAGCGCTCGATGACGGAAAAGGTGCCATCTTTCACCGGCCGATCCACCAACAGATCGCTCACCCCCCGCGAAGCCTCGCGGATGCTGTAGGGATTGCTGAGGCTGCTGAAATCAAAGTCCAAGACCGCAATCCGAGGACGGGATACGGGCTGCGGCGCTTGTCCCACCTGGCTGGGGGCAGAGAGAGTGCAGCGAATGTCCTGGGGAAATTGCTGACAGAGGGCCGAATTGGCGGATTGGGCCACTGCCGGGATCCCTGTCCAACTGAGGCTCACCAGAGGGATTCCGAACAGCAAAACGGAAGAGAGGTTGCGCATGGTTGAGCGATCTCCTAAATCTGAGGGGGGCCACATTTCACTCACAGCCTGCATCCAAAAGAGCTGCAGGGCGGTGACCGATATCACCTGGCGGCTAGGGGTTAAGGATCCCGGCATCGCCCGTTCCCAGCAGATGTCCCATACTCTAGCGGCCACAGGCCTGTTGGGAAAATGGATTGAGAAGATTTGCACAGAAGAGTTGACAGATCTCAACTCTATTGAGCCGGGATGCTCGCCCTCTTTCAGTCAAGCGCTGATAGGCCACTGGCCTGAATAAAGCTGGGATCGGCGGTGCAAGCTAGGACTCCGCCGCTGACGCGATCAGTGCTACCCTAGTAAGGCTGTATTCCTGTACCAGCTATGCCTGTTCCCAAGAAGAAAACCTCTAAAGCCCGCAGTCGCAGGCGCTACGCCGTCTGGCTTGGTAAAGCAAAGCTACAGGCCCAACGAGCCATGACCATTGGGCGCTCGATTTTGAGCGGTCGCAACACCGGCTTCTACTACCCCAAAGCCAAGTCCGAAGAAGAGGAAGAAGAATAAAGCTCTATTGAGGCTTGCCGCGGGGATCCCGGCGGCTGCACGAGTAATACACTGGATTAAGGTCTAGCTCCCTGGAGAAGCGCTCTGCTGACCCTACCGTCTCGCTTATCCATTAGCCTGCATGCGCTCGTTGACCTCTCTCACCTACTACCAACGGTTGGGCCTGTCTCCAGGGGCATCTCCTGAGGCCATCCGGCGGGCCTATCGGCAGTTGAGCAAACGCTACCATCCCGATACTTCTCCCCTAGCTCCGGAAGTGGCCATTCGCTGCTTTCAAGAGTTGCAGGAGGCCTATCTTGTCCTCAGCAACCCGGCGAAACGGGCCATCTACGATGCCAGTTTACGGGCGGTGACTGCCAACACAGGATCTCTGGGCATGACGGGATCCCTCAACGGGGATTCTCTGGAGCTGCGCATGGAAACCCGCCCACTTTCCGCTGGCGAGCTGTGTGCTCTGCTGCTGATGGGATCCACCCTGGTTGTGTGTTTGGTGTTGGCAGGTGTTCTCGCCTGGCTGCGAGAAAGTGGGGCAAGCTGATTTTGTGGGCACTCCCCGCCCTCTTCGGTACCTCACCGGGACAGAGTTCTCAGGTTCTGCATCAGGAGTGCTTGAATGAACATAGCCCATTGACTCTAGGGTTTGATTGCCTCTCTCGAATCTCGCCATGCCTTTGCCCCCCGCAACTACGCCCCTGTACAATCACCCTCTCCACATCATCGAACGCTGGCTGGAGGATCAGGGCTGTACCCGCGACCCGCAAGATGTGGAGCAGTGGTTTTGCGAACGGCCTGGCTGGAAAGCCATTTTGCGCCTGGAAGAAACCAGCATTTGGGTGCGATACACCTACCCAGACGGCAACACCAAAACTTTATCTTTTCCCTATTCCCTCAGCCGGCAAGACGTAGAACAGGCCATTTTTGAGAGCTAGCCAAGCCATGCGCGTCCTGCAGTTGCCCGCCCTGCGCGATAACTATATCTACCTGCTCTACGACCCTGACACTGCAACAGCAGCCGTGGTGGATCCGGCGGTGGCCGAGCCGGTGCTGGAAAAGCTGACCGAGCTGGGGGCGGAGTTGGTGGCCATTTTCAACACCCACCACCATCACGACCACGTGGGGGGTAACCGGCAGCTTTTGGCTCGCTATCCTCAGGCTGCCGTCTATGCCGGCGAGGCGGATTGGGGGCGGATCCCTGGCCAGACGGTGGGGCTAAAGGCGGGAGAGACTGTGGTCTTTGGGGACCAGCGGGCAACGGTGCTGTTTGTGCCCGGCCATACCCGCGGCCACATTGCGTATTACTTTCCCGATAGCGGGGATCTCTTCTGTGGCGATACTCTGTTTGCTGGGGGATGCGGGCGACTGTTTGAGGGCACTCCGGAACAAATGGTGGGATCCCTGGATCAGCTGCGCCGGTTACCTGAACCAACGCGGGTGTGGTGTGCCCACGAGTACACCCTCAACAACCTCAGGTTTGCCCTGACAGTGGATGGGGAAAATCCCGACTTGCGGGCCCGTTATCAAAAGGTGGCCGCCCTGCGCCAATCGGGATCACCTACCGTCCCCAGTACTATCGGCGAGGAGCGGCGCACTAACCCGTTCCTGCGCTGGGATCAGTCGGCTCTGCAAGCTGCCACCGGGCTCCAGGATCCGGTGCGAGTCTTTGCTCGCCTACGTGGCATGAAGGATCAATTCTAAAAATCTCGTTCTAACGTCTCGATGACACCTCACCCTTTAGGCATAAACTTTTGCGGAGGGAACTTAACCAAACCTTAAAGTTATTTCCCCAAAGTTTCCCTTGGGAACCGAAGCATACTGGTAAAAAATGAGATACACAGCTTCAGCGTGAGTGCTCAGCAATCTCCCGATGCCCTATGCCTTGCTCCAATTGTGCAGCCTTGCCAGACCCTCTGCAAGGGTCAGGACGGTTGTTTCTCTGGCTGCCGATTCTCCATACCCGCAGCAAAGTGTTGCAAGCTCTGGCAACTGAGCCTCAGCTTTTTATCCCAACCCAAGTTCAGCCTTTAGAAGATCTTGGTCTGGTCATCTCCATCCCCGAGGGCACCCTTAGGAGGACACTGGAACAAATTGCCGGGCTCCTTTCTACAGAGGAGATGCGCTCCAGCCGAGCTTTGTTTTTAGAGGGGGATGCGGATCCCCGCTGGCAGGATTGTGGGCGGGTGGAGTCCTTGCTGCAGGTGCTCCACCGTGCTCGGGCAGAGTTGCTGATCCAAGTATTGGCGGAAAACCGGCTCACTGCCTATTTTCAGCCCATCGTCTCAGCTCGGGATCCCAGTCAGGTGGTGGCCCACGAAGCTCTGATGCGGGGGATCGATGCCGATGGGAAGCTGATTAGCCCCGGTCTTCTCCTTGACATGGCCCGTGAAGCCCGCCTGCTCTGCCCGTTGGACCTGTCTGCCCGCCGCACTGCTATTGAAGCTGCCATTCAGCACCGCCTAGAAGGGGACCTGTTCATCAACTTCAGCCCCACAGCCATTCACGATCCGGCCTTTTGCCTGCGCTCCACCGTTTGGGCTATCAGCCGCGCCGGGATCCCGCCGGAACGGGTGGTGTTTGAGGTAAACGAGTCGGATCGCAGCCCCGACATCGGCCATTTGCAGAGGATTTTGCAGTTTTACCGGCAGGCGGGCTTCCGCATGGCCCTTGATGATCTTGGCGCTGGCTATGGATCCCTAAACCTCTTGCACCAATTGCAGCCGGACGTGATCAAGCTGGATGTGGAGCTGATCCGAGGAGTGGATCGGGATCCCTACAAGGCGGTCATTGCCCAAAAGCTCCTAGAAGTGGCCCAAAACCTGGGGATCACTACTGTGGCGGAGGGGATCGAGACCCCTGAAGAGCTGCGGTGGGCTCAAGAGCAAGGAGTTAATCTGGTGCAGGGGTTTCTCATCAGCCCACCCCAACCCGCCCCCTTGACATCAAGGCCAGCAGGATAGTCGCTCCTAGCCCTTGGGTGACTACCGAAAAGAGCACTAAGCCAGTCAGGGAGAAATCGTAAAGCACCCCCATCAGGGCGCTGCCCACAAACCAAGCCAATCCATAGACACTGGTGAATAGACCAAAGGCAAAGCCCCTCGTCTCAGGAGCTACCATACCGGCCACCGCCGCCTTCATGATGGATTCTTGGGCCCCCAAACCAATCCCCCAGAGCACCATGCCCAGCACCGTCAGAGCATAGGTACCGGAAAAGGCCAGCGGCGCAAATCCAGCCGATACCACCACCACCCCCAGCAAGCTCCACAGCCCCACGCGGTCGAACAGCCAGCCACATCCTAAGGCAGCCAGGGCATCCACCCCCATAGCCAGGGCATACAGCAGCGGGATTTCTACACCACCGCTTCCCTGCCCATTGACCTGCTGCAAATGCAAAGCAATCAAGAGGAAATCCGCAAAGCCCATCGCTATACAGGCGGCAGCGAGCAGATAGATCCAGAACAGTCTTGGCAGCTCTTGACCTTTAGCAGGTGGGGGATCTGATTCAAACTTTCTCGGATTGGGATAGATCTGTTGTCCCAGCAGCAATACCCCCAACCCCATCAAGGCCGGGATTCCGAGTACCAAGAACCCACCGCGAAACCCTTGCCCGGCCCAAATCATCACTGCCACCAACAGCGGTCCCCCTACAGCCCCAATTTGATCCATTGCCTCGTGCAGACCAAATCCCAGGCCCCGCCCCACCTGCGTAGCAGCATGAGAAAGCAACACATCCCGCGGCGGAGTGCGGATCCCTTTGCCAGTTCGTTCCGTCAACAACAGCAAGGCCGCCAAAGGCCAATGGCCCACCCAAGCCAGAGCGGGGATCACCAGTGTATTGATGCCATAACCCAGGGTGGTGAGCTGCCAGTAGCGCCCAGTGCGATCGCTCAAAACCCCAATCCCCAGACGCAAACCATAGGCCAGCAGTTCTCCCCCGCCTGCCACCAAGCCCACCACTGTGCCGCTGGCTCCTAGGGATCCCAAAAAAGCCCCAGCAATGCTGCGTGCCCCTTCATAGGTAGCATCGGCGCAGAGGCTGACGATCCCCAGCAGAACAATAAAGCGCCAGGCAGAAGGGGAATCGGGCATAACCAGCTCCTCGGCGTTGAGTCAGATCTAGGCTATTGCTGTGAGTATCTTGAGTATAGTGAGTTAGATGAGTTAGGTTGATGTCAATTGTAACTGTTGATGAAATTCAACGTGATCCCCTAAAGTACCTTCATCAGGTGGAGATGGGTAAAACTCTTGTCATTGTTAAGTCGGGCAAGCCTATTGCTGAGCTCAGACCTATCTCCAGTAGTCAGCGGTTACGCCCGTTTGGTCTGTGTGCGGGTGAATTTGTCGTTCCAGATGATTTCGACGCTCCTTTGCCAGAAGATGTTCTCAACGCATTTGAGAGCCAATGAGAATTCTTCTAGATACACACATCTTTTTATGGTTTATCAGCTTATGGTTTATCAGCGGCAGCACCCGACTGTCAGAGCATCTTCGAGACGCAATTCGCGATCCAGAAAACCAGGTTTATCTGAGCGTAATCTCAATCTGGGAAGCCACTTTTAAGCACCAGTTGGGCAAGCTACCTTTGCCGGAGCATCCCGCAACTTATTTACCCAGACAAAGAAACCCACATCAAATTGCCAGTCTTGACCTTGATGAGGATAGCGTAGCTCAACTAGCTAAGCTTCCGCTACTACACCGTGAACCGTTCGACAGAATCCTTATTTGCCAAGCTCTACAAAATGGATTGACCATTGCAACAGTGGATGCAGCCATTCGTGCCTACCCGGTCGATACTATGTAGTATTGCAGTTATTCCAATGAAATTGTGAACCAATGAATCCATAGAGAACAAAGATTATCAGCCAGAGAAAAAGGAGGATCCTCAGCTTTTTTCGCCTTCGAGAACGGGGATCCCTCTCTTTCCAAAATCCTCTTCCTCTACCAAAATCACCGGAATCGGGCTGGTTTCCAGCACTGCTTGGGAGGTGGATCCCACCAACACTTGCTCCCAGCCACGGTGGCCACGCTTGCCCATGACTATGTCGGTTACCTGTCGCTCCTGAGCTAGGGTTACGATGGTCTCTGCCAAGGGCCCCGAGGCCAAGCAAAACTGGTGGCGAATATCGGCCAAAAGTCGCTGGGTGAGTTGCCGCAACGGTTCCACCTCTTTCCCCTGCGGCTCGTCGGTAACATGCAACACAATCACTTCCCCATCCACCCGCCGCGCCAGATCGGCCACCTTGCGCAGCACGGCTTCGGCCAAAGGGGAGGTGTCCACTGCTGCCAAAAAGCTTACCTTACCCTGGCTGCCCACCTTGGTGGGATCCACCTCTCCCTTTTCCAAAAGCCGGGGAGCACACACCTGGGTTAGCCAAGCGCCTAGGGGGGCTGTAGCCAAAATCGACAAAGCCGCTAAGGCCAAAATGATCTCCCCACCGGGGATCCCTTGGGCCAAAGGGATCCCACCAATGGCCGCCTGCACTGTCGCCTTGGCCATGTTGCCCGGCAACAAAAACAGCCGCTCCCGCCAAGTCCAGTTGCTCCCCAGGGTGGAAAGCCACCAGCCCAGTCCCCGCCCCAGCAGCAGGCTCAGGGTCAAAAGCAGCAAGCCCGGCCAAAACACGGATCCCAGCACCCCCAGATCCAGTGACGCTCCCATTAGCACAAACAACACGATCTCCGCCACCGTCCAGAGGGCATCGAACCCACTCCGCAGCCGCCGCGCCAAAGGGGCATCCAGCTCAATCAGAAAAAATCCCATGGCCATCACCGCCAGATAGCCGGAGAAATAGGGCCACACTTGGGGTGCCAGCACCAGCCCTAGGGCCATACAGGCAGCCAGCAGCACTTCCTGCACGCTGTTACGGGTCCAGTTTTGTTGGGTTAGCAGCGACACCAGAAGCCGCGCCCCCAGGTAGCCTATGGCCACGCCCAGCAGAATCTCCATCCCCACTTGGAACGGCAGCCACTGCAGCGGCGACAGCTCCAGGCCCAGCAGGCGAATGCCCTCGGCGGATCCCTGGCCCAAAAAGCTGAGCAACAGGCTAAACCCTAAGAGCAGCAGCACATCGGAAAGGGCACTGCCGGTCAAAATGGCATCCGGGATCCCTTTGGCCACCCCCCAGCCCAAACTCTTGAGGCGCAACATCCCCGGCACGATCACGGCTGGGGACTCCGCCCCAATCACGCAGCCCAACAGCAAACCGGTAGGCCAGTCCAACCCCAGGATCCAGGTGCTCAACAGGGCCACTGCCACCGCCTCGCAGGCCGCCGGCAAAAAACCCAGCCGCAACGCCACGGATCCCTGCTGGGCCAGCTTCTCCCGATCCAGCCCCAGGCCCGCCTTCATCAAAATGATCATTACGGCCACCACCCGCAGATCCCCTGCCGCTGCCAGCACCTGGGGGGACAGGACATCTCTCAGCAGGATCCCCACGAGGATCATCCCCAGCAGAGGGGGCATCCCCAGCCGACCCACGATTTGGCCGACAAAAAAGCCCATCACCAAGATCCACAGCCAACTGCCCAGCATCACCAGATCCTCATCTCCTTGCCGTCAGGGTGTCGAAGGGCAGCCCAGGGAGAAAAAGCCATCCGCGTCAGGAGTGGGAGCACCATCGCGTCCGCAGGGTGGGGCCTCAAACAAAGCTGAAGACTCCTACCCCCTGGACTTGCCCAGAAGTGTAGGAGTCATCAGCCCCAATGTTCGAGGTTAAAACCCTCTTGGAAAATTCCAAGTGAGGCGGTTGCGGTGAACTCCATCACCGGTTGCCGGAGCATTACTCGAAAGCTGACCGGCAACTCACTTGGCACCTAAGGTATCATGCTTTGTCTTCCACTGCAATTGGGCGATAGGGGTGATCGGGACATCCAATGGAGCGATAGAAATCGCTGCACACATTGTGGGTGAGGCGGTCACTCATACTCCGGGTTACCTGCTGAACCACTTGATGGGCCACTCGATAAACCAACTTGCGGGGCAGAACCTGCAAAAACCTGGGCAAAGCCAGCCAGATCTCCAGATGAAGAGCCCAGTGAACACGGGTGGTGGGCAGGTCTTTTAGGGATCCCTGTAGCTCCTCCAGCCGGAAATCGGCTTGGCAGTTAACCCGGTAAGGCATTCCCTCATCGCCGGGCAACTCAATCGAGGTCAGGCGAAACCGGTAATCTTCATCCGGCCAGATCCTCACCCCAAAACTGGGCTCCAGCTCAAACCCAAGGCCACCCATGCGAAAAAACTGCAGCCGGTAGGTCTCTGCGGACAAAGCTTCCACCTGCAACGGCCTAAAGCACCGCTGAATCCACTGGGCGTGGCCTCTTAGGTAGCGGGCCAAGGTCTCCCGATCCGTCTCCAGATCCACTTGTCCACACCGTGTGGCTCGCAAATCCAGGTGGGCTTTGTCCAGAGAGGGATCCAGAAGATCAGGGACGCCGCCTTCGGGGGACATGGCCCCCTCACTTGGCGGAACGGCGGGCTTGGAGCTGGCGATAGACATCCTTAATATCCACCTGATAATGAGCAAGAGCCACGAGACAGTGGTACCAGAGATCGGCCATCTCACGGGCCAGGGCAGCGCGGTCTTGATCCTTGGCCGCCATCACCACCTCAGCCGTCTCCTCGCCGAGTTTCTTGAGAATGGCGTTCTCTCCCTTGGCCAGCAAGCTGCTGGTGTAAGAGTCAGGGCGGGGATCTGCCTGGCGGACCTTCACCACAGCAAACACCTGGGACAGGGTATCCGCTGCCGGGATGGGATCCCTTTGATCCCCTGGCATTGGGCGGAAGAAGCAACTGCGCGCCCCCGTGTGGCAAGCCGCCTCTCCCACCTGCTCCACCAAGATCACCAGCGCGTCGCCGTCGCAGTCGTAGCGGATTTGCCTGACCCACTGCACATGACCGGAAGTTTCTCCCTTGGGCCACAGGGCCTGGCGAGACCGGCTCCAGAACCAGGTGCGGCCCGTTTCCAAAGTTTTCTGCAGCGACTCCCGGTTCATCCAGGCCATCATCAGCACCGTTCCATCCAGGTAGTCCTGCACAATGGCTGGGATCAGGCCCTGTTCGTTGTAGCTGAGGCTGCCCAGCCAGGTGATCTCCTCAGGTAGGAGGGATCGAGGGGGATCCGAGGAAGGGTTGAAGGCCGGGGCAGCAACCATAGAGCAGCAACCTGAAAAACCGCATTGAGAGCAGAATAACAGAACCAGCCCTCGCCAAGATATCCTTGACAACCTCAGCCAAGGGGTACCAATTCCCGTGCCGCCAGGGACAGGACTATCCCTTCTCCCTCACCGGCCAGAGTCACCAGCCAGCGGTCGCGGTTTTCACGGGCGAGGATGATCCCCAGCCTCCCCTTAACAGAGGGAGGATACAACACTCGTACCCCCATGCCCGGCTCGAGCTGGGCAGCCGACCGCAGGGGATCCCTTTCCAACTCAAGAGCTGGGTTACCGGGGATCCGCTTCTCCATTACCCAGGTCGCCCCAGGGTTCTCGGCTTTCCCTTCGGCAGCAGATGCCATGATCTCCCTCACCATCACCTCTCCTAAGCACCACCGGCAGGATAAAAAGTAAACTCAGGCGCTAGGGCTAGAGTCAAACCGGACTTTTCTGGCCAGGATAGACACTCTGTTGAGGAATGGCTGTATCGCAGATCACCAACTTAACCCGGAAGTCGGGCCGGGAGCACCCGTGCGGGGTTGGCCAGAAGCGCTGGGCAGCAGCTTACGCTCTGGCTTGCGCTCCAGGGACAAGGCTGACCGTTCCAAGCGCGTATCCACCAGTACCGAGGGAGAAGCCCAGTGAACACGCTCCAGCAGGCGCTGCAGCAGTTGAGCATCAATGATGTCCACACGGCGGGAGGCTGTCGCTGTTCCGGCCACCAGGGGAGTAGGGGTGGCCTGAAGAGGGGATCCCCCAGCAAGAGGTTCTGACCCATCGCTGGGATCTTTTAGCACCAATTCCGCCATTGCCTGGGCCACCTCTTGACCATACACCCCATCGGGGCCAGAGGGGAGCAGATCCAGCCGTCCCTGCTGGGCGGCCAAGCGGCTTAACCCCAGTTGCACAGCTACCACCGCTGCCCCCCGATCCCCCCGCCTCAGCGTGCGTTGGCCGGCCAGAATGCTCTTGAGTTGGGCTTTGGCCGCCTCTTGCTCGCTGCCGGGCAAAAGTTGCACCAGCCCCTCCAGCCGATCTCCCTCAGAGCCAGCCTCAGTCTCTGGATGGGGATCCCTGGCCCAGAGGCGGTTCATGTCGTAGAGCAAAATGGCATGGGGCACAGGACGGCTGGGTTGTTGGGGGCCGGCATGGCCGGTGGCCAAAATCTGCCCCCGGTAGACCAGCGACGTGCTAAAGCCAGAGTCCAGCAGCACGGCTTCGCGGATCCCGGTTTTGGGCAAAATACGGGCCAGGGTGGCGGCGTTGACATGGGTTTTGGTAACTCCGATCACCACCTGATCTCGGTCATCCACACCAAAGAAAGCCCTGGGGCGGAACTCAGCGGCGCTGGAAAGACGGAAAGAATCGATCTCCGCCTGAGAGAGGGCATGACCATCCTTGACCAGCCACAGACCGGCCACAAACAGATCCGTGACATCCGGCATCAACTGGCGGATGTTCTCCAAGCGGGTCATCGTATCGGGGTCGAAGGGCACAAAGCGGATGCGATCCCTGCCCAGCAGCACCAAGGGGCGACCGCGCACCACCTTGTCGTCTTCGGGGCGACCGGGGATGAAGGTCTTGTGGTTGGCAGCCATCACCGGCCCCACCATGACATTGCTGGCAGAGTTGATCCAAGGGATGGAGAAGAAGCTGCCATTGATGCCGGCATCAGCCTGGTAGCGCTGGGCCAGGGTGCTAACCTCGTAGCGTCGCTCCGCATGCACCGTAGCCGCCCGTCCGCCGCGAAGGGTGAGGACACGCACTTGGTCGATCACTTCGTCGGTCAAGGCCAACGGTTGGGTTACATCCAGCCAGTAGTCGGGGCTGCGGCTAAGGCTAAAGGTGCGGGCGCCAACGATGGCTTCGGTGATGCGAAACTGGTTAAACCGCCGCACCTCCAGCAAGTTGGGCGATTGTCCTGTAAAACCGGGATCCATCGTAAAAGACATCCAGTAACCGGCATCGGCCAGGTATTGCTTTACCCGCTCGTCTCGATTGCCTTCGGGATAGGCGAAGTAGTGGATGGGGTGGCCCAGCTCCTGCTCCAGCTTGGTCTTGCAGTCGAACACTTCCCGCCGCAGACGGGCATCGTCTAGCACCCGCAGATCGGGGGGATGGTTGACGGTGTGGGCAGCAAAGTCGATTAGCCCGCTGGCATCCATCTCCCGCATTTGATCCCAGGTAAAGTGATCCTTGCTGGTGGGCACGCCGACAAACCCGGTTTGCACAAAATAGGCGGCGGGGTAGTTGTACTCCTTCAGGAGCGGGTAGGCGTTCTCGTACAGGCCCAGGTAAGCGTCATCAAAAGTGAGCAAAATGGCTTTCTCCGGCAAGGGATCCCCGTCCCGCAGGTGTTTGTAGAGCTGGTCGATGTGGATGGGGGTAACTCCTGCTTGTTTAATGGCCTCAAAGTGTTGCCGCAGCTCCGCCACCGTGGTGTCAAACCAGACCTGTTTGCGACCAGCCACCACGTCGTGGTACATGATGGCGGGCACATAGGAAAGACTGGCCAAGGGATCCAAAGCAAAGGGATCCCGTTCCAGTTGGGGTTCTGGGGAGATGGGCAAGCGCTGTTGAGCCGCTTTAGCCTTGGCGCGGGGGGCGGGTATCTCGGCTACAGGCAGCGATAGCCCTGGCAGGCGGCTGACCCAATCGGGATGAGCAGTTGCCCAGGCTACCAGGGCTCCAGTCCCAAACCCCAGCAGGATCACCAGCAAGCTTAGAAGGTGGAGTAACCTAAGGCGAGACTTCGCCGACGGACGTTGAGGGGGATGAGAAGAGATTTGTCGTGGAGTGGGCGAGGAGTATGGCTGGGATCCCTTTGTTGACCCAGAGCCTGAGTAGCCTTGGGGCATCGACCCTCCCAAGCGCGTTGGATGTCGCCGAGCTGTCATGACCTCACTCCCCACTTCCAATGGCAAAGGCTTAGCCCTCGCCGGAACGCCTTTTCTCAGCAACAGCCCACCCCTAGGGCAGCAGGAAAAGGCAGCCTTCCAGACAACGGCAAAGCCAACGCTAGCCTACCACCCCATCCTCAAGTTGGGGATACACGAGAAATCGCCACTTGTTAAAAAACTACGGGGAGCCCTTGGGCTGTCCAAGCAAGAGAGTTTTGGTTGAAAGAGTTTGAATTGGCGGCTTTGGCAAAAGAACCCAGAGCTTTTCAGGAAACTACCCGCTACTCAAGGTTGCTTAACAGATTGGATTCGGCAATGCCGACGATCTTGCCTCCCCTTTGGGTGATCCGCTTCACTTCTTGGGAAAGGCGGCTGAAGGGCACTTTGTACTCGACAACACTTCTGCGCACACCGCCTCCCACGAGGCCGGATACCTTGATGGTGAAGATTTTATCGCTATTGGGTAGCCCGCTTTCTGAGCTGCTGGCCTGAGTAACTTGTGGTTCTGGAGCCGATGTTGCCTGAGACCCAACCTCTTGAGGCGCAGTAGCAACGCTCTCCCGCTCTAGGAGCAGCCGCCAACTGCGGGGATAGGCGGGGGCCAGACGATAGACCACTCTGTAGGACCCGGTCACGTGGTCATCCTCAGACTCCACCTTCACCACAGTTCCAGCCGGAATATCCAGCTTGGCCCCCTTGGACATGACTTTAATTCCCGGCCAATTGGTGGGCGTATCTGTCAGCAGCTCGACCTCAAAGGCTTGATCCCCCAACAACAACTTGGCCATCTCAACAACTCCGTTTTGCTCAGCATTCGGTGGCGGGAGAGCCGCCCACAACCACAGCTTTATCGTCAGACATTCTACCGTTGCCAGGTGCCCACCAGAAACTTCCCGCGGGCAGGGATCAGCTAAAGTCAGAGTGTTGTAGATTTGTTAAGCAGTTGTAGATTCGTCGCAGAGGAAAAGGGATCCCCATGAACCTGTTGAGCTTGGCCTTGCCAGATCTGTCGGCAGCTTCGGATCGGTTGACTGCTGCCTTGCAGCCCGTAGCTCAGTTTTTTGCTGACCTTAACTTGCCCCAGCCCATTGTGCAGTGGGGTCACCCCTTGATGATGGGGATCGTGGTGGTGGTGATGGGCAGCTTTGTCGGCTTAACCGGGTGGCGAGGGCGGGCCTTGCGTCTGGCAGCCGCCTCCACAACCTCAGAGGGATCCCTGCCAGAATCGGCCCAAAAGCCTCTGCTGGATCACCGCAAACTGGCCCCCTGGATGGCCACCTTCATCGCCCTGGGCTACACGGGCGGCATCCTCTCCCTGGTGATGCAAGGGAAGCCGCTGTTGAGCAGTCCCCATTTTTGGACGGGATCCCTGGTGTTGCTGTTGTTGGCGGTGAATGGAGCTTTGTCTCTCAGTGGCTTTGGGGGCAATCGCGAGGCTCTGCGCACCACCCATGCCTATGTGGGCAGCCTCATCCTGTGCGTGCTGTTTGCCCATGCCCTGTTCGGGCTCAAGCTGGGCCTGTCTTTGTAGATGTCTTTGTAGAGTAGATGAGTCTGATGACGGTAGTCCAAGGTTTCCCCCTGGACAGGAACTAGCGATGGGGCTGCAGAGATTGCAGCAGGTGGAGCACGGTGAAAACGCCGATACCCAGCAGGACGATGGCTCCCACTAGGTAGCTGCTGGCATTGGAGCGCTGCTCTTCCAAGAGGGTTTCAGGGGACTTGGGCGCAATCATAAACCTTCCCCCAGAAAGGGGTTTTCGGATCACGGGATCCCCTGCCTCAAAGCGCGCCTGCCCCATGGCAAAGGCCATTGCATCCGCGGGAATCACCCATTCTTTATAGATGAAAGATCGAGTGGAGCGATTTTCTGTTCTCACCTGGGAAAAGTAGCGCTTGAGATCGAAGTTGAACCGGCTGGGGCCTTTTCCGGGAAAAACATGCTCATCCACAACCGCCATGGCCTCTACCTCCGCACCCGTGGGATCCACCCTCACCCTTCCGGTTTCGTCCTCGATGAAAAAAGGGATCTGGCGAACCACCGAGTGAAGGGTTTCATTTCTCGTTCTCGTCTCTCTCTCCAGGAGGTATTCCCGACCTGTACTTGGATCGAAGTACACGTTGTTGTAGTCCTTTTGAGGAGAGCCTGCCTCAGAAAACGGTGATTTTTCGGGATAGGCTGGAGAGCCAAGCTTTTGTGGGTAATCGGGGTAACCAGGCTTTTTCTGGAAAGAATCTGAACCGGGGTAGCCGGAGCCGGGCTTTTGCGGAAAGGATGCCGCGCCGAAGTAGCCAGGGTTGGACTTTTGTGGGAAAGAATCGGAGTAGCCGGGATCAACCCTTTTCTGGAAAGAACTGGAGTCAGAGTAGCCCAAGCTGGGCTTTTTTCCGGCCATTCTCCCCGGATAGGATTTTGTCCGGGATCCCAGACGCAGAGCGTTCTGGTATTCCCCTTCGCTGATCCGTTCGCTGTAGGTTACATCGCCTTCGCTATTCAAATACTTTCGATAGCATTCGACTTCATCATACTCCCAAGAGATCTCGGACTTGTAATAGACACAACCCTGCCATAAACTTGGGCCAAGTTTGCTCCTTTTGCCTGGGGACTGGTCTGACCGAGATTGCGAAGCTCGGCTACCTTGAGCAGCCGAGTTGTAGAGAGCTGTTGAACCAACCTTTGGGAGCGCAAATAATGAAAACAGAGAGCCAGGAAGACAAAGCAGCCCAAGCAGCGTCAGCCAGTTCATAGAGGCCTTCCTTTCCGGGGGGTGGGAGTGAAGTTGGCCTCATGCTAGCAGTTATCCATAAAACAGCATTTAAGAGAAGTTTAAGGTCATCCCGAATGCGGTCAGTTCCGAGCTTGACTTGGCAACTGAGACGGGTTTCCCCGCAAGGCTTCCAGGAAGGCAAATACTGCAGGTGGATGCAACGCAGAGGCCAAGACGGCAGCCCCGATCACCCGCTCCAGTGGGATCGGCAGCCGGCGGATCTGGATTCCTTCGGGAATGGGAATGGCGGCCAAGCGAGGTAAAATGGCAGCCCCCAGACCCTGTGCCACCATGTTCACAATGGTGGAGTCTTCCTTCACCAAGTAGGCCACCTTGAGGGTTTGGTGAGCAGCTTCCCAGTGGTTCCGCACCGCCGTGGTGCATTCGGCGTAGTTGTAGAGAATGTAGGAAAAACGCGAAAGATCCTCCCAGGTCAGGGTTTCCGGTAGAGGCCCAAAACTGAGTGGAACCAACACAATGAACTCATCACGGGCAATCTCCCACGTCTGTAGATCCTCAGCAGCCCGCGGCAGAGGCAATAGACCAATATCCACCTGGCCCGATCGCAACAGATGTTCGACAGTGGCTGGATCTTCTTCCGTAAGGGTGAGGGTAATCTGCGGAAATTGTTGGCGGAAGCGGGCAATCACCGGTGGCAGCAAATGGGTTGCAGCACTGCGAAAAGCGGCAACCCGCACACTTCCCCCCCGCAACCCTTTTTCCAGGTTGGCCTCATAATCCATTTGTTCCCGCAGTTGCAGCATTTTGCGCACATGGCGCAGCAGCCGCTCTCCCACCGGGGTTAGGCGTGCCCCAAAGCGACCGCGCACCAGTAGAGTCACCCCCAGTTCTTCCTCCAGGCTAGCAATGGCCCGGCTCACCGCCGACTGGGAAATGTGCAGTTGTAGGGCGGCATCGCTGAAATTCCCCCGCTCCACCACAGCCACTAAGGTTTGCAGTTGCGAGATGTTCATAGATCCCATCTATTCGATCTGCGCATAGATGTGATGCTATCTCAGGTTTGAACCCTTCGCCGTACCTGACTAGACTACGACATAACCCCTTCTTCACACTGCGAAACAGCGGGAAACAGTGTGAAAATCTCCTTATCTCCCTGTCATTGGTCAAGTGTCCCCATGTCAAGATCCATGTTTGCTCTATTGCCTTTCCATCAGTTTCGAGATACTCCCGGCGTGCGCTTTTTCGACATCACGGTTGCGCGATCCAACGCCCGCGATTTGGTTTACCACGATGGGCCCGCCATCAGTCCCCCCAACAATCCGCAGGGCTATTGGCAGTTTTATATGCATCCACACCAGGAGGACAACTTGCTGGCTCTATGGGGGGGACGGACGTTTTACCTAGTGAATTTTAGCTGGCGGGATCCCTTCCATATTGTACGCCTAGAAGCAAACCGGGGCATTTTGCGCATTCCTCCCGGCACTTTTCACCGTTCCGTCTCGGATCCAGAGGGATCCATTGTGTTGAACCAGGCGGTGCGCGACGAAAAAGCCATCTTGGAAAAGGAATTTCGCATCTACGACAGCAGCCGCATTCCCCGATTGCTGCAGGTGACCTCGGCACCCGCCCCTTTGCCCCGCATTTGTGCCTGAGTGCAGTCAAACCCTACTCCTCCGCTCCACGGCCACAAAGGCAGAGGCTCAGCCCTCTTTGTGGATCCCTGTAGGTGAAAGCTGAGGCTAGAGTAAAGATGGGTGCTGGGGGATCGACCAATGCTCTCTCTGGAGCGCAAGGGCATAGCGGATGGCTCAATCAATTTGGCGGAGTACATCGACCACACGCTGCTGTTGCCGATGGTTACTCCAGAACAGATCGACCAGGGGTGTGAGATTGCCTTGCGCTATCGTTTCCCCACTTTTTGCGTTCCTCCCTGCTACGTGCCGCGGGTGGTGGAGCGGCTGCATGGATCCCCGGTCAAGGTGAGCACGGTGGTGGGGTTTCCCCTGGGCACAACCACTGCAGAGGCCAAGCTCTACGAGGCTCAACTGGCGGTGGAGCAGGGGTGCCAGGAGCTGGATGTCCGCATCAACTTGGCTTGGCTCAAGGCGGGGGAGCTGGATCGCCTCCATGCCGAGATTGCCCAACTGGTGGAAGAAACGGGGGTCTGCGTCAAGGCCATTTTGGAAACGGCTTTGCTGACTGAGGAGGAGAAAAAGCTGGCCGGGGAGATTTGTATCGATGCGGGGGCGGCTTTTCTGATGACTTCCACCGGCTGGATGGGGGGGGCGACGCCGGCAGATGTGCAACTGTTGTGGCAGCTTAGCCGCGGTAAAGTGGGGGTGAAAGCGTCGGGGGGCATCCGCACAGTGGCTCAAGCAGAGGCCATGATCCAGGCGGGGGCTAGCCGTATCGGTACCTCTTGGGGGCTGGAGCTGATGCAAGAGCTGCGAGCCAGAGGAACCTCATGAGTGGCCGCACCTATCGGGTTACGGGTATTAACCTAAAAGGGATCCCACTGGGGGAAGCGGATCGGATTGTGACCATCTTGACCCGCGAGCGAGGGTTGATCCGGGCAGTGGCCAAGGGATCCCGTAAGCAGCCTTCCAAGCTGGGGGGGCGGATGGAGCCTTTCGTGGTCAACGATTTGCTGATTGTGCAGGGGCGCTGGTCTGCTCAAACAGAGACTTCCCAGCGTCTACAGCGCATCGTCCAAGCGGAAACCCTACAGACTTTTCCGCGTCTCAGCCGCAGTTTGGCCCATCTTACAGCAGCGCAGTACTTGGCGGAGGTGGCTCTGCTGTTGGCCTTGCCCGATCAAGCTCAGGAAGAGCTGTTTGTGGTGTTGGTCGAACACTTGGAACGCATCGAGCGGGCCGCTTCGGAACGGGCTGTTTTGCCTTTGCTCACCCACGGCTTGTATCACCTCCTGGCGTTGGCAGGGTTTGCTCCTCAAGTTAATGCCTGTTACTTCTGTCAAGGAGAGTTGGTCGACAGCGTTTTTTTCAGCCCCCAGTGGGGGGGCTTGGTCTGTGATCCCTGCCGGGTGGCCCAGCGGCCCGGCCCCATTGCTTGGGTCTCTGCTTCTGCCTTATGTGCCTTGGGATCCCTGCCCAACTCGACATTGCCTCTGCCTGAGGATTCGCTGCCTTTGGCTGCTTGGCTGGAGGCAGAGCGTCTGTTACGGCGCGTTTTGGAGCATCATACGGATCGAGAGATCCGTTCGGCGGAGTTATTGGCCAGTTGCTATGCTGTTCCCACGGCAAACGGCCAGGGCTCCCCAGCTTTTCCTGAGGGACATTCCAAAGAGTGGGCATCGGCCTGAAAAAGTTGTGAAGGTATGTATCAAGTCTGGCCCAATAGCCGCAAAATAGAGCATCAAGGCGGGTTGGCAGCCGGTTTCGGATGATAAGTTAGCTTATGGAAAGTAACTTCTTACGAAGGCCTCTCAGGTTTGAGCAATGGTTGGGGGGGAGGAGTGCCTTGCACCAGGTACTGGACAGCATAATCAGGTGGGATTGAAGTTGGAGCTTTTAACAAGATTGAATCCACTGCTGAGAGGGCCTTCTATTTGGTGCTTGTTTCCCGGAGCTGCATCCCTGGGGTGCGGCTTTGGTTAGTTGCAGATGATTGCTTGTGAGTGTTCCCTATTCGCCGGGTAAGTCTGCCCAACTGAGGAGCAGCCCCTGAGGTTCCTGCATCCGCCCAACTCAAGTTAGCGCCCACCTCAGTTCTTTTTCAGATTTCTCTTTTACCGAGTACCGTTAGAAGTTCAGGAGTTGCAGCACCGTGGAAGCACAGCGTAAGGAACGGATTCTGGTGGTCGATGATGAGGCCAGCATTCGGCGCATTTTAGAAACCCGTCTGTCCATGATTGGGTACGACGTGGTCACAGCTTCGGACGGCGAGGAGGCGCTGCAGGTTTTCCACAAGCAGGATCCCGATTTGGTGGTGCTGGATGTGATGATGCCGAAGCTGGATGGCTATGGGGTTTGCCAGGAGCTGCGCAAAGAATCGGACATCCCCATCATCATGCTGACGGCGCTGGGAGATGTAGCTGACCGTATCACAGGGCTGGAGCTGGGAGCAGACGACTATGTGGTCAAGCCCTTTTCCCCCAAGGAGCTGGAAGCTCGCATTCGGTCGGTGTTGCGACGGGTGGCGCGGTCGGCCCACGATGGGATCCCCAGTTCTGGGGTGATTCAAGTGGGGGATATCCGCATCGACACCAACAAGCGGCAGGTCTACAAACGGGACGAGCGCATTCGCCTGACAGGGATGGAGTTTAGTCTGCTGGAGCTGCTGGTCAGTCGGTCGGGGGAGCCTTTTTCCCGCTCCGAGATTCTGCAAGAGGTGTGGGGCTACACCCCGGAGCGCCATGTGGATACGCGGGTGGTGGATGTCCACATTTCGCGGCTGCGGGCCAAGCTGGAGGATGACCCCAGCAACCCAGAGCTGATCCTGACGGCCCGAGGCACCGGCTATCTGTTTCAGCGCATCGTTCAGGGAGAGGAACAGGCACGGTCTTGAGAAGGGATCCCTTGCAACCTCTCTTCGAGAGCGACCTGCACCCGCCTCAACACGCCAACCCAGTCCCCTGGTGTGTCTTGTCGAAACAAGCGCATCACCCCAGGGTACCAGGGGCTATCTTCTCGATGGAGAAGCCAGCGCCAATCGGCAGCAAAGGGCAGCAGCACCCATACTGGCTTGCCCATTGCCCCGGCCAAATGAGCAACGGCTGTATCAACGCTAATCACCAGATCCAACTGGGCAACGGCTGCGGCTGTATCTACAAAACTGCGGAAACGGGATCCCAGCTCCACCACCTGGTACTGCTCCAATAGGGCTCCCACCGGGTGAGGACTCGATTCGAGTGGCGCGAACAGATCTTCCCCCACCTGCAGACTAATCCACTGGATGGAAGGCCCATGCAAGTGTTGGAGCAACAGATTCAGAGGGCAACTTTTCAGCCTTTGTACGCGGTTGAGCTCAGGATGGGCACGCCGACCACTGGCCCACACCAGCCCCACTTTCATCCGCTCCTGAGAAAGCTCCGGCCAGGAGAGGCTTAAAGAAGTCTGCGGGCCGTCGGCACGAACGGGATAGACAAGATAAGGGATGCGGGCGGGGATTGTCTCCAGGGTGGTGCCCAACCGCTGCGGCAAGCTAAGCAAGGGCAGATGGCAATCAAAAGAGGGCAAGGGATCCGTTTCCGAGATCACCTGCACCTGGGGAAGGGGGAAGCACCCTCTCAACAGCTCAACAAGGGATCCCTGGCAGCGGAGGTAGATTTGCGCTTGGGGATGGGCCTCGGCCAGCAGCGGCAGGTAGCGCACAAACTGAATCGTGTCCCCCAACCCTTGTTCGGCGTGGAGCAGCAGGGTCTGACGGCCCAGGGGAGATCCCGTCCACAGAGGCGAAAGAAAACGCGGGTAGGCTGCCCCTTGTCGCTGCAGCCGCCATTCGTATTCCCGCCACCCCTCCTCGTAGCGGCCCAGGGTGAGCAAAGCCGTGCCCAGGTTGTAGTGGATCTCCGGCCAGTGGGGGGCCAGTTGCAAGCCGCGCCGATATGCCTCAATGGCCGCTTCCAGCCGGTTTTGTTCTTGCAAGAGGGTGCCCAAGTTGTTGTGGGGCTGGGCATCCCTCGGCAGCAGCAAGATGGCCCGTTGCAGACAATCGGCGGCCTCTTCCAGGCGATCCTGCAGGTGCAGGCAATGGCCGAGGTTAACGAGAATTCGCCCCTCCTGGGGTGCAAGGGTAAGAGCTTGGCGAAACCAGCTTTCGGCTTCCCCAGCTTGGCCATCGAGCATCAGGGCATTCCCCAAAGCTGCCAAGGCATAAACCTGGGGAGGCTGGGCTGCTGCTGCCTGCCGCAACACCTCAATTGCCTGGGCCAATTTTCCTAGGGTGAGCCAACAACTGCCCAACCGGAAAAGCAATTCCCCATCACCGGGGGCAAAGGCCAGCCCCTGTTTATAGGCCCGCGCCGCTTCCTCAGGGTTGCCGAGCTGCATCCAGGCATCGCCCAGATCCTGCCAGGCTGGTGCCCAGTCTCCCCGCAGGTGCAGAGCCAGTTGCAAGGGGGTCAAAGCTTGGCAGGGATCCCCCATCTGCAGATAAAGGGATCCCAGCAACGCCTGAGCGGCAAACAGATGCGGATGGGTGCGGGTAAGCTGCCGGCAGAGGTGCAGAGCAGCCTGCAGATCCCCTGCCTGTCGATAGCGCTGAACCCACGTCAGAGCCGCCTCTGGGGATGGGATCTCGGATCCCCGCTCTGGATTCTGTGACCCAGCCGCTTGCCGGTTGTTTTTCCCTCGCCCAAAGCCCCGTGGCACGTCTTTGCCTCTTTTGAGATCCTTTTCACTTCATAGCGCCCTCCCCCCGGTGTCCAAATGGCAACGGTGGGATAGGATCCCTACTCAGGCTAACAAAAGGTTTCCATTGCCCCAGTTTTCACGGGCCATCCTTGGGGCTCAGTTGCGGCGAAACAGGCTGTCCAGGTAGATGCGCGCTGCCCGCCGGTCGCTCTCCCCACTTTGGAGCAGGAATAACGAGAGCGCTGCCGTCACCACCCGATCCTGATCCCAGTCGGGATGACGAGAGAGGTAGTTCTGGAGAGTGTCATGCAGCTCCTCAGGAATTTCACTCAAAATGCTGACGCTGTGAGAACTCATAGTCCAACTACTCACTCGGGGTCAAAAGGAGGGGAAAACGGAACCCAAAAAACTTGCGGGCACAGCCAAAACTTGGGCTGCCCAAACAGCACGAACCCGAAATACCAAAACCCAACTTGGGTAGGACAGGGGCCTCACCAGACCCGCAAACAGAGAAGCGAGCGATATAAGTTCATAGCTTGCCCGTAGCGGACGGGAGTGAGGGCATGCTCAGCCGCTCTTCAGCCTGCCTTGGGCTGTAGAACAGATGAAGTCTTTATCTAAGGAGAGCGCTTGGGAAAATCTCCGCACCACTCACCCTCAGGTGGGGCTATTCTGCCCTCTGGCCTATGGGGGATGTCAATCCCAAGCCAGGGATCCAACAGGACAAAAGCTCTCCATTAGCCCTGATGGGATCGAAAAAAACAGCGCGATCCCGTTACGTTTCTCAGGGTGTAATCGCCTGAACCTTACCCACCTCCACTTTTCCACAAAAACTCCCGATGCCGCCTCCTGAGGGAAAGACCCTGTGGAAAACAGCCCACCCGCCTGTGGAAAGTCTGGGGAAAACCTGTGGATTTCCGGGAAATCTGAATTTCTCCAAAAATTTTTGTGTTTGTGTCGAGCATTTCTCAGGGCCACTCAACTCGGTAGCGCAAAAACAGCTCCTTGGAACCGCGGCGGCATTCCAGCAGCTCCAACTGGGGCAGGGATCCCTGCACTTGCCAACCTTCAATGCTGGCAGGCGCATCGGCATATCCACTCAGCAGCACCGGAGCGAGGGTAACCCACAGTTCATCCAAGGCTCCTGCCTGCAGAAACGCTCCCAAAAGCCGTCCCCCACCCAACAGCCCCACCCGTTCAATGCCCAAGCTGCGTAGGCGCGCCAGCCGTGCCGACAGATCCCAATCGGCAGCCACCCAGATGTCCTCAAAGCCGGTGCGGTTCCGCCAAATCTGGGATCCCTTGGGAGTTGTCCACAGCCAACGGGTGAGGGGCTGGCGAAAAAACGGCAAATCCTCAGGAATATCTCCGCTGCCAGAGCAGATGATCGTCAGCGGCTGGGGAAAGAGGCCCTGAGCGGTTCTGCGTTGGATCAACTCGGGATCCCGAATACGCAGACTGGTGCCGTAGGCCCGCAGAGTGGCGGCCCCCATGATCAAAGCCTGTTGCTGGGCAGCTTGGGTTTCCAAATGCCGATAGTCCTCAGGGCTGCTGAAGGAGGGCCTCTGCGCTCGATGGGCTGCGATCTTGCCATCCAAGCTCTGGGCGAAGATAGCTACCAAGTGAGGACGATCCAAAGACAAGATTGCTGGGAAAGGGTGGGCAAACCCCATAAATTGGCCAGAATAGAGTCAGGCATCGCTGGGGGAACCGTGGCACCGGTCACCAGATCGCCCAGGCGGAGCGGAATGGACATGCTAGGGACATTCCAATCATCCACCATCCGGATTGAAGTCGAGGCCAGTGCATCGACCGTGCAGCGCTGTCTGACAGAGGTGGGATTGTTGCAGCAGTGGATCTGGCCCCAGCAACTGCAGGGATCCCTTCCCGAAAGGCTGGAGCTGGGCAGCACCTTTGCCGCCCAATGGGGTACCCTCTCGATCATGCACCAGGTCGAAACCCTGCTGCCGGAACGGCTGCGCCTGCTGATGTGGGGAGGAGCCGATGGCTACTGTGACTGGCTGTGGGGGAACGGCTGGGTGCAGTTGCGAGTAGAGGCCGTCTCTCTCCTGCCCTTGGGCTTGGGACAATTGCTGATGCTGCGGCGACTGCAACAGTTTGCCCAAAGCCAAGAACAGCGCCCCTCTTGAGGTTGAAAGATCGACCTTCCGGCAAAATCCGTAGATCCTCGGCTTGACAAAATGTGTTCTGGTTATATCACTCTATTCTTCTAAGGATTTTCCGCTACAATAGTTGTAGCTAAGCTTACTCTCCCCATGCGAGAGGCCCGATGAATCGCTCGACCAGTTCTAACCCAGCAGCTATCCAGGGGGAAAAGTTCGAGATCCGCTTGGGAGAAGCCCTCAACCGAGCAGGACTGCTCACCCCCGCCCAACTGGCGCAGGCCATGTGGGAGAAGGCCGACAACCCCTTGATGCTGGGGGAGCTGTGTATGCAGCACGGCTGGGTTGCCCCGCAAGATCTCTATCCGCTGATCCCGGTCGAATTGGTGCGCATCGGCGAGATCTTGATGCTGCATGGGTATCTGGAGCTGGAGCACATCCATCAGGCCCTGATTCAGCAGCGGCAGCACCCGGAGCGCAAGCTGGGGGAGATCTTGGTGCAGCAGGGCTGGGTGCAACCCCACTGGTTGGAATGGGCCTTGGACAAGCAACAGCGGCTGCGGCGTCAGAAAGGAGCTGCCAACAGTTGGGAAGTGATGGTGGAGCAGTGGTCCACCATTCCCGATCAGCCCCCCCTCTACCCTTCTCCTCTGCAAGCTGCTCGAGGGGCCTACAAAGCCGCTCTGCAGTACAAAGCCCAACTGGAGCGCTACCAAGAGCAAATTGCCATCTTAGAAGCCCAACTAGAGCAGCAGCGGCAGCAGCAACAGCTCCTGGTTGAACAATCGCTGCAGCAGGTCGCCGACTATCAAGCCCGCCAGCAGGAACAGCAGCAGCGCATTGCCCAACTGGAAGCCCAACTGGCCACCCAGATTCAACAGGGGACTGAACAACAAAAAGCTGCCCAACAGCGCATTCGGGAACTGGAGGAGCAACTCCAAGCCCAGCAAACTCAGGGATCCGCGCAACTGCAAGCCGCCCAAGCAGAGCTGGAAATCCTACGTCGCCGCTGCCACGAGCTGACAGAATGGCAATCTCAAGCCAAACACGAGCTGCAAGAGCTGGGATCCCGATTGCAGGAGCAGCAGAAGATACAGCAAGCTCAGGCACAGCAGCTCCAAGAGCAAGCCCACCTGCGTCATACCCTGCAGCACATGAAGGCCCAAGTGGCCGCCCTGAACCAATCGCTGCAGGAGCACCAGCATCAACTCCAACTGGCCCAGTCCACGAAACAGCGCTTAACTGCCGACCTGGCCCACGTTCGCCAAGAAGCTGCCAAGGCCACCCACCGCTTGCAAGTGCAGCTCCAAGAAACCCAAGCCCAACTGCGAGAAACTCAAGATCGCTTGCAGGAAGCCCAAGCCCAAGTGAGCCAGCTCCAGGCCCAACTGCAGGCGGCCCAAGCGGAAAACCGTGCTCTAGCCGCAGCGGTAGCCGAAGCCCGGCGAACTTCCCCACCTTCAGCCGCACCCACCCCAGCTCCAGAGAAAGCCCGGCCAGAGACAGAGGATCTCAAGGCCCTGACCATAGCCGACTGGGCAGCAGAACTGAGTGCTCCAGAAAGCGAATTGCCCCCGCAGCGGTATTTGGGGGAAGAGGACTTGGAAGCCTTGCAGCGGGCCACCCCCTGGGTACAGCGGGTGTTGACCCAATTGCGGGCGGCTGGCCTGATCGACAATGCCGGCATCGAAACCGTCATTCACGCTTGGGAAAAGGCAGGGGGCCCTTTCACAGATGTGCTGGCCCACCACAGTGGCCTCAAGCCGGAGACCGTCAAATTTTTCAGCGAAGGGGGCTACTCCGTTCAACTGGCGGGGGGACGCCACGTGGCCGATTACCTCAAGGCTTCTGGGTTGGTCAGTGCCGCCCAAATCGAACAGATCCAGAAGCACCTGCCGCCAGGCGGATCCCTGTGTCAGGCCCTTGCCCAAGCCGGAATCCTACACCGGGCCACCGCCCTGTATTTCGAGCGCCACTTCGGTGGGCAAAAGCCTCGCCGCCCGCTGCGGGAAGAACTTTAGAGGAACCAGGGATCCATACAAAACCCTACCCCCTGTGTACTTCGCACCGCTGACGGGAACAACCGCCAAGGGATCCGGATACAGACTGCCAACAGGATGGCAATTAGACTAGAAACTAGATAGATCATCAGATGCGACCGGTTTCTCGCTCCTGAGAAACCCAAGTTACTCAAGCTACTCTGACGTTGTGTCGATCTCTTCTGCCATGACTACAGAAGCTCCAACTCGACCTGCTCAGCAGTTCTCTCCGTCGAGAACCCAGGTTCGCCAGCCCTACCCCCACTTCAAGGTGATCGTCTTGGACGACGATTTCAATACCTTTCAGCATGTTACAGAATGTCTGCTGAAATATATCCCCGGAATGACTTTGCCTCTAGCGCGGCAACTGACCGTGCAGGTGGATGCCGAAGGGCAAGCGGTTGTTTGGGTCGGCCCTCAAGAACAGGCGGAGCTCTACCATCAGCAATTGCTGCGGGAGGGGTTGACCATGGCCCCCTTGGAGCCGGCCTGAAGCACCAGGTGTTCGTAGCTGCGCTCAACCGCTGCCAACAGCTCTGCTTGCCCCCAACCGGCGTAAAGGCTGCTGGCAATGGCCAGCCCACCCGCCCCCACCCCTTCCTTGACATAGCCTCGCTCGTAAGCTTGTAGAGGGGGATAGCGGCTATCGGCGAAGCTCAGTTGGGTGGCCAGAAGGGGGGCAAACCCCAACAACTCTGCCAAGGCCACTGTATTGCCCGAGGGATCCTCTGCCACCCAGCGGGTCGTTCCCACCACCACGTTCTCCGGGGGCCAAGGGATCCCCTGTTCTTCTCCCCAGCGCTGCATCAGGGCCAGCACCGCCAGCATTTGGGTTCCCCCCGCCAGCAGCACCGCTCCCCGCTGCGCTGCGCCCATCGCCAACCCGGCCACAAAGGGCTGCATGGGATCCCCCACTGCGGCCACCACCTCAGCAGCAGAAGCTCCCATAGGCAGATAGGCCAATCCCTGCCGGGCCAACGCCAGCTTCTGAGCGTGGTTACAGACCGGGTGGCTGCTGTTTACCATGCCCTCTGCTGCCCACCCCAACCCCAGTAACACTGCCAGCGCCGTGGTGGTGCCCCCTGCCACACACTCCCCGATCACGCAGTAGCCTTGCTCAAGCCGGGATCCCAGGTCGTACCCTTCCTGCCACAGGGATCCCACCTGTTCCAAAGACAAAGCCTGCCCTGTGCTCAAGCAGCGGGCTACCCCCCCCGAGCTCACCGTTTCTGCTCCCGGCAAAGATTCCGGCAAACCACAATCAAACACCCGGTACGGGATCCCCAACTCCCTTAGGATGGCGCGGCTGATCACCACCGGAGAAGGATAGCCATCCGGAGAGGTGGGCAAGTGGTGAGAATAGCCCGCCAGCAACACTTCGCCATCGGCAAGAGCTGTGTAGCGACGCAAGGAAGGGGTAGCCCCGGCAGCCGAAATGCCCGGAACAAGAGCCGTTTCGGTAAACCCCAAGCAGGCCAGAAACAGAGGTCGGGATCCCTGTACCCGTTCGCACCACCGCCGGGCTACAGCCGGCTGAGTGTAGGCCTTAACGCAAGGAAACGGAAGCATACCGGACACCGAGGCAAACAAGCCAGAATCTTCCTGAGCCAGAAGGGCGGGATCCCGTACTCGCAGGAGGGGTTGCCTCCTGCTGAGGCAATCGGATTCGGATAGGATGGGTATACCCAATACAGTTTATTCAGGGCAGACGGAAGACCATGAGCTTCTTCGACTCTGAGATCGTACAAGAGGAAGCCAAGCAACTGTTTCAGGATTTCCAAAACCTGATGCAGCTTGGTCAACGGTACGGCCAGTTCGACCGAGAAGGCAAAAAGATCTTCATCGAACAGATGGAGGAATTGCTGGAGCGCCAGCGCATTTTCATGAAGCGGCTGGAACTCTCCGACGACTTCATGGCTCAAATGACCATCAAACAACTGCAAACCCAGCTCGGGGGATTTGGGCTCTCCCTGTCCCAAATGTTCGACCAGATGCACCAGACCCTAGAGCGCATGAAAGCTGAGGCAGATGCTGAGCGTTGACTCCCAAGAATGACCTACCCAAAGGGATCATGTCTTCTTCCCGCCAGAGCCGCAACCAGAAATTGATTCTGGAGGTGCTAGAGCATCGTTCACAGCCCCTCTCGGCGCAAGAGATCTTTCTGGAGTTGCGCAATGCCAACCACACCGTTGGTCTGGCCACGGTTTACCGAGTTTTAGATGCTCTGCGCAATGAGGGCAAGCTGCAAGCGGTCAACTTGGGAGATCAGCAAGCCTACTACCAGGTTCTGCCCAGCAATGGCCACAACCGCCATCACCTGATCTGTACTGAATGTCGGCGGGTGGTGCCTTTGCCGGATTGCCCGGTGGAAGATTTGGAGGCACAACTTTCCAGTCAATACCAATTCGCCATCGAGTACCATGTGCTTGACTTCTACGGCGTCTGTGCCCAGTGCCGCGGAGGAGTTGAGCCAAGCCTGGATTCACAACGTTCCTCTTTTCTCAAAGCTAAGCCCAAATGATGAGCTATCTCTGGACGGTGTTGATCGGGCTGGCCGGCGCCCTGATCGGGGTCAAGCTGAGGCTTCCGGCGGGAGCGCTGGTGGGCTCCATGGTGGCAGTGGGTCTGGTGAATGTTTGGGGAGCGATCCCAATTCCCACTCCCCCAGCCGGGATCCGCTTTGCCATGCAGGTGGTATTGGGCATCCTCTTGGGTACCAAGCTCACTGCCGATACGCTTTTGGCTCTGAAAGATCTGTGGCGACCGGCCTTGCTCTGTACGGTGATTGCGGTGAGCACAGGGGTCTTGTCGGGGTACTTGATCTCCCGTTGGCTGGGGATCGAGCGCTTAACCGCCATCTTGGGCACAGCTCCAGGAGGCATTTCCGACATGAGCCTGATAGCTCTGGATATGGGAGCCCAAACCAGCACAGTGGTGGTCATGCACTTGGCGCGCCTGGTCAGCGTCGTCGTGGTTGTCCCCTGGGTGGTGCGGCTATTGGTTCAGCCGGGCACGAGCTAGGAAAACCTTCGGAGCAGAGATGGTGGGTGGGTTAGACTAAGGGCGATACAGAACTTAACAACTGAACCGCCGCCTTGGAACTTTCCCCTTCTCCACTCACCTGCCCTGCCGATGCTGCCGGCTCCCCTTGGAGCGCTGCTCTCCGTTCTGCAGATGGCTCTTTGGGCAATGTCTCCTCTGGCCAAGGCGATTGGTGGCCTCTACAACTGCATTGGCAGGGGGAGGCAGACCCGGTACAACCTGAGCTGGTGCAGGTGGATCCCCTGTTGCGCTTGCTGCTCTTGGGGGATGGCTTTACCACCCGCAGTCTTGCTGCCTTGATCCAAGAGCCGATCCAAGCTCATCTGCTCGACACGGGCCGGGTTGATTTGTTGGCGGAGCAGGGCACTGCCCCCAAGTCCATGCAACGGCTGGCCAAGGATTTGGCACGGCTGGGATCCCCTTTGATGCGGCGGCGGGTTTGGCTGTGCGGGGCAACCTCTCAACAGCCCTTGCTCTATGCCACCTCTTGGTGGAACTCTGAACATTTGGCCCAATACTTGCCCCATCCCGATCAGCCCATTGGCCAAAATCTGATCCAAGAAAAACTGGAGACCTTTCGCGAGCTGCGTGGTCTTTACCACGGTGAGGCAGAGCCGGTGGCTCGGCTGCTACAGTGTCCTGGCCCCTTCTGGGCTAGGCATTATCTTTTGTTGCACAGGGGCAAGCCTTTGACTGTCATCTACGAGGTGTTTTCTCCACGGCTGGGTGCAAGGATCCTGTCCTGCTAGCGCGATGGAGCCATCCAACGGCGCATGGCTGTGGTGATGGCGGCTGCCACCTGCGGATCTGATTGGGCACTGGCGGAGATGCGCTGATAGTCCTCCAAGGTTAGAGAGGCTGCCTGGCCAAGATCTAAGACACGTAAACCCCTGTCAGGGGCGCGCTCAGGGATTCTTCCCACTCTTCCGGGCCAAGACGACGCTCCAGGATATCCATCACCTCGCGGCCAAAATCAGGGGGGTTGCGATCCCAAGCTTCTAGACACACTCCCCCAAAAAGGGATCCCAGGGGTTCTGGGTTCCAGAGCAGTTTCTGCGCCGTCCAAGGAGTCATGTTGGCTGTTGAAAGGCGCGGCGGCAGGGATCCGAAAGGGACAAGGATAAGCTAAAGCTGAAGCAACCAGCAGGGTCAGACCTGAGGAGGGGTATGGCTCCAGAGCGCCCAATTTGGCACCAGCGGTACCGACCAGAGCGGCGGTTGAGCAAGCACAGCGGCAGACACACCTATCTGGCCCAGGACTTGCTCACCTCGGAGCGGGTTGTCATCAAGCTGCTGCTCTTTGGGCCAGACTTCGATTGGGCCGACCTGAAGCTGTTCGAGCGGGAAGCCCAGATCCTGCAGACCCTCTCCCATCCGGCCATTCCTCAATACCGCGACCACTTCGAGATCAGCCTGGAGGGGGGACGGGGCCTGGCCTTGGTGCAAACCTACATTGACGCCCCCTCGTTGCAGGAGTGGATAGAGCAAGGGCGGCGCTTTGCCGAGCCGGAGGTGCGGGATCTGGCGCAAAAGTTGCTGCGCATTCTCGTTTATCTGCACGAACTCCATCCCCCCGTCATTCACCGGGATCTCAAGCCCAGCAACATCCTCTTGGGATCCGACCAGCAGGTGTACCTGGTGGACTTTGGTTCGGTTCAGGCGGCTGCTCCACGGGAGCAGGGATCCTACACCGTGGTGGGGAGCTACGGCTACATGCCCCTGGAGCAATTTGGCGGCAGAACCGTGCCCGCTTCCGACCTCTACAGCCTGGGTGCCACCCTGATTCACCTGCTCACCGGCCAACACCCGGCGGATCTGCCCCAGGAGGGATCCCGGATTGCGTTCGAGCAAGCGGTGCAACTGAGCCCGCCCTTTCGCGACTGGCTGCAGTGGATGACGGAGCCCTTGGTGGCCAATCGTCCCGCTTCCGCCCGGCAGGCCCTGGAGGCGCTGGAGCATTTGGATCGTCGCCCAGCACTGCTTCCTTCAGCGGTGGCGGCAGTCCCGGTTCGACAACCAGCAGGCAGCCAGATTCAACTGCACAAGTCCGAACAGACCTTTCAGGTGGTGATCCCGGCCCGGCAAATCGGTGTTTTGGCGTTGCTCCCCTTCGCCATCGCTTGGAACTCCTTCATCACCTTTTTCACCATCATGTCGGTTGGGCTTGCGCCTTTTCCGGCCAATTTGGTGTTTGGCCTGTTCACCCTGCCCTTCTGGACGGTGGGGTTGGGGATGGTGGGCGGGATCCTCTACGGCCTATTTGGCAAAGCCCACCTACGGATCGACACAGAACACATTCGCCTGGCTCACGAGGTGTTTGGCCTGAGGTTTGGCAATGTTCCCCCCAGTCGGCGGTGGGATATCGACCGGCTGGAGCTGATCCCGCGTCATACCCGACGGGATTCCGATGGGGATCGGGTGGAAGTACGCCCACAGTTGAACATCTGGGCAGGCAACCGCAAGTACGAGCTAAAGGATCTGCAAGAGCCAGAGTTAGAGTGGCTGGCCGCAGAGCTGAGCCGCTGGCTGAAGATCCCGGTTGAACGGCAGAAGGTGTAGTCGTTAATCCAAATAGGCGCTCAACTCCTGCTCTAGTGTGGGCAGTTGCACTTCTCCCTGCTCCAACTCTTCCAAGTCTTCCAGTTGCTTGCGCAGGCGGGCGATCCGCTCTTGCAGGCATTCTTTGATGCCTTTGGCCCCCAAACCGAGGCAACTGCGGCAGACTTCCCCGTAGATTTGACCGCGGTCGTTATAGACCACCGCCAGCAACACTTGATGCCCTTTTTTCTGGATAGGGTTAGCCCATCCCCCACAGATAATGCAGGGCACTCGGCCATTGCCCGCATAAATGCTGCGTTCCCAAACAATTCTCACGCTCAGCCTCAATGCGACTCATCGCCCACCAGCATAAAAACCCAGGGGGATCCCTTGCCACCTCAAGATCCTTAAGGTCAAGAAGATCAAGATCAATCCAATGCTCAATCGCCAGCTCCCCTTTCCCTTTGCAAGAGAGGTCATGGGTGAGGGCTAAAAAGGGATCCCAGCGACTAGGTGCTGGGTCGGGCAGGTTGGGAGCGGTCGATGGTGCGATAGGTGAGGCTGGCAGCCACCTCCAGAGCTTTGGCGGCGTCGCGGAAATAAAACCCCAACTCCTCATCCTTCTCCGTGCGGTTGGGCTTGTTGAACTTGGCCTTGAACTGCACGTTGCAATACATAGCCAACCCCACCAGAACCTCTGACAGGCCGTGCTGGTTGATCAGTCGTTCCACATCCGTAAGCAGGCTTTTGATCAAGGCATCGGCTACCGGTTCTGGCAAACTGTCCAGGTCATGCATGGAGGTTCCTCAACCAACAAGATCAAACAGGCCAACAGGTCTGGAAAATCCAAATGGATCTGGGATCCCGAAGGCAACCTCTCCTGATTTTCCTGCATCTTTTCCAGAATGCCCAATGCTCTTGCCGACGCTACCACCACTGCCGCAGCCAGCCCCACAGGCCCGGATAGCGAATGGAGCGCTCCTGGGCCGCTTGCTCCAGATGATGGGCGTGGTCTTGGATGCCGGGATGCCGCAGACGATTCAGGCGAATCAAACAGGCGTAGCGGCGGATCTGTTCTCGCAACCGATCTGGGGGAAGGGCAAAGCACCCTGGGCAAATGGGGCCGAGATCCAAACCCCTATCGTTGAACAGGCGACGAACTCGCTTCCCGCCCGTAAACCGCTTTCCACAGGCGGCACAGTAGCAAGTTGAGGGCTGGTTGGCAAGCCGCTGCCATCGAATTCGCATCGTCTTCTGTCTAGCCGGCTGCTGTGAAGGGATCCCTTGTAACCGTCATTCGTAGACCCAATATAATTCTTTTGGGTAGTTCTTCTGGTAACCAGAACCCCGGTCAAGAGGGCTTGCAGATCGAAAACCATGCCGCAACTTTACGACTGTGTCATCGTCGGGGCTGGCCCCGCCGGCGGATCTGCTGCCTACCATCTGGCCAAGCGGGGACGCTCAGTTCTGGTTCTGGAAAAGGATCCCTTGCCCCGCTACAAACCCTGTGGGGGGGGAGTTTCTCCCATGGTGGCGGCTTGGTTTGACTTCGACTTTGGCCCCGCCATTTCCCTCAAGATCCGGCAAATCCGCTACACCTGGCGTGGTGGCGATCCGGTGGTGGTCGATTTGGATTTAAAAGAGCCCGTTTGGATGGTGCGGCGGGATATTTTCGACCACTACTTGATTCAGCAGGCGCAAAAGCAAGGGGCTGCGCTCCAGGCAGAATGCCCCGTCTCCGGCCTTGAGTGGCAAAGTGACCACTGGCAGGTGATGACATCTGCCGGCCCGGTCTGGGGTCGGTACGTGATTGGGGCCGATGGAGCAAAAGGCTCGATGGCCAAGTGGCTGGGCTTTCAGGAACGCCGTCGTCGCCTGGCTGCCGCCTTGGAAGCAGAAGTGCCCCTCTCGCAGCCGCAAACTGCAGCCGCCCATTTTGACTTCGGTGCTGTGAGCAATGGCTACATCTGGAACTTCCCCAAGGCCGATGGCTACTCAATTGGAGCGGGCACCTTTCGGGGTGGAGAAAAACAAAACCTGCGGGAAATGGCCGCCCAATATGCCCAAAGCTTTGGTGTGGACTTGAAATCGGTCAAGTCATTTGGCCATCCCATCTGCCTCTGGGACGAAGACCAACCGCTTCACACCCAAAATGCCCTCTTGGTGGGAGATGCCGCCTGCGTCATCGATCCGTTTACTGCTGAAGGGATCCGCCCTTCCCTTCTCACCGGCATGTTGGCGGCCCAGGCCATTGATCAAGCCCTGGGGGGGGATACGGAAGCTCTGGCAAACTACTCTGCCCGCGTACAGCAGGAATGGGGATCCGAGATGCGTTGGGCCAAGCGGATTGCGGCATTGTTCTATCGCTTTCCGGGCGTGGGCTATAGGGTGGGTGTCAAACGACCAGGAGCTACTCAGCGTATGGGCCAGATCTTGGCCGGTGAACTGCGCTATAGTGATGTGGCCAGCTCAGCCATTCGCAAGTTAAGCGGTGGTCTACTGGCCTAGGCCCGGCACTGACAGACTCGAACAGGATCGTCGAAGCGCTTGCCGATCACCAAGCAGTTGCGACCATCGGCTTGGCGGGTGTAGCTCAGGTGGGTAGAGAGAGCTTTCATCAGCAAAATACCCCGTCCCCCCTCGGATTCAAGATTGGCGTTGGGCGATGTGGGATCCGACAAGTTCCGGGCAAATCCCTCCAGATCAAACTCCTGCCCCCGATCCCAGATGCGCAACTCCAACCCCTGCGGCATCAGCAGCAGCTCAATGTCAATGGGCGTACTTTCCGGCAGAGCGCGGTGGGCGTGGCGAACGGCGTTGGTAAACCCCTCTGCCAAGGCCAACTGACATTCCGTCCAAATGGGATCCGGGATGCCGGCATTGCGAAAGGCTTCAAACCACGTCAATACTTCTCCCAGAGCATCTAGGGTTGTGTCAACCCTCAGCGCAAATGTCTGCCTCTCGCCCGAAGGGATCCCTGCTGCGTTCAAAACTGAACCCCAACGATAAGGATTTAACCTGCACCCACCAATCCTAGCCGGATTGAGCCTACCAGATTCTAGACTAGAGCCCTGCCGAGACGTGTCATCCCCCATTTTTGGGGGAGTGCAGCTAAGGAGCGATGACCAAATCCACGCGGCGGTTCCGCTGCCGTCCCGCTTCTGTGTCGTTATCGGCCACCGGCAAGGTGGGGCCAAAACCAGAGGTTGTCCAACTGATGGGATGGTCTTCCGGCAACAGCTTCATCAAATAGTCCTTAACCGCATTGGCGCGGCGCAGGGAAAGAGCCAAGTTGTAGTTTAAGGGCCCGATGTTATCGGTGTGGCCGTTGACTTGAACGCGGGCGCCGGGCATGGCTTCCAAGGATTTTGCCACCTGGGCCAACAGCGCCGCTGCTTCAGGTCGAATCTCGGCTTTGTCAAAGTCGAACAGCAAATCGCCCGGCAGGCTGATGGTTTGGGTTCCCACCTGAAAAGAGGTCGGCGTTTCGGTCGGAGCTGGGGTGCTTTCTTCTCCTGGAACCATCTCGGCAGCAGTGGAAGATTCCCTGACAGGCTCAGGAGCTGTTTGAGAACGCAGCCGTTGCAGCCGCGACTCCAATTCCTCAATTCTGATCAAGAGCTGGATCACCTGCTGGCGGATTTCCCGGATCTCCCCTTCCAGATCCGTGGGGCTCTCGTGATGTTCCTCTGCATCTGCTGTTGGGCTGGCCACTGGGGGATTGGCCTGGGGTGGGGCCAGGGTGGGCAGGATTGGTGGTGTGGGAGAAATAGGCTGACCGGGAGAGGTGTTGGGCTCCGGCTGGGGCTGAGGTTGAGCCTGCTGGGGAAGCACCATCCCGACCCAGATCCCGCTGCCGACCAAGAGGATCCCACTTAGGAAATGGAGAGCAACTGTTGAGCGTTGGGAGGAACGAGGCATCGCTGGCAAACCTTCGGGATGGGCACAGGTAAGGAGCGGGAACTCCTCTCAACTCAGCCCCTGGAACCCATCTTAACCGGCGACCCAATCTCGCCAAGGGGATTCTCGGTCGTTCAAGCTGCCACTTGCCGCCATCTGCTGTCAGAGGCTAATCAAAACTGATGCGACCTCGATAACGTCCTATGAGGGTTAAGCCGTTGACGGGATCCGCCAAATCCGCCACAAAGGGGGGAAAGCGGGGGTTGTCGCTGATCACCTTCACCTGGGATCCGGGCAGGCGCTGCAGCCGTTTGACCAACAGATCCCCATCCATCTGAAGGACGTAAATGCCTTCACAGCTCAAATCTCCGCCCTCTTGCCGTTCCACAAAGATCCAGTCGCCATCCTCCAAGGTGGGAGACATGCTATCCCCCTGCACCCGAATTAGACTTAGATCGGCAGGGTTTCCCTTCAAGTGCGCCCGCAGCCAGTTTCGCTCAAAAGCAATCACCGATTCGATCGATTCTTCCCGCACCAACGCCCCCGTTCCGGCAGAGGCGGCCACATCGACAAAAGGCACATACACATACTCTGTCTTCGAGCCAGAATCCAACTGCGGGGATCCCTCCCCTGTGATCAGCCAACTGAGGTTGACTTGGCCCACTTGGGCAATTTTCACAACCTTGTCAATGCCGGGCACGGATCCCTTCAGGTAGCTGCGCAAGGCGGTATCGCTAATTCCGGCCCGTCGCCCAAACGCATAAACGGCTTCATCGCCGATCACCTGTCGTAAGCGGTCTGCAAAAGAAGAACCAGAGGAGATGGACATCGGCTTAACGCTACAGGTTGTGTATAAGCAGATTTTTACTGCTATATATTGACAAGTCAACAACTGGTGGAGGGCCAACGACAGCAAGCAGATTTGGGGGTAATCTCCAAGCTCATGGCCCGAGCGGCAGAGCGGGAATCTCGCTTGAAAATATGTTGCTAGCAGGCTGGCCGTGGAATCCTACTGGCGCTACCGTGGTTTTGAGTTGTGCTCACAGCAGGCAAGAACCGAGCCGGCATGGCTCACCCTCACAAGAAACGCACGTGGGATCTTCCCAAGTGCTGAGCTAGGCTAGCCTGGCTGTCGGACTTGTTCCGGCAGTCTGCCTGGGTGAAAGATGCTGAGATATTGGCATTGGGTAGCCAAAAAGTTCGGTTCCCACATTGCCTCTGGGTCTCCTTCAAGCTGCTCTACCTCAATCCCCATGACTTCCTCTGACCTTAAGCGCTGGCTGGATAACTTCCTGATTGCTGTTGTCTTTCTGGTGTTCGCCGGGTTTGTCTGGTTTGTTTTTTCCGTAACGGGAGCTTTTGTCGGGATCCCACTGGGGTACAAGCTTTGGATGCGGCTCTGGCTGCCTTTGTTTCAGCCGGCTTTGGGGATCCTGATGGCCGGAGCGGTGGTGAGCGGAGTGTGGGGTTGGCTGGAGAAACGCCGCTCCCAATAATCATGTAATCGTGATCATCACCAGAACTGAAGATCCGGTGGCGCAGGGGAGCCACAGACTGGCTCTATACTGGAAACGTATCTAAATGTTGAGCAACTGAGGCGGTCTGGCGTCGTGTTTGTTCTGTCCGGCTACGAGTATTTGCTGGTTTTCCTGATCCTCTGCTCTCTGCTGCCGGTTTTGGCTCTGGGGGCTTCTGCACTCTTGGCGCCAAAGCGGCGGGGATCCCTGCGGCGCAGCACTTACGAGTCGGGCATGGAGCCGTTTGGGCAAGCCTGGATCCAGTTCAACATTCGCTACTACATGTTCGCGCTGGTCTTCGTCATTTTCGATGTAGAGACTGTGTTCCTCTATCCCTGGGCAGTGGCGTTCCACCGCTTGGGGCTGTTGGCCTTTGTGGAGGCCCTGATTTTCATCGCCATCCTCGTGGTGGGTCTTGTGTACGCCTGGAGAAAAGGAGCGCTGGAATGGTCATGACATCCGAGAAATCGCAGGTTCTGTTTCCGGGGGCTGCCCCCCAGGTGACTACCGACCTCTCCAACAACGTCGTTCTGACGACGGTGAACGACCTGTACAACTGGGCCAAGATGTCCAGCCTCTGGCCGCTGCTCTACGGCACTGCCTGTTGCTTCATCGAGTTTGCTGCCATGCTGGGATCCCGCTTTGACTTCGACCGGTTTGGCCTGTTGCCTCGTTCTTCGCCACGCACCGCTGATTTGATCATCACGGCGGGCACGGTCACCATGAAGATGGCTCCGGCGTTGGTCAAGCTCTACCAGCAAATGGCTGAGCCAAAGTACGTGATCGCCATGGGGGCCTGCACCATCAGCGGTGGCATGTTCAGCTCCGATTCCTACACGGCAGTGCGGGGAGTGGACAAGCTGATCCCGGTGGATGTGTACATTCCTGGCTGCCCCCCTCGTCCAGAAGCGATCATGGATGCCATTGTTAAGCTGCGCAAGAAGATCGCTGCAGAAGACATGCGGGAGCGGGGCCGTCTGCAACAAACTCACCGCTACTACACGGTTAAGCACAACCTTAAGCCCGTGCCGGAGATCATCACCGGCAAGTATCTGGAGAGCGAGACCCGCCAAGCTCCTCCGCCGGAACTGGCTGCTGCCATCGGCTTGCCGGTGCCCCCGGCTTTGCAAACTGCCGACTTCAAGCAGGCGGAACAGCAGCTCAAAGCCTTGCGAGGAGGGATGTGAGATGGCGGAGGAGAATGCTCGGGAAAGGCAAGCGCCGCCAGCGGTAGGCGAGCAGTCGGAGCCGTTGGCGACGGTGGAGCGGGGCCCAGTTTCCCAGTTTCTGGCCGACAACGGCTTCGATCACCAGTATTTGGGGAAAGATGCGGCGGGGGTGGAGCTGTTGGAGGTGGAGCGAGACTTTCTTCTGCCCCTGTGTACCGCCCTCTATGCCTACGGCTTTAACTACCTGGAGTGCCAGTGCGGGTATGACCTGGGGGCAGGGCAGCCGCTGGTCAGCCTTTACCACCTGATCAAGCTGTCAGATGGGGCGGATCGCCCTCAGGAGGTGCGGCTCCAGGTGAAGTTGCCTCGCCACGATCCGCGGCTGCCTTCCGTATACTGGATTTGGAAGTCGGCGGATTGGCAGGAGCGGGAAACCTACGACATGTACGGCATTGTTTTCGAGGGACACCCGAACCTGAAGCGGATTTTAATGCCGGAAGACTGGATAGGTTGGCCCCTGCGCAAGGACTACATCACGCCTGACTTCTATGAGCTGCAGGATGCCTACTGATTGGGGATCCCTGACTCGGTGAGCAGCGTTAACAGGATGGGTTGAGATGTGGCCTTTTTTGCTCTTGGCAATCTACGCAGGTGGAGTTTGGTACTCGGCCCGCAAGGCGGATCGCATCTATTCGGGCTCCGGGAAGTGGGTGGTATCGGCCCTCTGGCCCGTGTTGTTGGTCTCGAACCGTCAGTTTCGCCAAAATTGGCGTCGTCCCCTGAACAAGTGAGTTGACTGAGTCTGGATCCCTGAAATCTTCACCTGTGATCGCTCCTGAGCAACATCTACGCGACCCAAGCCTTCCTTTGTCATCACCGCTGTCATCACCTCAGGCCACGCAGAAGTTGCAGGAGTTGATCGGCAGCCGCATTCGCGCTCAGGGGCCGGTGACCTTTGCCCAGTTTATGGAGTGGGCTCTCTACGAGCCGGGGTTGGGCTATTACGAGCGGGGATCCCCGGTGGGCTCCGACTACCTCACCTCTCCCCACCTGGTGGCGGACTTTGCCCAACTGTTGGCGGAGCAGATTCACCAATTCTGGCACATTTTGGGATCCCCCCCTGCCTTCAAGGTGATCGAGATGGGGGCGGGCAGCGGTCGCCTGGCCCAGGATTGGCTGACCTACGTGCGCTCCGCTAACCCCCCTTTTTGGCAGGCACTGGAATATGGGATCCTGGAGCGTTCTGCCCACCTGCGGCAGCTCCAACAGGAGCGATTGGCTCCTTTTGGGGAGAAGGTGCGCTGGTTGGATTGGGACGGGATCCCGGATGAGTCGGTCACAGGCTGCTTTTTCTCCAATGAGCTGGTGGATGCTTTTCCGGTGCATCGGGTGCAGGTGCAGGATGGGGCTTTGCGGGAAATCTACGTTGATTGCGACTTCCGGGAAGTGCTGGGGGATCTGTCCACCCCCAAGCTAAAAGAGTATTTTGTCCGCCTGGGGATCCCTGTAGAAACCTATCCGTCGGGCTACCAAACCGAGGTGAACCTGAAAGCCTTGGAGTGGCTGCAGCTCCTGGCCCGCAAGCTCCGGCGAGGCTACGTGCTCACCATCGATTACGGCCACACCGCCCAGCGCTACTACAGCCCCCACCGCGCCCAAGGTACACTCCTGGCCTATCGACAGCACGGCAGCTACACGGATCCCTATGTTCGGGTGGGATCCCAGGATCTCACCGCTCATGTGGACTTTACCACCCTAGAGCAGGTGGGAGAATCTCTGGGGCTAAGATATCTGGGGTTCACCCGGCAGAGCAACTTTTTGGTGAACCTGGGATTGACCGAGCGGCTGGCCGCCCTCAGCCAAATGGGGAACCCGGTTGATGGCGAAGCTGTGGATGTAGGCCAGGTTTTGCAGCGGCGACACGCTCTTCACGCGCTGCTGGATCCCATGGGGTTGGGGGGCTTTGGGGTATTGGTGCAGGCCAAGGGCCTGACCCCCTCAGAATATGCTCACCCTTTGCGGGGCTTTAGCGAGCTGGACTAAAGTTATGAGTCTCACCTTTTGGGTAGGCCTGCTGGCCGCCACTCTCACCACCGCCAGCTTCTTTCCACAAGCCTGGAAAACTTGGCGCAGTCAAAGGGCGGATGACTTCTCCTGGAGCTACCTGCTGCTGTTTGGGATGGGGATCCTAATGTGGGATCTATACGGTTTGCTGCGCCGAGACGCGGCTATTCTTCTCGCCAATACCATCACTCTGGCCTTGGTGGGAGTGATCATCCTAACCAAGTTAAGAACTCTGAGCCGCTGAGAAGGAACAGCCCTCAACCTCTGTTCCTCGTCTACCGACAGAGGGGGTTGGGAATCCGCAAGCTGCTTCACTGCGATAGAGGACTTCGTCCCGCTGACTCGAGTGGAGTGGTTACGATGACCAACAAAAGCCGCTTCAATCTAAACCCAGCCAGCTTTCTTGATAGGGACATCTGCTTTGACACGCTTGACAGGATCCCGTCCCGCTGACGCGAATGCTTTGCCCGCCGCCGCAGGGGATCCCAGGGCTTGGAGCCTTGAGGAGAAGGTGGGGCAACTGTTTCTGGTTTATTTTGAGGGAGCTGAGTTTTCCCCCGCTCTCGAGGAGATGATCCGGAACTACCACGTGGGCGGGCTGATCTTCTATTCGATTGCCGGAAATATTCAAACGTTGCCTCAGGTGGCCCAGCTTATTGTCGCGGCTCAGGCACAGGCCCGTGTCCCCCTATGGATAGCCATTGATCAGGAGGGAGGGCCGGTGGTGCGCCTCACCGAGGGGGTGACGGTGTTTCCCAGCGCCATGGCGGTGGCGGCAGCGGGATCCCTGACCAAGGCAGAAGCCATGGCCCGTGCGGTGGGAACGGAGCTGAAAAGCTTGGGGTTCAACCTCAACTTCGCCCCTGTTGTGGACGTGAACAGCAATCCCCACAACCCCATCATTGGCATCCGGGCCTTTGGGTCAGACCCGAAACAGGTAGCGGACTATGGCCTGGCCCTGTGGCGCGGCTACCGGCAAGCCGGGATCCTCTGTACGCCCAAACATTTTCCCGGCCATGGGGACACCGATATCGATTCCCACTTGGGGTTGCCGCGGGTGGATCGCCCTCTGGAGGCGCTACAAACCACGGAATTGCGCCCGTTTCAGGCTTTGATCCAGGCAGGGGCGGAGGCAATAATGACGGCGCATGTGGTGATGCCGGCTCTGGGATCCGTGCGACCGGCAACGCTGGCCCCTGAGGTGGTGTCCGGCTGGCTGCGGCAGAGGCTGGGTTTCCAGGGTCTCGTCCTGACAGATTCCCTGACCATGGGGGCCATTGCCCGCACCTACGGCATTCCCGAAGCGGCAGAACTGGCCTTTAGGGCAGGGGCCGATGTGCTGCTGTTTGGGGCAGATCCCGGCTTTACCCCGGCCATCCAAAAAGAAGCTTATGCCCATCTGCTGCGGGAGTTTCGCGCCGGGCGCTTGTCGGTTGAACAGTTGGATCGGTCGGTGGAGCGGATTTTGACCTTGAAGCGGCGCTACAGGTTGGGATTCCCCTGCCCTCCTCTCCCCCCTTCCACCCTGGAAAGTCACCAGGTGCTGGCCCGCCAAATTGCCCAAGACAGCATCACCCTTGTGCGGGGATCCCTGCCCCCCTTGGCTCCTGACTTGCTGCTCATTACCCCTGTGCCTCTTCTGGGGGATCTTTTCCAAAATGCCTGGCCCGGTGCTCAGATCCTCAAGATCAGCCCAGAGCCTACCCCTGAGGATTTGCAAACAACCCTGCAAGGGGCGTCAAGAGCTGACCAAGTGCTGGTGGGATCCCTTGATCTGTTTCGTTACCCGCTTCAGAAGGAGTTGCTGGCGGACTTACTGGGATCCCTTCCCCCAGAAAAGGTGGTTGGGTTGGCCTTGGGATCCCCCTATGATGCCTTTGCCCTGCCCCAGATCCCGGTTTATTTGTCCTGCTACGGCACTACCCCCGTCTCTCTGCAGGCGTTGCTGCAGGTGTTGTTGGGACAGATCCCGGCCCGGGGTCGCCTGCCGGTTGGATCCCACCCGGAGGGATCCCGGTCGCGTTAGCGGGACAGAGTTCTTTCGTGTTGAAAGCAGAACCACTAGCCGCTAAGGCTGCTGAAATTGCGCCGCGTCAGGGCCGGCACCGTTCGCTTCACCAAGCCTGTTAGAACATTGCCGGGGCCGATTTCCCACACCTCTTGGATGCCGTCGGCGGCCATGTGCAGCACCGTCTCTCGCCAGCGGACAGGGGCAGTCATCTGGGCCAGCAGCGCCTGCTTAAGGGCTTGCGGATCCCGGCTGGCGGTGGCAGTGCAGTTGCTGTAGACGGGCACTCGCGGCGGCTGAAAGTCAACAGCGCGCAAGGTGTGGGCAAACTCCTCGGCAGCAGCCTGCATAAAGGGCGAGTGAAAGGCGCCACTTACCTTGAGGGGAACGGTGCGCTTGGCCTGCAACTGCTCACAGACGGCCCGCACCCCCTCCACCGAGCCGCTGATCACCACCTGATCCGGGCTGTTGTCGTTGGCAAGGGTGACATCGGGGATCATCTGGCACAGATGCTCCAGCTTGTCGCGGTCAAACCCCATCACTGCCGCCATGCTGCCCGGGGGATCCCCTGCAGCTTCCATCAGTTGGCCCCGCAGCGCCACCAGCCGTAGGCCGGTCTCGAAATCAAACACGCCGGCAGCATAGAGGGCGCTGTATTCTCCCAGGCTGTGGCCGGCAGTGCAGGCAGGAGCCTGACCCTGGGCGTAGAGATAGTCTGTCAACAGGGCCGATACGGTGAACAAAGCCGGTTGCGTGTAGCCAGTCTGGTGGATCTGGTCTTCCGGTAGATCTAGGGGATCCCATCCCAACATCTCACGGGCCAAAGCCAACTTCTGGGCTGCTCCCTGCCAGTTCCGCAAGTCCCTTCCCATGCCTACCGCTTGGGATCCCTGGCCGGGATAGATCCAGGCAACGGTCATCCATTCATTTCCCCCAACGAAACACAATCGCCCCCCAGGTAAGGCCGGCGCCAAAGCCCGCCATCACCCCCAAATCGCCGGCGCCAAAGCGTCCCTGCTCGATCCAGGTGGCCAAGGCAATCGGCACCGAAGCACCGGAGGTGTTGCCGTAATACTCTAAGACGCTGGCTACCCGCTGCGGATCCAGTTGCAAACGCTTGGCTACCGCATCGAGAATGCGCTGGTTGGCCTGATGAATAAAATACCCCTGCACGGCCTCCGCCGAGATGCCGGCTCGAAAGAGAGCCTTCTCGATGATCTCCGGCACCGCCTGGACGGCAAACTTGTAGACCTCGCGGCCATTCATGGCAATGGGGCAGCAGCGGTATTGCCCCACCTGCAGGGATCCCACCAGGGGCTTGGCCTCTGTAGCCATGGACAAGCTGAGCAGCTCGCTGCCACTGCCATCGCTGCGCAGCTCAATGCTGAGGATCCCGTCGGTTTCCCCCGCCTCCAGAACCACCGCCCCAGCCCCATCTCCAAACAAGACACAGGTGGTGCGATCTGCCCAGTCCACCGTGCGGGAGAGCACATCCGCCGCCACCACCAAAGCCCGCCGGTACAGCCCGGTTTGCAAAAACTGCGCTGCCGTGGCCACTGCAAAGACAAAGCCTGTGCAGGCTGCCGTCAGATCAAAGGCCACCGCCCGTGTTGCTCCCAGAGCTGCCTGCACCTGAGGGGCTGAGCCAAACCGCTCAACGCCAGTGGAAGTGGCCAGCAGGATCAGATCCAGGTCTTGGGGAGGGATCCCAGCCTGAGCCAGAGCAGCCTTTGCCGCTTGAGCCGCCAAGTCCACCAAACTCAGATGGGGAGGGAGAATGCGTCGTTGGCGGATACCGGTGCGGGGCCAAATCCATTCGTCAGAAGTTGCCACAATCTGGCTGAGGTCGTCGTTGCTCAGGCAGGGATCTGGCAGGGCGGCCCCCACCCCCACCAGGCGCACGGTCGGGAGACCATTGCTGGGCATGGACACTACCCTTCCACGTAATCCAAGGGTCGCAGAGGCAGCACCTCTGGGCTGGCGTCAGAGGCAGACTGTTCGCGACAGCGGGACGGACTCCTCAAAGGCCGTTCGGGACAGCGGGACAGAGTCCTTGAAGGCCGTCCGGAGCTGGGATTAGACTCGCGGGGATCTGCCATTTCCGCTTGCAGTCGCTGCAGGATTCTTTGCTCCGCCGCTTCTTTGGCCAAACGAATGGCGTGATAAACCATCGCTGCCTTGGAGCTGCCGTGGGTGATCACGCAGATACCGTTAACGCCGAGCAGCAAAGCGCCGCCATACTCCACGTAGTCCATCCGCCGCTTCACCTGTTTCAGGTTGGGCCGGAGTAGCCAACAGCCCAACTTGCCACGCCAACCGCGGGGCAGCTCCTCCCGCAGCACTTGGGTGATCACCTGTCCGACACTTTCGGCAAACTTGAGGAGGGCATTGCCCACAAAGCCGTCACACACCACCACATCAAACTCCCCGGTCAGCACATCCCGCCCTTCGGCATTGCCGGCAAAGTGGATCCCTGGTAACTGGGCCAGACGCTGGTGGGTGGCCAGAGCCAAATCATTTCCCTTGTTGGGCTCCTCGCCGATGTTGAGCAGGCCCACCCGCGGACGCTCAACCCCCAGCACACACTGACAGTAGAGGGATCCCATGCGGGCAAATTGCTCCAAAAAGCGGGGGCGGCAATCCACATTGGCCCCCACATCCAAAAGCAACACCGGCTTGCCTTTCAAAGTGGGCAAAAGGGCGCCAATGGCCGGGCGATCGATCCCTGCTAGGCGGCCCAGATGAAGGTAGGCCGCAGCCATCGCTGCCCCGGTATTCCCGGCAGCCACCACGGCATCCGCTTGGTTGGAGCGCACCTGCTGCATCGAGACGTTGATGGAGGCTTTGGGCTTTTTGCGCACCATCAGCGGCTCTTCTGCCATGCCCACATCCTCTTCGGCAGGCACAATGGTGATCCCAGCAGGCAAGGGTTGGGGCAGAAAGGGCTTGAGGGACTCTGGACGACCGACCAGTGCAATCCCGACCCGGAGCTGCCGATGGGCCAGCAAGGCGCCCTTGATGATCTCTTCGGGAGCGTAGTCGCCCCCCATCGCATCAACCGCAATTCGCACAAGCTGACCTCACACTGGAATATCCTTGGCAACTGCAACCAAGAACCGGGGCAAAACGCAACAGCCTCTGTAGTCCCCTGGCCCGAAGATTGGGAACCCCAATGGCTGCAGGATGCTACCGAATTTTACCAGATTTGTTTTCCTCAAATGAACTACCCCACCGTGTAGGCGGGTGGGGCTTCCCCACTCGCTGCATGACGGTGAGATTTTCGTCTCTTCCTCTGCCCCAGTTGCTTCAGAGACCCGCAGGTCTTTGAAGTAGAGCTGGAGCATCCAAGACTGACGAGGCTGATTCCCGTCGCGTCAGCGGGACGGAGTCCTAACCCCGGTTGCCGATTGGTGGCAACGTTGTACATGACCAACACCGTG
>ENA-ORXB01000482-ORXB01000482.1-sediment-metagenome-genome-assembly--contig:-NODE-482-length-77316-cov-6.425640_pt1 | contig 77316 bp, 60 predicted proteins | sample MGYA00237863_ERZ511475 | MGnify/ENA primary metagenome ERZ511475 (study PRJEB26305, sample SAMN06343858) | sediment metagenome | isolation source: hot spring sediment | place: Canada: British Columbia... | reverse complement strand
CCGGAACCGCCGCCGAGTGAATGAGTTTTCACCCTGCTACCGTGGACCCCGCCGCAGTCGTAATTCCATGACTCGTGTTATCGCTCGCCATTACGAAACCGCCCAACCCTTAGAACTCGTCGTCGATGGCCAAACCATCGTTACGGTCCGCGAAGTTGCGGCAGGGGTGAGCCTTGCGGACGATTTGCCTTGGCTGGCTCCCGGCTTCTGCGATCCACAGATCAACGGAGCTGTAGGCATCTCATTCCTCTATCCCCATCGGCGGATGACGCAGAGCGGGCCGGTCTCGATGGAACCAGAGGAAGCGTGGGATCGTGTCCTCCAGGCATGCCGCTCTCATGGTATTGGCATTTTTCTTCCCACGTTGATCACGGCGAGTTTTGAGACTTTGCAGCAAGCCCTGAGCACATGGGAACGTGTGTGTGAAAGCCATTCCCAATACCGTCAAGTCTGTCCCGGTTATCATTTGGAGGGGCCGTATCTTTCACCCGAAGACGGTCCTCGCGGCGCGCATCCCCGCGCCCATATCCGTAATCCCGATTGGGACGAATTTCAACGCCTTCAAGAAGCGGCTGGCGGTCACATTCGCATGGTCACTTTGGCTCCCGAACGGCCTGGTGCCATCACCATGATCGAGAAACTTGTAGCCGCGGGGATCATCGTGGCCATTGGTCATACTGCTGCCTCGGCGGAAGCGATTCGGGCGGCTGTACGAGCAGGTGCTCGCTTAAGTACGCATTTAGGCAACGGCTGTCATGCTCTTCTGCCGCGCCATGAGAACTACCTCTGGGAACAACTGGCTTGCGACGACCTCTGGGCCAGTATCATCTGCGACGGCTTCCATCTTCCCCCTGCTGTGGTCAAGTGCCTGGTGCGCGGGAAGACTTTGGACCGCCTGCTGCTCACCTGTGATGCGAGCAGCCTAGCAGGACTGCCCCCCGGCCGTTATCGGGAATGGGATACGGATGTGGAAATCAGCCCGGAAGGCCGCATCGGCGTCGCCGGTACGCCCTTTCTGGCGGGAAGCGGCTTGTTCACGGATACCTGTGTCACCAACGTCATCCGTTATGCGGGTTTGACTTTGTCTCAAGCGATTCACCTGGCGGCGCTACAACCGCGCCGGTTGTTGGGACTGCCGCTACCGGAACTAGCCCCAGGCCGGCCAGCCGATTGGCTCACCTTTCGCTGGCATCCCGATGGCGTGATCCAAGATATCCAATGGCTGAATGCGTGTTGTACCTGAATGGCAATCCATGAAACACCTGAATGTATTTCTCGGATAATGTAATGGATTCTATTCTCGTCATTTTTGAATAAAATGTTTATGATCCATAGAGTGGTTCATATTTTTCACGGAGGTAGGTAAGCAGAGGTTCCGTACGCAGCGGCTCGCCCGTTGCTCGCTGGCACAGCTCTTGGGCGCGATAACGTTGTCCATGCCGGTGGATGTGATCAATCAGCCACTCTCGCAAACGCCTAAATTGACCGTTGCGGAAATCACGCATCAGTTCTGCATCGCCCAGTTGTGCCTTGGCCGCTGCCATGAATTGAGCTGCGTAGAGATTGCCCAAGGTATAGGTAGGAAAATAGCCGATTCCCCCGAAACTCCAGTGGATGTCCTGCAAACATCCTTGAGTGTCATCCGGTGGCGTCAATCCCAGATACTGTTGCATCTTCTCGCTCCAGGCTCCTGGCAAGTCCGCGACCTGAAGATTCCCCGTCAGCATCTCCGTTTCCAGTTCAAATCGCAGGACAATATGGAGATTGTAAGTGACCTCATCGGCTTCTACACGGATCAAAGATGGGCGCACTTCATTGATAGCAAAGTAAAATGTCTCCAGTGATATGTCAGCAAGGGCGTGAGGGAATGTCTGTGGCAAGCGCGGGAAGAAATGTTCCCAGAAAGGCCGGCCCCTGCCGACCTGATTCTCCCACAGACGGGACTGGGATTCATGGATGCCCAGAGAACACGCTGTGCCCAGCGGGGTCCCGGCATGCTCTGCAGGAAGATGCATTTCATACAACGCGTGGCCTGTCTCATGAAGTACCCCAAAGAAAGCCTCGCTGAAATAACGCGGATTGTAGCGGGTGGTGATGCGGCAGTCCCCAGGCCCGATGCCGGTGCAAAAAGGATGAGCGGTGACATCCAGGCGCCCTTGGGAGAAGTCAAAACCTAAAGCTGCCGCGGCAGCCTCGGCGAAAATCCGCTGACGCTCGACAGGGTAATCCCGCCGCAGAATACTCGTATCAGGACGGCGAGCACTCTCCGACCAGCGTTGAATTAACGGGGTCAATTCCCGCGTCAAATGAGTGAAGAGCGAGCGAACTTCCTCGGTGGTCATCCCCGGTTCGTATTCATCCAGCAAAGCATCATAGGGATGGCCAGAATAGCCGAGAGCGTGGGCCTCCTCTCTTTTGAGGGAGACGATTCTCTCCAGATGCGGCTGGAATGCCTTATAGCGGTTTTGCGTTTTAGCTTCCTGCCAGACTTGCTGAGCGGCAGTTGTCACCCGTGCCAGCTCTTCCACCAGCGTCTGGGGGACACGAATCGCTCGTTCGTAACTGCGCCGCCACTCCCGGATATTTGCAGCCTCATCGGATTGGGGGTCGGCGGTCAGTGACGAGGATTCCACTTGGGCGAGCCATTCGCCCACCTGGGGATCAGCCAGTTTCTGATGAGCCAACGCCGAAAGATAGGCCATCTGCTCTCCTCGCCAACGAGCACCTTGAGGCGGCATATAGGTCTGTTGATCCCAACTCAGGAGAGCCGCACAGGATTGGATGATGCCGATTTCCTTCGACCGCCGCACCAGCGCGGTGTAGGCTTCAGCAGGTGTCATGGTTATTACCCTTGCTAATTAGGTCTCCGTATTCGCAGCCTAGATCGCAAGATGGATACCATACCCAATGGTTTCTGTACTCCTAGGATGTTTCTTCCAATCACTCTTGGCCAGTTCTGTTTTTTCCCTTTCCACGCAGACAGGTGGCTCCAGCGAAAGAGAGCCTAAGTAGTATATGATGACTGGAGGGAGGATGGACCGAACATCATGGCATTCGAGAAGGTTGATCTGCCGGACCCCGAAGATACGATCGTCGCGCTCTGTTCCGCTTCAGGAGCGGGGACGCGTGCCATTGTTCGCCTCAGCGGTCCCAAAGCGCACCGTGTTGTGACAACCGTTTTTCGGCCGATAGATGGCGAGAGCTACGTTGGCCTTGCCCCAACCGATCGCCGCAGGGTGATCCCTGGTTTTGTCTTTCTCCAGAGCGTTTCTGCGCCGCTGCCCGCTTGGCTTTATCGCTTCTTTGCTCCCCGCTCTTACACTGGTCAAGATGTGGCGGAGATTCACACCTTGGGGTCCCCGCCTCTCGTCGAGCAACTCATCGCGGAGCTTTTGCTCGCAGGCGCACGGGCAGCCCGGCCCGGAGAGTTCACCTTGCGGGCGTTTCTTGCAGGAAAAAAAGACCTAGCTCAAGCCGAAGCCATCCGTGCCGTCATTGAGGCCGATGACCAGAGCGACCTCCAGCGCGCCTTACAACAACTCGCGGGAGGATTATCTGGACCCCTTCAAACATTACGCGATGATTTGCTGAACCTGTTGGCGGACCTGGAGGCCAATTTGGATTTCGTTGACGAAGACATCACGTTCCTAACGCCCCAAGAAGCGTTGCAACGGATCCAAGATGGGATTGACCGCCTCCAGGGATTGTTACAGCAACTTCAAGGACGGCAGATCGCAGGCCGCCTTCCCCGGATCGTCCTGGTGGGTCCTCCCAACGCGGGTAAGAGCAGTCTCTTCAATGCTCTCAGCGGTGCCCAAGCCCTAGTCAGTCCTGTAGCGGGGACGACCCGCGATTACCTGACGCAATGCTTCGAACTTGAGGGAGTCCGCGTGGAACTCGTCGATACAGCGGGTTGGCAACCGGCGGGGGACGGCATCGAAGCGCAAGCCCAAAATTTGGCCCGTCAAGCGGCAGAACACGCAGATATCATTCTCTGGTGTGATGAGACGGGAGCCTTTCTTCCCCCGGATCACCCCCAATCGCCCGAAGCCTGGAGTTCGGCCATTGTCGTGCGGGTACGCACCAAAGCGGACTTGCTGAGTGATACCACTCCACGCCTAACCGTAGGCACTTGGCCAGCGGATGTGGCCTGTTCCGTGGTATCTGCGGAGGGGCTGCGCCCGCTCCGCTTGCTTTTGCGCGAGAAGCTGGTCAGTCGGCCTGCGTCTTCGCTTGCCCCAGAATCAAGCCGCTGTCAACATCACTTGGAAGCAGCAGTACGGCATTTGCAAGCTGCGGCGGAGCAGATTGTCGCTCAAGAGCCGTTGGAGTTTCCAGCGGCTGCTCTGCGTGCGGCTCTGCATCAATTGGGAGAACTCACAGGGGTTGTCTATACCAATGAGCTGCTCGATCGCATATTCTCGCGGTTTTGCATCGGCAAGTAATTCCACGGCGGGATAACCGCCGCGGAAATGAACAACCAGCTACTCCCTGCAGTTCGGCTTTTCAGAAATCGCAGAAAATGGTATGAACTGCCCGCGAAATCGTGGGAAGAGTACTCTCTTCCGGTAGAATTGGGTAGGGTGTTTCAGTTGCCTGCTGAGGATTGACCGTGTATCGCCTGCTCCTATGTCTTCGCTATCTCCAGACGCGTTATCTGGCCTTCATTTGTATTGTCAGTATGATGCTAGGTGTGGCAACTCTCATCGTTGTCAATTCTGTAATGAGTGGCTTCAGTACCAAATTGAAAGATCGACTTCACGGCATCCTCTCGGATGTCATCATAGATACAACGCGCATGGATGGATTTGTGAAATATGATGCTGTAGGTTATCCATTATTTGATGCGGACGGCCGAACGATACCACTCACGCCGGATGAGATGATGGGTCTAATCCGCTCCAGCGCTGTGGCATCGCATATAGAAGCAATGACTCCGACTATAGAAGTCTTCGCCATTTTGCGCTTCCGCTTTGGGATGGAAGAGCAAACGAAGCCGGTGCGCCTCATCGGTATCGATCCAGTTGGCCGAGCAGCCGTCGGAGGATTCCGTGAATATCTCGTGCGGCAGAAGGGAGCGGAAAAGCCGAGTTTTGACTTGACGCCTGAAGCCCGCGAGCGGCACGAGCAATTGCGACGTCATGCTCGACTATTTTCTCCTCCGTCTGAGGCTGTTGCTACGCCCGTCTTGTCCCCCATGGGAGAAACGATCCCCCCCCCGGACCCCCAGATGATGACCCAAGGCATGCCGCAGCCGCAATTGCATGGCTTGATCGCAGGGTACACGCTGGCCCACTTTCGCTACCGGGATGATCAGGGAAAGGTCATCGAGGAACCACTCCTCAGGCCTGGTGATGATGTCACTGTAATAACCATCGGTGGCCGAGATATAAAACCTGTTTGGGGCACATTCATTGTTACAGATTATCTAAAAACAGAGATGAGTGAATATGATCAGACATTTGTGTTTGTCCCCTTGGAACAATTACAATCGATAAGAGGTATGGAAAATCGATGTACATCATTGCAGATTAAATTGAAGGATTACGAAGGCTCAAAAGCTTTAGTCGTCCAGGAATTGCGGCGTATCTTTACTCATCCTGAAGTCCGGGTCGCCACCTGGGAAGAGCACCAAGGGCCTCTCTTAGCTGCTATTGACATTGAACGAGGCATCCTGAACCTCTTGCTCTTCATGATCGTCGGTGTTGCGGGATTCAGTATTCTTGCCATTTTTACCATGATTGTTTCCGAAAAATATCGTGATATTGGAATACTCAAATCTTTGGGAGCAAGTCATCGTGGAGTTATGAGTATATTCCTAGGTTATGGTTTGCTTCTTGGTATTGTTGGTTGTATACTGGGTACTATATTAGGTTTGTGGATTACATCTAATATCAATGAAATTGAGGTATTCCTCACACGTATGAGTGGGCGCGCGCTCTTCCCGCGCGATGTGTACTACTTCAAGGAGATACCTACCAATGTGGAACCATTCGCCGTTGTATTGGTCAACCTAGGTGCTATTGGAATCGCCGTGTTATTCAGTCTACTTCCGGCATGGCGGGCGGCGCGGTTACATCCCGTGCAAGCCTTGCGTTTTGAATAATGTCGCCTTCGTCTTCGGGAATACAAGGGTTTGACTTGGGTGGAGTCGACGACTCATTGAGCTGATGAAAAGGATGCGTTATGCTTATTGCAGAAAATCTCCACAAATCCTACCGTCGTCATTCCCTCACGATACCAGTGCTCAAGAATTTGTACCTTGAGGTAAAACGTGGTGAATTCATCAGTATTGTCGGAGCCTCGGGATCCGGTAAGAGTACGCTCTTACATTTGTTAGGTACCCTAGATGTTCCGGATCAGGGTCAAATTATACTTGAAGGAAAGCGTATCGATAATCTTCCAACAAAAGAACGTGATGTGTTACGCAATTGTACGTTTGGTTATATTTTCCAGTTTTATCACTTGTTGCCGGAATTGAATGCTTTGGATAATGTGCTCATGCCTGCTTACATTGCCCATTCTGTATGGGGTTGGTGGAAGTCGCGAAGTCGGTGGCGGTCCCGTGCGATCGATTGGCTGCGCCGAGTGGGTTTGGAACACCGCATGTTTCACCGCCCACGAGAATTGTCTGGTGGAGAGATGCAGCGGGCGGCAGTCGCTCGCGCTCTGCTGATGCAACCTCGCGTGCTTCTGGCGGATGAACCCACGGGCAATTTGGACGCCGCCACGGGGGCGGAGATCGTTCAGCTTTTACGGGAATTGAATCGAAACGAAGGAGTAACCATTGTCATGGTCACCCACAACATGGAAATCGCCGCTCTGACGGATCGCGTCCTGCGTATGAGTCAAGGTACACTCCACGAAGAATCCTTTCGTGGCATGTTCGGCGAGTTCCGTCCCTGCTTCTCCGCTTCGTCAATAATCTCCTGAGCTAGCACGTGCGGTGCAGGTTCTTATCGGAGTTAAGTGACTTGACACGCCTTAAAAATGGCGATTCATGCTGCCCATGCGGCTTTATCTTCTGATAGGCTCAGTTGAATGTTTCCGCGGTGTTTATTCAGTGGGTGATCCAGTGGAGGCGGCGGGAATTGAACCCGCGTCCCGGAGCGTGTCCATGACGGCATCTACGTGTGTAGTTCGTCTTCTTTCGGAAGGCTGTCCGTAAGGCTTCCCTCCGTGTTCGCTCCCTCATGCTCCGACGAACAGGATCATGAGGTCGCTAGCGGGCAGAGAGTTTAGCGATCGTCGCCCCCGCATCGAACTGGTGACTGAACCAGTCCTCAAACGATCGCGAGCCTGAATTGCCAGCCGCTGTTTACTCCCTCAGGCGAGGAGCAAAGGCGGTCGCGGGCTGCATTAAGCCGCGAGAGAAACCTGCGGTTCGGCAGGTTGGTGCGATCAGCTTTTTACGTGGCCCGCTGATCAACCACGACACGCAGCCGATCACTTCCAGCGCCCGGTCGAAACCTTTCGCCCCCGAGCTTGGGCGTCACTCTTTTAGAGTGCTGCTCTCATTATATCGGTTCGCAGGGCGAACCAAATTATTTTCATTTTGAGTGGCGAGAGCTAACTAAGCACAAGGGCACGTTTGGCGCGCCAATTGTCGGATTTGCTCTTGAGGAAGTTGCTGGGTGCGAATCCAGGATGAACGTGAGAGGAATCGCAAAGGCTCCTGATGCGATGTGGCCAAGTAAAATTCGCCAGTTTTCAGGCTGGACAGGTGATCGGCGGCCTGTTTATCCCGGCTGGCTTCCAGTAAAGTGCGGACTTTTTGCAATGCTCGTTCTTGCGTGATCCGTCCGAGAAACCAAGTGGTGATATTTTCCCGGCAACGGTAGTCGAAATCTCCAGGTGTTTGAGTGGCTAACAACAAGCCCAAGCCAGCGGAGCGAGCACGCCGCAAGAGGTGCTCCAAAGGTTCCTTCGTGGCTGGAGGACGCCCCTGGGCCGGTAAGTATTTATCAGCCTCATCCAAAAGCAGGACAGCCTGCAACTGAGAACTGGGATGAAAGGTACACCAACGGCCCAGGGCAATCAGGAATTGGGCCATCCAAAAATCCCGGGAAATATCGTCGGGCAGGAATTGAGTGCAGATGATGGTCAGACGGACTTGGCCGTTTGGGGAAGGCGAACGCGGTCTGAGTAAGGTTTCGATATCTAGTTGGCTCGGCCCACTGAAGAGTTTCTCATAACGCACCCAAAAGGTTTGTAGGCGTTCGGCTAGATTATCGTAGTGTGACTCACGATAAGTTCCTTCTACGGAGGAGATCAAATCATCGTCCTTGCTCGCGATCAATTCTCGTAGCAGGGGGATAGTTATGTCGCGTTGGTGACGTGCAAGAAGTAGTTCCAAGGCCTTGATGAGGATGGCCGATTTAGCCTGCTCGTTAGCGGAGTCGCCTAGCTTCATCATCTTGCTGAGGGCAGCGGCTGTAAATCGTACTAAGCTCTCTCGGTCAAGAGAATTGTCTGTCGAGTGACCGAAGGGCACGAGAGGTAAAGCTAGATGGCAGCCGTTGATATCACCGGGGGTATAAAGGGTGATTTGCAAGCGTTGCCGCAAATCCTCTCGCATTCTCGCATCACTGCTGTTCTCTAGCGGCTCTTGCCACGCTTGGGGGTCAGCATAGCGACTCAGGTCCCCCTTGCGATCGACCAGAATCGCCGGGATACCGCGAGCCAACAATTGCTCGATCAAATTCAGAGCGGCGGTGGTTTTCCCGCTTCCCGTGCCTCCGAGGAAGGCTGTATGTTGGGTGAGAACCTCGATGGGGAGCGTAACGTCCGATGCAGAAACAGCGGGGATTCGTGTGCCTAAGGTCAGGGTGTTGGAGGAGGGCGGAGGGGGAGGCGGTGGTGGTGGAGGAGGGGGAGGGGGTGGAATCATACCTTCGAGGTTGAGTAATTCCTGGAAAAAAGAGAGTTGGGTTAAGGGACGAAATTGCCGCCGCCAACGCGCGAAGGCTGGGTGTTGGCAAGATTGTGTGGCAAACTGTTCAAAGGCTAACATGTGACGCAGTTCGCTGTCGTGCAAACGTAGGCGGCGGCCATTTTGCCTGAGCAAGGTCGCCATGAGCTTGAGCGATTCACCTGATTTTGGGAACTCTAAGGTTCGCACAATGGCGACGGGTCTTCCATTCGCCCGCTGCTGCACATGTTCTAATTGCCGGAGCAAGCCACCACCTTGCGCTCTTGCGTTACACACAGCGACTAAGAGTTGATCCTTCCGATTGGCGAATTGGACTTCTAGCTCAATACAGTTGTGATCGGCTTTAGGCTGGCTGAAGTGGACGCCATTCGGCATTTCCGCCGAACAAAGGGCTATCATGCGGGCGAGCAACTGCGCGAGTTCTCTTTCGTTATCCGGTATTCCTTGCTCCGGGCTGAAATTTGCTAGGAAGTTGTTCCAATTTTCTTGGGGAACGGCTGTTCCATTTCCATTATCTGGAGGACCATTTTTGTCGATAACTTGCACCAGTGAGACGAATTGTCCGGTCCTGCGGCATTCCTCCTGATGTCTACGCAGAAGATCGAGGATGTCGCGAGTCCTCATCTGAGCCAAGCGTTCCAATTCGTCTGACCTAAGTGGGTACAAACAATCAGGCGGAGTAGACAAATCTCTCTCCTGATAAAGATATTCCAAGCGACGTTCAATGATTTTGCGGATTTCCTCGATACTACGTAAGCTTATTAAACGCATAGGAGGGTATGGGTTCTCTAGGCGATCGATTTTTGATCTTATGAGATGTTGTTTATTAGCATGATAATAGTCTTCTAAGCAAGCTAGAACTATGATTAAGTTAGAGGCTTGGTCAGTGAGAGCTGCAACTGTGTCCACCAATCGGCGAAATTGTTCGACTGGTTGTTCAAGATTTTGCAAATCTTCCAGTTGATCAATCAAGAAAATGAGGGGCACATCTTGGATCGCTCCAATCAATTGAGCCACGGCGCAGAGCATCCGCATAGGGTCAGCTTCATCGGTACGTGGGACAGCCTGACCTATCCAATGACGGTCAAAGTCGGTGAGGTTTTGGCAACGCAACCACATTACGGCACGCTTGTGAATTCGGTGATCTTCTCGGTACAGATGCAGAAAGATACGGATAAGTTCCAAATCGCAAGTGTGGAAGCGGTCTAAAGCTGTGAGACGATCCGCATATTGATTAATCGTTTGGGACAGATCTCCCTCTTCCTCACAAAGTTTGCGGCGATCATCTTCTGTAATACTAGGAATTTGTGCTACCAAGCGTCTGCTGAGATAATCTAAGGATGTGGTAGAATCTTCACCAGTGGGATTGTATGCCCTATCTAGGCTATCAATAAGAGAGTTAAGTAAATATCTGGCGTAGTTGCTAATTTGGGATGCCATTTGCATATAAGCACAATAACCAATTTGCCGGGTATGGACGTAGTTGCGGAAGGCACGCATGAGGTGGGTCTTACCACTGCCAGACTCGCCGAGTAATACGAGAATGCCTCCGCGACTTAGGTTGCTCCGGCGCTGTATTACGCGGTCCACAAGTTGAGCAAATCGTTCTCGTGCCTCTTGGTGGATGGCTTCCACATCGAAGGGATCATATCTCCAGACTTCTACGGGAGTTGTTATAGAACCGAAGATTTCTGGAGCAGACGGGTCACAATATGCCTGCAACCAAGGGTCTGATTTTTGCGGAGGTGTCATAAGTGCCACTGACATAATTTATCTCCTCCGTGTGTGCAACTCCTGCAAAAGCACGAAGTGGAATTGAGCATTGAGGTAATGCGTCTCGGATTGAGACAGCAGTACAGGGTTCATAGCCTGAACCAAGTCAGCTCGACTCAATTGCAAGAAACCTCGGAGATTAGATTCAACCAGATGTTGCTTGAATGTCTCCAAACTCATGCGGGGAAAAGTGGGGTCCGCTTGAGTGGATTCCCAAACACAAGAGATGTAGGCTTTGTTAGGGCCGAAGCGTTTCTCGTGGGGTAAAGAAGCGGCGTGGCGGAGGACGGCCTGAGCAAACTGTTGCATGTCGATGGATGTCATCTTGGCATCGGCCTGTGAACTCGAAGGTGGAGTATGTTGCAGCGCATTGAAAACGAAGGGTCTTGCGGGGCTTGACCAGTTCTTTTGGCTAACGCGATCTTGCTCCCAATGGCGAATGAGGGCTGGCAGGAGGTATTTGCTCATTAGTCGGGTCCAATTGCAGCGCGGAGGTAGGGCTTTGAGACCGAGGAATTTCAGGGCCCGTCGCCGGCCTGTATCCGTCAAACGGTATGCCATACGAGGCGTACGAAGCAGATCGCCGCCTTTGACGAGCTGGTCCCGGATGGGGTTCAATGTATTCTCGCTTACCGTCCAACCCAAAAGGGTGCTGAGCGATTCGCGCACCTCTTTGGGAGTTGGCGGTTTCCCAACTGGCAGGAGCATACGAACGAGAAGCAATTCAGCCACTAGCCACTGCCGGAATTCATCGCATTGTACTTCCATTGTGTTTCAACTCCTGGTTGAAAGTGCTGCCAAGCGTCCAAAATTCTATCACGAACTTGTTCCAATTGACAGAGTACATCCTCTGCCAAAAATCGCAAAACAACATACCCATGTTTCTGGAGCAAATAATCTTTGCTGCGATCGCGGCGATAGGCGTCCGGATCACGGAAGTGATAGTATCCATCGATTTCGATCACGAGACGTCGGGAGCGCGCAAGCAAATCGACTTCCATAGGACGATGACCAAACGAGAAATCCAGGGTGGCGTTAAGCTCCCAGCGTCCAGCCGTTTCAGGTACAAGCTGCAAGAAGTCAAAAAGGAACCGTTCGGCCGCGCTACGTGCTAATTCGGGAGCGGTATTAGTTCGCGTAGCATGAACCAATTGAGCGGCGGCTTCCAGGACGCCTTCATCTGCCCCGTGCTCTGCCAAAACTTGGGCGACAGGGTGAGGCGCGTTACTCCATCCTGCTGCGATGAGTCTTTGGAGAATCTCATGAGATGAAAAATGGGGACATTCAACGGCTCCTTCCCGCAACAGGGCCTTGGACCGGCTCTCTGGGGTATGCATCAGGTAACTTTGCCATACAGGTGGTGGCACGATGACTGCCAAGGCAATTTGTGGTACTTGGAAGGCCCATTGGGTAAGGCCAGGGGCTATATTGACAAGCCAAGCTACATCCACGGCCACATCGGGTTGGAGTAAAAGCACAGGCCCAGATTCAGCCGGGTATAGGGGGCGCAGAATGGAATCTAGATCCGCTAGAGCGGCGAGAGGATCGGCATAGGATTCGAGAAGCCTTACGGCTAAGTCATGAGGGGATAGGGTATCTCCACTGGCAGCGAGGTCGCACAAGGTCCGTAATGCAGGTGTCACCGGTTGCTTATAGACGGATTGCCAGAATTGCTCCCGTTCACCCTGGGTCTTGCGGAACCATTCGCAACGGAATGCGTTTGCATCTTGACCCAATTCATGAGCCAGGCGTGTCACCGCAAGCCGGGTTAAATCCTCCTGGGAGCATAGAGTTGCTAGCCAGCGTTGCTCCGCCCCGCAGAGGGTGGAGACGGACACGACCTGCCGGTTTTTACCTTGCGCCCAGCGGTGCCAGAGCTGCCCGCCCTTGCCGATTGGTGCTATCAGCACGGACACCGTAGGCGTGCCGTAACGCCGGCGTATATCATGCCGATCTAGAGCCTGATCTACAGACACGGCTGTGTCACCCCATCGGCGGGGTATGTCGAAACTTCCATCCGCCAGACAGCATACTTCCATCCATTATTGTGCTCTTGTAGTTCTGGCGTTGTGAAGCTCCATAGGGCGGGGAACGAAGAAGAGTAGGGGAGGGCAACAGGCGGGGTCTGTTTTGCTTTAGTGATCAGGGACCGGAGGAGGTTGTGGGTGTGGGGGCAGAGGTGGAGGTGGATGAGGCGCTGAGTCCGGGGGTGTTGGTGTGTTGGGTCGATGAGGCCATCGGGACATATCGCCAGAGAATGGCCAGAAGAATGAGTCCGCCGCCGAAAAGCATGGGGAGGGTGGGAGTGTCCGTTTCCGGTGTGAGCAGGTAAGCCCAGAGTGGGCTGAAGACGGGTTCCAACAATCCGATGAGGGCGGCCTCCGCAGCAGGAATGGTTCGCAGGCCGCGCGTGAACAGATAGTAAGGTAAAGCCATTTGCAGTAGGCCGAAGGCAATGAGTACGCGCAATTGAGGGGGCGTAGGAGTCGTGACCCAGGTGTAAAATCCGGCAACCCCATCGCGGAGAAGGACAAAGGCAGCTAGCATGCCAGCAGTTCCCAGGAGGTTGAGGGTGACCAACCAGGTGGTGGCGTATACCCGCAGAGCGCGCAGGAAAAGGATGACTCCGGCATAAGCGAAGCCACTGCCCAGTCCCATCAGGAGAACGTTAGCCGAATGTTGGCTTTTTTCTGGGGGAAGGTCGCTGGGCCAACCTCCGGCCACGATGATCCCTGCACCCACAGCACTTAGGCAAACCGCCTGCCACCCCCGTCGGCTGGGCCGTTCTCCTAACAGCCAAATGGAACAAACATAAACCCACATCGGGGCGGTATTTTGTAGGAAAATAGCGTTGGCGGCCGCCCCCAAACCCAAGGCGGATAGATACAGGCCGCTCATGATGGTAAACGTGGCCACCATGCCCAGCATGGCCGGATGGAAGCGCATGTGTTCCCGGCGCAGGAGGATTAGCATAAGCAGACCGCCGAAAAACCCCCGGAAGAAAGCGATTTGCAAAGGAGTCAGTTGCGGCTCTTCCAAGCCGAGTCCGAGCGGAGCGCTGAGCAGCCGCATGAACAAGCTGCTAATACTCCAAAGGAGAGCAGCCGCAATCAGACAGACACGGGCGACCCAAACCGAAGGTTCCGTGGACACGAACCGCTTCCTTTCTCGTACCCCTGCGGCGCCATGGAGTTCCTCCCACCGCTCCCAAACCGGACGCGGCTGAAGTAACGTTATCGGAAAAGGTATCCTCCTCGGCTATGTGTGGCAGAACGTCTCTCTCGTCTCACTAAGCGGATCGTCTCTTGCGGATCGTGAGGGATTGCCTTCCGTGCGGCCTCTCCCTTAGACTGCCTGAGTGCTTCTTCTGCCGACGCGGCGCCCGATTCAGGAGTGCTGGGACATGTTGACCCCTTCCCATACGTTGCGGGATTACATGATGATACCTCCCGGCACCGGTGAGCCGGCTGTGGTTCATGTGATTGTGGAAATCCCCAAAGGACGACGCAACAAGTACGAACTGGACAAACACACCGGCCTGATTAAACTGGACCGCTACCTTTACAGCTCCGCGGTTTATCCTGGAGACTACGGCTTCATTCCGCAGACCCTGGCCGAGGATGGCGATCCGCTCGACATTCTCGTGATGGTCAATGAACCCACTTTTTCCGGCTGCTTGATCGAGGCTCGTGTGGTGGGCATTTTTCGTATGCGTGACAAAGGCCAAAATGATTACAAAATCCTCGGCGTTCCCCACAAAGACCCGCTCTTCAGCCACATCCGCAAGCTGGAGCACGTTCCGCCGCATTTCATTCGGGAAGTCGAGTTCTTCTTTACGACTTATAAGCAACTGGAAGGGGTGACGACGGAACCACTAGGCTGGGCTTCCCACGAGGAAGGGACGGCGGAAGTCCGGGCTTCGGTCGAACGGTTCCGTGCTTCCTTGGGGAGCGTGAGAGACTGAGCCATTGGTTCCATCGGTTGTGGGACCTGTCTAAAGAAAAGGCATGTTACGGGATTTCGCCCGCGAGATGTGGCAGCGGGCTGGATAGATGATGAGAGTTACTCCTGATCTACGGAGCTGACAAGTCTCTCCGCTGGAATGACCAACGCCGGGGCCGTTTTCACGTTATTTCTGATTGCCAGAGACAACACCTCGTGGCATATTGGAAAGATGAAATGACGCATAGGCAGAGCTGCCTTGGCCCCAGTACAAGGCATCGAGCTTCTCTGTGAAGAGCAACCGAAGCTGTGGGAGATAATTCTAAGGGGGCAGCACCACCCAGGAGAGAAGACGCCATGATGCAGGACCGAACCCCAACACAGCGCACCGTTCGTCTGGAAGTGGAACAGTTGGAAAGTCGCACGGTTTTGACGAGTTTCACAGGGACTTTGGGTTGGAGTATCGCTGCCGCGGATGTGGTGTCGGACAGTTTCGGCGTCGAGTACATTACCGGGAATGGTCCGGGCGCTCCGGGTTTGGTCCAGGTATGGGATAGCACCAAGGGGAATCTGCTTTCCGCCTTCTATCCCTTTGGCCGGAACTACCGTGGCGGGGTCTATGTCGCCACTGGCAATATCGATGGCGATCCGGGACAAATTAAGGAGCTGATTGTCTCAACGGCGGGAAACACCGTTGGTTGGGTCAAGGTATACAGTTATAGTAGTGGTGGCTTGCAACAATTGGCGGGGCTGGCACCGTTTGGCCCCACGTACACAGGCGGGGTGCAAATTGCTTCGGCTAATGTTACAGGAGGACCGGAAGCGGAATTGATCGTGGGGCGGGAACGGGGACGCTCCACAGTTCAAGTCTATGCATTTGATCCGATCGTCACCGCCTTCAATCTCGTTCGGCAGTTCAATGCTTACGGTGCGTTGAATACCGGTGTGACACTGGCCGCTGCCAATATCCACACCACGAAAAACTCCCCCGTTGATCCTTACGATTACAACTATGCGGAGGTCATTACGGGCCGTTCGGTGGGCTTGCCACAAATCCGCGTTTTCGACGTTCAGACGCCGGCGGTACGCATGTTGGCCAGTTACATGGCTTTTGATCCGAACAATCCCGCGAATCTTCAAGGAATTCATCTCGCGGCTGGGAGTACCGATGCTCAACGGGGTGCGGAGATTTACGTCGCCTTGCGAAACTCCGGCACCATTCGCGTTTTCCGCGGACAAACGGGCACCCTCATTGGGCAGATTCGGTCTGTCTTTCCTTACACCGTCTTCCCCCCAGGTTACACCCGCGCAGTCAATTTTGCTATCGCCACGACGGATGACGACTTCAATGACATTTACAATACAGCCGACTTGGTAGTGGTCGCGGCGGATAGCCGACTCAATCAATTCCCCATCGCTTTCTTCGGTCAGAAAGGCTCACCCGCTGGCTTTAACGGTTCCCGCCGCTTGCCGTAAAGGGGTGTTACTTCACTCCACCATTTGCTCAACGGAGGGGCTTGGCTCGCTCTGTTTGACTGGGTGGAAAGGGATGCCCGTCGGAGTGCTCTCCCGGAGTGGCTCATACGGAGCGCTGTTTGAGCAACGGTCGGCCCAGGTTCGGGTCGCGCTCCGTGAAAGGCCCTTCACTGCTGTCTGTGGTCAGGCAGCGGATGTACATTTCGAGCTTGGCGTCCAAATCGTCAGCATGATGCAAAATCAACACTTCGGGAATACAGGGAAGTCGGGTGGATCCCCATTCCGGCAGTCGCAGGTGGGCGAGCACAATATGCAACAGCAGCTCGAGCATCTCGGCGGAAAGGTCCGGGACCTCTGCCGCAGCGGAACGAATCATGTCGTGGGCCAGTATCAGGTGGCCAAATAATTCGCCGGCGATACTTACGCGTGGAGGCAAGCCTCCGCTCAGGTCCAGTTCGCGGACCCGGCCAAGGTCATGAAGTACAGCCGCAGCAGCGATGAGGTCCCGATTGATCGGCGGTTGCAATTCGGGATAAAGCTGAATGTAGCGATCCGCGAGCCAAACGCTATGCCGGGCTACGGTCAGGGTATGTTCGAGCCAGCCGCCCGCGAAGGGATAATATCGGCGGTCCGAGGCCGGCAGAGGCTTCAACTCCGCTTCGTATTTGTGCAATAACCGCAAAACCAATTCCCGCAGGGGGGCTGTCTGGATTTCCTGTTCCACCCACTGCACGAGTTGCTGGTACATCTGCTCGGGATCATGCCGGGAAGTCTGAATGAAATCCCGTTCCTGGAAACCGTCTTCCCGGTCCCGTTCCTCCACGGGGCGGATGGCTTCCACTTCGAGTTGTGGCCCGTAACGCTCATGTTCTACGAACGTACCGCGGAGCTTGAAAAACTGCCCCACCTGCCATTGCAACTGACAAGCCTCGAACAGCTCACTGTCTTGCCAGATCATGACGACAACTGTCCGGCGGGCATCACGAAAGCGGAGTTGATAGTACGGCTTGCCGCTTTGGGTCTGACCACGCCGCTTCTCCACAAGCTGGGCAAAACAGTCGGCAAACTGTCCCGGTTGAATCTCGGCAAGTTTAAGTAGGGGTGGGCGGCGAGACTTCGACATCGTTCGACTCCAGGGCTGGACGATTCGTGGAAGAAACTTATGGGGATGGCTCCTTGACCCTAAAAGGGTTCATTCGTCGTGCAACTGTGTTTGCCGTTCCCGCTCGACGGGTTTCCGCCCTATCCATTGCAGCAGGTGGAGTGGTTCCACGATGCCCGGCAGGGGGGGAAGGCGGCCATCTCATTATCTCTTGTTTTCGCATTTCTCCAAGCGGAAAGTGTTCAGGGGGATAACGGCAGGGGGAAATACCCAGAGCATCCGGTTGGGATACCAGGCGGCGAGTCAGGTTTTCTCGCTACCAACAAGGGTTCAGGTCTTCTCGACGCGGAGCAGGACCGTCGGATTGACGGCCTCGAAGCGCAAGGATTCCAATTGTTCCACTCCGCGGGCGAGATTCATTAAGACCACTTCGACCCGTCCGCTGAGACGTTTGAGGACCTGATAGGTGGCGGAGATCATTTCCAAAGTGCCCACGTTAGTGACGAGTCGGCCTCCAGGTCGCAGGGCGGCATAGCAAGCTTCCAGCAAGCGAGCGACTTCCCCTCCATTACCTCCGACGAAGATGGCATCGGGCGGCGGCAGCTTGGCAAACACCTCAGGAGCTGTGCCGAAAACGGGACGGACATTCGTCACGCCGAACGTCTCTGCATTGGCGACGATCAAGTGGTAATCTGCGGCATCCTGCTCGATGGCGTAACTAGGACCAGGAAAGACTAGCCCGGCGGCCTCGATGGCCACACTGCCGCTGCCTGCCCCCACATCCCAGAACACATCCCCGGAATGCAAGTCGAGTTGAGACAAAGCCACGGCGCGCACTTCCGCTTGAGTGATCAGACCACTCTTGGGAAGAGTTTGGGCAAACACGTCATCCGGATTGCCGAAACGACGGAGGCGGACTCCCTTGCGCGGCTTGTCAGGCCGGCCAGGGTGTCGCTTGAGAATCATGATGTTGAGTGGATGGAAAGAGAGATCGCGAATTTCCGCCAGCTCGCCATGCGTGATCCGTTCATCCTTGCCGCCGAGATTTTCGCAGACCCAAACGGTGAAATAGTCGATACCGCGAGCTAGCAATTCCCGAGCAATGCGGCTGGGAGAAATCTCCTCGCTGGTGAACAGACCCACTGTCTCTGCCGTGCGAATCTTGTCGATGATCTCCTCCAAGGGGCGGGTCGATACGTCGGTCAGATAAGCTTCCTCCCAGGATTGCTTGATGCGGGCGAAAGCCAGTTGCATGGAGGAAACATGCGGGATCACCTCAAAAGTGTCTGGGCCGAGTTTCTCGCAAAAATAGCGAGCGGTGCCATAGAAAAGCGGATCGCCGTGGGCCACGATGGCCATGTTTCGGCGGCCCAAGAAGCTGCGCATCCTCTCGACTACTCCCGGCAGATCGCTGCCAATGACTACCCGTTCCGCCTCCAGCTCTGGCAACAGACGCAATGCCCCCTCGGAACCGAAAACCACCTCCGCTTGTTGCAGCAGTTCTCGGCTCCGGGGGGAAATGCCCGCCAGGCCGTCCGGACCGATGCCGATGATGGGAATGCGTGTGACCATTGGTTTCCCACTCTCAGAAACGGCCACGTTGCCGCCTCCCGGAACCTGACTTGCCATACGTTGGCCCTCCACCCGCGCCGGATGTTAGCGGAACCTTTCGGGGTTGACCTCTGGTTGGCATAGACACGGTGATTCGCTTTGTCCCCCTCTCAAGGGTGAAGGGGAGGAGGTGGGGCAAGATTGATACAAAGGGGCATGGCGGAAAGAAAGCTGCTCGGCTACAATCGCATCAGAGCTATTCCAGGAAACGTCAGCGACATGAGGGGGTCGGTACTTATGTTTGCGCGAAATCCATTCTTCAAAATGTTTTGGACCGTTACGGCGATAGCCGGGGTTTTGATCATGGCTGCACCGGCGCGTGCCAGCCGGATCACGGCGGCGCAGGACAGCGGGGACAAAGCCCTCTTGGCGGAGCTACTCAAGCTCAATCAAGCCACCACCGACGAGCTGCAAAAGGTCAAATTACGTCAACTCCGCCAGGACAAAGCGAAGGCCAAAGCCCTGGTTGAGTTGGCCGTGAAAATCCTCGACTCCGAAAACGGTCGGAAACTGAACTATAACGCCATTGCCATCTTGGGTCGGACAGCCCACTCTCTCAAGAACCATGACGCCGCCGAACGGCTCTACGAACGCCAGCTCGAACTTGCTCAAAAGGTCAAGAAAAGTGCGGAAAGCATCATCGACGCCTATGAAAATCTCATCATCCTCTACTTCGACATGAAACGCTACGATCAGGTCATCGATACCTGCGAACGATTCCTGGATTTGAAAGGACCGGAAGAACTGGAGCGCGTCAAACCGTTCATCATCGAGCGGCTGGTTCAGGCCAAAGCCAAAAAGGGGGATTTCGACGAAGCCATGCGGATCACCCGCGGCCTGTTGGAACTGACCAACAATTCCTGGTATTTCCTCCGCCTCAAGGGTTGGGTGGAACGCGAGGCGGAGAAATACAAGGATGCCATCAAGACCTTCGAGCAGGTCCTCGACAAGCTTGATACGGACGAAGACCTCAAAGCTGAAATCAAGGATCGGGAAAAGGATCGGACCCGCTACATCCTCAGCGCCTTGTATCTCGATGCGGGAGATGTGGACTCGGCGACCAAGCAGTTGCAAATCCTCGTCAAAAAGAACCCCGACAATGCCACCTACAAAAATGATCTCGGCTATATCTGGGCGGATCACGACCGAAATTTAGACGAGGCCGAAAAACTCATCCGCGAAGCTCTGGAACTTGATCGCAAGGAGAAAGAGAAGCTCAAGGCCAAGGGAGAGATCGACGAAGTCCGCGAGAACGCCGCCTACCTCGACAGCATGGGTTGGGTCCTCTTCAAAAAGAAGAAGTACAAGGAAGCTTTGGAATATCTAAAGAAGGCAGTCGAGGACGAAGAGGAAGGGCAGCACCTGGAAATCTGGGATCACCTCGGGGATTGTTACATGGCCCTAGGAATGGTTCAGGAGGCCATCGCAGCGTGGGAAAAAGGGCTGAAAACCGAGGATATCAGCAAGCGAGATGGAGAGCGGCGGCGGAAGGTCAGCGAGAAGTTGAAGAAAGCACGAGAAGGCCAATCCAGTAGCGGCAGGAAAAAAGATTAGCCTGTCCTAAGGGGAATGCGGCGAGGTGGGATGTGGCCTTATGCAATGGCACGAGGTGGTGATCGGAGGCAAGCCCGCACTCTGCGCCGAACCATCTTTCTTCTCTGCATCTCCCGCCATTTTGTTTCTCCACGATGCCCGCGCCACTCCTCCGGATGCGATCTCTGGCTGGACGGAGATGCTGGCCCGGCGTCGCTGGCGTTGCCTGGCTCCCGCCTCAGGATGTTCTTGGTGGCTCCAGCATCCCATCCCGCTCTTCGACCCCACGATCAGCCCGGAAGAGCATCTCCTCAACACTGTCCTTCCCTGGATGCAAGAGAGATGGCAGGTCACTCCCCAACGGCTGGCCGTCGTGGGATTCGGCATGGGGGGGCAGGGAGCGATTCGGTTGGCACTCCGGCATCCCGCTGTCTTCCCCGTGGCGGCTAGCATTGACGGAGCGATGGACTTACAAGATGCCTGGGGATGGGGCACTCCTTTGGATGACATCTACCCCAGCCGGGAGGCAGCCCGCCGGGACTCCGCCTTGATGCACCTAAAAAGCACCGCTTGGCCTGAATTCCTCTTCCTGGCTTGTTCACCCGACAGTTATTGGCACCGCGGTAATGACCGGCTCCAAGAAAAACTGCTCGCTCATGGCGTTCCTCATCAGGCTCTCCTCGACCAGCAGCGATCTCCGGAAAGTTTCCTTCCTGATCTTTTCGCCTTCCTGGACCGCGCGTTCGCTCAACTGTCCCGCCGTTTAATCTGAAGGGGGTATTCCCCGTGAAAGCCATGGTAGTAACCGAAACGCTCGCTGAGGGTTGGTTACGATCTTCGTTTCCTGGCGCAGCAGCCTTGTTTTTGCGGGAAAACAAGAGTTTGGTGTCCGGCCAGGATACGCTCTTATAAAGTCAACTGTGTTAGTGGGTAGTTGGGAAGGTCTTTTCCAGGGGTGAACATATGGCCTTGTACATACCACTCATGCGTATGGGTGCTGGGGTGTTGCTGGTCGCGGGCCTGTTGCACATGGCCGCGGTGTTCTCCGCGCCGGCACTATTGGCTCAGGGGGGAGTGTTGCGTTGGGAAGGGAATTATCGCCTTTTGGAGGGTAAAATCCAAGGCAAACCTCTCGATGAGGCTGCCCGAAAGGCGGAATATCACATCGACGCCAAGTCTATCACTATCAAGGGCAAGGGAGCGGCATTTGTCATCCAATACCAACTCGACACGAGCATGGAGCCGATCGGCATCGACATGATCATCGTTCAAGGGCCGGAAGGGACCAAGGGCAGCAAGGCGGTCGGCATCGTGGCCTTCGACGGCAAACAGGTCAAGCTGGCCTATGCTATGAGCGACAAGCGGCCCGTGGATTTCAGTGGCAAGGAGGGCATGTACTTTCTGCTGGAAAAGCTCAAGTGACCGAGCGACCTGTCGAGGCACTATCGGGCTAGAGGTGTGATCTGATCTAGAAAGTCGAGCGACTCAATTGTGGAGAGGCCGGTAGTTCCGCGAGGTCGTCCCGTGGGGTCGACCAGTGCGCCTCACTGGCGAGGGGAATTGCAAGAGAATCCAAATCAAGCGCTTTTGCGGTTGGTGTGTAAGCATTGAGGCTTTTGCAAGCCGCGAACGACATCGACCGTGATGATGTGCTTGCCTTTGGTTTCCATGTCGGGCAGTTCGAACATCAAGTCCAGCATGATCTCCTCGACGATGGCGCGCAGTCCTCGGGCGCCGGTATCTCGTGCCTTGGCCAAGCGGGCGATCTCACGCAGGGCCGCCGGTTCAAATTCCACTTCCGCTCCTTCCATCTCGAAGAGTTTCTGATACTGGCGAACCAGGGCGTTTTTCGGCTCGGTCAGGATGCGGACCATCGCCTCTTCGTCAAGGGGGTCAAGCGGAGCGATGACCGGCAGCCGCCCGACAAACTCCGGAATCATGCCGTATTCGATCAGGTCATCCGCCGTGACTTGGTTGAGCAGTTCGCCCAAAGTGCGTTCCTGATGCAGATCGCCGACAGCTCCGAAGCCGATGGTCTTGCGACCGAGTCGGCGGCTGATAATCTCCTCGATCCCAACGAATGTACCCCCGCAGATGAAGAGAATGTTGGTGGTATCCACCTGGATGTATTGCTGCTCCGGATGTTTACGTCCGCCTTGAGGCGGGACATTGGAGATGGTGCCTTCCAGCATTTTCAGCAAGGCTTGTTGGACGCCTTCTCCGGAGACGTCGCGAGTGATGGAGACATTGTGGCTGGTTTTGGCGATCTTGTCGATTTCGTCGATGTAAACTATGCCTCGCTGGGCCGCTTCGATATCGAAGTCCGCAGCGTGCAGGAGTTTGAGAAGGAGATTTTCGACATCCTCCCCGACATAGCCGGCTTCGGTCAAGGTGGTGGCATCGCCGATGGCAAAGGGAACATCGAGGATGCGGGCCAAAGTGCGTGCCAAGAGAGTTTTGCCGCTGCCGGTCGGACCGATGAGCAGGATATTGCTCTTTTCAATTTCCACATCCCGGACATCCGTGCCGAGACTAAGCCGCTTGTAATGGTTGTGGACGGCAACCGCCAGGACTTTTTTGGCCCGCTGCTGGCCGATGACGTAGGCATCCAATTTCTCTTTGATGGCGCGCGGCGAGGGAATTTGGTGAATCGGCCCGCGGTTTCCCCCACGGCGCTTACGCTCCTGGTCGAGAATCGATTGGCACAATTCGATGCATTCGCCGCAGATGTACACTTCCCCTGGTCCTTCCACAAGCGGTCCCACGTCGCGGTGGGAGCGGCGGCAGAAGGAACAGAAGGCGTTACGGTTACGCCCCGTGGTACTGGGAGGGCGCCGTCCGCCGGTATCGGAACTGCGATCCGAAGGCATAGAACTCCTATCGTCACTCGGGTTTGGGGTCGATGCTCGGTCCAGCCGTAAGATCTCTAGGGCGCGTCACAGAGACCTCGATCCTCCCTCTGCCACATCTTACCGTTTTCGACCTGTCTTTGGGGAGATTTTCTGGAAAAAAGGTTCCTGCCGTTCCAAAGGCCTTCATTTCATGACGATTGTCCCTTTGGTGCCGTTGAGCAAAGGGACTGTCAGGGAGGGGCGGCGGAATTTGGGTCGTCAGTGGGCCGTTGGGGCGGCGTGGAGGATGGCGCTGCCGTTGGGGAGGAAACACCCGCATTCGGTAAGGATTGAAGCCCGGAATGGATGCGCCGGGACACTTTGGCCCGCAAGCGCTGATATTCCTCTTCGGTAATCTCGCCGTTTTCCAGCATCTGGCGATACTCCGTCAGTTCGTCAAAGGCGGCCTGTTGTTGTCCCAGGCGTTTACGCCAGCGGTCCACGAGCCAGATGATGAAAGCCCCGGCAAAGAGGGCCACGGCCAAAGCCACTGTCCCCCAGATCACCTCCGGTTGACGGAGCGGGTCCTTATCGGGCCGTCCCACTTGGGCCAGAAGCAATCCCCACCAACTCATGACGCACCCAGTTTGCTGAAAAAATGTCCGCCCTGTAACTGTTGGTTCCTTTGCCCCCAATCTAACCTTCTGAGAGGCATCTGGAAAGCCTACCTTATCTCTTTCCTCGGCAGGGTGAGTTGCGCTAGGCCGGAATCTCCAGCAGATTTGGAAGCGATTTGTGCTCCGAATCTTGCAGGTGCGTCGGCTGAGCTAAAAAGCCGGTACTCACGGAGGCGGGGGTAGATGGCGGAGGAAGAATTGTTGCAAACGGCGCCGGCCGTAGGGGCCGCCATCCGAATGCCCCATGCCGGGAATGACTAGCAACTCGAAATCCTTGTTGGCTTTGATCAGGGCGTCTACGACTCGATAGGTGTTCTCCGGGGGAACGTTGGTATCCATCTCGCCAACGATCAACAGGAGCTTGCCCTGGAGCCGGTGAGCATTGTCCACATTAGAGCAAGCGGCATAGTGCGGGCCGACGGGATACCCCATCCATTGTTCGTTCCAACTGGCCTTGTCCAGGCGGTTATCATGGCAGCCGCAGGCAGCGACGGCAGCGGTGTAAAAGTCGCCATGAAAGAGCAGAGCGGCGAGGGCATTCTGTCCGCCAGCGGAAGTGCCATAGATGCCGACACCGCGGGAGATGTCGTACCAGGGGTATCGAGCGGCCACGGCCTTGTGCCAGAGGATACGATCGGGGAAGCCGGCATCCTTGAGGTTCTTCCAGCACACATCGTGGAACGCCTTGGAGCGGAAGGCAGTACCCATACCGTCGATCTGAACCACAACATAGCCGAGTTCGGTCAGGAAGCGGTAGCGGGAAACGGGGCTGAAGGCTTTGGGTACGAACGCCCCCTGCGGTCCGGCATAGATGGATTCGATCACCGGATACTTTTTGCGGGGGTCGAAGTTGCGGGGACGAGCGATGACGCCCCAGATGTCGGTCCGCCCGTCGCGTCCCTTGGCAGCAAACGGTTCTAGAGGTTGCCAGCCGTTCGCTTGCAATTCTGAGATGTCCGCCTCCTCCAACCGGCACACCAGGGTGCCATCGCTGCCACGGCGTAGCTCAGTGATGGGGGGGTGATCCACTCGGCTGTAAGTGTCGATCAGATAGCGGCGAGAGGGAGAGAATTGTACCGTGTGCGTACCGTTGCCATCAGTCAGAGGTGTCAAAGCACTGCCATCGAACTTGACGCGGTAGTAGTGGATGAAGTAGGGGTCTTGGTCCTGGCGGCGTCCGCTCGCGCGGAAGTAGATTTCCCGGCGCTCTTCGTCGATGAAGTCGATTCCGCGGACGACGTATTCGCCGTGAGTGATGGCGTTCTTTTCCTGGCCTGTGTCGGCGTCGATGAGATATAGATGCCGCCAGCCGCTTTTTTCGGAGGCGTAAATCAACTCATTGGTTTTGTTCAACCAGGTGATGAGCGGGACCCCCATGCTTTCGGTGTGGGCTGTCCAAAGGAAAGTTTGGCTGCGCTCGTCGATGAGGTGGCGGACAGCGCCTTGACGGACGTCGACTTCGACCAGTCGGAACCGCTGGTGTCCCCGGTCTACCTGTTGGTAAGTGAAGCGCTGGCCGTCACGGCCCCAGCGGAGGCGGGGGAAGCCGAAATCGATGGGGTCGGCGCGGACCGGAATCTCGCGGAGTTGGTCCACATCGAACAGGTGCAGTTCGTAACGCGGGTATTTATCGCCAGGAAGCATGTAGGGGCGGGTGTGCAGCCGGGCCCGTCCTCCTCCAGGAGGCGAGGATTCGATGAGGTAAACTTCCTTGCGGTCGCCCGGTTCGATGCGAAAGGCTACCAGACGGCGGCTGTCGGGCGACCACTGCAAGAGGCCGTAGGAATTGCCTTCCTTGCCGTCACGGGTAAGGACTATTTCCTTCCCCTGGGCATCTCGCAGGATGATGTTGGCATTACGGATGGCGGCTGTCCACTGGCCGTTCGGGGAACGCACGGGCCGCTCGTCGAGTCGCGGAGGTTGCTGGAGTGAGGACAAGACCTCTGGGACCGAACGCACACTGACGGCGAGTGGATCGAAGAACGGATTGTCAGGATCCGCTGGATCCAGCAAGGGATCGTCTGAAGCTGGCTGTTGCAAAATAATAGGACTTTCCGGTAAGGGACTCGCAGGAGTGGGACTTTCCGGGGCAGGGGAGCGGCGTGCTGGACCCAGATCTTGGCAGCGGTAATCTTTCAGATCGCAGGACCAGCGGCGGCCCAAAGCGGTGAAACGGAGCGTGCCCAAGTCCTCGCTGAATTCCAGGGTATCGATGGGCAAGCGATCGGCTGTCACGGTTTGCCGGGCGGCGCGACTCAGAGCTGCCGCCAGGCGCCCGTGGTCGAAGGCTGGCTGTTTCTCCCCCCGCTGGGCATCCACCAGCCAGTATTCCCTTTTACCCTGGGGTAGATCGTTGCGATACCAGAACTTGCTCTCATTGGCAAACCAATGCGGCTCCACGCGTGCCTTATAAACTCGTGGGATGCCTTGCTTCCCTTTTTGCATGCTTGTGACTGACGCAGGGAGGAGGCGATCCTCCTGTCCGCTTGCGAGTAAGCCCCAGAAACACCCCAGGGCTAGCAGCCACCCGCGCCAAGGATACACCATTGACATGAGCATCTCCCTCCCTACGGAATGCTGCCGCTGTTATAAGGACTAGCTAGGACGCATCATATCGACCTCCCAGCGGAGAAGAAGTTGAGATTTCCGGGGCAGAGACCGAAGGAGAAAAGGCACGAAAACGCTTTTGGTTCTGATTGCGACAGAGGAAGACGAGCAGAGAGGGACTTCATTCCATGCGAACGGCGTATGGTCTTACTCTGCCGGTTCGATGATAGCCCGCATGGAACTTTTGCAGCGAGGAATGCGTGGATCGGGACCGTAGGCGTGAATTTGATCTCGTTTCAATTCCGCTCGTTCTAGAGTGGTTGTACAGACGATGGCTCGCCCCCGGGTGTCCACTTCTTTGGCCAATTGGTACCCCTTTTCCAGGGGGTAGCCGAACAGGTCCTTCAACATGATGATGACGTATTCGTAGGTATGGTCATCGTCATTGAGCAAGATAACATGGTACGGCGGCTGGCGTCGTGTTTGTTGCTGGGTGTCCACATCGGTTTCCGGTAAGGTCACCGTACTCATAAGCTCCACACCTCCTGAAACGGATTTTCCGGGGAATGCTATCCGCTTCGCTGAGTTCAGGCAGTTCAAATATAGCTGGCACTCGGAGGTTCATAGTGGTCCGGCAGGCGCCCGAAGCAAACGATGGCAATGTCATCATTCTGGGGCCGGCCGGCAGAGTGGGTTTGGACGGCATCCACCAATTGGCGGCCGCGGAATTGGGCGGTGAAGGTTTGCGGGCCATCGTCCACATCCGGGCGGAGAACATAATCAACACGCCCCATTCCGAAAAACTCTCCCTCTCGGTCCAAAGCATCGGTGACTCCGTCCGTGAAGAGGGTGATTGTATCCCCTGCGTCGAGGTGATAGGTCTCAGCGACGTAGAGGAAATCCGGAAGTACTCCGAGGGGTAAACCCTGGTTTTCCGGCTGGCCCAAGTCGCATAAGTCCCGCCGAGAGGCTTGCGACCACTTGGGACTGAGATGACCGGCATTCACCAGCGTCAACTGGTGCGTATTGGGGTCTAGAACGATGACCACCATAGTAATGAACCGATCCTGCAAACCAGCCTGAATGAGGTGATTGTTGAGTTTCGCGACAGCTTGGGCGACGTCGGTATGCGTCAACAGGTGGTAGCGAACTTCCGATGAGAGTTTGGCAACCAGGAGAGCCGCTGGCACACCTTTACCAGCCACATCACCGAGGACAATGGCCCACCGGCCATCGGACAACGGGATGAAGTCATAGTAATCCCCGCCAATCATCCGGGCCGGGCTGTAGTAGGAGTAGAAGTCATATCCCGGAATGCTCGGCGGCTTATGGGGCAGCAGGCCCAATTGCACTTTTCGCGCCAGCTCAATTTCCCTCTCTTCTCGCTGGCGTTGGAGATTCTGTTCATAGAGATGGGCTTTTTGCACCGCGACACCCGCTAAATTGCCGACGATGGTGAGCAGGTGCAGATCATCCTGGGTGAACTTGCGCCCGCGATCCAGCGTGTCGACCTGAATGGCACCGAGGGGTTGGCCATCCATTCCAATCATGGGGACGCACATAGCGGAACGGATGCGGAGTTCCGCGATACTGGCCGCGCTGCCCAGCGAGGTGTCTAAGGAGGCGTCCTCCGTAAGAAAAGATTGTCCCGTTTCGAAGGCCCTGCGGACAACCGTGCGGCTGTAACGAGGAGTCTCATCTGTGGGCCGCCGGGATTTGACGACCTTGGGAATCAAGTGATTGTCTTCCTTGAGCAGAATGAAGCAGCGGTCGGCCTGGCGGAAGACCTGGAAGAGAACATCAGCGATCTGTGTCAGCAACGGTTCCAGTTCCAGGGTCAGGGAAAGGGAACGGCTGATGTCGAGCAAGGCGCGCAGGCGTTCGGAGGGGGCCACTTGCAGGAAGTCGCGGACGCTGTCCTGGTTGCCGCTGGCTTCTATCGTGCTGATTTCCTGGACCGCCTCTTCCCCAGCCTCGGTACCTTTGACCTTACGCATGTAGTCCGGCAAAGGACTGGGACGATCTTGTGTGTCCGCTTGGAAGACGAAAAGGTAATCGCAGATGCGGATGCGGTCATCCGGCTGGAGAGGAGTGCGCTCCGTGATCTGCCGACTATTGACGAAAGTGTGATTGCGGCTTTTCAGGTCTTCGATGTAAAAGACGCCGTTCTCTTGGGTAATCCGGGCGTGTTCCCGGCTGACAGAAGCATGGGGAATAACGATTTGGCAACGGTCGGCATCACGGCCGATCGTTTGCGGCTCACCAGTCAATAGGATGTGGCGATGCGGTGCGGGACCATCCGGTGCTTTGAGCAGGACAAGCTTGGGCATGGTGGCGAATCCCACGGAATCGGTCAATCCGGTCACACGCCCCACAACACCGGCGTGACCTCCCTTTTTGGATGTTATAGCCTCAGCAACGGCTTCGCAAGTTGTTGCTGCGGGCAATGGAGGCAGAAACAGAACCGGATACCCCGGACCAACTCGCCAAAATCAGTAGAAGCAGGAGTAAGAAAATGTACTATGTAAGCAGAGACCCAAAGAACTTGGTGCGGCAGGCGAATGCCTCCAGTAGCAGAGCTTTTTCTTCCCCGTGCAGCGAATCATTGGGTGAAACTCCGGGGTGAGAAGCAGGGTATAGTGCAGTAGATGAGGCCGACGTGAGTAACGAAGGCGGCTTGGTTCATCGCTGTCTCCACGGTGATACGGCGGCTTATCGCGAGCTAATAGAGCGGTACCACACGCTCGTGTACCGTCTCTGTTGCCGCCTGTTGCGTTGTCGGCATGACGCAGAGGATGTGACCCAAGAGGTTTTTGTCCGGGTCTTCCGCAGTCTGCGGAGCTGGGATCAGCAGCGGCCCCTGCAGCCTTGGATCATCGGCATTGCGATCAACCGTTGCCGCACATGGCTCAGGCGCCGCTCGCTTCGGCCCCATCCCGTGGAGTATTTGGCGGACCGGGCTGACCCGCGGAAACAGGATCAGACCGCCGAGTTGCGGGCGGCCATCCTGCAGGCTTTGGAACGACTGCGTCCCGAGCATCGCACAGTGTTCGTCTTGTTTCATGAGCAGCGGTGTTCATACGAGGAGATCGCCGCGGCTTTGGCCCGCCCTGTCGGTACGATCAAAACCTGGCTACATCGCGCCCGCTTGGAAATCCTGGATCAGTTACGGGCTGGGGGCTGGGTGGAGGGTGCGGGTCCGCCTCTTCCGCCGGAGGGTTTGGCATGATCAGCCAATGGGAAGACCGAGAGCCTCTGCCGGAAAGCGGTCCCTGTGAAGCCGTGATCGCTCTATTGCAAGAGTGCCTGGATGGTGAATTCCCTTGGGAAAGAGCCGAAGTGCTCAGCCTGCCGCATCGACAATGCTGCTCCCATTGCCGGGAACGTTGGCTGGCGGGCCGTTTACTTCTGACGGCGCTGCACCATCCTCTGACAGACTTTGTCTCCCAAACCGATTCACCTCCTGCCGCGCAGATTGTTCTCAAGGCACACGCAGTCCCCCACTACCGCCGCCGATTCCGCCGCTGGCTGGCCGCTACCGCCGCCGCTCTGGCCGCCGCCGTGCTCCTGAGCATCGGGATGAGGATGCAGTTGAACAATTCCACACATTCCTCGCCCTCACCTTGGGCTAAGACTTCGGTATCAGCGTCGGAGGAAAATACCCACGTTGAACCTGCCAAGCCGACCTTGCGTGTCCATGAGACTTTGTCCCAGGCGGCTGGCACAGTCCTGGAGAGCATCACGGATTGGGCAGAACCAACCTGGCCCCGCTGGCCTGATCCCGTCCCGGCCACCCCGCCTTCCGAACCGCCGCCGTGGGGAGGCTTGTTGCTAACTTCCGTGCGCACCGGCTTGGAACCGGTCAAGGATACCACCCAAAAAGCCGTCGATTGCTTCCTCCGGGACTTGGCCGCTTGGCAACCGCCTTCCCCGAAATCCTGAAGGGGAATGGCTGGGGGGAGGGATTCCCGCGCAACCACACTCCTTCCCCACATTTTGCCATGGAACCATAATCCTCAGCGAGGGACCGCACAAGCGGTGCAACCCCGAAATCGCTTCGCCCCGCTGTGGCATGCTGAGATAGATGCCCTCTCCAAGAGAGGTGGAATGGAGGAGTGCTCCGGTGAAGCGGAAGGGATTGTTTGTCAGAGCCGCGGCGTTGGTGCTCCTGATCGGTTTTTCGCCATCAGCCCTGGCTCTGGAGGAACCGCCAGCTCTGGCAGCTTCGCGCGAGAAGGTCTTGCGCTGCCTTCCGCCTCAGGCAGCGCTGGTTCTCTATGTCCAGGACCTCCACACGCACTGGCAGCAGCTTCGCAGCTCCCCGTTCCTGAAGGTGTTTCCTCAGACCGAATTCGGGCGGGAATTGCAAGCTGCCATACCTTTCCACCAGGTGGAGCAAACCGTGGAACTCGTTCTGCGAGAGCTAAAAACCACACCGGAGGAATTACTGGAAGATGTGTTTGGACGCGTCGTGGCATTTGCTTACACGCCGGCCGGAGAACAGCCAGCCGGCCCTCAGTGCAGCTTGTTGGTCATCGCTCCGCGGCGCCCGGCTCGCTTGCAAGCTCTCGTCCAGCGACTCAACGAGTTGCAAATTCAATGCAGAGAAGTATCCGCAGTCGAACAACGTCAGCAAGGCCCATGGACATACTTCGTGAGGAAAAAAGGCCCAGGCGAGGCGGAGTATTACGCCTTTTCCCACGGCTTGTTCCTCTTTTCCCCTTGGGAGAGCGAGTTGCAAGCGGCTTTGCGGCGCTTAGATACTTCTGAAACTGCCACGCCCTGGAGGAAGCGTTGGCAGCGCTGGGGTTGGAACGACATGACAGCCATCGTAGCGGTGGAGCCGCGGAGTTGGGACGCCCAATGGACGCGCCGCATGGAACAAGCCCAAGGCCAAGAGAAAGCCCTCCTGCTGCGTTGGTCTCAGGTATGGTCAGGCATTGAGACGGTGGCTCTCGGCCTGCATCTCCATCGGGGTGTGGATTTGCACCTCCTGCTGGAAGTGACACCGCAACGTTTGCCTCAACCGTGGCAAAAGTGGTGGTCTGCACCCGTTCAGCCAGCCTCGCTGCATCTCCTGCCACCAGATGCTTGGCTCGCCGTGCAAGGCTATGGCCGATTGGCCGATTGGCTGGACCGTTTGGATGTGCTCCTGCCCCATGAGGATCAGCGCCCTCTTTCCCAATGGCTGGAGCAGGCTGTCGGGCCGCTATTGGGTCGAGATCATTTCCCCGCTGTGCGTGAGTGTTTGGGACCACATTGGGCGGTATGGCTGGAGCCGCCTGCGGTCGCGAGTGATTTGCCAATTCTGGCTGCGGCGGTTTCATTGCAGGGCGAAAGGGCGCAACGTCAGCGGGCAAGCCGCGCTTTATGTCAGGCTCTTACCTTCGCCTTCCACGCTTGGCGCGTCCAATACAATGCCACCCATGCCGACCAGATTACATGGATGGAACCGAGAGTGGGCGAAGCGGGGCTATCTGGCATGCTGGTCAATGAGCGCGGTTTTCCGCCAGGAGTGGCCCCCTGCTTTGCCGTGATTGAGGATCATCTCATCCTGGCCAGTTCGCCCGTGGCTTTGCAACGTCTGGCTCAACGGTTACAGCAAACTGCAAAAGGCCCAACCGTGGCGAATTCCTCCGCATCGCAAGCTTGGCCCGTCGCTACTTTCGATGTCCGCCGTGTGCAAGCATATCTCCAGCAGCGGTCGGAGCATTTGGCGCGTTCTCTGGCCCCGCTTTTCGGAATGGACCAGAAGGAGTTGAATGAACACTTCCGGCGGTTGGCAGTGCTACTGGAACCCGTCGACTCCGTGCACCTGTTGTATGAACGCAAGGAACAGCGAATGTGCTGGACCCTCCGTTGCCAAATGCGCTGGTCCTTGCAACCGGAAAAGTGACCCCGCTGTCCTGTCTTACCGCCTTTCGGGTCTTCCAAGTCGTGGTCCGAAACGCTCTTCACTTTTTCCAAACCATGAGCCGGGGGGCTGTTATCTTGTGTCTGTCATCTTGTGCCAACGGGGGGACTGCCATTACGGGCCAGCCGTATCGTCACAACTGCTTCAGGGGAAAACGTGTGGAGGATGGCGGAGACTCTGGCGGTTCCACAGTAGCCGAGCAAGAGTGGCAGCGGGAGGCGCAGCCGGCTTTTCCCCGCCAGGAACGCCACAGGCTCCATGCTACATAGAGGGCAGCACCTGCCACGAGTAGATCGACCAGAAGCCATTGGACATCGAGCGTTAGGGGAAGGAGTGCCGGAGGGGTCGCGCCGAGTAGGGGAGGCAGGGACAGGTCCATCGAATCACCCTCTGGGGAGCAGGGTGGACACAGGGGTCAAAAGCGTCACGTCAACCAATCGGTCAAGACAGCTCCCACTTGGAATGTGAGCAGCGCAGCAGCGTAGGCCAACATCGTCATGTATACGAAGGTGAAAGCCGGCCAGAACCAACTGTGAGTCTCTCTCCGGATGACAGCGAGGGTGGATGCACACTGACAGCAGAGAGCGAAGAAGACCATCAGAGAAAGGGCGACGGCGATCGGGTATCGCCCGCGCACAGGATCACTGGCCCATTCCTGCCGGAGGGCATGCAGCAGGCTGGCCGTTTGTTCCGTCTCTTCATTACCTTCCTCCGCGATTGCTCCCGGATCGACATCCCCGACTTCATAGATCAGTCCTAAGGTGCCGACCACCACTTCGCGCGCGGGAAAGCTTGCCAGGACGGCCATTCCGAGTTTCCAATCCCAACCCAAGGGGCGGAAGACCGGTTCCAACGCCAGACCCATGCGGCCCAGCCAGCTCTGGCGTTTCCATTCGGCCATCAGACGCTTGGGTTCCGTGAGAATCTGGTGAGTAACGGCATCCTGCGGCGGGTGGCCGGCGGAGTCGGGACCTGCTGCTTCGTGGGAAGTTTGTTTCTGGAGTTCCTCTACGGCGGCTTCGGCTTCAGCAATCCGTTGCGGATAGGAGCGGCCTTGAGCATCGGCGTCCGGGAAATAAAGCAGTGCCCAGACCAGAATCATTGCGGCCAGGATAATCGTTCCGGCACGGACCACGAAAGCCCGACCGGCGTCGTACATCCGGCGGAAGATCAGGCCGAGGTGAGGACGGCGATATGGCGGCAATTCCAGGACGAAACTCGGTGTGTCGCCACGCAACAGGGTGCGTTTGAGGGTCCAAGCGACCAGCGGTGCTACCGTGAAACCGACCAGGTACATCGCAAAGAGAACCACGCCGGGAAGCCAGGAAGGATAACCTTCCCGCAGGAAGGCTCCGATGAGCAAAACGTAAACGGGCAGGCGGGCCGAGCAGCTCATCAGGGGGGCGATCAGGATGGTGGCCAGACGATCGCGGGTATTCTCGATCACACGGGTGGCGAGAATCCCTGGTACGGCACAAGCTAAGCTGGAAAGCAGGGGGATAAATGACTTACCACTCAAGCCGCATCGGCTCATCAAGCGGTCCATCAGGAAGGCGGCGCGGGCCATGTAGCCGCAATCCTCAAGGACGGCGATGAACCCAAAGAGGATTACAATTTGCGGCAGGAAAATCAGCACAGCCCCGACACCTTTGATTACCCCATCCACGAGCAAACTGCGGAGCGGACCTTCCGGCATCCCATTTTGCAGAGCGGCACTGACGGCCTCACGTCCAGAGTCGATCAGGTCCATCGCCGGTCTAGCCCAGCGGAAGATCGACTGGAACATGAGGAACATAAGAGCTAAGAAAATGAGGGTACCCCAGAGGCGGTGGGTCAGAATCTGATCGATGCGGTCGGTCCAAGTGCGGACTCGCTGAGGAGGTGCAGCGACCACCCCGTGCAATAGGGAGCGGATATAAGCGTAACGTGTGCGTGCTTCGATAGCGGGGATAGGACACTGAGCTGCTGCCAAGCGTTCCCGCGCAGCGTGCAACTGTTGCCGGACGGCCTCCCCGCCCCGGGCGATGAGGTCGCTTTCGACACTTCCCCCAACATCTAGCAAAGCTCTCCGAAGGAGGAACGGGGGTACTGCTTCGCCCACGAGGGGTCGCAATTGAGCCACTTCCTGCTCGAAAGGTTCCGGAAAAGGGACTGGTGGGGGCGGTTGGTTCTTCTCTGCGGCGGCTTCCACGGCCCGTTGCAATTCGTCCAGACCGACCCCTTTGTTCGCTTGGATTGGCACTACGGGGACACCCAAACGCTGGCTCAGTGCGGCGTAGTCAATCTGCAAGCCTTGGGCTGCCGCCATGTCGATCATGTTCACAGCGAGCACAACAGGCCGGCCCAAATCGAACAATTGGGTCGTCAGATACAGGTGTCGCTCCAGATTGGTAGCATCCACCAGCGAGATGATCACGTCCGGGGCGGGTTCGTGGGAATGCCGGCCCAGTAGCAAATCCACGGCCACCATTTCGTCCGGACTGCGCGGTGCCAGGCTGTAGGTCCCTGGAAGATCGATCAATTCCCAAACACGTTCGCCGTGCCGGACCGTCCCTTTTTTGAGTTCGACAGTCACACCGGGATAGTTACCGACACGCTGGCGCAGTCCAGAAAGAGCATTGAATAAGGTCGATTTCCCCGTATTCGGATTGCCGACCAGTGCAACGGTAAGCGTAGGTGCTTTGGTAGTCATGGGAGTGGATCGACGTCGCAAAGGGCGGAGGGAAGAGAGTTTGTTACGACGGATGTAGAGGTTGGGGCTTTCTGTTCCTGGTTTATCTGAGCCTCAAGAGCTTGTGAGGGCCTGCGGGTTGGAACACAGTTCCGCCAATATCCCTGCCGCCTCCGCCTTGCGGATACTGAGGCGGGTCTGACCGACGCGGATTTCCATGGGGTCTCCCAGGGGTGCGAAGCCTAGAATCTCTACGATTTGACCTTCGAGTAAGCCAAATTCATAAAGTCGTTGGACCACGCCAGGCGGGCCGCTGATTTGGCAGATTCGGGCATACTCGCCACGCTGGAAAGCACTCAACGGTTGCATGGAGAAACCACCCGTACGTAAATGTGGGAACAATCGTCTGCCCGTAGGCACAGCTTGCACCCACCGAGGTCCAGAAGACACGGCGTACCCGGTTGGACCATGCGTATCCGGCAACCCGTCCGCAAGCCCATTTCGGCCAAGCGTTGCAGCAAGGGGGATTGGCCCGCGATTTCGGCCACCTCGCCCCATTCCCCGGCTTGTAGCATGTCCAAGGGTAGCACCATCAATTTGGCTCCCGCATTCAAGTTGACTGCCCGGTCGGCCACCCGGAAATCCAGCTTGTTGCGATCCTGTCTCATCTAGTATTCGGCCTTTGAGTCTGTTTCGTCAAGGGGAAAACCGGGACTTGGTGTATTTTTTTCGCTCGGAGATTCCGCCCTAAGCATTCGGCTGATCAGAGTGGGAGCGAGCTTATCGGTTCGCAGTGGCATAACCGATCTCTGTCAAGTAGGCGGCGAGTGCCTCTGACCAAGGGCGTAGGGGGGGCAGACCGAGTTGCTGCATTTTCGCCGTGGACAGGACGCTGTAATGGGGGCGGCGCGCCGCGGCTCCGTAATCCGCGCTACGGATCGCCTCGAGGCGGGGGGAAAGACCCGTGAGCCGGAAGATCGCTTGGGCAAACTCGTACCAAGAGCAGGAGCCGCTGTTGACCACATGGTAAATGCCGCCAGCACGCCGCTCCACCAAGCGGATGAGAGCCTCTGCAACATCCGCAGTATAACTGGGGGTGCAGATTTGATCGTCTACGACCCGGAGGGTTTGCTTTTGCTGAGCCAATCGCAACATCGTCTCAACAAAATGCCGCCCTTTTCCTCCGGAACCTCGGTGGCCGTACAGGCCACAGGTGCGGATGATCAGAACCTGCTCACCCAGCACTTGGCGGGCCAGATATTCCCCCGCTAGTTTGCTCAGTCCGTAGATATTGACGGGTCCAGGAGCAGCCTCCTCGCCGATGGGACTAGTGTAATGGTCCAAGCCGAAGACGTAATCCGTACTGATATGTACCAAACGCATCTGGAGTTTCTGGCAGGCGGCGGCCAGTTTTTGGACGCCCCAGGCATTGACAGCGAAAGCCGCGGATACCTCCCATTCCGCTCGATCCACGAAGTTGTAAGCCGCACAATTGATGCAAATTTCGCCTTGATGGAGTTGGAGGGCTTGCAGGATCTCCGATTCCTCACGCGATAGATCGCACTGGTTTTTACTGAGCGGGATCACCTCGCCAGGCCAATGGCGGCACACTTCCTGTCCTAACTGACCGCCAGCGCCTACCACCACAGCACGCATGTTCCTTCTCCCCCTCGGTCCAATCAAAGGGATGTTCCATGCGTGGTATGAGACATCGGCAGGGCTACGGCAAGGCTTGGCCGTCGGTGAGAGCGGTAGCAGGGATGGCGATGCGTTCCTGTCCAGTGATGGGAGACCATTCGGTGGCAGAGGATCGACGATAACGGAGAATCTGAATGTAGCGGCCATCGCCCCGATGGAGTTGCACGGCCACACGTACTGCTTTGCCGTTTTCCGCCAGGTACATGACCGGTTCATCCTGAATCCTTGCAATCGCCGCCGATGGAACGGACCAATGGGGGGGCAATTCCACAGGGATACGAGCGGAAACGTACATACCGGGCCGCACCTGGCCATCCGCATTGGGCAGATCGAGTTCGACCCGCAGGGTGCGTGACGGTGTTTGCAACGACCAAGCTGTGCGAATCACAGGGGCAGTGCGCGGGGAAGCGCTATCCCCTGGCAGAGTCACGTGGATCCTCTGTCCTTCACGGATCCAACCGGCGTCGGCTTCGGGCACTTGCAGCACCACACGGACAGGGTCGATTCGTGACAGGGTAAACAGAGGTTGCTGCTGGTTTGGCGTTACAAAATCGCCGGGGTGTACAGAGCGCCGGGTGATGATTCCGTCGTAGGGAGCCAGAAGGCGGCAGTAGTTGCACAGGGCCAAGAGGCGGCGCTCTTCGGCGCGGGCCACCTCCTTGCGAGCCTGAGCGGCGGCGATATCGGCAGCGGCTTTATCCCGCTCCGCGATGGCACGCGCCACTGCTGCCTCAGCAGATTGAACCTGGGCGTTCGCTTCCTGCCGGGTCGCTTCTGCCGCCTGGAATTGATGCAGCGTCTCATCCCGCGTTTGCGTATCGATCAGCCCACTGGCTACCAAGCGATTGATCCGTTCCATTTCTGCGTGCCAGCGGTCATAGAGAGCTTGGGCACGGCTGGCGGCGGCGCGGGCTTGGCCCGCTTGGGCTTTGGCGGCAGCTACGGCAGCCTCGGCCACTGCTAACGCTTTCTGCGCTTGGAAGATTTCAGCTTCCACTTGCCGGACGAACGCCGCTTTCTGCTTCTGTTCCTCCTCCAGTTCGGGGGCGGCTAGCTCGGCGAGAACCTGCCCGCCCTTTACCCGACTTCCGATATCGATACTTCGGTCGTAGGAGGGATGGTTACGTTTATCCGGGTCCTCCGCAATGGATCGTACATAAGCAGGGATACGGGCACAGAGGGCTGTTTCCTCAAACGCTTGGGTGGTTCCAGACACAACGATGGTCCAAGTGATCGAACGTTGCTCGGGCGATATCACCGTGATGTCAGGGGCAACGGTGGGATTCGGAGGGGGGGCGGGTGTCGAGCGGCTGCAACCAAGCAGGCCCAGCAGAGCAACCAGAAGGATGAAGCAGCGGTCAGGATGCATGAGAACTCTCCTGAGCAGCGGGGACATAATACCGGCTCTCCGGATGGAAAGGGCTGAGAGAAGGGGAACGGGCTGGAGAGCGACCCATCACGACAGCAAAGACGGCTGGTAGCACAAGCAGGGTCGTGGCTGTGCCTGCGACCAGTCCACCAACCACCGCCCGTCCTAGGGGCGCAGTTTGGTCGCCCCCTTCTCCCAAACCCCACGCCATGGGCAGCATGCCGGCAATCATGGCTGTGCTGGTCATCAGAATGGCACGCATCCGCTCACGCAGGGCAGTCAGGCCGGCTTCAGGAGCGGATTGACCCGCTTGCCGGGCGCGCTCCGCGAATGTCACCAACAGGATCGCATTAGCCGTAACCACTCCGACAGCCATGATGGCCCCCATGAACGACTGCACATTGAGTGTCGTGCCCGTGATGAGCAGAACTCCTGTCACGCCGACCAAACTTGCGGCGATGGGTACGACAGCCGCAACCGCTAGACGCAGCGACTGATAATAGGCCACGAGCATCAAAACAATTACCACCACCGCCACAGCTAAGCCCAAGGTCAGGTTCCGGAACAATTCCTGAAAGGGCGTGATTTGCCCGCGGATGTCTACACTGATGCCACGTGGGGGGTGATCGGGAGGTTCAGCGGATGCTTTCACTTCCTGACTGATCCGATTTTTCCACAGCCGTTGGCCAGGAGGTGCGAAACCGTCCACAGGGGACCAGAGGCTGGCATTGGCCGCAGTGATAGCTTGAGTGAGTTGCCGGCGGACTCTACCCAAGTCGCTTCCCTGGATGTTGGCCATCAAACTGACTACGCGCTTCATGTTGTACCGGTCGATCTGGCCAGGCATGACCCCTTCGCTCACCTGGGCCACATCCCGCAGGTAGACTGTGTTTGTACCACTTGCCGATACGGGGATTAGCTCCAGGTCGCGAGCCTGCTGCACCAGGGCATAGGGGACTTCCACCTGGACTTGGTACCCGATGCCGGAGGAGGGATCTCGCCAGTAGTTTGGCACCGTGAAGCGGCTCGAGGAAGTAAAGGGGACCATAGCTCGTGCAGCTTCCGCCGTCGTTACTCCGCTGAATGCGAGCTTTTCCCGGTCGAACTGAACTTGAATTGTGGGATAATCCAGCGTCTGGACAAATTGCAAATCCTGTAAAGCTGTCAGCGAACGGAGCTGGTTCAGCAAATGTTCCGCATAAAGACGGTTGCTGGGAAGGGAGGCTCCGGCGATTTGAATCTCGACCGGCGTCGGAGCACCGAAACTCATAATCTCGTTGACAATGTCGGCAGGCTCGAACGAGACTTGCACTTCCCGCGCGCGCTGCTCTGCAACGGCATCGGGCAAGACGTAGCGAGGCTGTTTCCAGCGGGCGGCTAGCCAGGTCTGCAAGTGGCCCGGCAGCTTTTCTCGCAAATGCGACTGCAATTCGGAAAGAGAGACTGATCCTGGCCGCAATTGAATGCGTATGGCTGATTCATGCGGCCCACCCATCCACAGATAAATGGCGTTGATCGGATAGCTGGAACCGACCACCCCTACGTATCCCAAGGAAATGGCGACTTCGCCTCCCAATTTGTGCACCTCCTGTTGAATAAAGCGGAGAGCTTCCTGAGTGAGGGCTTCGGTTTCTTCGATCCGGGTTCCGGTAGGAGCGCGCAGGCGCAATTGGAAAGTTCCTGTATCAACCTGCGGGAAAATATCCATGCCCAAGCGGGGTCCAAGGAGGAGCATGGCGCTACTTGTGGCGAGGAGATAGAACGGAAGAACCGCGTACCGCCAGCGGACCAGAAAGGCGGCCGGAGCAAGCACCGCCCGCCGCCAGCGGGTAGGGCGATCTGATATGGTCAGGGTGGAAGAGGTGTGCGTGTGGGGTTTCAGAAGCCACACACACAGAATCGGAACGAAGGTGCTGGAAAGAATGTAGCTGGCGACCATGGCGAATCCAACGGCCAAGGTCAAGGGGAGGAATAGCGCACCAGCCGCTCCGGGCATCAGCAAAGAAGGAATAAAAACTGCCAGGATGCAGAGCATGGCCAGAAGTCGCGGCACCGCTGTTTCTGCCACCCCTCGCCAGACGGCCAAGGCCAACGATGGCGTCCGCGCCCGATGGACGTGAACATTCTCCACGGCCACCGTAGCTTCATCGACCAGGATACCAACCGCCAGGGCTAGTCCACCCAGCGTCATCAGGTTGATCGTCTGCCCGCTGAGCCATAAGGCCACCAAGGCGGCAATTAGAGCCAGCGGAATGTTCAGGACCACAACGATCACGCTCCGCCAGTCGCGGAGGAAGAGTAACACCATGAGGCCGACCAAGAGAGCCGCCATCAGGCCTTCCAGGGCGACGTTCTGCATCGCGCGGGTGACGAACGGCGATTGATCCAACTCGAAACTGACGTGGATGTCGTCCGGTAATTCGGCCTGCATTTTGGGCAGATTGGCACGGACATTCTTCACGACTTCCAAAGTGCTGGCCTGCGCCCGCTTGGTAACTGGTATGTACACCGCCCGTTTGCCGTTGACCAGAGCGTAGCCTGTGGGAATGTCACTGGCATCGTCGATCATGGGTCGATGGGTCACCGGGTCCTGCTGGACAACATCGCGCAGGAAGATACCCGGCCGCATTTCGATAGCTCCTAGCTCCTCCGGCCGCACTACCATCGCGTTGCTGGGTACCAAAGGCATTCGCATGGCTTCCCGAATCTGACCCGATGGCGCGATGGTGTTTCCGTCGCTGAGCTTTTGCACCACGTCGTCAGCTGACAATCCATGGGCTTTCAACCGCTGGGGATCGAGCCGGACCACAATCGTCCGCTGACTCCCGCCAAATGGTGGGGGAGCGCTCACTCCTTCAATGGCCGCGAACATGGGCCGGACTCGAAAGAGAGCTTTATCCTGAATCTCATCGATCGTGCGTGTCTCACTGGAAAGGACCAGATAGCCGACCGGAACGCTGCCCGTGTCAAAACGCATGATGAATGGATTGACTGTGCCCGGCGGCATGAACGCTCGCGCCCGGTTGACGTATCCCACCGTCTCACTCATGGCCTGGGCCATATCCGTGCCCGGATGGAAAAACAGCTTCATCAACGACATGCCCTGCACATTGCGGGATTCCACATGGTGAATCCCGTTGATGTACAGGAAGTGGTACTCATAGTAGTTGGCAATGAGGCCCTCCATCTGCTGCGGGTCCATTCCGCCATAAGGCTGGCACACATAGATCACCGGCAAATTGAGAGGCGGAAAAATGTCCACCCGCATCCGGCTGTAAGCTAGCCCCCCGGCGAATACAACACCCACTGCTGCGACCAAAACGGTGATCGGGCGGTGCAGTGCCGCAGTTATGGGATTCATCGCTTTCGCCACTCGGATGATAAGAACCGCTGCTGATTATTATTCCAGCATCCTATGACGTGAGCAATCCAAGCGGTAGGATTTTGCTACTGGAAGTGCGAGAGGCATCTCATTGGCCGTCCCCAGACGATTCACTCGGAACACGCTCGAGAGATTGAGGCTTTTGAGGTGCAGTCAGCGGCGGAAACACTGATACGGGCTGGGGCGCTGTGATAGGCAATTGCGGCACCGTGGTCCCCGGCAAAGTCACACCGGAGTGCTCGGGTTGGATTAACGCTTGGGCAGGATAACCGAGGGCACGATATAAACGGAATTGGGCGCGATTGTAGTCGGCTACTGCCTGATAAAGATTGCGATAGGCTTGCTCTATGGCGATCACTGCCGCTACCGCTTCTTGTGGACGAAAGACCAGCACCTGTTGTCCGCCCACTTGGCGGGTCTGGCCCAATCCTTGCAAGATTTTTTCCACAGTGGCCTGCGCCTGGCGCACACCCTCCTGAGCAGCTTGGAGCCGTCGGATGGATCGCTCCATTTGAGCATGGGCTTGGACGACATCGGCCGCCACGATGTCCCGACTCCGTTGCAATTCCAGAAGTGCCTTGCGATACTCGGCTTGCCGTTCGCGAATGCGTGCCCGATTACCCAGCCCCAACCCTTCTAGCTCCCAGATGGCTTGCAGATCCACGCTGAAACGGGCGTTGAAATTCTGGAGGTCGTCATTGATTCCACCGCCGAAGTATCCGCCTGCCAACCCTGCTGTGTAGGAACCGACACCCCGGATGACTACCGTCGGATAGAACGGCCGGCGTTGTTCCTGTTGCAGCCGAACCAGAGCCGCTTGCACCGCTGCCTGATAAGACGCAAGTTCGGGCCGATGAGACAAACTCAGAGCGATCAATTCTTGGAGCGGCGTTTGAGGGACGATCAGGTCTATCGTCAGGGCGGGGTCTTCGATGGGAGTCAGCAAGGTGCCTGGGGGAAGGCGGAGCAGGCGGCTCAGTTCCGCGCTTGCGGTCTGCCAGCGTTCATAGGCACTTTCCACCACTTGCCGCAGTCGAGCGGCTTCCGCCTTGGCCCGATGGACTTCCAGCTCTGGAGCCAAATCGGGAGCCAGTTTTTGTGTGCGTTTGGCCAGTTCTTCTGCTCGCCGCCAAGTATCCAAGGCACCGGCGACCTCTCCGCGCGCTTGCTGCACCTGAAAATAAGCCAATGCCACAGCCAAGGTGGTATCATTGCGCGTCGCCTGAGCGTCGGCTTGTGCCACACGTTCAACTTGTCGAGCAGCCAAAGGAGCATACACGGCGTCGGTCAGGGATACCGTTGCTTGAGGTCCTGCACCTAGTAACAATGAGGAGCGGCTGGTCGTGAAAACGTGGCCGATCACGTCTTGAATCTGACCATCATGTCGGAAATAGTCTACCCCCAGATTGATGCTCGGTAGCCACAATACCTGGGCCCGTGCTAACTGAGCCGACGCTATCCGCACCCGTTCGTCCGCGATCTGAATATCCAGGGCATTCGCTCCCGTGAGACGCAGAGCCGCCCCCAAAGTGATCGGCAGGGGATTATCCACCTCAGCCGGCGGCGAAGGTAAGGACAATGGAGGATCCGGCTTGGTGTTCTGGGCTAAAACCCATTCCTCAAGCGGGGGCATCTCACGCAAGGACTCCGAGGACAACCCTCCTTCGGGGATACTTTGAGAATCAGGGATCTGCTGAATTGTCTTCGTCGTTGCTGAAAGCTCCGTAGGGATGGCAAGGCGGCTCGATTCCAGGCTTGTGCAGGCCGGTAAAAGCCCTAACATCACGGCTGTCAGCCTTCCAATCACACCGCACCTGAGGCTGACATAAACCATCGTGCCTCCTACTTCGCTTAGTTGTTCCTTACATCAAGTTGTTATCGACACCAGCATGCTGTCTCCTCCACTCAATCGTCTGCCTGATCTATATCATCGGAATAACCCATTTTTTCAGCCCATATACCTAATCACAGAGATAGGGTTTTCGGACGGAATTCACATACTCTGCTGTCGTATTATTGTCAGTATAGTCCGATTGTATTTCCTTTCCGTGATGTCGGAACTGTTTGGAAGCAAGTGTGAGCATTGCTCGGAGATGCCAGCGGGGGATGTCCCTCGTTTCTTATTCCTCGTGGAGTCGAGTAGGTTGGTACTGAGGGCGATTTGAGGTTTTGGACAACTTGTTTACAGGGTGGTAGGATAGGAGCAAGTTGTACCAGCCGACGATGCAAGCGGTGTATGCTAAACCACCGGATGATGATGACGTAGTAAAAGGAGGTGTGGCCATGTCAGACTTAACACGACGGCAATTTCATCGCACCAGTGCAGCCGCTGCTGTGGGTTTGTCGGCTCTGAGTGCCCGCCGGGTCTACGGAGCCAATGAACGCGTGCGGGTGGGGTTTATTGGAGTGGGGAATCGCGGAGATCAGGTCCTATCAGCGTTTTTGGCTCATAAGGATTGCGAAGTCGCCGCCGTCTGTGACATCTACCCGCCTTACCGGGAATTTGCCGCGAAAAAAATCGGTACTCAGCCGGCTCTCTATCATGATTATCGCCAAATGCTCGATGACAAAACGCTTGATGCCGTAGTCATTTGCACCCCGGATCACTGGCATGCTTTGCAAACTATACACGCCTGCCAAGCCAATAAAGACGTCTATGTAGAAAAGCCGCTCTCTTTGACGGTCGTGGAAGGACGCAAGATGGTCGAAGCGGCCCGCAAGCACCGCCGGGTGGTCCAAGTCGGTATTCAGCGCCTCTCTTCGGCTTTGGGTCGGGAGGTGGCAGAGTTCATTCGCGGCGGAGGAATTGGGCGGGTGACGGTCGCCCGCGCTTTCCACATTCAGAACGAATGGCCCCAAGGAATCGGCTCGCCGCCGGATAGCGATCCGCCCCCTGGCTTCGACTGGGATGCTTGGCTCGGACCTGCACCCCGCAAACCCTACAACAAAAATCGTACCTTTTACCGCTTCCGCTGGTTTTACGACTACTCCGGCGGACAACTCACCAACTTTGGCGTCCATTATCTGGCGTCCATCCACTGGGCCTTGAACCTGCAAGCACCACGGGCTGTGGTCGCCATGGGGGGCAAATTCGCCAATTATGACAACCGCGAGGTGCCCGACACTCTGGAGGTCCTCTGGCACTATCCGGGTGACATCTTGGTGACATTCTCACAGTACAACGCCAACGGCGCCCCGGCGGCTGCCCGGCCCTGCGAAATCGAGTTCCGCGGCACCTTAGGCACGCTTTATCTGAGCACCAGCGGTTATGAAGTCGTGCCGGAAGTTCTCACACCCAATGAGTTTCCCGCTCGCACACCTTTGGATCGCAGCTTAGAGCGTAACTATCGGATGGGTGCCAAACCTAAGATTGAACCGCGCAAAGTCACCGCTCGTATCCTTGACACGGATCATGCTCGCAATTTCCTCGATTGTGTCAAAACTCGCCAGCAACCCAGTTGTCCGATCGAATTGGGACATGCTGTCACAACGGCAGCTTTGATCGCAAATATCGCCCATCGCACCCGCAGCTACCTTGAATGGGATGCCACAGCCGAACGCTTTACCAATAACACCCAGGCTAACCAATTCTTGCATTACGAATATCGCAAGCCCTATCGCTTGCCGGACTAAACGCATCTGGCTCGTTCGCGCACGATACTCATACTGACGGACTTGCCGCGTGCCGATTCCGCTTGGGGTCGCCAAGACATGCAACCACACGGCGAAGCGCCTTTGATCAAGGAGGGCTGACGAGGAACCGGCCGCCTTTCACTGGCTCCACGACGGGGGATAGGTGAGCGTTGGTCCCCCCTACTCGATCAGACAGGCTGCGATATAATACTAACATCATTCCCCTCATTGTGAGGGAAACCCTTGCTCACGATGGTTGCAGCAAAGGTGTTAGTTGATCGAGGGCGGTTAACTCAGCGGCTAGAGTGCCATCTTCACACGGTGGAAGTCACAGGTTCGAATCCTGTACCGCCCACTTGATACTGCTCAAGGGATCATACCCCACCGGAGCAGACTCATCAGTTCGTCTATCACCGCAATTTTCCCACAATTGAAATTGAACCCCCTCCGTGTCGGTAGCAATGCTCTGTGGGAATGTTGCTTTTGTTGTTCGTCAGACACACATGCCAAGCTGCCTTGTGTAGGGCCTTGTCTAGGTCCTCCACTCGACCAAGGTGCGTTGAGTCCATGCAACTTCGGGCGGCTTTAGCCTTTCCTCGGTTTGGAAAGGCCGTCCGAGCGAACCCGGTGGATGGCAAGGTTGAACTTTGATGGGATGTGGGCGGCGATCACTTGAGGGACTTGATCATGATGTCCTTGAAGTGGATTTCTGCGCCTTCGGACTGTAAGGCGATTTTGCCTTTGGTGAGGTTGCCATTCTTGCCTTCATTGACCTTCATGCCGTTGACGACCAGAGTGATGTCGCCGCCTTTGCAGGTGATTTCGTATTCGTTCCACTCGCCGAAGGGTTTTTCGATAGGCTTGTCCGCTTCGATCCGGAAGTAATGGCGTGCCTGTTTGGGGTCCTGGCGTTTAGGATCTACCTCCAGTTTGACTTTGGGGGGATAAATGAGCCAGAAGTCACCGGCGCGTCCGGACTGGAGCTGGGCTTCCACAGAGGTGGGCCAGATTTCATCGTCTTGCACATGGAGGAGAACGCCGCTATTGCCTCCTTTGCTCCCGGCAGGGAAGCGCCATTTCAGTTTGAGGACATAGTCGCTGTATTCCTTTTGTGTAACCATGCAGCCGTTGGGTTTGCCGGTGCAGCGGATGTAACCCTCCACGATGGACCAAGTCAGTTTGGGATCCGGTTTGGACCCATCTTTGTTGGCCCGCAGGGTGAAGTACCAGCCCTCGAAGGACTTGCCGTCAAACAGGGGTGTGAAACCTTCATTTTGGGCCGCAGGTAGTGGCGGCGTCGCAGTTAGGGTAGCTAAGCATCCGGCAATCCAACCGGCTGTGGCAAACATCAGGTAGCGCATGACAACCTCCTGGAATAGGGGGAGCGTGAGGACGTCAACGGAACCAACGAAGGACGGGTTGTCCCGTCGTGATGGGGAAACTTCGTCCCACAGGGTCGGTGTAGTGGGTGTGCGGAGGGATGCCTAGAGCATGGAAGAGTGTGGCTACCAAATCGGCAGGGGAAACGGGGGGTGTGGTGGGGTAGGCGGCATGGCGATCCGAGACACCGTCGGCACCTCCGGCTGCGATGCCCGCGCCGGCCAGGACAACGGAGTAACAAGCGGCCCAGTGTTTGCGTCCGGGTGTGGAGCCGGCAAAACGGCTTTCTTTAGCCACGAGGGGGGCACGTCCAAATTCACCCATGATGACCACCAGAGTGGTGTCCAGTAAACCGCGTTGCTGCAAGTCTTCGAGAAATGTCGAGACGCTTAGATCGAAACGGGGCAGAAGGTGATCCCGCAAGGCTTCAAAAATATCGTTGTGGGTATCCCAACCATATTCATCGGTAACGTTTGGGTGGGCATCTTGCCCGCGGATATTGTGGTTGAAGAACACGGTGATCCACGGGACGCCGATTTCGACGAGCCGGCGGGCGAGGAGGCAAGCTTGCCCTGATCGATACAATCCGTAGCGTTCTCGGAGGGATAGGGGTTCTCGCCGCAAGTCCATCGCTGTGGCGACTTGGGGGCTGCGGAGCAGTTCCAAAGCCTGTTGGGTGAGGGGATGGGCGGCTTGCTGAGGGTCCAAGCGGCGTAGCAATTCGCAGCGTTGGGCCAAGCGCTGAGGCGTGATGTCCGGAGAGAGGCGGAGGACTGGGAGGAAGCGATTCTCTTCCAGAGGATTGCCTAGCTCAGGGGGTTGGTAAGCTTGTCCCAAAAAGCCGGCGAATTGCCCCGGTGCGGGTTCCCGCGGCGCCAACAGTGGGCCGTTGATATGGAGGGCTGTGTAGGGCAGTTGAGGATGGGGCCGCAAACGTGTGAGTACAGCACCGAGGGCAGGGTAATCATCCGGTCGTGGCGGAGGATTCGAAGATTTGCGCGGGTGGAACTGCCCAGTGAGCGCCAGGTAGCAGGCCGAGCCATGATCCAGATCATCATGGGACATAGTCCGCACGATGAGGTAGCGATGGGCTAGGCGAGCCAGGCGAGGCAGATGTTCGCATAGGCGGATTCCCGGCACGGTTGTGGCAATAGTGCGGAAGGCACCGCGGACTTGTTCCGGCGCTTGGGGCTTGGGGTCCCAGGTGTCCAGTTGGCTTTGTCCCCCGCTGGTGAAGATAATGACCACAGATTTGGCGCGGCCTAAACCCGGCAGGGAAGCGGAGGCGGAGGTGAAACGCTCAGGCCGTGCGGTAACTCCCTTGCCAGCGTGAAGCAACAGGGGCGAGAGAGCCGCGGTGCTTAGGCGGAGCCATTCGCGCCGGGAGGGTGGGTAACCAGGGTGGCTTATCAGTCGAGGAATACGGAGCATACGGACTGTTATGCCGTTGGACTTATCCGGTGGGGAAACTGCTACTATCATGCCGCAAACATCGCTCCCTGACAAGTGGGGAGCCGTCACAATTGTGGGAGTGGGGCTGATCGGAGGTTCGGTGGGGAAGGCGTTATGCCAGCGGCAGTTGGCGGAGCGCGTCATCGGTGTGGGACGTCAACAAGAGGAACTGGAACTGGCACAACAACAGGGTGTCATTCACGAGTGGACCTGTTCCCTAGCCCAAGGTGTCAGCCGGGCCGACCTGGTGGTGGTCTGCGTTCCTGTGGATCAGATCGCTCCCTGCATCAGTGAAGCTGCCAAACATATGCCATTAGGGAGCTTGATCACCGATGTCGGCAGCACCAAACGTAACATCATCTCTGCTCTGGAAGGCAAGCTGCCGCGGCATGTGGAGTATGTGCCTGGGCATCCTTTGGCCGGATCCGAGAAAAGCGGGGCACGCCACGCCCAAGCCGATCTGTTCCACCAGCGTCGGGTCATTCTCACTCCTACGGCGCAAAATACTCCGCGTGGGCTAGCGCGCGCCCGGGCCTTCTGGACCGCATTAGGCGCTGAGGTGCTGGAAATGTCGGCGGAGGAACATGACCGGATGGCTGCCGCCATCAGTCATCTGCCCCATGTTCTGGCGGCCTCCTTGGTGCTGGCCACGCCAGCTCAATGGCTGGTGTTTGCCGCCTCCGGCTTTCGAGACACGACCCGCGTAGCGGCAGGTGATGCCCAGCTCTGGGCCGCGATCCTGCAAGCCAACTGTGACGCCGTCCAGCAATCGCTTCATGAATGGGAACGAGAATTACTTCGGTTCCGCCGCTTGCTGGAGACCGGCGATGGCCGAGGTCTCCGCGAATGGCTGGCTCAAGCCCAACAGGTGCGCCATGCTTTGGGAAGTGGAAATCCGTCCGATCGGACGTGATGCGGAGCGGGAACGCGTCTGCCAAGAGTTCGATCTGCTTGTCCATGCCCGGCGGGCAGAGGAGTTGATCCAATCGACCGCACGGGGTTACTGGCTGGAAGGGAATATCAGTTCGGAGGCCCTCTCCCGCTTGGTCCGGGAAGTGCTCGTGGATCCCATTGTGGAAGAAGGAATCGTTGGACCTGCCGGGACAGATGCTGGCAATGCATTGACAATTACCTACAAGCCCGGCGTGATGGACCCGGTCGCGCAAACCGTGCTGGAAACAGCCCGGAGGCTCGGCTGGGCCATCGAGGCAGTGCGGACCTTCCGCCGATATTATCTCCGGGGTGCACTCAACGCAGAGGATCGCACCCGCCTCATCGGCAAGGTACTAGCCAACGAGGCCATCGAGCAGGTCTTGGAAGGCCCTTTGCCTGTCCGTCATCTGAGCTTGGGCGCCAATTACCGCTTTCACTTAGTCTCAGTGCCATTGCGGGACCTAGACCCGGAAGGCCTGCTTCGCGTCAGCCGGGAAGGGATGCTGGCCCTTTCCTTAGAAGAGATGCAAGCCATCCAGGACCACTTCCGCCAATTGGGTCGTGAACCCACCGATTGCGAACTGGAAACCATTGCCCAAACTTGGTCCGAGCACTGTTCCCACAAGACGCTCAAAGGGACCATTACCTTGCGGGACGGTACCCTCGGCAGCAGCCGAACGTACCGTCACCTGCTCCGCGAAACGATCTTTGCAGCCACAACCGAGATCCGCCGGAGATTGGGAGCGGAGGATTGGTGCGTGAGCGTCTTCGAGGACAATGCCGGGGTGGTGCAGTGGGAGCCGCGCTACCATCTCTGCTTCAAGGTGGAGACACACAATCATCCGTCCGCCCTGGAGCCTTACGGGGGTGCCAACACCGGCGTGGGCGGGGTGATCCGCGATGTGTTAGGAACAGGATGTGGTGCCAAACCGATCGCCAACACGGATGTCTTTTGCTTTGCCCCCCCTGATTATCCCCCCGAACAGTTGCCGGAAGGTGTGTTGCATCCCCGCCGCGTCTTGCAAGGGGTGGTGGCCGGCGTTCGGGACTACGGCAATCGTATGGGAATTCCCACTGTCAATGGCGCAATCATTTTTGATGAGCGTTATCTAGCGAATCCACTCGTATATTGCGGCACCTTAGGCTTGCTGCCAGTCGATCGAGCCAGCAAATCCGTAGCCGCGGGAGACTGGATTGTAGTGGTCGGCGGTCGGACAGGTCGGGATGGTATCCACGGTGCGACCTTCTCCAGTCTGGAACTGACTCATGAGTCTGAGGCGGTCAGCGGCGGCGCGGTTCAGATCGGCAACGCCATCACAGAGAAGAAGCTGCTGGATGTGCTGCTGCAAGCGCGAGACCGCAATCTGTTTCGCGCGGTCACGGATTGCGGGGCAGGAGGGTTTAGTTCCGCCATTGGTGAGATGGCTGCGGGATTGGGAGCCACGGTTCGGTTGGAAGCAGCGCCGCTCAAATACACGGGTCTAAGTTATACGGAAATCTGGATCAGCGAATCCCAAGAGCGCATGATTTTGGCCGTGCCTCCAGAGAAATGGCCGGAGCTGCAAGCCTTGTGCGCAGCCGAAGATGTGGAAGCTGCGGTGCTGGGGCAATTCGAGGACAGCGGACGATTGAAACTCACCTATGAAGGCCAGGTCGTGGCCGACCTGGATATTCACTTCCTCCATGAAGGCCGGCCTGCCGTCGTGCGCGAAGCCGCATGGCCTCCACCAACACCGCGCTCCGATGGCGCTCTCTACGCTGGGCCTGCTTCCGCCTCCACTCCACCCCTGGAGTTGAGTGAACAGGAAGCGTTGCTGCGATTACTAGGGCATTACACCGTAGCCTCTAAGGAATGGGTGATCCGGCAATATGACCACGAGGTGCAGGGAGGGAGTGTCATCAAGCCGCTGGTCGGGGCCGAGAATGACGGGCCGTCCGATGCGGCCGTGCTGCGGCCTCTGGCAGATAGCTGGCTTGGAGTCGCGGTGGGATGTGGCATCAATCCACTCTACGGCGAATGGGACCCTTACGCGATGGCGGCTTTAGCTATCGATGAAGCGGTGCGGAACGTGGTCGCAGTAGGTGCGGATCCCCGCCGCATCGCCCTACTCGACAATTTCTGCTGGGGAAATGTCCAGGACCCGGTGGTTCTCGGCGCATTGGTGCGAGCGGCGGAAGCCTGCCGCGATGTGGCCATCGCCTACATGACTCCCTTCATCAGCGGCAAGGACAGCTTGCACAACACCTATCGTGGTCCCGACGGCGCTCGCCGGGACATTCCCCACACTCTGTTGATTTCTGCCTTGGGACGTGTCCCGGATGTACGCCGTTGCGTGACTATGGATTTGAAAGGCCCTGGCCATCTTCTGATTCTCGTGGGCGAAAGTCGAGCCGAACTGGGCGGTTCGCTCTATTCGCAAATCACCCGTCGAGTCGGGGGGCGCATCCCTCAATTGGATACCCAGCAGGCCCCGCGCATCTTCTCCGCCGTCCATGAGGCCATCCTGCACGGGTGGGTACGGGCTTGCCATGACCTGAGCGAAGGAGGATTGGCCGTAGCTATTGCAGAAATGGCTTTCGCTGGCCAGATTGGGGCCGATGTGCAAAGGCTCCCCGGAGAAGGCAGCAAAGCCGAGCGGCTTTTCGGGGAATCCCCTTCGCGCTTCCTTCTGGAGGTGGCCCCGGAACATCGCGATGCCCTGGCGGCTTTGCTAGGAGACCTCCCCTGGGCCGAAATCGGCATCACGGTCCGCGAACCTCGCCTCCGCATGGCTGATCTGGATGGCCAATGGTGCATTTGGGCGTCGCTCCAAGACCTGAAGCAGGCCTGGCAGAGGCCCTTATCCCAGAGTCTCCACATCGCTTGATTCGGGTACAATGGAAACACAAGGCAGGTGCGCGGGACAGGTTACCCATCTTGCGATGGGGGTGTGCTGCCCATTCGAGAAACGAACGAAGGGCCGGCACAGCACTGCCCGCTCACACACCTGTTTCCCCAAGTTCACGCGAGTGGGGAGCAGTTAGCATGGAGAGAAACATTATGAGCCGTCGGCCCGGAATCACTTCACTGCTCCACAGGGGGGGAATTGTAAGTATGATCGGAGGGATCCTGGTGGCGGCGTGTTTGCCTCTGCCAGCTCAACCCCCCCGGCCAGCACCTCCTAATTCCAAGGCGGCTGGACCAGGCGCGCCGGCAGTCAAGGCCGAGGAGGAACTCGTTGATAAGGTGCGCAAGGCGATTGAGCGGGGGGTCAAATATCTCAAGAGCCAGCAGCGGGATGGGAATTGGGAAGGCGTGGTCCTGAATGTGCTTGCCGATATGGAGGGTGGAGTGACTGCATTAGCGACTTTGGCGCTGCTGACCAGTGGAGTCCCGCCGGATGATCCCGCGGTCGCCAAAGCCCTGGATTATCTCCGTTCCTTGCCTCCCCGCAAAACCTACGTAGTCGGCTTGCAGACCATGGTCTTCGCCGAAGCCCGCCAGAAACGGGACCTGCCCCTGATCCAACGCAACGCCGACTGGCTCATCCGCCAAGGAGTCGGCTGGCAGATCGACGAGCGCGGGCGAGTGGTCGGCGGGCAATTGCGCGGCTGGAGTTACCCCGCGGGACCGTCCAACATGGCCGACAATTCCAACACCCAGTATGCCTTGCTGGGTCTGTATGCCGCTAAGCAAGCCGGGGCGACGATCGACCCGACCGTCTGGCGAGAAATTCGTGCTTTCTACACGCGCACTCAAAAAGTTGAAGGCCCCATGAGCGGCTCGTGGAGTTACGCCACGCTGGCTAACATCGGGGGGATGCAACCCAGCTTGAGCATGACAGTAGCTGGGGTCTGTGGCTTGTACATCGCCAGTATGGGACTCGATGAGAGTGAGCAGCAATTGGACCCGCAAACCGGCGTCGCCGCCAACTGCGGCGTCTATAGCGAAAACCAGGCACTAACCCGCGGTCTGAACTGGGTGGCTTCCCACTTCAATTTCGATTCGCCCAAGTCCAGTTTCTATAACGTGTATGGCATCGAACGGTTGGGCCGCCTCTCCGGGGAGCGTTTCATTGGGCGGCATGATTGGTATCGGGAAGGCTGCCAGTGGCTGATCACACGTCAGGAACCCAGCGGAGCGATTGTTGGCAAAGGCGGTATCGATGCGGCTCCGATCATTTCCACGTCGTTTGCTCTGCTGTTTTTAGCCAAAGGACGAACCCCCGTGCTCATCAGCAAATGGGCTTGGGGAGATTTCCAATTCCGTAATGGCATGCTCATCGAGTTGTCCCTAGGAGACAGCGGCCAAGTCAACTGGAACCGTAAACATAACGACGTGCGAAACATCGTCGAGTTCTGCAGCCGGGAATTGTTTGAAGGTGTCCCTCTCAGTTGGCAAGTGTACGACGCACGCCGCTTAAGCTTTGACAACGACTTCGCGCCAGGAGGGCGTTCCAGCAAGGAAAAAATCCTGGAGGAAGTCGGGGTGCTGCTCCAATCGCCGGTGCTTTACATCAACGGTCATGGCCGGATCGTCGGGGGGCGCGGCAGCCTGAGTGCAGCCCAAAAGGAAATTCTCAAGACCTATATCGAAGAGGGGGGATTCATCCTGGCGGAAGCCTGCTGTGGTGATCCGGAGTTTGCCGCTTCTTTCAAGGAGTTGATGCAGGAGCTGTTCCCCGAAAACACATTCCGCCGACTGCCGCCGGAGCATGCGATTTGGTCGATTCTACCCGGAATCACGCCGCTCGATTTCCCCGACTTGGAGGTACTGGAGCGGGGCTGCCGCACGGTCTGTGTTTTCTCTCCCAAGCCTTTGGCCGGTTATTGGGAAGAGGCCAAATACATGCCCAAGGATTCCCGCCGTCCCAGCCAGCGTGGTGAGAAGGCCTTTTGCTTGGCCCGCAATATCGTCGCTTATGCCACAGGACTGGAATTGCCCAAACCCAAACTGACGCGGACTCAAGTGGTGGCCAAGGGGGCAGAGACAGGCGTAACCCGCAGTCATTTCCGAGCGGCACAACTCGATGTAGGCGATCGGCCGGCCCCGGACGCATTGAAAAACCTCATGGCGTTCCTGCGGGATCAGGCGCGCCTGGATGTGGCCCAAACCAGTGTGGTGCTCCCGCCGGGCGACGAGCAACTGTTCCTCTTCAAGTTCATGTATTTGCACGGACGCAAACCTTTGCAACTCTCCGATGTGGAAATCGAAACCCTGCAAGCCAATCTCAATTCCGGCGGACTGCTTTTTGTCGATGCGGCCTGCAACGGGATGGAGGCGTGGAAGGCGTTTGATCGCTCCTTCCGGGACCTCTGCCGCCGGCTCTACCCGAACCAGCAACTCGTGATCATCGAGAGCCAATTGCCCGATGGCCGGGAGGAACCGTTATTCCGCTTGGCGCGCGAGGCGGGAATCGATCTGCGGACCGTGCGCTGCCGCCGGGAAAAGGCCGATGGGAGTGGACCGGAGATCGAAATGCGCACCTATCCCGTGCTACTGGAGGGAATCCAAGTCGATGGCCGGTGGGTGGTGATCTACAGCAAATACGACGTGGGATGTGCTATCGAAGGTCACAAGGCGGCCGATTGTCTCGGTCACGACAAGGAGAGTGCTCTGCGCATCGCGGCTGCCGTTGTGCTTTACTCCCTCAAGCGCTGAGTTTTTCCCAAGGAAGCTTTCGCTTGACTTGGACTGCCGGCAGTCCAGGAACTCCCGCGGCACTTCCTGGATGTTGAAGGTTGAAGCGAGAAACCTCTCAGAACCCTGCACGGGGCGTTATGGACAATTCCAGGCGTTGGCCTTTGCGGAGCACCACCACCACCACCGTCTGCCCCGGCTTGATGGCTTCAGCAGCGGCATAGGTGTCCGCTACGGAGTCAGTCCACCGGCCGTCTAGAGTCAGCAGTCGATCGCCGGGCCGCAATCCTGCTTGATCCGCCGGACTATCAGGCAGGACACGAGTGACCGTCACTCCCTCCTGCGTGTCGTCGTTTGCTTTATCCACTTGGAAGCCCCATAGTGCGGCGGGGGTGAGGATGCGCGGTTCCGGCTTTCCTTTGGGCGGGTTCATCAGTTTTTCCATCAATCCCTGCATAACATCTTTTGGTTCGTATCCGTTAGGCACCAGGGTCAACTCACGCTTCTGATAATCCACCGTGGTCTTGTAGCGGGCAAAAAAAGGAAAGCCAATGATCCCTTCGATGGGACCGAGCACTTTCGCCATCGCCCCGACGGTGGGATGATCCATGACGATGGCGGGCACATTCTGTAATTGGACGGCGCCGATTTCGAGAGTTTGAATCGTTTTCGGCCCGCCCATGCCGAAGAGGGGCAGGACGGGGCGTTCGTCTTTTTTGAGCAACCCGGCTTCCCGCGCCAGCTTGTTGCTAACCAAATTCATTGGCGCGCCGGTGTCGAAGACGAGTCGATAGGGACCAGTTCCATTCACTTTGACTTGCACAGCCATGTGCCGCGAGCGGAGCAGTTCAAAAGGAATGACGATCGGCTCGGTTTGGCCCTTCGATTCTGGAGCCGTGGTGGGATCGCCTGCTTGTGCTGGCTTAGGAGTGTCGGCTGGCCGCGGAGGATTCGCTGGGTCCGAAACCGCCCCGGCGGCTGACCCAAGCATCGCAGCCAACACTGCGAACAGCGGCATGCTTCGCCGAAAAACTCTTCCAGCAATTCCCCATCGCATGCTTACAATCCTCGGCCGAGTTCCAGGCGGATTTCTAGGGTTTTCCCCTGTCGTTCGATGGTCAAAACCAGCGGGCTGCCGACCCCAGCACGCCGCAAAGCACGATGAAGGTCAGCGGGAACATCGATACTCTGGTTCCGGACAGAGGCGATGATATCGCCAGGTTGCAAACCAGCTTGAGCTGCGGCAGTACCGGGATAGACGCGTTGAATCACTACCTTGCCATCTCTTTGTGCGACTTCGATTCCGAGGAAGCCGCGAGGCGCTACGGCGAAGTTCGCCTTGATCCCGGTTAGGGCCGCGATCATCTTGATGAACGGTCCCATCATCTGAATGTCATCGGGGCCTTCCGCGCGTAGGCGCTCCGGGTCCGGTGGCTCGAAATTCGGCAGGTACTCAAAGCCCAACTTGTCCGCTGTGAAGTCGTATTCGATGCGGAAGCGGGCCAGCACGTTATAACCGATGACACCGTGCAGCTCAACCCCTGCCAGCCCCAAGGTGTTCATCCCGTCGAGTTGCACCAGGTCTTCGATCCGGCCTTTCACCTTGCCTAGGCGGACACCGCCTTCAATCTCGAAACTGTCGAAGACAGCCCAACCTTGCCTGTCCGCCGTCACCCCGACTTTCTTCGCCACACTTTTGGTGAGGAAGACCGCAGGTGCTCCCGTGTCGAGTATGAAGTGGAACGGTCCTTTGCCGTTCAGTTTGACGCGGACTAACACATGCTGGCTATCGGTCAGGCGGTAAGGTACTTTGTACCGCTGGGTTTCCGGAGGGGTGGGGTTTGCGAGTGTGGGTTGCGCAACGGCTGCGGCCACGCTCCCTGCTAGCAGGAAAAGAGCGGCGGCAATGTGCCAACGCTGCCAGCGATTCCTTGGACACAGAGAGGGGATGGGAACCATCGAAATGGTCTGAAGACGGGAGCGCATAGTTAACATCCGTCACGCGGTGGAATCCGGTCCAGAATGTTTCCATGCTAGTATGATACCAAAATCCCCTCCGTAAGGTTTCAGGATGGCTGTTACCCAAGACTCCTCGATAACAACCAGGCCGGACAGGGCAGGGGATCAGGCTTCAAAGCCAGGATAGGCAGCGACCGAGCAAATCGGCAACGGGGGACAGTGCTGTGGATGTGCAGGAACTGGAAGCGAAACTCCAGCGTGTAGAGCCGGCTGTGCGCCTGATCAGCGAGCGGCATTTGTTGCAAGTGCTCTACTATCTCACAGATTGGGGGTATTCTTATCCGCTGCATCCGGCCTTACCCTATTGGGTCTCCCGCACCGACTTGGAGGCGATGGGTACGCTGCCGGAGTCGGTTTTTCGAGGAAAGGAATCGCCACTGCTGTTGGTCACCACCCCAGATGACCGTTTACTGGATCATCTACCGGAGGCGGCACAACTGCGGGCGTATTGGCGGTTGCTGTTTCAAGCGGCTCTAACACGCCGATGGGAACAGCGATTCCAGCAGGAAGGTTGGAAGCCGCAGGACTGCTGGCAGCTTCTGGAGCGGTGGGGACCCGCAGCCGCGCGCGAAATCCTCCATGTATTGACCGAAGAACATCTTTTGCCGGAAAACGCCTCGGCGTCTATCGTCTATCGTACTTTCTCCGCTGTGTACCTCGACCTAGCATTTTTCGACCCCGAGCGCGTGTCAGACTTTTTCCCCTCGCTTCCGCCTGTCGAGCAGGTTCGGGCAGAACTGAGCCGCGAAATCGCAGCGGAGGAGTTACTGCTACGGGCGCGACCGGAAGGGGCTGCCGAGGCCTATGAATCTCCCCCCATCGAGGAGCATTGGTGGGAATTGCCCACCGTCCCAAATTCTCGCGTCTCGACGGTATTGTCGGAACCAGAACGTCAGTCTCGCTCCGGCATAAGGCGCCCCGTTGATGTCGAAACAGTTAGGCGGCGAGCTGCAGAAGCCATCGAGCAAAGGAACTGGATTCGGGCTGCTATCCTTCAGATGCGCCGGGCGGGGTTGGAAGCGGCGGAGGAGGAACAACAGCGTGCCCATACAGAGGCGGAAGATGCTTTGCGGCGAGTGGTCGCCGGTTTGGGACAGTTGTGGCAATGGGACGAGGCCATGCAAAATGAATGGCAGCAAGCCTTGCGCCCGCTCTTGCCCCTGGCGGCTTGTGGAGGTTGGCCGCGTGCGGCCCGTTGCCTCTACGAGTTGCAGAAATTGCAAAGCACCCTCCAACGGGATGTTTATACCGTCGATCTAGTTGAGTTTCTCGCTACCTTGGGGCGCCGTCCGATTGTCCGGCCTTTGCCTCACGCGCGCTGGGTGCGCCAACTGATCAGTCTCCAGAAAGCCTGGTGGCAGATGCAACGCAGTGGTCTATCCCCGGCGGCGCAATTACGGCTCGACCAGCTTTTCGCTCATCAAATTCAGCAGTTGGAACACTCCGTGCGCGAGCGGTTGGCGCCGTTGATCCGGGACTGCTTGCAGCAGGCCGGTTTGGTTCCTACCTCGGTGGTCGAGGAGGTGGGCCGAGAAAAACTGATTGCCGAGTTGCTCGACCAGATTTGCACTAGCGGTTATGCACGCTTTGGCCACCTGCGGGATGCCGTGGCACGCAACACCTTGAAATTGCCGGACCTCCAAGGCTTGGGCGAATGGTTTCGGGGAGATGGACTGCTTCGGGCCGATGCCTTGCTTGCGGAAACCTTGGATGGCATCTATCATCGGGGGGAAATCTATCTTCGGGGCTTGCAGCGCTTCAGCGCTCTATTCTTCGGAACAGTGTTCGGTCGTTGGCTGACATTGTACCTGGCACTGCCCTTCGGCGGTGCGTTTTTGATCTTGATGTTTCTCGAAGAGGTACGCCACTTAGGGGAGAAGGCGATCCACTTATTCGTACCAGGCATCACGGCTCCAGCGCTCCCAACTGTACCGCTTCCCGATGCTATCTCCTCTGAAATGGGCGTCGATTCCGAAACGGGACTGGCGGTTGCTCCACCCCCTCGTGCCATCTCTGTGCCACCCGATGACGAATGGACGGAGGAATGGGACGTGGAGGACCCTGCGGGTGAAACTGCGGCTCCCGCCTCATCCTCATCACCTACTTCGCCAGATGGGACCATCTTGTGGTACGGAAGTGAGCCAGGTTCCGCCCTGGTGACTGGAGTGTTAACGTCATCTGCAGCAGTGACGACGCCGGAGAAACACCAGCCGTCATGGCTCGTGGCTCCGCCGACCATCATAGCGGTAGGGATATTTTTGCTTCTCCTTCTTCATGTGGCACCATTCCGCCGCTTCGTGGTACAGTTTCTCTGGCGGGCCGGCGTGCTGCTGCGGTTGGCGCTCTGGGATGGGCCGCGCGCTCTTTGGCGAGCACCCCTATTCCGCTCCCTGCGCCAGAGCCGGCCAATCCGTTTCCTCTTCCATCATTTCTGGACTCCCACCATCCTCACCCTGCTCTGCTATCTGGTCCTCATTCTGCTGGGTGTCAGTCCGGTATTCCTGTTCGACTGGCTCTGGATGGTTATCTGGGCGGGCCTGACGATCGCCTACAACACTCCTTGGGGATGGGTGATCCAAGATCGCATTGCCGAAGCTCTCGCCGATTGGTGGAGGCAAGTGCGGGTCAATCTCCTTCCCGGATTGATCAGCGTCTTTATCGACTGGTTTCACCGGCTGGTGAATTGGGTGGAGCGCGGTCTGTACGCCGTGGATGAATGGCTGCGTTATCGCCGGGGAGATTCTCGCGGTCGCGTGGCGCTCAAGGCTGTGCTCGGATTGCTCTGGTTTCCCGTCGCCTATACCTTCCGCTTTGTCTTCTACTTGTTAGTTGAGCCGCAGGTCAACCCGATCAAACATTTCCCGGTCGTGACAGTTTCGCACAAAGTGATTTGGCCTTTGGTCCCGCAAATCGCGGATTGGACTGGTATTTCCGTTTGGACCGTCAGCATGATCATCAATGGGATTCCGGGCATATTCGGTTTTATTGCCTGGGAGTTGAAGGAGAATTGGCGGCTGTACGCCGCCAACCGCCCGCGGCGCTTGTCTCCCGTGGTTATTGGCAGCCACGGAGAAACGATGCGCGGACTTTTGCGGCCAGGGTTTCATTCGGGAACCTTGCCGCGCTGCTATCGCAAACTGCGCCGCGCCCAAACACGGGATAAACAGCACTTCTGGCGGCAGAGGCTCCATCACGTAGTGGACGAACTCCAGCACTTTGTCGAGCGGGAGTGCCTTGCGCTGCTCCATCGTGTGGCCCAGGACAGCTTGCCGCTGCACCTCGATCACATTCAGACTGGATGCCGGCGCGTGACGGTTAGCTTCCACCATCCCCACTTCGGGCCTGTTCCGCTGCAACTGGCTTTTGAAGAGATGGAAGGCCGTATCCACGCCGAAATTGTCGAGTGGGGCTGGACCCGACGGCTCAGCGATGAACAACGTTCGATCTTGATCCTGGCGTTTCGGGGCTTGCTCGATAAGGCGGCGGTCGAAGTTTATGCGACACGCCAGAGACTGGAATTAGACGTTCCTCTGGCTAAAGATTTCGACGATTTGCGCCGCCATGTTGCTTGGAAGGAATGGCAGGAAGAATGGGACCGAGCGTTGCAAGCGAAACCTTTGGCTGCATCGGCTTGAGAATGGTCCCACCCCGTTGACTCCGGGCGGCATTTTCCCTCAGATGCGAGAAGATTTCTCCGGTTGACGACACGGCTCAATGGGGTACACCACACTCGGAGCTTACCATGCTCTCCGGAGAAAGTTTACGGAGGGGATTGGCCGGAGGTAATTGATCGCGAACTCTGTGAATTAGGAGGTGCTGACATGAGAGGCTCGCGCCGCGATTTCCTCGCTGTTGTGGGCGGAATGCTGACGGCTGGAACGGGGGCTTTAGCTCGATCTTCCAACTCACTGGTGGTACCAGCTCCGGCATCGGCCGGCATCGGGCAAACAAACGCCGGTCGTATTCCGGAAGCGATTGATCCTGTCCCGCGGCCCGGAAACAAACCGCTCCTCAAGTTGAGTTTAGCTGCCTATAGCTACCGGCAATATCTGGATTTGAAAAAGCCGTCTCTCACCTTGTTCGACTTCATCGACATCGCGGCTTGGGGACCCCTGGAGGCAGTGGAACTGACCTCCTACTATTTTGCCGAAACCAGTGATGCTTATCTGAAGAAACTTAAGGATCGGTGCCGCCAGCATGGTTTGGCTATTTCCGGAGTTCCGGTGGGGAACAATTTCTGCCGGCGCGATCCGGAGCGTCTTAAGTCCGAGATCGATACGGTGAAAGCCTGGCTGGAGCGAGCGGCGAAGCTGGAGGCTGAAACGGTTCGCATTTTTGCGGGAAGCCTGGAGCGCGGCGACACCCTCGAAGATGCCCAACGGCGCGTCGTGGCTGCCATCGAAGAGTGTTGCGCTCATGCCGAAAAAGTCGGTGTCAAAGTGGCATTGGAGAATCACGGCGGCATTACGGCGACCCCGGAATTGCTTCTGACACTCGTTAAACAAGTCCGCAGCAAAGCCTTTGGAGTCAATGTGGATACTGGTAATTTCCACACTGCTGACCCCTACGCCGACATCGCCAAAATAGTGCCCTATGGTATTGTGGCCCAAGTGAAAACGGAGATCATCCGGGCGGACAAGAAACGGGAAGAAGCCGACTTACCTCGCATTATCCGCATCCTCAAAGAGGCCAACTTCCAGGGATACGTCGCCCTGGAGTATGAAGCGGCCGAGGAGCCGAAAGTGGCAGTCCCCCGCTATCTCAAACAGCTCCGTCAATTAGTCGGCTAGTCGCTCTTCTCCGTGATTCGGAAGGCAGACCTGTTACGCTGCTCCTGGGACTGCCCAAACCATTCCTATTCCTTTAGGTTGGGGGGATGAGTAGAGTCACAAGTGGAAGTGAATATACGATGTAGCCCAACGCTTGGCTTGAGGCATTGTATTTGCCAGAGTGGCATTGCGGGCAGCATCTACGGTTGCAAGTTGCATAATGAAGGCGGGTCAATCGGCCTCCTGCCGTGGGGGAGGAAGGAAGAAGGAAGCGAGCAACGCGATAGCATAAACCGCCGTGCCAATGACCGCCGCGGCGATGGCCACTCGGTGAGGATTCTCTCCGGAAAAGAGAGGGGCTAGCAGTTCCGTGTTGATGACGGCTGCCATGGTCCCAATCATGCGTCCCCCGATGTTGGTAGCAAAGCTGCTGCCCGTTCCTCGCAGATGCACCGGAAATACCTTGGGTAGGTATTCGCTCACGTAACTGAACTGTGCCACAGTGACTAACCCGCAGAGGAAAAGTGCGGCGCAGAAAAGGGCAAAGTCGCTGTGGTAGAGCACGAGATAGGTCACGGGGAACAGGACCAAGCCGGGTAGGAGAAACATGCGGATGAGGAGCTGACTGGATACATAGACGACCAGTAAGGCAAAGAGAATACGCCCGGTCAGACCTCCGATTTCCTGCCAGCGTTGCATCTGGCCGCGCTTGGCATCGATCAGTCGCGGTACCGCAGCCTGGGCCTGCTGGAGCTGTTCTTGTGCCTGTTGGCGTTCTTCGGCGGAGGGGCTTTTCAACGCCGCTTGCAAAGCGGATACTTTCTCTTTGCTTTCCTGCCTCGCTTGGTGGACATCGGGTAGTCCCGCGACCATAACAGATGGCCCTAATTGCAAAGCGCCAAACGCAGCGCCGTAACTGCAAGCCGAGAGGATGGTCGTAACCAATGTGGTTCGCCGGAGCTGGGGTGAAAACAACTCGGCAATGCGGGGCCGCTGCAAGGTGCCAGCTAGCTTTTTCTCCCGCCAAATACGGCTTTCTGGAACAAACGGCATCAATAGGAGGATCAATACTCCTGGTATCAGACCGGTCAGCAAAGTATAGCGCCACGGTGTCGGGAAGATGCCCACGTGGCTAAGCCAGCTCAGTCCCTGGGGCTGGTGGTGAAGCCAGGCAACAATACCGTTGAAAACCTCGGTCACCAGGATGCCACCAAGGGAAGCAAAGGCAAGGGTCCAACCGATGGCCCGTTCCCGCTGGCGTTTGTCCAGGAACAACTCAGCCAGCCAAGTGACCGCTGCAACTAACTCAACGCATACACCGATGAACGTGGTACACCGAAAGAGCACGAAGTGCCATAACGCCGTGCTCCCCGCTGCTGCCACAGGAGAGAGGGAATACAACAGAATGCTGCCGATCATAACCGTTTTGCGCCCGAATCGATCGACCAGCACGCCTCCGAAAAGCCCGAAAATGCCGCCGGAGAGAGCCGCCATCCACAACATGCGTCCAGCCCACAGTCTCACCTCGGTCGAATTCTGCTCCACTTGGAGTAGTTCCGACAACGCCTGGGCACCAATGACGGGAAACATGAGCAGTTCGTAAGTGTCAAATAGGAAGCCGATGGCTGCGGCAATCAGCACCAGACTGCGAACCAATGGGGAAAGAGGGGCGGCTACGGAAGGGGGGGTTGTGGTCACGCGGTGGCCTCCTGGATACAGCAAAGCTCAGATCAGCTATGGCTCGGCAGGATGATAATGAGCTTAGCAAACCAGCCGCGCTTTGCCAGCGGAGACGGAATGGGGAAAGTTCCCCAACCCGACCTAATGAGCGAAAAAATGCAATACACTATTGCCGCAGGAACGCTCCGTGCGGATGATGGTGAGCGTCTGAAGCGATTGACCCTACGTTCACGGTGTCCTTACACTCGGAAGAGGTAAGGCGAGCCACACCTGATTTCTGCCTCAGAGGAGGAAACCACAATGTTCCGCCGCCTGCTGGTCCTGACCGGCTTAGTTGTGCTAGCCTTTCTGCCCCGGGTTCAGGCCGATGACACCGACGCTTTCCTGGATCCGGCCAATTGGGAAGGGTTACCCCAGTATTGGAAGCTGGACCCCAAGAGCCGAACGATCATTGGCCACGCGGACAAGGATCCCGGTTTCAACACCTTCTTCTGCTCCCGGAAACAGTATGGTGACTTTGAGCTGGCATTTGAGGTAGAGCTAAAAAATGCCAAGGGAAACAGCGGAGTACAAATCCGCAGCCGCTTGCTGGATGGCCCGAAGGAAAAAGGAAAGTTCATCGTCGCTGGTCCGCAAGCCGACATTGGCCAGCAGTACTGGGGGAGCTTATATGGGGAACGTTTCGGCGGTATGATGAAGCAGGCCCCAGCGGATCGGGTCAAAAAGTTCGTCAAGCCGGATGGTTTCAACGAATACCGCATTCGAGCCGTCGGCCAACGGGTAACTATCACCATCAACGGCGAAACTTTTATCGACGAAGTGTTCGAGAAATTGCCACCGGCGGGAATCATTGCCTTCCAGATCCACGCGGGCGGGCCTATGACGGTGACATTCCGCAACATCCGCTTTACACAATTGTCGTCGAAATGAGCCAGCGGATCGCGGAATCCGATCGTGACCGTTGAAGAATCTGATCCGAAAGGAATAATCCCGCCACGGAGGGGTCGCAAAGGCATCCTGGGCATTGCCGGGAGGATTGCGATGATACACCGCCGTCATTTTCTGCAATCCACTGTCCTACTCGCGGGCTGGGGAGGACTTGAGGCAGCCAAACCTCAGCAAGCAAGCGGGACAGAAAGCGACCGTCAAGATTCTCCTTCCGTCAGTCAGGCCCAATCTCAAGTCCAATCTAAGGATGCGAGTTTGACGCCCGCAGGGCCGACTCGCTTCCAAATCGCTTGCATGACCCTGCCGTACGCCCGCTTTCCGTTGGTCCGTGCCCTCAAGGGTATTCAGGCTGCCGGATTCAAATACGTCGCGTGGGGGACCACCCATCGGGAAGACAGCGGACAAAACATCCCAGTGCTTGCCAGGGATGACCCTCCGGCGAAAGCCAAAGAACTGGCGGGCCGGTGTCGCGACTTGGGACTCGAACCCGTGATGATGTTCAGTATGGTTTACCCCGAAGCCCCGGATGGACTGGAAGTCCTCACCCAGCGGATCAAGCAAGCCGGAGCGGCGGGCATCGGACAAGTGTTAACCTTTGGTCATACCAAGGGAGGCAACCGTCAGCTCTGGGTGGAACGTTTCAAAGCGCTGGCTCCCATCGCCAAAGATCACAATGTCATCCTGGTCATCAAGCAGCATGGGGGTGAAACGGGGACGGGTCAAGCGTGTGCTGCGATCACTCAGGAGGTCAACCACCCCCATATCAAAGTCAACTATGACGCAGGGAACGTCCTGGATTATCTGGAAAAAGACCCAATTGCAGACGTACGCACCTGTGTCTCCGAAATCCGCAGCTTTTGCATCAAAGATCATCGCCTCTGGCCTAAGAAGGAAGACTGCGGCCCCGGCTTTGGAGAAATCGATCACTATCGTCTGTTGCAACCCGTGGCATTTACAGGGCTGACCATGCCCTTAGCCTGTGAGAATATCTTCGCCCCCCTGTTGCCACGTCCTGAAAAAGCGGAAGACGTGGACAAGCTGGCCCGGCATGCCCGCGAATTCCTGGAGTGGGTGGTTCAAGGTTTGCAAAGCGCTCCATCAGTCTCCAAGCCGATGGGGAAATGAGTTGCCTTCCTCCGGTCCCGTGAGATGGGGGAAAAGTCGGCTGCATTGAGGTATTCGGCCGGCACGGAATAGTTGCTAAAGTTGCTAAAATTGCTGACCGCTCAGAGTGTCGAAAAGATACACAGTGACTATCGTACCAGCAGGATAGAGAGTTACTTCCTCCGGAACCAAGAAGAAGCCGTCGGCGGCGACCAGGGAAGAAATCGAGGATGCTCCCCGTTGCCGAAGTGGAACCGCCTGATTCTGCTCGATGCAGACGCGAACCCATTCCAGGCGTCCCGGGGGTGAAGACCAGCTCTCGCGCAACGGTGCGGTCCGCTGGCAATGGGGCAAGTCGAGGGAGCGGCCAGCCAAGTGGCGAATGATTCGGCCCGCGAGCAACTCGTAAGCCACGAGACAAGCTACGGGGTTGCCCGGCAAGAGCACGACAGGGAGCAGGGTTCCAGCTCGGTTTAGCCAGCCGAAGCCCGTCGGTGCTGCCGGTCGGATGGCCAGTCCTTGGGCGACCAATTCTCCCATTTCCGCGAGCACGCAGGGACAGAAGTCTTCATCTCCGGTTGACGAGCCGCCGCTCACGAGCACAACGTCGATGTCCTTTGCCAGAGCCTGACGGAAGGCTTGGCGAAGAAGGACTGGGTCGTCAGGGACTCGCAGCACCTCTACTACTTGACCGCCATCACGGGGAATCAATGCTTGCAACAGGGGAGTATTGCTGTCCACAATCTCTCCAACTTTCGGGATAACTCCCGGTGGAACCAGTTCCGAGCCGCTCACGAGTAACATCACCCGCGGCTGCCGCACCACAGGGCAGGATGTTAGCCCCAGAGCCACGAGTAAGGCCACATCTTGAGGACGGAGCACGCGGCCTGCGGGGAGCACGACCTGACCGGCGCGAACATCTTCGCCGACAGCGATGACATGCCGGCCGGGTGGGGATGGCCGTTGGAAACTCACAAACTGCCCATCCGCGGATACCTCACTGTCCTCAAGCATCGCCACGGTATCCGCACCTTCTGGGATGGCGGCACCAGTCATGATCCGTACCGCAGTGCCGACTGAAACCGTGCCCGGCCAAGGGCGGGCGGGATACGCCACTCCGAGGACCTGCAACTGGCATGGTTGCTCGGGAGAGGCTGCCTCCAGATCGCTGGAGCGCACAGCAAAACCGTCCATGGCGGCACGGGGGAATGAGGGCAAGGAGACAGGCGCTGTAATGGCTTGTGCTAAGACCCGACCGGCCGCCTGGTCCCATAACACCTCTTGGGATTCCAATGGCCGGAGTCGCTGTTTGATCTGGATCATCACATCGCACAGCAATGCTGGTGCCGTTGTTCTCTTATCTGTCATACTTTTGTGCCAGCAGCCCTTAAGATTTCACCTTCAGGAACAATCGGGATTTCCCCTTGACTTCGCCCTTTCTCCCTAGTCTATCCCTTCGCTATTTCCAGAACTGCATGCGTTCAAAAGTTGGCGATTTTTTTCAAGTGAGTCCCCTCGACTTGAAAGGATGGCTTCTAGGCTAAATTAGGTTGATTCCCAGGACTGAGCTCAAAGTCGAAAACATGCCGGTGGCCAAACCTTTCACAAAACGGCTTGGGGAGAGATAGGGATGAAGGATAAAACAAAACGATGGCTTCTCGCGGGACTGATTCTTCTGGTGACGAGTACAGGTTGCGGTTGGAGGAGGAATTGTTTGGTTTCCGGCAGTGCTGCTCCACCTTGCGGCAGTTTGCCGCCTCCTCCACCAGTGGGCAGTCTGCCACCCCCGCCGCCGCCACTCCCGCCCACGACCTATGTGCCCCAATGACACTTTACCGCTTTCATGGCGGTGACTCGGAAGACAACCTGGTGCTGGCCTGTCCGACTTGAAATTGTCCTTGCAGGACATGGCCAATCCCGTTTTTCTCTTGCCACGGGAGGAGAACGTCAGGCGGAGCAGCTTGGACCGCTTTGGTGCGGGAAAAGTTTCAATTGCCAGATCATTCCTTAGGTCCCATTTGTCCGGCATGGGTAGCTATCTTTTCCGCCTCCCACGGGTTCCTGCCGTAGGTAACAAACACAGTTCCGGCACACTTACCGTGGAAGGTAAACCTGTCGCCGTCTGCCTCGGAATCGTCTGCTCTGGCGATGATCCTTCTTTGACTTGAGGCTAGCGTGGCGCATGATCGTAAGGAAGACGGTCATGGAACAGCCGCAGAATGATTAGGCCAAAGCACCGGCGTGCTGAGGAAAGGATTCCGTTGGCCTCCGTAGGATGCGGACGAGGGCTGCTCCTTGCCCTTGATCTCCGAGGAATTTGGAGGAAATGGTCATGAAGCTGCGCTGGGCTTATCTGGTATGGTTAGGAGTGATGGCAGCGAACACGGGATGCTATTGCCATCATCCCTGTTGGGGTTTCCGGTTGCATCCCTGTGCAACACCAGCATGCTACTATCCTCCGCGTAAGCCGTTGTTGCACCACAAGTATTACAAATTTGGTTATCCACTTCCCCCCACTGCCTGTGATGCCTGCCTCGTCCCCCCAGGCATCGCCACACTACCTGCCACCCCCCCTGTGATGACATTCCCCACAGGGGCATATCCTCCTATCGTCGGGCAGCCAACTCCTCTTCCTAACGCGGGTCCGCAGGGAACGCCCTCGGGTTCTGAGTTGCCCCATCCCATGCCTATGAAAAAGGATGCCCACTGAGAGGGGAAGTACTCTGCGGTTGCAATCACCGCCTAATGCGGGGGTGGCGAGACTAGCCACTCCTATTTGTGTGCTGCTCTTCACTAGGAATAGCACGCTTACTAACAGGAGCATCGCTCCCTGGAGGATTATTGGCAGCGTCCCGCTCATACCGGTAACCCCTGTGTAAGTATCTGCGGCTCCCATCACGGATCCTCGCAGCTTTCACTTTGGCCATGGTTTTATCGCTAATGCAGGACTTGGATTCGATATAAAAACATTTTTTCACTTCCGAAGTGACGCTTCCTCGTGACTCCACAGGATTTCCCCACATTTTGGCGCAAGCCTTTGTGCTCGTAAGCGTTCATAATCGAGAGAGTTTCAGGCGCTTGCTTAGTTGGCTAAGAGACGGGAAGCTCAAAGGTTGAGAAACCATATCCGAGTGCCGAAGCCATGGGAGCATTTTTCCCTCCAGACAGGGAGTTCGAGGCATGGGATACACCTTGAGACGTGGCCTGTTGGGAGGTTGCTTCCTGCTGTTGTTTGCGGAAGTTGCCCTAGCAGGGTGGGTTACCATCAAGAACCAAACGGGGCAAACCCTGATCATCCAAGAGACATTTATCGTCGCGGGTCAAGCCCGGCGGGGCAAACCTATCCAGTTAGTCGCTGGAGAAACAGTTCGAGAGTTTCTCCCCCTTCCCACGATCAAGAATGTGGAAATTTACGACCCCAAGAATCCCACCCGTCCCCTCTGGACTGGTAAACTGCCATGCAAAAACGACAATCAGACTTATGTCCTCTCCTCAGCTAACGGTCAAATCACCGTTCAAGCCATCCCCACCGCCAAGTAGCAAGCAATTCTAGAAAAGACCTAAGTCTCGGCTTCTGAAAGCCTCAGCACAGCTTTGCCCTCTCTCTGACCTCGGCCTCGCCATTCCAGGAACAGGCAATAAACTGGCAGGGGTTTCGTGCCTGGGTAGAGGCTTGGTGTGGAATTGATCCACGAGCCACATGGCCAAGAGGAATCAGGCAAGACCGGACAACACGCCGAGATTCTGCGGGAGTGGCAGATATGCACCCATTGGTGATCCTAGTGGTGGGAATTGTCACCATTATCGGTCTGATTGTCGTGTTTCGGGTGCATGCCTTTGTGGCTCTGATCAGTTCGGCGTTTGTGGTGGGTCTGTTGGCTACCACACTTCCTGCATCCGAAACTGGTCCAGCTACGATGAGGTTGGGGAATGCGGTTAGCACGGTGGCTATCGAGTTTGGAAATGCGACGGGAAAATTCGGGATAGTGATTGCTCTCGCCTCGATCATCGGAACCTGCATGATGGAAAGTGGCGCTGCGGATCGTATTGTCCGAGCACTTCTGCGGTGTTTGGGAGAGAGGCGTGCGCCAGCGGCTCTAACAGCGAGTGGGTATATTCTGGCGATTCCGGTCTTCTTCGATACAGTGTTTTACCTTCTCGTCCCTCTTGCGCGTTCGCTCTACCAAAGAACTCAGCGCCGCTATCTGCTGTCTATCATGGCGATCGCAGCAGGGGGAGCGATCACCCACACATTGGTGCCTCCGACACCAGGGCCGTTGGTGATTGCAGCCCAATTGCAAGTCGATTTGGGTGTGATGATCCTCATGGGAATTTTAGTAGCTGTCCCCGCAGCGGCAGTAGGCTTGCTTTTTTCCGCTTGGGTGGACCGCCGCATGCCCGTTCCCATGCGAGAAGTGCCGGGACTGAAGGTCATGGAATCCCTGCCAGAGGAGCGCTTGCCTCCTCTGCTTTTGTCCTTACTACCGATTCTTCTTCCCGTGCTCCTCATCAGTGCCAATACAGCCGTCGAAGCTGGAATGAAACAGTCTACTTCGAACGTGCAGCTCGAGTACATTCAGCCGGTATTTCAGCTCTTGGGAGACCCCAATTTTGCCTTGTTTTTAGCCATGATCATTGCTGTCGCAATCTATCGCAAACAGAAACGAGCTACACGAGAGCAAACCTTAGGAATGGTTGAGACTTCATTGTTGAGCGCAGGAGTGATCATTCTCATCACTGCGGCGGGGGGAGCTTTCGGAGCTATGCTCAAAGCCGCGCAAATTGGGCCTGCTATCGAAGCTCACTTTGCACAACTTGGAGGTGGCGGCTTAGCTTATCTTTTCCTCGGTTTCGGCATCTCCATGGTTTTGAAAATCGCCCAAGGCTCAAGTACAGTGGCCATGATTACCACCGCCTCCATGCTCGGCGCTATGTTGACCTCTCCGACCTCCCTTGGCTGTCATCCCGTCTATTTGGCACTGGCTATTGGTTCCGGATCGCTTGTCGGCTCGTGGATGAATGACTCTGGTTTCTGGATCTTTGCCAAGATGGGGGGCTTGACCGAAGTGGAAACCCTGCGATCTTGGACCCCACTGTTGGCTGTGTTAGGATGTACGGGGATGATTGTGACCTTGATTCTCGCTACTCTGTTCCCGCTTGTGTCTATCCCCTCTTGATCACAATCGCTTCATATGAAAAAACGATGAAAATGACACTTTCCCCCTGAGGAATTCTGAGTTCCGCTCCATTTTCCCTCCGTATTTTTTGAGCTTTTTCATCTCAACATCAGAAATATCAATAATTTACGTCAAACTTGAGACAGGTGAAGAGAACGATGGGGAGGTGTCGAAAATTTTGACAAGCCAAACTCTTTTTCTGCGATAGTCCGGAAGAATTTTTTTGCTTTTTCCCAGATCGGGTGCTACGATTCCATTGTCCCGCAAAGGATGGTTGCTGTGAATGGGCGACGCAGCAACAATCTGGAGCGGGACACTTCTTTTAACCCCTTGTTTTTCCCTGCCACCTATCCACTTCGGTGCTAAGTTTTGGCATTTTTCGTGTGTCTATGGACAGATAGGATGAGCGATAGGCTCGCCGGAGCTAGCGCTTCAGCGCGCGTACAATCCTGATAGTGCGGTCAAGAGATTCTTCGTTCGGTGTGGAATCCTTCGTAGATTCTGGGATTGGAGAGAGGTGATGGCCGTCGGGGCGATCAGGCAGCCGTATGAATGGTGGCCAGCGGATCGATGGCGTGAAGAGCGGCAACGGGATCTATCGCTCCTTCGTCCCTGGGTCGAGGCGCGATTGCAGCGATCCAGCCGGGGCCAGCGCCATCCGGTGTATGATTTTTTGTTTGAGTATTACTCATATCGTCCCAGTCATCTTTTGCGTTGGTCGCCGGGGTGGGGCATCGTGTTGCAAGGCGCCCGCATTGAAGACGTAGGCTGGCGGGAATTTATCGAGATCACAGAGGGAGTGGTATTGCCTGTGGAGGCGTTTCCGGCCCACCGCGTGGATTATTTGCGTTGGGCAGTGGAGTATTTGGAGGCTGTGGAAGCTCGCGAGCCGGCGTGGAGTTGTTTCGGTCTGCACGAATGGGCGATGGTATATCAGGAGTCTTGCATCCGTCATCCCTATGTGCCACTGCGACTTCAGAGCGAGAGAATCGACGCCTTCGTGCGGCAACAGTCGTTGCGATGTACCCATTACGACGCGTACCGGTTTTTCACGCCGTCGGCTCGTCCGCTCAACCGCTGGGAGTTGACACGGTCGGATGCGATCCGCTTCGATCAACCGGCTTGTGTTCACGTCAACATGGACCTGTATCGGTTCGCCTATAAAATCGCGCCGTTTTGTCCGGGATCCCTAGTGGCAGCTACCTTTGATCTCGCCCGGCGCGCCCGCGAGTTGGACATGCGTGCTAGCCCCTACGATCTCCGCGTTTATGGCCTCGAACCGATCTGCATCGAAACCACCGAAGGGCGCGCTGAATACATCGAAGCCCAACGCCAGCTCTTCGTCCAAGCTCAGCCGCTGCGGCGACAACTGCGCGCGCTGTATCAGCGTTTGCTCAACGATCGCTTGTCCGTTCCTGATCCACCTCCGAGGCAAGATGGAGCCGCTCATCCTGAACGGTCGATGTGGCGGTGACTCGATAGGATTAGGCAGCTTAGGCGTGCCGTTTACGCCGGGGTGGATGAGGAACGCCACTCTACGGTTGCGCTCTGCCCCGGTGCTTCCTCCACTTCCACACGCAAGATATCGGGTGTGAACCCCTCGCGCTGTTGCAGGGATTGCCACAAGCGGCCGGCAATATAGTGGGCTAGCAGCTCGGCGGTGGTGTTTTCGATGGGCAATAGGACGCAGTCATCGCGGGGAAAGAGCCATTGCCGTTCCGCATAACGCACAGCCACCACTGAGCCGCGTTCCTCCACCTGGATCACCGGATTGCGCGTGGGCAGGAGCATGTGGTGATCCAATTCATCGGTGATTTCTCGCGTCAGATGCTTCAAAGCGATGAAATCCACCACATAAAAATCCGCTTGCAACGGGCCTTCGACCTCCACCGCAGCACGGTAATTGTGTCCGTGGAGTCGTTCGCACTGGTGTCCGCGGTAGCTGATAAAGTGCCCGCAGCAGAATACGAGATGATCTTTGGTGACGCGCACCTTGTAGCGTTCAGTCGGCATGATATTTTATCAGAGGCTAGGGGAATTCCGGGCAGTTGTTCTCAAAGAGGTCCTCCCCGGCGAGACTTCAGGACCCTTGGGTGCCTTCTTGATCCTCCGATCCATGTTATAGCGATGCCAACTCGACTCCGAGGGATTGTGCCCAAACAAAGGGGGAATCCGGGCGCAATACCTGAGTTCGTAGGGCTACGAATAAACAGGCGGTAATGAGATCGGCGGTGGTGCCAGGATTGAAGCGATTATCTGGCAGCCGCAGACGACGATCCAGTTGGGCGGCAGCGCGCCGCCCCGCGGCACTGCTCAACCCCCCCAAGTTTAGCACCTCTTGGGCTTGCTGTTGTACCCACTGCGCCGCTGCCGGACCATTTTTTCGGGCGATTGCTGAGTCGCCGTATTGGGCAAGCCAATGAAGTTGGCATTCGAGAACAGCCGCTTCGACACAGCCCCAGCGTTCCCAAGCCTCGATCAACACGGGCAGTCCAAACTGCCGCACGTCAGCATAATCTGTGACGTATTGACGGGCGATAAGATCGTAATCTGCTGCCAAGGCCATGACCTGTTGCAAGCGCAACGTAGGTTCTCCCCGCACGTCTTCACGGGGGACTTGACCCAAGCCCGACGGTTGAGCCAAGCGAATCGCGGCATAGACATCCCGCGCATCGGCCAGGTCTGCGGCTTGGAGAACTTTTCCCAACTCGTTTTCCCACCGCGACGAGTAATCCAGTCCTGTCAGGGGGGCTAATAGAAGGATGATGCCGAGGTTAGTATTCACCCTGACAATCCTCCGCGTTGCGGCCACCGCTTGATAGATTCGCTGGCCCAATGGGAGGGTCGACTGACTCAGCGGTCCGGCACAAGCGGCGGCACTCAAGAGAAAATCGGCCAGTGTCGTATCGGCGAAATCCTGGTAACGGTGGACATTACCGAGCTTTCGGGAAAGAACTTCCCAAATGCAAGCCGTCTGCACATGCAGGGCCACGGAGGATGCCTCCGCAGCAGCAATAAGCGGTGTGTGATCCAGCCTCGTAAACAGTTGCATCGCCGGTCTCCTTGACATTTCCTCCTTCTGTCTCCGTGTCTGAGGGCTTCTTGATCCTATCCAGCCACCTACACCTCCCGCTGATTGAGAGACTACGGTGCCTACACCTCTCTCACACTTCGAGCCAATCGGGTAACATAGCGCCAGATTTCCTGCGCGACGTCGATTTGGCATGTGGCGGCAAGGGCTTTCCATCCGGGAACGGCATTGACTTCGAGCACCCACCAGCGATCCTGGCGGTCCTGGAGCAGATCGACGCCAGCGATGAGGCAGTTCAAGGCCTGAGCCGCCCGGCGGGCCAAATCAGCGATCGTATCGCACACAGGACGAGCCACGGCTGTACCTCCCTGGGCGACGTTGGTCCGCCAGTTGCCTGCACGGGCATGACGCTGCATGGCGGCTAGTACCTTGTTTCCCAGGACAAAGGCCCGGACATCATACCCCTGATGGGGGAGGTACTGTTGCAAATAGATCACCTGCCCGCTGGTTTCCAGGACCCGGAAGGTCCGCCAGGCGAGTTCGGGGTCGGAGATTCGTTGCAGGCCCCGACCCTCAGCTCCGAACAGCGGTTTGACGACGACATCACCCCCGAGGGCATCGAAGCCTTGCATGGCTTCCTCGGTTCTTTGGGCAACAAAAGTCGGCGGTGTCGGTAAACCGGCCTGACTCAGCCGGACCGAGGTCAGATACTTGTCCACGCAGACTTCCACCGCTTTCGGCGCATTCACAATGGTGAGACCTTGGAGGACGGCCGCATGCAGGCAATCCATACGAAAAATGATCTGTTCCAGCGATCCAGCGGGTATCGTGCGGACCAGAGCAGCCTGATAGCCCGCTAGCGGTCCACACCCTGGGTTCCAGCCCTGACCCGTTCCCGCATGGAGATGGCGAAAGTCCAGCACATCGGCTTGCAAGCGCAGACTTTCTGCCGCGCGAAGCAAGTCTTGGACATGCCAGCCGCGACCTCCGGATAATATGGCGACACGCATCGGGCTTCCTCGATTCTGGCTTCTTCCCTAGCTCCGTCCGAACGATTGGATCAGCAAGTCGGGAGAGAACTGGCCGAAACGGTGGCAGCGGCCTGTCCGCAGATTCCGGAACTCCACGATTGCGGGAGCGAAAAGGTGGGGATCGATCTGGTAGAAATCTCCATTGTATCGGCGGAACAACTCGGCAAACGGCAGGCCATAATCTCGCGAGGCACGGGCAGGAACCTGGGGACCGATGCTGGTGAGTAGATCATCATCAGCGTGGACCCAGAGGACCACCTCCGCTCCGTACAGGATGGCATCGTTGGTGCGTCCAATAGCTTCGATGGTGCTGCGGGCGACAGGAGGCAAGGGGGCCATCCCCCACCCACTGACCACTTGCCGAACATCGAAATGCAACTCATGCAATTTGTGCAAGGCTGTTTCAACCGAGCGTGCTACGACCTGCAACGTGCCGGCGAGACTTGTCGTCGGAGCCACGAGCAAGGTGAGATGTTCCGTGTCCTCCGGCAGTTTGGCCACGATGGCAGCGATCACTTCGGCAGTGGGGTGCTGGTTGGTTTCGAGCACTCCGACGGCGACCGGTGCTCGCTCCTGGCCGGGAATGTGCTGAAACAGTTCCTCGCGCGCAGCCAAGGCCCGCATGGGACCGGAGGCCATGGCAAAATACTCGCCGACCTGAAGGCGCCAGCCGGCATATTGAGAGGCTAAACAGGCCCGCACTGGATCGTCTGTGACCACTTGCACAGCTAGACCACCGACACCACCAAGAGGATAAGGGACTAGGGTGACCTGCCCTAAATCGGCCAGGCACGTCCGAGCCATCAGAATACCAGCGGCCAAGCTCCCATCCACCGCTCCACCACAATCAATGACAGAGGCACCAGCCACACGCGTAACCGCCACGCGATAACGTCCAGGATCCCGCACCAGTTCTTCTGCCACGCGCTGAGCCATCTCGTTCAGGGTCATGAATTCTCCCTCCCAAGAGGTCGTCGAGACAACGGGGAGATTATCGCTCCTCCTTGGTTTCTTCCCTCAAGGATGTATCATCGCCTAGACTTTGACTGGCCGGCTGGCACATTGTCATGTCTGTGACAAACTGGTCTGTTGGGGGAGACCCTGGCGCAGAAACAGCAGCCTCCGACGCCTCGGCAAAAAGGTGATCAAGCTGGGCCGCCAGTCGTTGCAGGTGCGCGATGCAACTGGTCAGAGTGTGACCTCGTGCCAAGAGAGTCAGTACAGGCCGATTCTTAGGAATAAAAGTGCCGGGCGGGGGAATGTCGGCGTAAGTTGGCCAGCGCCACGGGTCCAAAACAGCTTGCAAATCGACAAGCCAAGGACCACCGTCCGGGAAACACAAATCATGGGGAGCGTAATAAATGGCCTTGGCCACGAACCAGCGGGGTGAAATGTCGGGTGATACTTCCCCCAGCAGGACGGCCTTTGCATACGCATGCTCCAGCACCTCCACCGAAGCGGGATAGCGGGGATTGATCTCGACCACGCTGATGCCGTCCCGATGGCGGATGAAGTCGTAGCCCCAAATCCCTTGCAAGCCGTAGAACTGCTGGAACCTCTGACACCAGTGCTGGCAGAGAGAAAGCACCTCCGGGTCGTCGATCCAAGGTCCGACATTCCCGCACCAACAAAATCCGCGGGCATGCAACCAGGACTGGCCGAGAAGTTGCTGGGTGACACCTAAGCAACGGTCATCCAAGCAGATGGCCGAGGCAGGCAGGCCGGTTTGGTACTGCTGCAGATAGTGGTGATCATCTGGGCATTCTCCAGGGTGGGCGAAGCGGATGCCTATCCCTCCGCCGGAACGGAGCGGCTTGCAGAGCCAGCGTCCTGCGGCGGGGCACGCTTGGTGCCGCGGAAGCACCGTGGGAATCACCTCCGGGAAGTTTTGGACCAGTCGCCAGGGATCGCGCACGGCACGCACCGTTTCCGGGCAATTCCCCCACAGCTCATGGATCGCCATCAGATTCGCAATCACGTCCGGGTCATTTTCTAGACCCCCAGTGTATAGGAACGGCGAGGCAGGAAATTGGGCAGCCAATTGGGACAGGGCGCGGGGATAAGCCTGAGGCAGGCACCTGAGCACTTTGGCCCAGCGCTGCAAATCCACATCCGCAAAAAGGTCCACAGCCCAAGCAGAACAACCGGCTCTGGCGAGCGATTGCACGGCGGCACGAGCGGATACGCCCACCACCCCCATTGTGAACCAGCCTCTGCGCCTCATGGTTACCCTGCGGAGTGGAGTATCGCCCTTGAGCCTCCTGCCTGGCACATGGAGTCAGCGTGGAATCCGTCAATACGCGGGAGTTTCTAAGGAGATCAGTCCTCATCCCGGTAAGTTGGCAAGCCGAACAATTTCCGCAGGCGCCGCACTTCGTCTAACATCATGACCCGCAACACATCGGCATAATCATCCGTCCAGGCTTCCATGTTTTTCAGAGAATGGAGGGGCCGGAAATCGGTTCCGTACTTCTGTTGTTCCTCTGGCGGTAAGGCGAGGGTACCGAGCGTTTGGCGGTTGCGGGCTAGCACCACCCAGCTCGAAGCTGTCTTGCCGATGTGGCGTTCCGAGGAATCGTTCCAGATACGGGCTTCCAGACCCAAGTCCTGAGCAATGGCTGCGACGACCGGCTCCAGAGCCACATACTTGTTGGAAATATGCAGAGCCAAAATGCCATCCTCCGTGAGGCGGTCCATATACAGTTGCACGGCCTCACGCGTGATCAGGTGAACTGGGATAGCATCGGAACTGAAGGCGTCCACAAAGAGCAGGGCATAGCGAGCATCGACATCTTCTTTGAGTTTGAGGCGGGCGTCGCCCATGCGAATAACAACCTCGGCCCCCCGGTTGCGGGCATCCCGCACATAGGTGAAAAAGCGGTCCGAATCGGCAACAAGAGCCTTGACTGCCGGATCAATTTCGTAAAAGACCAGCTTTTGACCGGGAAGCGCGTAACAGGAAACACTGCCGGTGCCTAAGCCAACCATAGCGACCGGCGCTTTGGCATCCGCTCCTCCTTTCCGCGTGCGCAATTCGCGGAATGCAGCCCCGACCGGACCTGTGCGGTGATAGTATGTCAG
>ENA-ORXB01000476-ORXB01000476.1-sediment-metagenome-genome-assembly--contig:-NODE-476-length-78713-cov-7.289829_pt1 | contig 78713 bp, 75 predicted proteins | sample MGYA00237863_ERZ511475 | MGnify/ENA primary metagenome ERZ511475 (study PRJEB26305, sample SAMN06343858) | sediment metagenome | isolation source: hot spring sediment | place: Canada: British Columbia... | reverse complement strand
ATGACGTCGGAGCGGCCGTACCGCCCTGCCCTGTCGCACGAGGAGGCCCTGGAGGAGCTGAAGAGGTGCGCGGGGACGCAGTTCGACCCGCGTCTGGTAGAGGTGTTTGTGAAGTTGCTGGCGTCGTTATCACCCGCGCGCCGAAGCAGGGAGGAACTCTGCCACGCCGCAGTGTGGCTAGACCGGGGCGAGATAAAGATGCAGTGCCCGGCCGCGGAAGTGGCCCGGCGGGCGTATGCGAAGTTTGTGTGGGGGCGGCAGGTAAACGAGGCCGTCGTTGACGACGCAAATAACGCTGTTATACAATAGCAACAAAGTTGGTGGAGGTGACAGGGGTGGAGAAGAAATGGCTCACGGTTCAGGAAGCGGCAGACCATGTCGGGGTGGCACGGGCCACTATCTACAAGTGGGCCAAACAGGGCCGTCTCCCCATATACAAATTGGGAGAAAGAGTGGCCCGCATCCGCGCTGAGGACCTGGAGAAGCTCGTGGTCCAGGCGAGGCCGCTTTACGCGAACGGGCGTGCCGACAAGGCCGCCAGGGCGACGATCCTGCAGAAAACGAAGGGTGCCTGGGCCGACAACCCTCTAATTGACCAGGCGCTGGCCGAGTTAAACCGGGGTTGGAATGAATGGGCAGAGAAATCGTAGTGGACACCTCAATTATTGTTGCTCATTTCCGGGCGAAGGGAAGAAAAAAGACGGCCTTCGAGCAGGTTGTTGAGGAATACGACAGGGTTTACATCACGGCGATCACGGCGTGGGAAATTGAGTACGGTGCCCTCCGGGCCGGACGCCCCTCGGACCTGGAGGATATCCTGACCATTGTGGAAGTATTGCCGTTTGGCCTCGAGGAAGCACGGGCCGCAGCGAAGATATACAGGGAACTGAAAGCCCGCAACCAGGAAATAGGTATCCGGGATACCTTCATCGCAGGAACCTGCGTACAGAATAACCTCCCTCTGCTAACCACAAACCTGGAGCATTTCAGGCGCATCGACGGGCTCGAGGTCCTGGGGGCCTGAGAAAACCGCGCGGCGCCTGCGGCAGCCGGGAATAGGCGCGTTCTTTTGTCAGGTGAAGGTGGATTCCGATGCAGGAACCGTGGTCTGACCAAACGGGGCCGACCTTGACCCCAACGTGCTGTACGCGAGGAGCGTACCGCTGAAACTGCCCGAAGGGTAGAAAGGTAAGCCGGGTACGTCCGGAAAGCAGAAAAGCTCCTGGAGTGGGCAGAGCCGTGCAGAAGGTCACCCGACCGCTGGTGGATGTGATCGGGCGTAGGGAGGGCAAACGGCGTAGATAGATAGAAAGGCCGGGAGAAATTATATAGACCAAGAAAGAAAAAAACCTTGCTAACTAAGGCATTCACGTTCTCTGTATATGTTCACAACGTACATTGTTTACAAAGCGGCAAGGAAACGGCGAAGATTTCCGTGGAGAACCTCCAAGTAATACTTTAAGCCTGTGGATATGCCGCTCGTGTGGACTTGTAGACAGACACCAGGAGGCAACCCACCAGGCGGGGCTATCTAACGAAACCCCGAACCGAGGCGGTCTGTTGGTTTATCTCCCGCCTGTCCCCAGGGTTCACACTCCCTTGGACAATGCTTCGCGTTGCCCTCATCGATCCGGTTAAGACCGTGCCCCGGGACCGGGACCAGAGAAACTTCACCGACCCCGCATCCCGGATTATGAAAAACGCCGACAAAGCCTTCGTCCAGGCTGACAACGCCCAGGCGTGTGTGGACGCCGAGACCCGCATCATCGTGGCCGCGGACTTTTCTAACCAAGCCGCAGATGGTCCCCTGTTGCCCGGCCAGATTGAACAGGTCGAGGAGAACGTCCATCTGTTCAGCGGAAACGGAAGCACCGGTATTAATAAAAGCACCAGGTGCCTTTTCTGTTTCCGGTATTTGGATTCGCTTACCGGAAGGGCGCTGGCAGCATATAGTCAGGGAGCACCCGGAGTTAAGGGGCCTGTATGAGGACGTACTGACTACGATTGAAAGCCTGCTGAAGGTTCTGGCAGGAAGCCACGGGAAGTTGTTGGCCGCAAGGAAGGTAGCTCCGGGGAAATATCTGGTAGTTGTTTATAAGGAAACGGGTACAAGGGATGGTTTTGTGATAACCGCGTTTCTAACCCGGTGGATCAGGCAGTTGGAAAAGAAGGTGGTTATATAACCGAGGCAATAAGTTATATCAAAGTGGCGGAAGCGGTCTCGCGGGTGGTGATGAATTTCGGTCTTCCTCTGCTCCGGGCGTCCTACGATCCTGAAGGAGATGTGCTTTATATTCACTACCGAAGAACCAGTAAAGGCTGACGACAACGAGTTTACCGAGGATGACGTGGTGGTCCGTTACCGGGGAGACGAAGTGGTGGGGGTAACTATTTTAAACGCCGGCAAAAGGGTGTCGTAAGGAGGCACGCTTCCGCGGCTTCTCGAGCCGGACGGGCGGCCGAAGAAAAAGGCCGGGTAGCAAAATGCCCTCGTCTACCCGGCCTGCAGTTTATCAGGTTCTGCCCGGATTCCACAACGGATGCCAAAAGATCCTTAGAGAAACTCGGGTGGAACCGGGAACCTGCATGGTTACTGGTGGGCGCAGGAGGATTTGAACCTCCGACCTCTTGAATGTGAGTCAAGCGCTCTCCCCCTGAGCTATGCGCCCGCTGTGGTTCTTATTTTACCACACGTTTGCGTGGTGTGCAAGGACTAACGACCGTGCCGCGGGTAATTCTCTGCCAGTAAAGCTACGGGAAAATTTCGCAAGACGTCGGCAAGCGGGAGAACCTTACCCTCCGGTAGACGGGTACCCGTTGCACCAGTAGCAACTGCCGCCAGAACGACCACCGCCTTCCCGGTGAAAACGTTGCGCCAGCGGTCTGGCGCCTCGGCAGGCAAAATGAGGGAGGTTCCCCCCCATGCCGCCTCCCCCAGGGGCGGGCTGACTACCGGCAGCATATTCTCCACGCCCTGCCCCTGGGTCGCAGCCGCGAGCCGGGCCGGCAGCCGGGGGGCAACCACCAGGGCCCAGGTGCTGCCCAGGCGCCGGGCAAAGGCGCAGACGTGCTCCTGCCGGGGGCCGGCAGCTTCGAGGGGGATGTATTTCCCGGCGGCGAACAACTCCCGGTTGGACCTGCGAAAGTGAAGCGCCTTGTAAGTCAGGTAGAGCTTTATCCGGCCGTCTTCCCAGGAGTCAAGGAGTTCTCGGGCCAGAGCCAGCTGGCCGGCCGTTTCCCTCTCCTGGAGGGTGGCAAGCAGCGCCGCCCGCCTCTGGAAGTCCACCGGGCGGCGGTTGTCGGGGTCGACCAGGCTGAAGTTCCAGAGTTCGGTTCCCTGGTAAAAGTCCGGCACCCCCGGCGAGGCAACCTTTAACAGTACCTGTGCCAGCGAATTCAGGGCCCCGTAGCAGGCGGTGATCTTTTGCAGCCGCATGAAGTCCTGCAGGAACCGGTTACCGGCTGCGGGCTCCAGAATGGATCTGGCGAACCGGAGCAGGGCGTCCTCGTAGGCGGTGTTGGGGTGGAGCCAGTGCGTGTAAATCTTGGCCTCCCGGGCCGCCTTGACCAGGTAGCCTTCGAGCCGCTCCTTAAATCCAGGCACTTCTTCTTCCTGCAGGGGCCAGGTGCCGATCAGCGTCTGGTAGATCAAGAGTTCCAGGTTGTCATCCGGCACGGTTTTTCCGTTTACCACCGGCTTCTTGGGCCGGTTCCACCGGCGCCATCGTTCCAGGTGCTCGGCCCACGCGGCGGGTATTTCCGAAAGGACGTTGATCCGCGCCCGGACGTCCTCGCTGCGCTTGGTGTCGTGGGTCGACGTGGCGTTGAGGGTGTGAGGCCAGCGCTCCTGCCGGATCCGGTTGCGACGGTGAAACTCCGCCACCGGTACCCCCGTTGTCTGGGGGTCGCCCCCTACCTCGTTGAGGGAGACCAGGCGGTTGTAGACGTAGAGGGCGGTATCTTCGAACCCCTTGGCCATAACGGGACCGGTGAACTGCTGCCAGCGGAGCACGAAGCGCAGCCAGGCCTGCCGCTGCGCCTCCGCCAGGCAGCCGGGGAATTCCAGCAGCAGCACCCGCCGCAGAAAGTCGCAGGCCGGGCCGGCGGCAGGGGAACGCCGGGCGGCCTCGGCGACGGCGTGTTCGATGTAGGCCCGGTCCCTCGCCTCTACCGTGAAGTCGCGGATGTACGTCCGGTACACGGGCAGGCAGGCGGTTATCTCCACCAGGGCCTGCTCCAATTCGGGCAGGGTGAGGTCGCGACCGTGCCGGTCGTGCCCCGCCAGGTGGGCTAGATGCCGTGTCAGGTTGCGCACCTCGCTGGCGAATAACTCGCCCATCACCCGCCGCTTCTGGGCGTAGGCTACCGTGGCAAAGGCCGTCTCACAGCCGCTGAGCCGGGCATAGAGTTCGTCCAGCGCCCTGGTCCCGCGCTCGTCGACGAAGAGGCCGTTCACCGTATTGAGGAAATCGTACCCGGTGGTACCGTGCACCGGCCAGGCCGCGGGCAGTTCCTCGCCGGCGCCGAGGATTTTCTCCACCACCACGTAGAATTCGGGGCGCCCCCCGGTACCGGCGAGGTGGTCCTGCAGCCGGCCCAGGTAGGCCGCCGGGTCGTGCAGGCCGTCGATATGGTCAACTCGCAGCCCGGTAACCTGCCCTGTCTTGGCCAGCTGCAGAACCAGGGCATGCGTGGCCGCAAAGACGTAATCTTCCTCGACACGCACGCATACGAAATCGCTCACGTCGAAGAACCGCCGGTAATTGATCTCCTGGTTCGCCACCCGCCAGAAGGCAAGCCGGTAGGCCTGGTCTGCCAGCAGCCGGTCGAGGCGGTCAAAGCTCGCGGGATCCCCTCGCGTACCGTTCAAGAGCCGCAAGTTCTCATCGATAAAGGCCTTTACTTCGGGGTAGCTACGGTACAGGTGCCATACCCTTTCGGCGGCCTGACGGAAGGTAACTGCAGGCGCGTCGCCTCCCGTAGAGGCGGATAACCCCTCCGGCGAACAAATCAAGTCTGCGAACGGCGCTAATGCCGGGTGGCCAGGCCCGAGGGCCCCAACCAGTGTCTCCAGCCGGTAAGCGAGAATCTGGCCGTACGAGCAGGAGCTGATTGGCAGACGGTGCTGGTGGTAGCCGACCCAGAACCCGTCCTCCGATAGCATCACGGTCAGTTCCTGATCCTCAAGTACTCTGCCGTACGGCGCGCCCAGGATGGGGAGCAGGACTTTGTTGCCCAGACCGGGCCGCGCGGGCTCCCAATCGATATCAAAATACGGAGCGTAGGGCGAATCCGGCCCGTACCGGAGGACGTCGAGCCACCAGGGGTTCTCGGTGCTGGCGGCCATGTGATTGGGTACAACATCCAGCAGCATCCCCATTCCGCGCGCCTGCAACAGCCCGACCAGGGCGGCAAAGGCGTCCTCGTTCCCCAGTTCCGGGTTCAAACGGTTGGGATCCGTTACGTCGTACCCGTGGGTGCTTCCCCGCCTGGCCTGCAGCAGCGGGGAAGCATAGAGGTCGGTGATGCCCAGCGCGTCCAGGTACGGCACCACCGCGCAGGCGTCGGCGAAGCAAAACTGGCGGTTGAATTGGAGCCGGTACGTGGCGACGGGGAGGCGCAGGCACCCCATTTCAGCTGCCCCTCCGCATGCGGAGTTCGTCGGCGAGGGTGGCGAAGTGCGCGAGCCACGTCTGGGCATCCTCGTCCCCGTGCGCGGCCTTTTCCCGTAGATGCGGGTAGACCGTCTGCAGCAATTTGTAGCATACGTTTTGCGCCTTCCAGACATCTACCTCGAAAGGCAGGGAGCGGGCCAGGCCGACAACCGCTTCCAGGCGCCCCAGCAGGGAGAGGTCGGTGGGGTTCTCAAGCAGCCGCTCGGCCAGCCGTTCTACGGTTCTGGCCAGGGTGTACCCGAGGCCTTGTCCGTCGAGGGGGACGTCCAGTATCTCGGCCTCGCGCAGGAGGGCGGTGACATCCTGGAGGTCCGGTGTCTCGTCCGCGAAGGCCCGGCGGAGGCTGGTGTTCAGGACGAACTCGGCCGCGGTGTGGAGGGCCTTGGGCCGGGGGATGCCCAGCTCTTTCAGGAACCGCATCAGTATGGCGTGGCGCTCGTATACCTGCCGGTAAACCGCCTCGGCCTCTGTCAGCGTAGATTCGAGGATCAGGTTCAGGATTTTACGCTGCTGGTCACGGAAAAGCTGCTTCAGCGAGTAGGTCATCCCGTCGAAGTGCTGGTCCAGGAGGCGGATTACCTCGGGAATATCGGCCCGTTCGAAAGCGCCGGTTACATCCTGTACCATTTCCTGGTAGGCTTCTGCGCCGCGGTACGGCCGGACGCCGCCGTTCAGATTGTGGTCGCCGAAATGCACCACCGCGTAGCTGAGGGGCGCCGACTCCCGCGTGATCTCCGAGGTGACCTCCGCCCGCCCTACGGCCAGCTTTACCTTGCCCGCCGCCAGGGTCCGGTGGTCCTGGCGGTCGACAAGGTAACAGTAAATGCGGGATTCGTCGCCGTAAGTCTCGAATACCGAGCTGATGGCATAATGGGCGCCGACCTTCGGCAGATCCACCACGGCCGGCTTGACAAACTTCTCGTAGGCGCGGGCGCCGTCACGGTGTTCGGGCATGTTGCTCCTGGCTTGGGCCAGCATCTCGAGGAAGCGGGACTCCAGAGCGTTGCCGAATAACTCCTGGGCGAGCTGGATGACGCGCCCGGCGTACTGGAGCACCTGCACCGTCTCGATCCCGGTGATATCGTCAAAGAACCAGCCGCAGCTCGTGAACATCAACATGGCGTGCCGCTGCATCTCCAGGAGCTTCAGGACCGCAACCTGTTCCGGAGCAGTCAGCGGGCGGATGGCGTGCTTCTCCAGGAACTGCCGGACTTTCTCCGGCGAGCGGTCGAGGATCACCGCGATGTAGTCGTTCCGCGCCTCCCATGGCTCCTTGAGGAACTGGCGCGCTCGCTCCTCGTACTGGGGTACCAGCGTGTTCCGGAGCCAGTTCAGGGCGTTGCGTAGCGGGGCGCGCCAGGCCTGGCTCCATCCCGGGTGCAGGCCGGAATGGCAACCGCAGTTGTTCCGCCACCGCTCCACGCCGTGGATGCAGCTCCAGGAGGTGTTTTCGATGATTTCCACCTCGTGGGTGGGAGAATGCTTTTCCAGGTACTCTCCGTAGTTCGTGAGCCGCGCCAGCTTGTGCGCCTCAATGTACTCCAGGGCGTAGGATAGGGCCATTTCTCCGCGCCGGTGGTGGTGCCCGTAGGTTTCGCCGTCGGTGGCAATATTGACGAGCTGGGGCCAGGGCCGTCCCTCGGCGAAGCCGCCGAGCAGCCGGTGAGCGAAGTGCTCGCCGTTGCCCAGCAGCTTCTCAAAGGCCACGGCCCGCGAGATGTGGCCATCGTAAAAAAACACATTGATGGTCCGGCCTGAGTCGAGCAGGTGGAGTCGGTAGGCTGTGGACGGGTCGATGCCGCCGGGCGTTACCTCCTGCCAGGTGCGGTTACCGATCTTACGCACCCGCCGGGCCTGGTGCGGGGCGAGGATGGTGAAACGTATGCCCTGTTCGGCCAGGATGTCGAGGGTTTCCAGGTCCACCGCGGTCTCGGGGAGCCACATTCCCTCCGGCGGCCGTCCGAAGCGATGCTGAAAATCCCGGATGCCCCAGATTACCTGGGTATACTTGTCGCGCCGGTTGGCCAGGGGCATGATCATGTGGTTGTAGGCCTGGGCCAGGGCCGACCCGTGTCCGGAAAAGTTTTTCATGCTTTCCCGGTCGGCCTCGAGGACCGCCCGGTAAACGTCCGGCGCGTTGGTTTCCATCCAGGAGAGCAGCGTGGGGCCGAAATTGAAGCTGATCCTGGCGTAATTGTTGACGATCTTCGTGATCCAGCCCTCTCCGTCGAGAATGCGCGCGGCGGCGTTGGGTGCGTAACACTCGTCAGTGATCCGTTCGTTCCAGTCGTGGTAGGGATACGCCGTGTCCTGCAATTCGATATCCTCCAGCCACGGGTTCTCGCGCGGCGGCTGGTAGAAATGACCGTGAATGCAGATGTACCGTTGCATGGCGGTTGCCCCTCCTTTGTTCGCGCGAACAAGACGCACGTTTTGGGATTCAAAGTGAGCCGGACCGCGCCGGTAGAATCCAGCGTCTCGGGTATATTGGTGCCGTTGCCCAGCCACCGCTCCTCCGCGGTGTCGAGCCGCTTGCGCCAGCATCCCGCCGGGATGGGCAGGGCAATGGTTACCCCGGTGTCGCCAAAGGAAAAGACTGTGCAGACCTGTTCCTCGCCACTCCAGCGCCGGACGCACAGTACCTGCCGGTCTTCGCAAGTCATGATGTCCAGGTTATCCTTGTTCAAATCCGCCAGTGCGGGCAGTTCCCGGCGCAGCCTGATAAGGTATCGATAGAACTCCCGGAGGACCCGGTGGTGCCCTTGCCGGGAAAGCTCGTGCCTCAGCCGGGAACGCAGGAAGGTGGCCTGGTCCTGCGGATCGGGCATGTCTTCTTCCCATTCAAAAGCGGCAAACTCCTGCCGCCGGCCCTCCCGCACCGCTTCGCCCAGGGCCGGGTCCCCGTGGCTGGTAAAGTACTGAAAGGGTGCCGTCTCGCCGTATTCCTCGCCCATGAACAGCAGGGGCACAAAGGGAGAGAGGATGACCGCACAGGCGGCCAGTTTTAGCCCGGCAAAGGTGGTCAGCACGCTCAGCCTCTCGCCGCGCGGGCGGTTGCCCACCTGGTCGTGGTTCTGCGCGTAGATGATGAACCGGTGGGCGGCGCACAACCGCGGCGCATTCCCGTGCCGCCGTCGGCGGTAGGGGGAGTACTGGCCGGTGTAGACGTATCCCTCCCGGAATGCCCGCGCCAGATGCTGGAGCGTTCCGAAGTCCCGGTAGTATCCGCTACGCTCCCCGGTTAGCAGGGCGTGCAGGGCGTGGTGAAAGTCGTCGCTCCACTGGGCGTCCAGGCCGTAGCCTCCCAGCGCCCGCGGTCGGATCAGCCGGGCGTCGTTCAGATCGCTCTCGGCGATGACGTAGGCGCGGCGGCCCAACTGGTCGGCCCGCCGGTGCACCGCGGCGGTCAGTTCTTCCAGGAAGGGGAACGCCGACGTGTCGATAATGGCGTGGACGGCGTCCAGCCGGAGGCCGTCCACGTGAAACTCCGTCAGCCAGTAGAGCGCGTTTTCTATGAAGAAGCGGCGAACCTCGTCGCTGTCGGGCCCATCGAAGTTGAGCGCCCGCCCCCACGGGGTGCGGTAGCGGTCGGTGAAGTAGGGGGCAAAGTCGTCCAGGTAGTTCCCTTCCGGCCCCAGGTGGTTGTATACCACGTCGAGGACCACCGCCAGGCCGCGGTGGTGGCAGGCGTCCACCAGCCGCCGCAACCCTTCCGGCCCGCCGTAGGAATTTTGTACCGCGAAGGGATAAACGCCGTCGTACCCCCAGTTCCGGCTGCCCGGGAACTGGGCAACGGGCATCAGCTCGATGGCGTTAACGCCCAGTTCGCGCAAGCCGTCCAGGTGGGGAGTGACGGCCTCAAAGGTGCCCGCGGGCGTGAAGGTCCCCACGTGCAGCTCGTAGAGCACCAGTTCCTGCAGAGCCGGGGCGCGCCAGCACCGGTCCGACCAGGGGAAGGCGCGGGCATCTACCACCTGGGAGGGGCCGTGGACGCCGTGCGGCTGGGAGCGGGACGCCGGGTCGGGCCGTTCCTTTTCCCCGTCCAGAAGGTAAAAGTAGAGGCTTCCCGGCTCAACTCCGGTTGCCAACCCGCAATGGTAACCTCGCTCGTCACGTGCCAGCGGCACCAGTTGCTCCCGGGGCGCCACGACGCGGACCGCGACGCGGTCCGCCAGGGGGGCCCACACGCGGAACCGGCAGCGGCCTTCACCCAGGTAGGCGGCGCCAAGGCTTCCGTCCTCGTCCACCGTTCCACTTCCTCCTCAGGTGATCGATTATTTGCAGTATCTCCAGGACTTCGGGCATCCGGCAAAGCGCTTCGAAGGGGTAGCGCGCCTTGCGCCGCCAGTTGGGGTACGCCTCGCCCGTACCGGGAACATTCTGCGGCGCCGTCTCCAGCCACAGGTCCTCCAGGTTCACCAGGACGATCCGGGCGCGGCTGGCCGCCAGGTAGGCGAGACAGGCTCCCAGGACGGCCCCGGTGTCATCCGCGGAGGACGGGAGCCATCCCTTGCGGCGCAGAGATTTCAACACGGCTTCCTGACCGGCGGCGCCCCTTCCCAGCCAGAAGGCGGCAAAGGGAGGCGTGTCGTGGGTGTTCAGGCTCGCCACGGCGTCGGCCGGAACCGGGCGCGACGTCTTGCCGGGAGGCGGCGGAAGTTCGAACGGCAGCACATACGTCCGGTGGACCTTGTGCCGGGCCATGGCCGTCCGGACGTAGCGGGGCACCGTACCCAGATCCTCACCCACCAGGAGCGTCCGGTGACGGTGGGACTCCAGGGCCAGAATGGCGTAGAACTCCTCGGCATGGTAGTGCACGTAAACCCCCTCGCGTGCCGTCAGCCCCCTGGGGATCCAGAAAAGGCGGTGCAGCCCCATCACGTGGTCGAGGCGGAGGACGCCGGCGTGCCGGAGGTGGTGGCGCAGGCAGGCGATGTAGTAACGATAGCCCTGCTCCCGTATCCGCTCCGGATGCAGGGGCGGGAACCCCCAGTCCTGCCCCTGGGAAAAGAACGCGTCCGGTGGGGCGCCGGCGGCGGCTTCCAGGGCGAAGGCGGCGCGCTCGCGCCAGACGTCGTACCCGGCGCCGTGCACGCCCAGCGGCAAGTCCAGGTACAGCCCCGGCCCGCTCCGCCGGGTTTCAGCGGCGAGGGCCTGCATCTGTTCATGGGCCACCCACTGGACGTACAGGTGGTACCGCGCGGCATCCGGCTCGTAATCTCCTTCCCGGAGCACCCCGCTGCGCATTCGCGCCGGCCATCTTGGCCAGGTGGCGCGCCGGTACTCGACGGCGGCGCGAAAGCGGCTGTAGTCCTCTACGGCCGGGTAGGCCGCGGCCCAGCGCCGCAGTTCGGCCTGCCGTTCGGAATCCCCGGCGAAGCAGCAGCGCGCCAGGTGTTCCAGGAGCCTGCGTTTGGCTGCCATTCCCCGGCGGTAATCTACCAGGGGCGCGGCCCGCAGGGCGGCGAGATCCTTCAGGAACGCCGGTGAGCTTAACAACTGCTGCGCTTCCGGGCAGCGCTCCAGTTCCGGTATCCGGGTCACATCCAGGTAGAACTCGTTCCAGAAGAGGCGGCTCACCGGGGCGTAGGGGCTCGGGTCGAAGGGCTCATCCAGGAAGGTGGGCAAAAGCGGCAGGGTGCCGACCAGGCCCCCTCCCAGTTCCCCGACCCAGCGCAGCAGGGCCTCCAGGTCGGTGAGGTCACCGGCACCCCAGCTGCGCGCTGAATGAAGGGCATAGAGGGGGATGAAGACACCCCAGGTCCGGGCCGGCCGCCCCGCCGGGAACGGGTAAGCCTGGCGCGGGGCGACAACGACCAGGCTCTCGCCTCCGCCGGTCGGCAGGGCCAGTGTAAACCGGTGGTACCCCCAGGGTAACCCGGAAGGCAGGACGAGCCGTGTGACGACGTAACGCACACCTTCTACCTCTGCCGCCCGCGACACGGGCAGGCGGGCCGGTTCGCACGTCCAGCACCGGGTATTCCCGTTTTCCAGCTCCAGGCGGCAGACGGCTCGACCCTCCGCCTGGCCTGCGGGTAAACGCAGTTCGAGGTGGGCGGGTCCTGCGTCCCACACCACGGTTACCGGTTCGCAGCAGCGCCGCCACGCCTCCTGCCTGCGTTCCCGGAGCGCTCCGGGAACGTCCGCCGGGCCCGTCACCGGCGCTCCCAGCGCCCGGAGAGCGGCCAGCAGGGAGTGCGGCGCGACCTGCCGGCGGCCGCCCAGGGCGTCGTAGTAAACCGTCTGTACGCCGTATAACCGCGCCAGTTGCTGCAGCAATCGGACCCGCTTCTCCGCCATACTCACCAACTTCGGCGAGGCAAACCTCGTATTCAAAATTTAACCCGATCTCGTCTAAATATGTGCGTCATACGCGCTGCGGGTGATGCGGGGGTGGGATATTTCGGTGTTGCAACGGTCTTCTAGCGGCTTGCCTCCAGGGCGGGCACCCCCGGCGGCGGCACTTCGGGGCGGGGCTCCGCGTTCTGATACCTGGAACTGAGGATGACGAAGTCCACCCGGCGGTTCATCTGGCGGTGCTCCGGGGTATCGTTGGGTACCCGGGGCCGGTATTCGCCGTAGCCGGTGGCCGAGAGGCGCTCCGGCGGAAAATTATGGGTCTTGATCAGCCGTTGCACCACGCTGCAGGCCCGCGCCACGGAAAGCTCCCAGTTGGAAGGGAACCGCTCCGTGTTGATCGGCCAGTTATCCGTGTGCCCCTCGATGCGGATGTAGTTCGGGGTTTGCAAAAGTACCAGGCCGACCTCGTCAATAATTTTCTCGGCTTCCGGCCTCAGGTCGGCCTTCCCCAGGTCGAAGAGGACCGTGTCCTGGATGCTGAGCACGATGCCCCTTTCCTCGTGGCGCACGCTGAAGTACGCATTGAGGCCTCTCTGCTGCAAGACCTGTTCCAGCTGCGACTTCACCCGCGCCAGCTCCAGGCCTTCGCTGGCGCCGGGGGTGACTGCAGACTGCGGCTGGCCCACGCCTGGGCTGACCGAGGCACCGGGATGCGGCAGAACCATACCGCTGCCGCCCAGGGCCCTGGTTAGCGCCTGGGCGATGGCGGCGAACTTGTCGGCGTCCACCTTGCTTATGGCGTACATCACGATGAAGAAGATTAGCAGGAGTGTGATCAGGTCGGCGTAGGTGATCAGCCAACGATCTCGGGTGGCACGTCCTTCCCCACCACCGTGACTACTGCCGCCGAACTTATCAAGGCGTCGCAAGTCCCTCACCTCGCGTGCCTTCCTGGGCGGCTTTCTGCCTGGCCTGCTGCACCGGGCTCAGGAAGGCCGTGAGCTGCTCCATGATGATAATCGGGTTGTGGCCGGCCTGCAGGGCGAGCAGCCCTTCCATCATGAGCAGGCGGATGTTGATCTCCTTGCGCGTAATGTTCTTGAGCCGGAAACCGATGGGAAAGTAGATGACGTTCGCCGCCGACACCCCGTAGAGGGTGGCGGTGAAGGCCAGGGCTATGGCCGGCCCGAGCTTGTCCGGCGTGGAGATGTTGGCCAGCACGTGGATGAGCCCCATGACGGTGCCGATGATGCCCATGGTCGGCGAGAAGCCGCCCGCGTATTCGAAGATGTCGTGGGCGATGCGGTGCCGCTCCTGGATGGCGAAGATCTCTGTCTGCAGCACGCTTTTCACCACTTCCGGGTCGGCGCCGTCGACGATAAGCTGCAAGCCCTTCCGCATGAACGGGTCGTCCACTTCGTCGAGTTTCTTTTCCAGTGAAAGCAGCCCCTCGCGGCGGGCAGTTTCGGCGTAGTGAACGATCTGCTGTACCACGGTCGGCTCGTCGGGAAGCTTGTGGGTGATCAGCGTCTTCAGCGCCGCCGGGAGGGCTGCCAGTTCCCGGAAGGAAAAGCTGGCCATCGTGGCGCCCAGCGTGCCGACGATCACGATCAGGAAACCCGATATGGAGATTAGCTGATCTATGTGGCCTCCCTCTATAAGGAACCCGGCGAGCAGCCCGGCCAACCCCACCGTTATCCCTACCAGCGTTGCTATATCCATAGGCCGACCACCTTCCGGAAGATTTACACGTGGGACGGGTTGCTTGGGCACACATTTCGCCTTTTTTGGACAAACTCCTGCTTGTCTGGCAGATTTCTCCTGAAGTATATTATCGGACAAAATGAGTGAAACTTTGATGGTTAGTGCCGGAAAAGGGAAGCCAGCACCAGCCAGGCGGCCAGGATGCAGGCGGCCACAAAGCTGGCCTCGGCCAGGGGAAGAAAGCCGAACAGTTTCACCGGGTGCTGGCCCAGGAGGGCGGCGGCCACAAAGAGCGCGGCGGTAACGAGTCCGATACTCAGGCGGCCGACCATTGCCTCGGTGCGGGAGGCGAGTTCCTTCAGCCCCGGGTTTTCCTCCTTGATCCGCAGCTTGCCCCGGGCCGCCTGTTCCAGGATCTCGCCGGTCAGGGCCGGGAGCCTGGCCAGAAGATACCCGTATTCCGGGATGGCCTCTTCGACGTGGCGCCGCAGGCGCTCCAGGGAGAAACGCCCGGCGGCCAGCCTTTTCACCAGGGGGCGGGCGATGACCGCGATGCTTACCTCGCGGTCCAGCTGTTCGATAACGCCGTCCACCGTAACCAGCGCCTTGATGAGCAAAGTTAACTCGGAAGGGAGGCGAATCCGGTGCTTGTAGGCCACCCGCAGAAGGTCCCGGAAGGATTCTGCCACGTCCACCTGCGCCAGGGGCACCTCGTAGTACTTTTCCTCCAGCCGCTCGATATCCCGGCGCAGGGCCGCCGAATCAACATCGGCCGGTACCACGCCCATCCTGAACAAGGCCCGCATAACCATACCTGTATCCTTCCGGACCATCCCGAGCACCATCAGCCCCAACTGCTCCCGCAGGTCCGCCGGCAGGCGCCCGGTGATCCCGAAGTCGAAGAAGGTGATGCGGCCGTCAGCCAGCACGGCCAGGTTGCCCGGGTGCGGGTCGGCGTGGAAGACACCGTCGACCAGCATCTGCTTGACGATGCTCCCGGCAAGGTGGCGGGCCACGCTGGTGCGGTCGATACCCATCGCGTCCAGGGCGGCCAGGTCGGTGAGCTTGACGGCCTGGACGTATTCCAGGGTAAGGACCCGGCGGGAGGTTAGATCCCAGAAAACGCGCGGGATGTAAACATGCGGGTTGTCCAGGGCATGGCGGCGCAGAATGTCGGTGTTGCGTGCCTCGGCGCGAAAATCGGTTTCCTCGTGCATGGTGCGCCTGAACTCCTCGGCCATATCGGTAAAGCTGTAGATGTGACCCCAGTGGGTGCGCCTGTCCACCAACCGCGCGATGTCGTGCAGGATGTCCAGGTCCACCGCGATGATATCCTCGACCCCCGGACGCTGCACTTTGACGACCACTTCTTCACCGCCGACCAGGCGCGCCCGGTGCACCTGGGCAATGGACGCAGCGGCCAGGCAAGTACGGTCAAAGTAAGCGAAGATTTCCTCCAGCGGCCGGCCCAGTTCCCGCTCTACCTGGCGCCTTACTTCTTCGAAGGGAAAGGGAGGCACGGCGTCCTGCAGCTTCTCGAGTTCCAGGACGTATTCCTCGGGCAAAAGGTCGGCGCGGGTGGAAAGGAGTTGCCCGAGCTTGATAAAGGTCGGTCCCAATTCCTGCAGGACCATCCGCAGGCGCTCGGGCACCGAATGGCGCGGCGGGCGGGGGCGGCGTTTGAAGGGGCGCAGCAGGGGGGTGCCCAGGGGCGCGAGCTGGTCGACGAAATAGTCGAACCCGTGCCGCGCCAGGACCCGCGCTATTTGGCGGTAACGCTTAAAACGAAGCAGTCGTCGCCCGAGCGGTCCGTACAAAATGGGGCACCTCCCTGTGTAACCTAGCATATCATTGCGCGGCGTTTTTTAAAATGCGTTGCGTTTCTCAAGAACATGGGGTGGTGTGTCGATAAGAAACAAAAATAGTGGAGGGAGTAACCATGCGCCGCAATTTCCGGTGGGGCGGCCCCGTTCTCACGGTCAAGGCGAAGCTCTTTCTCTTGTGTCTTTTCGGTGCCCTCCTGATTGCTCTGGTAGGCGGCGCCACCGTGTGGCAGGGGTATAGTCTGGTCCGGGTACACCTGGGGGAGCAGGCCCTGGAAGCGGTGCGCGGCTCGTTGCTTGTGCTTGCCGGCGGTACGTTACTGGCAGCTTTTTTGCTGATGGCTGCGGGGTATTTTGTGGCGCGGGGCATAAGCGGCGGGGCCAGGGAGCTTGTTGGCAGTATTGAACAGGTGGCCGCCGGTGACCTCGCGGTCGCCATCCGGGTTCGCTCCCGCGACGAGATCGGCCGGATTGCCGAGGCGTGCCGCGCCCTGCAGCAGGCGCTGCGCAGCGTTATCGGCATGCTGCGGGAGCGCCTCGGCAAGGTGGCGCGCAGCGCCGGGGAGATATCGGCCAGTACCGAGCAGATCTCCAGCGGGGCGCAGCAGCAGGCGAGCGAGGTGCAGGTGGTGGCCCGGGCGACGCAAGAGGTGGCGTCGGCGATTGAGCAGGTGGCAGACAAGGCCCGGACGGCAGCCGAGGCGGCCGAGGCCACGCGCGCCACGGCGCAAAAAGGCGTCGAGGTGCTCAACCAGACGACCAGGGGCATTGCCCAGATGAATCAGAAAATGGCGGCCGTGGGTAAAGAGGCGGATCGGGTGGGCGAAATCCTGAACGTCATCAACGAGATCGCCGAGCAGACCAACCTTCTGGCGCTCAACGCGGCGATTGAGGCCGCCCGGGTGGGCGAGCAGGGCCGCGGCTTTGCCGTGGTGGCCGACCAGATCCGCAAGCTGGCCGAGCGTTCTACGCGCTCCTCGAAGGAGATCGCGGAACTGGTCGCCCATATACGCGAGGGGATCACGGACGCCATGCATGCGGCGCGCCACAACGTTGAACTCACGCGCCAGATCAACCAGTTTATCCGGGAGATCAGCGAGGTCGTGCAGAAAGCGGCGGCCGCGGCGCGGAGCATCGTGCAGGCCGCGGAGGCCGGGGCGGCCAGGAGCGGCGAGGTGGCCCACGCCGTGGAGTCCATAGCGGCCGTGGCGCAGCAAACGGCGGCCAGCACGGAAAACGCGGCCGCCGCGGCGCAAGAACTGGCGCGCATTGCCGAAGAAGTGGTCGGGGAAGTGGCCCGCTTTAAACTGGACCAGGAGAGTGATGCCAGGCTCTAGCACGTCCGTAGAAGCCTCGGCTATACTTAGATAAGATGATCAGTAAAGCACGGAGGCCGCGAGCGAAAGCGAAGTTTTACAGCGGTCTCCCAGGAGGGGGTGAAGGAAAATGCCGACGGTCGAAGAAAAGGAACGCGAGGAACAGATCGTGGTTTTCCAGCTTGCGGAGCAGAACTACGGGGTGGACATTGCGGGGGTCTACGAGATTATCCGGATGGAGAACATCACGCGGGTGCCGCGGGCACCGTCCTTCGTGGAGGGCGTCATCAACTTGCGGGGGCGCATCATCCCGGTTATCGACCTGCGCAAGCGGTTCGAGATGCCGGCGGCGGAGCACACCCGCTCAAGCCGCATCGTCATTGTGGAAATGGGCGGCACCACAGTAGGGATGGTCGTGGACGCGGTGCTGGAGGTGCTGCGGATTCCTGCTTCCAGCATCGAGCCGCCGCCGCCGGTGATCCACGGGATCGAGGCTGCCTACCTGCGGGGCATTGCCCTCTGGGACGACAGGCTGATTATTCTGCTTAATCTGGAGCGAGTCCTTTACGAGAAGGAAAAGGAGGCGCTTGCCCAGATCGAGCAAACGGCGTAGATTTAAATTTGAAATTGGGAGCGGTAGCGACCCATGTTTAGCGACGCCGAGTTACAGGTCTTTCTCGACGAGCTCGACGAAAAAATCCAGGTCATCAACGATAACCTGCTCATCCTCGAGCGCGATCCGTCGGACGCTAACGCGCTCCACGAGATTTTCCGCGCCGCGCACACCATCAAGGGTTCCGCAGGGGTCATGGGTTACGAGCACATGGCCTCCCTTACTCACGAAATGGAAAACCTTTTCGACCGCCTGCGCCAGGGAACCATGCGTCTCACCACGGAAATGACGGATGTGCTGTTCAGTGCGCTGGATACCCTCAAGGAGCTCCGCGACGAGGTGACCGGCGAGGGTGGGGGGGCCGACACGGCCCCCATAATCGACAAGTTGCGGGCCTTCCTTGCGGGCGAGGACGCCTTCGTTCCGCAAGCTGCTGCGCCTGCCGTTTTTCTGGCGCTGACCGAGGCCGAGCAGGAGGTGATCCAGGCCGCGGCCGCACGCGGCATCAACGCTTACCACGTCCGGGTGCTTATTGATCCCCAGTGCCAGATGAAGTCGGTGCGCGCCTTTCTCGTCTTTAACAACATGGAGCGCTTCGGCGAAATCATCAAGTCCGTTCCGCCGGCGGAACAATTGCAGGAGGGGCTCTATGGCGAGGGCTTCGAGGTGGTATTGCTGTCCGGCGAGCCGGGCGAGTATATCCGCAACATGCTCCTGACCATCGCCGAGGTCACCGATGCCCAGGTGACCGTGCTGCGTCCGGAACAGGCCGAAACGGTGCCCGCGGCAGCGCAAACCCCGGGGGCGCAAAAAGAGGGACAAACCGGCGTGCAAAGGGCACACACGGCGAAAACGGTGCGCGTGGACGTGGAGAAGATGGATAACCTCATGAACCTAGTGGGAGAACTGGTCATCGAGCGCACGCGCCTCGACCGTTTTGCCGCGCTCCTGCGGGCGCACGAAGGAGTGGACGACCTTGTCGATACCCTGGGTGAGATTGCCAATCACATCGGCCAGGTGACCAACGACCTGCAGGACCAGATCATGAAGGCGCGCATGTTGCCCATTGCCCAGGTTTTCAACCGCTTCCCGCGGCTGGTGCGGGACCTGGCGCACAGGCTGGGCAAAGAAATCGACCTGATCATCGAAGGCCGCGACACGGAACTCGACCGCAACGTTATCGAGGTCATCGGCGACCCGCTGCTGCACGTGATCCGCAACGCGGTGGACCACGGGATCGAGCCGCCGGAAGAGCGGGTGCGCCTGGGAAAGCCGCGGACCGGACGCTTGCACATCAAGGCCTTCCACCAGGAAAACCATATTGTGATTCTTGTGGAGGACGACGGGCGGGGCATGAACCCGGCCGTCCTGCGGGCGAAGGCGGTCGAGCGCGGGCTGTTGAGCGCCGACGCCGCGGCCCGGATGACCGACCGCGAGGCCTTGCAACTCATCTTCCTGCCGGGCTTTTCCACGGCCAGCACCGTCAGCGACATCTCCGGGCGCGGCGTGGGGATGGACGTGGTAAAGAGCCAGGTGGAACAGATCAACGGGACGCTGGAAGTGGCCAGTTCGCCCGGGCAGGGTACGCGCTTTACCATCCGCCTGCCGCTCACCCTCGCCATTATTCGTGCCCTGATGGTAATGGTCGGCGAGCAGATGTACGCCTTCCCCCTGGCCAACGTGGTGGAGACCATGCAGGTGCGGGTGGAAGATATACGCAGGGTAAAACAGACGGCCGTTATCGTGGTCCGGGGCAGCGTGGTGCCGCTGGTGCGCCTGGCAGACCTCTTCGGGCTCGAGGCTTCAGGTGCCGACAAGCTGTACGTGGTGCTGACAGGCAGCGTTTCCGGTCGGGTCGGGATCGCGGTGGACGAACTGGTGGGCGAACAGGAAATTGTGATCAAGTCCCTGGGCGGCTTCCTGGGACGTATTCCCGGTATTTCCGGCGCGACCATCCTGGGCGACGGGCGCGTGGCCCTGATAGTCGACCTGCGTGCCCTCACCGAAGAAATCACCCACCGCTCGCAGATGGAGGAAGCCGTCAGCCTTGCCGGTTAAGGTTTTCATCGTCGACGACTCGGCGGTCGTTCGCCGCGTGGTGGGCCGCCTGCTGGCGGAACAGCACGGCATCGAAGTGGTGGGCGCAGCCGCAGACGGGCAGCAGGCCCTGGCGGCGCTTCCGGACGCGCGCCCGGACGTGGTCATCCTGGACGTGGAAATGCCGGTGCTCGACGGGTTGAGCACCCTGCGTGAGATCATGCGGCGGCACCCAATGCGGGTGGTCATGCTCAGCGCCCACACCACCGTAGGGAGCAAGGCTACCGTCGAGGCCCTCGCCCTGGGGGCCGTTGATTTTGTACCCAAGGGGATGCCGGGTGGTCTGAGCGCCCTGGTGGCCGAACTGGCCGCCAAGGTCAAGCTGGCCGCCGGGGTGCCGCTGGAAAGGCTGCTAAAGTTCCCTGTAAAGCAGCCTCGGCCGCATCGCATTACACCGTGCGCCGCAGACCGTCCCGGCGTGGTGGTTATCGGGTGTTCCACCGGGGGGCCGGCCGCCCTGCGGGTAGTCGTGCCCGCCCTCCCGGCGGAGCTGCCGGTGGGTGTGGTGGTGGTCCAGCACATGCCGCCCGGCTTTACGAGGACCCTGGCCGAGCACCTGGCCGGCCTCAGTGCCCTCAAGGTGCGGCACGCGGCCGACGGCGACCCGGTGGTGCCGGGGCAGATCCTGGTAGCGCCGGCGGGGATGGGCTTCCGGTTCCGGCCGGGGATCGACGGGGTAAGGGTGGCGGTGGAAGCAAGCACAAAGCCGCTGCCGCCAGGAGCTTTTCGCCCTTCGGTCGACGAGGTCATGACCTCTGCCGCCGAGGTGTTCGGCCCCCGCACCGTGGGCGTATTGCTCACCGGCATGGGGCGGGACGGCGCCCGCGGAATGGCGGCCGTAAAGCAAAGAAAGGGCTACACGGTGGCCGAGGACGAAAGCACCTGCGTGGTCTATGGCATGCCCAGGGCGGCGGTGGACGCCGGTGTGGCCGATAAGGTCCTGCCGCTGCCCCGGATTCCGGGCGAAATCGTCCGCCTGGTGGAAGCCATAAGTGCGCAGGCTAAAGAATTGTAAGGGTTTGCCGATAAAAAGGATAAAACGGCAGCACGTCTAAGGATGTGGAAGCCATGAGGATCGACAAACTTGTCCCTCATCTGCTCCGGGTTTACACCGAACAGGCACAAAAGCAGCAACAGGTTAAAACCGAGCGGGAGCAGGCCTCGGAGGTTAACCTCTCGCGCGAGGCCAAAGAGCTCCAGGAGTACCGGGCGCGGCTGCGTGAGCTGCCCGACGTGCGCGAAAAGCTGGTAGAGGACCTGCGGGAAAAGGTAGAGGCGGGCACCTACCGGCCCGACGCTAAGCGCATCGCCGAGGGGATTATCGAAGAGCGCCGCCTGGACCGCAAAGTGTAGCGTTTTTTCTTTTTTTCGGGGGGAGAAAAAGTGGAGGATCTGTTTGCCCGCCTTTACGAGGTTTTGCAGCGGCAGAAGGAAATAGTTGGGCAACTGTACGAAAGCGTAGAGAAACAGATCGGCGCCCTCCGCGACGCAGACCTGGAGGCGCTGATGGTAGCCGTCCAGGGGCAGGCGAACCTGGCGGGGGAACTCGCCAGGCTGGAGGACGCGCGGCACGCCGCGCAGGCGGCGCTTGAGGCGGCGCTGGGCCTCGGACCCGACGCGACCCTCCGGCAGATCCTGGCCGGGGCCCCCGAGGACATCCGCGACCGGCTTAAAACCCTCGGCGAGGAATTGCGGGACGACCTGGCCGCCCTGCGCGAGGCGAACAACGTCTGCCGCCTCATGACCCGCCGCGCCCTGGAGTTCAACACCCGGGTGCTGCAGGCCGTAGGATATGGTGGGGAAACCACGTACGGGGCGGGGGGAGAAGTACGGCAGCTCATCCCACCGGCGGTGAACCGCACCGTCTAGCATAAACAGGGAGGTAAGGAAATGCCTTCCACCTTTTTCGGTCTCGAAATCGCCCGTCGCGGGCTCATGGCCCAGCGCCTGGCCATGGACACCGCGGCCCACAACCTGGCCAACGCCAATACCGAGGGCTACACCCGCCAGGAGGCGGTGCAGGCGGCCACCCCGCCATATACTATTCCCACGAAGGAGCAAACCGTCGTCCCGGGCCAGCTAGGTACCGGCGTCGAAGTGGCGGCCATCCGCCGCATACGGGACGAGCTTCTCGATGTCCAGTTGCGCCGCGCCCTGGGCGAGGCCGGCTTCTGGGAAGAAAGGGAGGACGCCCTTTCCCGCGTCGAGGCCATTTTCCCGGAGCCCTCCGAATACGGCTTGCAGCAGCTTATCGGTAAATTCTTTAACAACTGGCATGAACTGAACAACAACCCGCACGACCTTGGGCTTAAGGCCGCGGTGCGCGTGGCAGGAGAAGAGCTCACCGCCGCCGTCCGCCAGACGTACCGGCAACTTACGGATAACGAAAAAAACTTGCGGGACCTGATCCTGGAAAAGGTCAACGAGGTCAACACCATCGCGGAAGAAATAAATAACCTGAACCGCGAGATCAGGACCCTGGTCCGCGCCGGGGCGCAGCCGAACGACCTGTTCGACCGCCGCGACGTGCTCCTTGATCGCCTTGCACGGATCGGGGAGGTTCAGGTAGAGCGGCAGTCCGACGGCGTGGTAAAGGTTAGCCTGTTCGGGAAAGAGCTTGTTCCTCCGGATCCGACGGCAGGAGCACATACTGTGACCGCATATGATGCTGCAACCGGCGCAGGCAAATTTGATCATCCCGATGATGAATTGTGGCTTGAGTTTTCTTCCGATCCCGGTAACCGGGTTAACATCACTTCCGCCGCCAATACATACTCCCTTTCCGGTGCTCTGGTGGGCATCGAGGGTGCCCGTCAGAAAGTAAAGGACTATATGCAACAACTGAACGACCTGGCGGACTCCCTTATTGCCCAGGTTAACCAGGCACATCCATACGAGGAAAACCCGCCCGGAACCGTAATACGTGCCGACTTCTTTAAGGGTACTGGTGCCGAAAACTTCGATTTAAGCGATCTGGTCAAGAACGATCTCAACTATATCGACGGCACCAGGGCCCTGACTGTCGCCGGGCTCCGTGACGACCTTACCATGGCGGGCGGCACCACCACCTTCGAGGGTTTTTACCGGCAGCTTGTAACGCGCATCGGCGAAGATATGCGCGGAAGCGCCGAGCGCACTGCCGGGGCGCGGGCTGTGCGGAAGCAGCTAGAGAACCTGCGCCAGGCCGTCTCCGGCGTCTCGGTGGACGAAGAGTTAACCAGGCTCATGCAATACCAGTACGCCTTCCAGGCCAGCGCCCGCGTGGTCGGCGTCCTGGATCAGTTGCTGGACACCCTCATTAACCGGATGGCGTCCTGAGAGGTGAAGCGTCGTGCGCATAAGCCATAACATGATCGCCGGGAATCTCCTGCGGGCCGTCCAGACTAACCTGGAGGGGCTCATTCGCTCCCAGGAGCGCATGTCCACCGGTAAAAAGGTCAACCGGCCGAGCGACGACCCGGCGGCGGCCAACCACATCATGACCCTGCGCGCCAGCCTAGACATAAACCGGCAGTACACCCGCAACATCGACGATGGCCTGGCCTGGGTCTACGAAACGGATGCTGCCCTGAACGACGCCACCGGGCTTTTGCAAAAGGCGCGGGAGCTTGCCGTTCAAGGCTCAAATGGTACTCTCACGCGGGAAGACATGGCCGCGCTGGCCCGCCAGGTAGACGGGGTCATCGACGGTATGACCAATGTGGCCAATCACGCGCTCGGCGGGAAGTATATTTTCGCGGGAACTAAGACGTCTACCCCGCCGTTTGTGGTAGACAAGGACAGCAAAACCGTGACATATAACGGCGATACAAGTGCGATTCTCCGAGAGGTAGCCGCAGACTTCGCCGTCCAGGTAGATGCCGGTGGCGTTGTCTTTGGTGCTGCCGGGCAGGGTAATGTTCCGGACGGCGTCTTCCACACGCTGTTCCGTCTCCGAGACGCTTTAGATAGCGGTGACCATGCGGCGGTGGGCAACCTGCTCGGCGAGATCGATCAACGCATTGATGAACTTCTCGTCCACCGCGTCAAGATCGGCTCGCGCACCAACCATCTGGAGGCTCTCAAGGCCCAGCTCCAGGATCAGGAGGTACGTTTCACCGGTGTAATGTCGGGCCTGCAGGATGCCGACATCGCCCGGGTGACTATCGAGTTCGGCCAGCGACAGCTGGCCTACCAGGCTGCCCTTGCCGCCGGAGCCAGGCTGTTGCAGACGTCGCTCCTGGATTTTCTCCGGTAATTTGAGGGGTGAGGCCCGTGAAAGTGGGAGCCGGGGGCCTTCAATCTATGGCGGCCCATGAGGTCATCGTTGCCCGCAAGGTCGATCCGGCACAGGTCCGTCCGGTCACGGAGGAGGACGTGCGCCTCCTCGGCAGTACGAAAAACATCTTCGAGCAACTGGTACGTTTGGTCGAACAACTTAACCAGCTTGCCGCTGCCTACAACTACCCGTTTCGTTTCCGCGTTCGGGAAGAAGAGAAGGGGAAATCGCGCGTGGAGATCGAGGACCGCAGAAGCGGCAAGCGCCGCTTCCTGGAACCGGAGGACTTCAATGAGGTATTGGACAAACTCAAGCACGGCGCGGGCTGGAACCTCGACGCCGAGGCATAGTTCTCACTTCTTGCGGTCGAGTATGATCCCCGATCCGCGTCCGGGCGGTCGCAGGTAGACCAGCGCCCGCTGACCCTGTCTTATTTGATCGAGCAGCGCACCCAACTCCCGCTGCTTTTCTTCGAGGATCCCGACCATCTTCGCATTAAGCTCCCGAAGTTCGGACACCAGACCGCGAATCTCGTCGCGCTCCGCCTCTGTGCCTGGCGAGTCGGTGGCGTCGATTTCCTGCATGAGTTCCGCCCGTTCCGCCAGGAGTTCTGCCAGGTCGTGCAGCCATTTTGAGTCTTCCTCGGATTTCTCTATTCCCGGCTCCTGGGCGCTTTGGGCGAGTATCAGCATTTTGCAGGTGATGCCTACCATCTTACGAAAGAGGGCCGCCCGCTCTGCCATCAGGCACCTTCCCCGTTTTCGGACTTCGTTTCTAAAACCTCGCGCCAGGTATCCCGCAACTGCTCGAGGATTGTAACGGCCTCCTCGAGCAGGGCCGCATCTTTTTTGAGATTGGCCTCCACCAGACGCCGGTGGATAAAGTCGTACAGCATGGCCAGATTCCGACCAATTTCAAGATCCGGGTTAACCGTGACCGCCAGGTACTCCACGATCTCCTGCGCCCGCACTATGGCCCGGTGTGCTCCGGCCGCATCACGTGCGGCAATGTGTCCAGCGGCCTCCCGCCCAAAGCGTAGCGCGCCTTCGAAAAGCATCAGCGCCAGCCGTGCCTGGTCGGCGGTTAGAACAGCGTTTTGCACGTACGCCCGGCAAGGGTTGTTAGAAAGCACCGGTCGACACCTCTTCCCTGAGTTATTCTGGGTTCCTTGAGTGGCGGGGCTCTCTTGTTCCTATATCGGCAAACACAGGTGCAAAGTTAAACTTGCAGGCAGGGTCTCAAATGTGCCAAATCGGACGGTTCTACAATCTGTAGCCCGCACGCTTGCGCTTCTCTGACCAGAGCCTGCTTTCGTATCCCCGGAAGAGCCACAAAGATATTGGCCGCCCGGTACACGCGACCGCGCTGGTTCGACGGAATGTTACGCGCTTCCACCACCAGGTCGTTGCGGTCGAGATCGATCCCTTCCTTTATTGCCATTTCCTGGATTGCTGAGACAACCTTGACAAACCAGTCACGGCTTGACGGTTCTACCCTGACCACCAGACCTACTCCTTCGTCGGGCCGGAAGGCCTTGAGGTAATCCCGGACCAGACGCAACCAGCTATGCTCGTGGTCTGAGGGATCCGGTACGCATAAAATCTTGAAAGACGCGGCGCACCCGACATCCAGAGGCTCGACGTGGGGCGAGAAAATTTCGTTGAAGTCTAGCGGGATGTAAAGGGTGTTCCTGTCTACGCCTCCTGCAAACCGGGCAACGACCTGGTCGGGGCGGTAACTATTTCCGGTAAAGTCGACTTCCCACTTGCCGGCGAACAGCATCTTGTTGGTTTGTAGAAGCTTAACATATGCGTCCGGCTGTTTTTTGAACGACCGGCTCCCGTAGTGGTGCACGAATACATCGTCTGCTATGACCAGCTTGTAGCCGGCTAATTGCGCTCTTATGCAGTAGTCGTCGTCCTCGTAGTTGCCGATCCCAAAGAGGGGGTCAAAGCCTCCGATTTTTTCTACGACCTCCCTCTTCATCATCCAGAGGAAACCGATCAGACGGTTTGTCGGCCTTAAGGTCCCGGCGTGCCGGAGGTACCACTGCTCGGCCCAGGAATCCAGCAAACTTTCATCGTAAGAACACTCTGGTACTATCTGCACCCCCGCGCAGTAATTCGTGCGGGGCCCAACGATCCCGATCGAGGGATCGATCGCAAAAGCAGCCATCATCCTGCTGGCCCAGTGCGGCGTGACGACCACGTCGTTGTTCATCACCACGATGTAGTCCCCGCTCGCCGCTGCCAGGCCCTGGTTGCAGGCCAGAGGATAGCCGAGGTTGCTGTAGTTCCGGATAATACGGATGTTACTATCCTCTCTTGCTACTGACTTAATAACCGACTTGGTTTCGGAGTCTGATGCATTGTCAATAATAATAATCTCATATGGCTTTCGTGTATGGCGAATAACTGCTTCCATACAGCGGTGGGTGATGACGGGTTCTTTCCAAACAGGAACAATTACGCTTAAAAATGGCCCGCGACGGGTAAAGCCCCGGCTAACTGGTACGTTTGGCATTGTTTGTGCTGAAGGTTGTTCGGCATTACTCTGCTCGTGGTAGTCAAAGTCACTGTTCAGTATCGCTTCGATCCGCTTAGCAACAACTTCCGGGGCGTAGTGTTCTTTTACATAAGCGCGCCCGTTATGTGACAACCTTTGCCACAGCGCTTTATCGGAATACAGGCGGATGGTTGCGGCGGCAAAGTCCTCAGGATCATCTGCTACCAACAGTACTTCCTGTTCTGATTTAAAATGCATGCCCTCCGAGCCTATCGAAGTCGTGACAACAGGCGTTCCTGCTGCTAAAGCTTCCCCTATTTTCCCTTTAAGACCAGCCCCGTAGCGTAAAGGGGCGACAGCCACGCGGTGCGCCCGCAGGTACGGCAATACATCGGGCACATATCCCGTAACTACAATCCCATCTTTGATAAGCTCTTGTATTTCTGGAGGAGGTGCATCCCCAACAACAGTAAATGTGACTTCTGGAATTTTCCGTCGTACGCGAGGTAATATCTCCCGGACAAAGAAAAGTACAGCGTCAACATTAGGCGTATGACGAAAGTTTCCCACAAAGAGAAGGCCGTGACGTTGCTCGAAGGGGGGAGCATCATCCTGAACCTCGTGAATGTTAGGCACCACATGGATGCGGGCTTCAGGCAGTTCAGCAAGAAGATACTTGCGGTCTTCTTCTGTTACTGTAATGACAGCGTCTGCCTGCCGATAGATGTCTATCTCGCGTAGCCGTGTTTCAGCAGCTTTTCGAAAAAGCGTCTTGTCTTGGTAAACCTCTGCTTGGCGTTGCTCCCGAATGAAATGGATGTCTCCTGTGTCGATGCATATACGTGTTGTTGGGGAGAATCGACGGATGTCAGGGAGGTATTGTTCAGCTATGTAGTAAAAAGACAACCATGCTAGGTCATACCGGCTTTCTACAAGTAGCCTTTCAAGGTTAATAGGCGGAGCAGAGACGGAGTAACCTAACGCTCGAAGCTTGTCTGGATCTGTACTGTAAACTTCAACCCCAAGGCGCCTTAATTCCTCGGCATACCGTTCCTGGTTAAGGCCATTTCGAGCGATAAAAGTTACCGCGTGTCCTTGCGCGACGAAAATCTTAAGTATTTCGAACAACCGACGGGATCCTGAGGCTCTGTCAAAGAGTGGCAAAAACGCGTCAACGACGAGGATCCGCTTCCCTGGTGCACGATTGCTTGCAAGGCGTACCCACCTTCGGTCCGGAGGATATTGCCTCTGTAGTACATCTCTCCACTTGTCCACAAACTTGTGCCTGTTGATTACCTGGAATCGCTTGAACCCAGTACTCAAATCAGTACCAGCTGTCGCCCCTTCTATGTGAATAACCTGGGCCTTAGGTTGGTAGTATACCTCAAAACCTGCGGCCCGTATCGCAAAGCATAGGTCAGTATCTTCGTAGTAGGCCGGTTCGAAGCGGGTATCAAACCCGCCGAGCTCATGAAAAAGATCAGCCCGCACAAGCAAACAAGCTGCGGAACAATAGTCCACCTGTCTGACAAAATTGAAGCGCGGATCGTTCGGGTCTTCCCCTCGACCGTAGTTCCAGCCCGAACCGTCGGAGAAAACGATGCCGCCAGCTTCCTGAAGTCTTCCATCAGGGTAAACCAGCTTTGCCCCTACCGCTCCTGCCTTGACGCGTTCCTCTGCAAGCGTAACCAAGGCTTCCAACCAGCCTGGCTGCGGGATCGTGTCGTTGTTTAAAAATATTAGGTATTTGCCACGTGCCGCACGGGCTCCTTGATTGCACGCCGCTCCGAAGCCGACGTTAGACTCGTTAAAAATGGCACGCAGACGACCTTCGCTTGCCCATTTTCTGAGTTCATTCGGGGTTAGGTCAGACGAGCCGTTATCAACAACGATAATCTCATATGTAACCTCTTGAACCGTGCGCTCTATCGCCTCCAGGCACTGCCTGGTAAGTTCCACCTGATTGTAAACCGGAATAACGATCGATACAAGCGGCTGGTCAGGAATGCGAACCGACCGCTGGCTCACCCTCGTCAGGGCTTCAGGTTTTGCATTCCCACCTGAAGTACGATCCTCCTTGCACAACTGACCTGGGATTATTGAAACCACACGGCAGTTTTGCTGTCGCTGCTTAAGTATTGCTGCTATGTATCCTTCTTGTTGTCTCAGGTGTTCTTCTAATCTACGGCACCGAACTAATAGCGTCAGTCTGTGTCCGAGCACAGAAAAAAGACTCCGCAACTGATCGGCTTCCTTAGGGGCACTTCCCAAGAACTCTTGAAGGCTTTTGGGTTGCTCTTTTCCTATTGCAAGCACACCGAGGCCACATCCGTGAAAAAACTCGAAGCTAGGATATTGCGTCTTGACCTCATCCCAAAGCTGCTTTACGCCAAACCCGCGCTCTTTAACATTCGTGTCGTGTAAGAGTACAACACCACGGGTACTTAGTTTAGGAAGCCACATCTGAAAGTCGTGTTTAACTGCTTCGTAAACGTGATAACCGTCTATATGGAGCAAGTCGATAGATCCGTTCGGAAAACGTTCCAGGGCTTCGTCGAACGTACTTTGTACTAACTGCGAGAAGGTTCCGTAGAGCGGATCATGATGCGCACGCAAATCTGCTAGTACTTCAGGCCCGTAAAATCCAGTATGAGGATCACCACGCCAGGTGTCTACAGCATAGCACCTGGTCTTTAAGGATAATTCTTTCACGGCCTGACAGAACGCGCAATAGGAGTCGCCGTGAGCAGTACCTAACTCTACTATGACTTGGGGCCTTAATAAGTCGACAATAAAAAAAGCGAAGGGAATATGTTCGTGCCACGCGGAAAAAGGCGTTAATCGTTTCGGTGTCGTGAAAATGATTGGGTGGCTTAGTGGGTTAATCACGACAAGTCCTCCTTCCCCTTGACTCAAGTTGCTCTGTGGCATACCGGAGCATGGGGGACCGGCAGACGTTTGATGTTCCAAACACGAGGAAGCGCTCAACATCCTGTTGATCACATGCTCGTTGTCTTCTCAGTCATAAATCCTCTCCTAATCTACTCTAGCCCGCGCCAGGATACGCATGTGGCGCGCGATTTGCAGGAGGTTGATTGCTTCTTGGTTACCGGGGTCGGCGTGAATCGCACTAAGAAACGCGTTTTCGGCATCTTCCCAGCGCTCGAGCTTGAGCATCAACAAGCCAATACGGAATAGGAGCTCGGGATCGTTCGGGTTAAGGCGGTAAGCTTCGAAATAACAGTCAGCCGCTTCCAGCCATTGCTCCAACCCAAAATGGGCATTACCTCTGACCAGGTACAACTCGAACAGTTCTCCAGGTTTTAGCCCTGCCGTGTCTACTAAAGAAAGCAAGTTAATAGATTCCACGTACCGCTTTAACGAATTCAAGCATCGTGTTGCAAGGATGGCGGCCTTAGGGGAAACCAGTTCTTCGCTGCTGGAAGTCGCGAAGGGGTAAACAGTAACCAGTGCTTCCTCTACTTTGCCTCTGAGGACGAGAACCTGAGCGAGGTTGGTGGCCGCTGCCACGTGGGCGGGGTTTTGAGTGAGGACGCCCCGGAAACAGGCTTCCGCTTCGTCAAGAAGGCCTTTCGCTAAAGCGAGGCAACCCCGCTCGTTCTCGACTTCCGGGTGCGCCGGAGCCGCGTTGAGCACCTCTTCAGCTTCGTCCAGGCGTCCAAGCTCCTTAAGGGAACGGGCTTTGATCACAAAAGCGGAAACCTCCGTGCTGCCGTGCTCGAGGGCTTTTTCCGAGGCTTCGGAGGCAATCGGCCAGTTCTCTGCCTCGGCGGCCGCGCCCGCAAGGCGAAGCCACAACCCGTGCTTGAGGTTGCTCGATAACTCGCTACAGGCAATGTGCTTTCCGGCCTCGGAAAGACTATTGGCTGCCAGAAGCACTTCCACGTACTCGACATGGGGCTCAAGAGCAAAAGGCTGGGCCTCAATTGCCCGCCGTGCCCATTTCAGCGCCTCGCGGGGCCTACCTTGCAAACGCTTCGTCCTTGCTACTCCGAGAAGGGCGAAGACGTTCGCCACGTCGCCCTCCAGCACCTGCTTGTACTCGCGCTCGGCCTCCGCGTACCTCTTCTCCTTCTCCAGCAAGGATGCCGCGGCAAGACGGGCACGCCAGAGCTTGATGGTAGAGTCGGTCTGGTTGAAGATGTGGTAAAGGCTCGCGGGGGGATCGGGCAGTGCAGCCGTTTCCCGGTAAGCTGCGATCGCTTCATCCGTGCGGCCCAGGGCTTCCAGAACCTGAGCTTTAGTGAAGTAGCATTCCGGCAAGGGAGCTTTGCACGCCTTTTCGGCGTACTCCAGGGCTAGTTCCTTCTTCCCGCAGGCCAGGGCCGCCCGCGCCGCGTGCCAGAAAGCCGAAGGCCTATTCCGTACGGCCTCTGGGGACTCGAGGTTAAGGTACTGCTCGAGCGCCCGTAGTGCATCTTCCGGCTTGTTCATGGCCATCAGGGTAAGACCGAGGTTGTACCAGTCGAAGGGCGCCTCTTGCTTCTCGGTAACCTCCTCCAGAATGGCGATATTCCGTTCGCGTTTCTTCTTCCTGGTGAGCACGCCCGGTAAATAACCGTAGTGCAAAACATAAGGTCCACCAACCAGTTCTCTGGGGAGGGTGGTTAGCAACTGCTCGTGGATCTCGCCTGCGTACCGGACGTCTTCGGAGCGCCAGAAGAGCCTGATGTTCGCCTGGTCCGAAAAGTGGGGGAGGAGTTCATTGTGGTAATTGTAGGTGCGGAGGTAGTACACCTTCGGCTCCCCTCGCTCGGCCAGGCGGCGTAGCCAGGCGCCCGCCTCGGGGGTCAGGTACTCGTCGGCGTCGAGGGTGAAGACCCAACCCTCCCGGATCTCTTCGAGATAGGAGTTCCTTGCAGCCGCGAAGTCCGCCCGCCATTCGTGAAGAACCACACGCGCGCCATAGCGCTCCGCTATCTCCACCGTGCGGTCCTGGGACCCTGTGTCGACCACCACGATCGCGTCCACGAAGGGCAGCGCCTGCTCGAGGCAGCCGGCGAGAAACTCCTCCTCGTCCTTCGCAATCAGGGCGAGGGTGATTTTCTGATCACCCTTGCGCACGCTTAGTTCCTCGCGGGGTTCCGGCCAGGGCTTCCCAAGGTACACCAGGTGGCGTCCGGTTTCGGCGAGGGCTTTCCCGAGGGCTTCCGCGAAGAACCTGTTTCCTAGATGGGTGGCCAGGTTGCCCAACTCTGCAGCCGCGGACTCCGGGAGGCACAAGCCAAGGGCCCCGTAAAAGCGCGAGACACCGTCTTCCCGGACACGCTCCCAGTGCGACCAGAGGACGGGGGCGCCTTCGTCCCAGCGGCTTGCTTCGCGCAGGAAGAGGCGCAGGAAACGCCGCGGCCCCCAGTAGAAGACCTTGTCACCGTGCCCTTTAGCCTTGAACGAGTTAAACAGGCGCGCCGCGCTCGCCCACCAAACGGTGCGCCTTGTTCTGCCGAAGTCGGGAAGCATCGGGAAGCAGACTTCGCTCCCCTCCAGGCCTGCCTCCCGCAGGGTTTTGGCTACCTGCTTTTCGCTGCCGTCGAGAAGCAGGAAGTAGCCGTCAACCTTTGCTTTCACTGCCTTCCCCTGCCTTTCGGAAGACTATGGTCCCGTGCGGGGTGTCCCCGGGGTTCCTACTTGGTCGAACCCGCTTGGCCGGCTATGCCCGCCAGCCAGTTGCTCTGGGCCTGCAAGGTAGCCAGGGCCTGCTCGAGGGCGGTGAACTGGCGCCAGTAGCGTTCCTCAAGCCGCGCCAGCCTCTCCTCCATCGTCTCGATGCGCTCGTCCAGCTCGCGGATGTTCCGGGACAGGAAGCTGTTGTCGACAAGTGTATAGGGCGAACCCGCTTGGGCGGTGACCCTGTTTATGGCTTTATTGACCTCGTTGTAGAGGCGGACGCCAAGCCCCTGTTCCTCAAAGTTTTCAGCGCTCCTGGTGAAGAGGTTCATCACCGCCTCGGGGTTGGCGTTGATGGCTTCCCGAAGCTTCGCCTCATCGACGTAGAGCTTGCCGCCTTCCCAGTAGTAGCCGGTCCTGACTCCGATGTCGAAGAGGGAGTCATACCCCGTGAGTCCCGTAACCGGGGTCGTGAGCGCCCGGCGCAGGCGGTAGACGATGTCGCTCAGAATAGGATTGTTGCGCAGAAGTCCGCTTCTGGCCTTTTCTTCCCACTGGTCGATCTCGCGGTCCGTCAGTTGTTCTTTCTGCTCTTTGGTTAGCGGCAGGTAATCGGCATACCGCGGCTCGTTAAGTTCTTGCTTGATGGCGTCTAGCAGGGCATTGAACTCTTCCACGAAGGACTTGACGGTGTTGAAGATTTTTTCCGTGTCAGTGCCTACGCTGATCAGCACCGGCGAGGCGGTAGTCTTCTTCAGCGTGAAGGTAATATTGTTAAGGGTAAAGGTGTTTTCGTACTTTGTGATCCCCGTGAGGCCGTTGATATCCACGATGGCGTTTTTCCCTTGCGCAGTAGAGGAAAGGGCTAGGGTTCCCAGAGCGAACGTATCCACGACGTCGGCGATTTCGATCTCGATGGTGGGGTAGTCACCGGTCCGGGTGGTCGAGATCACCACCTTGTCGGTGCTCGCGTCGTAAAATGCGGTGACGCCCAGAGATGCCTCGGCATTGATCCTGGCGAGCACAGTGTTCAGTGTGTCCACCGTTGTGTCCACGGTGAAAGTCTTGCTGTTGGGCGTACCGTCCGGGTTGTAGGTGGTGATGGTGAACGAAAGGCTCGTGGTGGCCCCCCACGGCCGGGCAAACTTGGCCTTCTGGCTTTCCAGGGTGGCGTTAGGGTCGATTTTGTCCGTAGTGCTGGCGGAAAGGGCCAGTGTACTGACGTTGCTGGCCACTTCTGCCAACTGGTTGACCTTTATACTGTACGTTCCCGGCTGTGCGCTGCCGCCCGGCACGGCCGTTACTGCCGTTTCGTCGCTCGACGTGGCCTTCTTTACCTGGAAGGTGCCCTGCAGCCGCAGCGGCGAGGCGTAATTAAGCCGAAAGTCCATCAACTTCTTGTTGATGCTCCGGTAGTCCTCCTGCTGCCACTGCAAAATCTGTTTCTGCTGCAGCAGCCTATTCAGGGGAACACGAGCGGCTTTCATCAGGTCTTCGATGATCTTTTGCGTTTCCAACCCGGATATAAGCCCGGCCACCCGGTTAACAGGACTGAAGTTTACCATCTCTCATCGCTCCCTAGACTCTCTCATCCACAAGGAGCCCCACCAACCGCCAGATTTCCGCGACGAGATTCAAAATTTTTTCCGGGGGTACCTCGTTCAGGACTTCCCCGCTCTTTTCATCGATTACCTGCACGATTATCCTTTTTGTATCCTCGTGGATCTTGAAGCGAAGCCTGTAGTCGAACACCCGCGCGGCCTGCGTGAGCTTTTCGGCCGCCCTCTCGAGTTTCTCCCTGGGACTACCTGCACCCAAGCTTTCCATCTTGCGGTCGGCAAGCTCAATACGACCCTGCCGTGGCTGAGAGTCCCCGGCCACTGCATTTGGCCTGCTGAATTGGTGAGTGGTAATCAGCAGATGATCTTCCGTTGGCCCTACCTTCAAAAAACCACACCCCCGGTCGAGCTAGCAGCCCAGGGTTCTAAGAAAAAAGCGGGCTGGCGTGGGCTTTTGCCAGCCCGCACCTTTGCTATTTTAACCGAGGAGCCTTAGGACCGCCTGCGGCGTCATGTTCGCCTGGGCGAGCATCACTGTTCCGGCCTGGGTCAGGATCTGGTATCTTGTGAAGTTCATCATCTCCTGCGCCATGTCCACGTCGCGGATGCGCGACTCAGCGGCCGTCAGGTTCTCCGCGGCCACGCCAAGGTTGGCGATGGTATGCTCGAGGCGGTTCTGGTAGGCACCGAGCTTGGCACGCTCAGTAGAAACAGTGTTGATGGCATCATCAAATGTTTTGATGGCGTTCTGCGCATCTGCCTGCGACGTTACCGTAGCTGCGTACGCGGTTGTCGTTTTCAGCTGGCCATTGGTGTCAATGTAAACCAGTGTAATCTGAGTTGTACTGGAACCGCTACTGGTTGCCAGGTTAAGCGCGCCGCTACCGACTGTCCCATCTGCAGCCACCGAAGCTGCCCGCATATCACCTATGCTGACCGTAAGAGTCTGGGACTGATTGGCCCCGATCTGGAGTTGCTTATTTGCATAGGTTCCGTCAATGAGCCTTTGCGTGTTGAACTCCGTGGTGACGCCGATCCTTTGCACTTCTTCCGTCAACTGGTTGATCTCTTTCTGGATCTGATCTCTATCGGCCTGGGTCAAGGTGTCGTTTGCCGCCTGCACCGCCAGCTCCCGCATCCGCTGCAGGATGCTGTGGGTCTCGTTCAGGGCACCCTCCGCGGTCTGGATCAGGGAAATGCCGTCCTGGGCGTTGCGGATCGCCTGGTTCAGGCCCCGGATCTGGCCGCGCATCTTCTCGGAGATGGCGAGGCTGGCGGCGTCGTCCGCGGCCCGGTTGATGCGGAGGCCCGAGGACAGCTTCTCGAGCGACTTGGCCATAGCGCTGTTCGTCTGGCTCAGGCTGCGCCAAGCGTTTAAAGCACTGATGTTGTGGTTGATAATCATGCCCTTTTCAACTCCCCCCTCGATGGAGTAAAATAATAATGGTAGATTGCGAGAGTACTCCACCGTGCCTGCTTCCCTTCCGTCGGCCGCCCGGCGGAAGCAGGGTCGTGGTGGTGCTCTCGCTTTTATATTTCGGCAACTGCTACAGAGACTTTAGTTGCTCCGTATTTATTTCCCACGCCAACTTTGTCGCAGGCTTTACACAAGGTGGAGAGTGGCATAACGGTGGTGTGAGATGAGATTAGTGCGTTGACGCAAGCGCCTCATCCTGGTACGATCATCGAAGGAATTTGCGAAATATAATTTCGAACCGCCTCAAGCAGGGGCAGCAGCTTTAAAGGAGATAAGGTAATTTGGCACCTACAGACCTTCCCGCCATTGCCGGCGGTAGACCGGTGCGAGAGACCTATCTACCTTACGCCCGGCAGTGGATCGAAGAGGATGACGTTGCAGCGGTGGTGGAGGTTCTAAAGAGCGACCGGCTCACCATCGGCCCCAAAATAGCGGAATTCGAGGCCGCCTTCGCCCGTTACGTAGGCGCGAAGTATGCCGTGGCCGTCTCCAGCGGCACGGCGGCGCTGCACGCGGCGTGTTTTGCCGCCGGCGTCTCCCGCGGCGACGAGGTCATTACCACCCCGCTTACTTTCGTGGCGTCCGCCAGTTGCATCCTCTTCATGGGCGCGAAGCCCGTCTTTGCCGACATTGACCCTCACACTTATAACATCGACCCCGAGGATATCGAGCGCAAGATCACGCCGAAGACGACGGCGATCATCGCCGTGCACTACACCGGGCAGCCCTGCGACATGGGTGCTATTCAGGAGATAGCAGCAAGGCACAACCTGGCGGTTATCGAGGATGCGGCCCACGCCCTGGGGGCTGCCTACAAGGGCCGGCGTATCGGGAGTCTCGGGAGCCTCACCATCTTCAGCCTCCACCCCGTCAAGCACATTACCACCGGCGAGGGGGGCGTGGTTACCACCGACGACGAGGACCTCTATCACTGGCTGCTTCTCTTCCGCAACCACGGGATCGTGCGCGACCGGGCGCGCATGGTCAAAGACGAGGGGCCGTGGTACTACGAGGTGCAGGACGTGGGGTACAACTACCGCATGACCGACTTCCAGGCGGCCCTGGGGTTGAGCCAGCTGAGGAAACTCGATCGGTTTTTGGCCCGCCGCCGGGAAATCGTCGCCCGCTACAACGAGGCCTTTCGGGATCTGGCCGAGGTTACCGTACCCTACCAGGCGCCCTGGGCCCAATCCGCCTGGCACCTTTACGTGTTGGCCCTGAACCTGGAGCGCCTGCGCGTGGGACGGCGCGAAATCTTTCTCGCCCTCCGCGCCGAGAACATCGGGGTAAACGTCCATTACATCCCGGTGCACACCCACCCCTATTACAGGTGGCTCATCGACCCCACCGTCTGCCCGCTGGGCGAGGCTTCGCCCGCCCCGCGGGCGGAGGCGCTCTACCCCCGCCTTATCACCCTCCCGCTTTTCCCCGCCATGACCGACCGGGACGTGGAAGACGTCATTTGTGCCGTCCGCAAGGTCATCGCCTATTACCGGCGGTAATCCTGTTGCGCTTGCCGGAAGGCCTGGCCAACGTGTCGGGGGGTTGCAAGCACCTGCCTGCCGGCCTAGTATAATCTGGTGGGAGGCGTTAGCCGGTGCGCCAGGTACCAGGTAGAAAGGCCAGCAAGCGCCGCATAAACTGGGCGCGTTTGCTTCTCCTTTTGGCGGGTCTCACGTTGGCCGTCCTCCTCGGGGTAGCGTGGTGGGTCTTTTTCACCGCGTTCCGCGACCTGCCTCCGTGGCGGATGGACACCTTTCAGCCCGGCGCGCCGAGCACCCTTTACGATGCGACCGGCCGGCCCTTTGCCAGGCTGGGCTTCGAGAACTATCTTCCCGTAGACATCAAGGAAATCCCGCCGGTGGTTAAGCAGGCTTTCCTGGCAGCAGAGGATGCGCGTTTTTACCAGCACCGGGGCATCGATCTGCGCGCCATCGCGCGGGCGGCTTTGACCAACCTGGCGCGGGGGCGGGTGGTGCAAGGCGGCAGCACCATCACCCAGCAGGTGGCCAGGAATGCCTTCCTAAACCCGTCCCGCACCTTCAAGCGGAAGATCCAGGAGGCCTTTTTAGCCGTTCAGCTTGAGCGCTACTACACAAAGGACGAAATCTTCGAGATGTACCTGAACCGCATTTACTTCGGCGAGGGCGCGTGGGGCATCGGCGCGGCGGCGAAAACCTATTTCAACAAGGACGTGGGCGACCTGACGCTGTCCGAGGCGGCCCTGCTTGCCGGGTTGCCGCAGGCGCCAAGCCTGTATTCTCCCTACCGGAACCCCCAGGCCGCCCTTGCCCGCCGGGCTACCGTCCTGCAGATGATGGTTGCGCAGGGGTTTATTACTGCGGACGAAGCGAATGCGGCGCGGCGGGAACCGCTGCGCCTGGAGCGCGGCCTCCCGCGTGAGGAAAAGTATCCCTACCCGTACTTTGTAGACTACGTGGTGCAGGAGTTGGGAAAGAAGTACGGCGAGGCGGTCCTTTACCGCGGCGGCCTCAGGATTTACACCACACTCGACAGGCAGGCTCAGGAGGCGGCCGAAAGAGCAGCCGCTACTTATGCCAACTTTCCGTCGAGCATCCGAGATCAACAGGGGATCCTGCAGCCGCAGGCGGCCATTGTCGTTCTGGATCCTCATACCGGGGCCGTTCGCGCCCTTGTGGGTGGACGCGAGCACAACGCCGGGCGGGCGTACAACCGGGCGACGCAGGCCTACCGGCAACCGGGGTCGGCGTTCAAGCCGATCATCGCTTACGCCCCGGCCGTGGAGTACCTGGGGATGACGCCCGCGAGTGTGGTCAGCGATACCCCTGTCGTCTTCGGTAACTACCGGCCGCAAAACTACGACCATCGCTTCCGCGGCCCGGTTACGCTGCGCGATGCCTTGGCGTACTCCATTAACGTCCCGGCGGTCCGGCTCGTTGACCAGGTGGGCCTTGAGAGGGCCATGGCCTTCGCGCGGGAGCTGGGCATCGACACGCTGGACCCGCGGCATGAAGGGTTAAGTGTCGCCCTGGGCGGCCTGCATACGGGGGTGACGCCGCTGCAAATGGCGGCGGCCTACGCCGCTTTTGCGAACGGCGGGTTCTACGTTATGCCCACGGTCGTCGCCCGCGTCGCGCAGGCCGACGGCACGCTATTGGAAGAGGTCCGCCCGGCGGTGCGCCGGGTGATGAGCCGGCGCACCGCCCTGGCCGTCACGGAGATGCTCCGGGCGGCCGTCGATTACGGGACCGGCACCCGTGCCCGCATCCCCGGTGTTCCCGTCGCGGGCAAGACGGGCACTACGGACGAGGGTAAAGACACCTGGTTTTGCGGCTATACGGACAAACTCGTCGGGGTGGTCTGGATCGGCTGGGACCTCCCCCGTCCGATGCCGGGCACGTACGGGGGAATGTACTGCGCGCGTATCTGGCGCGAGGTGATGACGCGTATCCTTGGGATAACGCCCCCTCAGCCGGTCGCGCCGATTCGTCCGGAGACGCAGCCGGAGATTACGACCCCGGAGACGGAAACGGCGCCGCAGCCGGAGACGCCGCCATTGACGATAGAAATCGTGCCCCCGGAGGGTACGGTGCCGCCGGAGGAAGACGGGCAAGAACCGCTTCCCCCCTCGCTGCCTACGGTGCCGGCGCCCGCAAAGCCGCAGGAGTCCGCTACACCCCCTGCCGCAACGCCGCCGGCCTCGTCCGGTACGCCGCCGCCCGGTTCGCCCGGTGGGTGACCGAGGAGAGCAATGAACACCGGCACCAGCTCTGGGTCGAACTGGCTGCCCGCGCAGCGCTGGAGTTCCCGCACGGCTTCGGCGGCGGGTAAGGGCTTCCGGTACGGCCGCTCGCTGGTCATCGCGTCGTAGGCGTCAACGATGGCCAGGATGCGGCATTCCAACGGTATTTCCTTACCCTTGAGCTTCAACGGGTAGCCCTCGCCGTTGTACCATTCGTGGTGTTTCAGGATCAGTTCGGCGATCGGGGTAAGGATGGGTGAGGCCAGGGCGATGCGGTACCCGATCTCGGCGTGGCGTTCCATCTCGCGCCTTTCTTCCGGCGTCAGCGGAGCCGGCTTGAAGAGGATGCGGTCCGGTATGCCGACCTTGCCGATATCGTGGAAGCGGGCCAGGAGGCGAAGGTTGTCCAAGCCGGTTTCGGGCAGTCCAACCGCCTGGCCCAGGCGCACCGCCAGGTCTTTAAGGCGCGCGGCGTGCCCTTCGGCGATGAAGTCCCGCTCGTCCAGCGCGGCGGTAAAGGCCTGGAGCAGGGCGTGCCGCACGCTGGTGCGGCGCCGTATTTTCGCCCGGTACATGGCGTCGTCCGCCTCTTTGTAGACGTGGACGAGTGATGGGGACGCATCCCCGGTGGTGGCGCAGCCAATGGAGAGACTCAAGGGCAGCAAGGGATGGGCCGCGTTGTAATTTTCCACCGTGTTGCGGATGCGCTGCAGCGCCGCCTCGGCCGCGGCGCGGTCCGTCTGCGGCAGGAGGACGGCAAACTCGTCGCCACCGACGCGGGCGACGCAGTCGCCGGCGCGGAACGCGCCCTGCATTATCTCGGCCGCGGTGCACAAGTAGGCGTCACCCCGATCATGGCCGAGGGTATCGTTGATTATTTTCAGGCCGTCCACGTCGGCGACGATGATGCTGATCGGACGGTGGCGGGCCATGTCCAGGCGCCGCATTTCTTCTTCAAAGTAGGTGCGGTTGTAAAGCCCGGTCAGCGGGTCGTGCAGGCTCAGAAAGCGCAATTGCTCCTCCACGTGCTTCCGTACGCTGATGTCGCGAAAGCTCTCGATGACCCCCACGATTTGTCCTTTTTCGTCACGGAGCGGCGTGGCAATCAGCTCCACAAAGACGGTCTGGCCATCCGGGCGGACCATGGCCACTTCCTCTTCAACCGTCGCCTCTCCAAACAGGATGCGGCGCAGGATGCACTTTTCGGTGCCGCAATACGGGTGGTGGAAGGAGCGGAAGCAGTATTGCCCGACGGACTGACCCTCGGGGACGCCGGCCATGGCAGCCATACGCCGGTTTTGCTCCTGCACCCGGAAGCCGGTGTCGATGATGCGCATGGCGTCGCCGGAGCCCTGGAAAATAGCTTCCAGGTGGGCCCGCTGGCGTTTCATTTGTTCGTGCAGTTGCTTCTGCTCCCAGTACTGCTGGGCAAGGGTGGAGATGAAGGTGGCCATGTGCGTAAAGAACCTGGCCATCTGCCGGAACCGTGCCTCCGGCACCACCGGGATCCGGCGCACCGCGGCCAGGTAGGGCTCTTCCTCCAGGCCGAGTTCCCGTGCCTGGGCGCGAAAACGCGCCTCGTCCGGCGGGGCAAAAAACACCTGGCTCAAGAACAGGGTGGCCAGGTGGCGCCCGGCGACGAATACCGGCGTGGCGGCGAGCACGAGACCGTTGGCGCACACGTTGATAACCTGGTCGCGGCGCCTGGCTGCTGCCCTGGCCAGCAGCCTGTCGCTCTTCACGCAGCGGGCGGCAGCAAGCGGCGAACGGCGGTGAAAATGCAAGCACAGGTCACTCCACCCGGACTGGGCTAATATCTCGCCGGAGGGGGCGAGAACGGAGACGGCGAGGCCGGTGGCCCGCGAGAAGTCGTCCAGCAATTTTTGTAGGGCGGCCAGGTCAACCAGTTCGGCAAAGCTCACCCCGGATTTAGCGTCCATGATCTGCGCCCCGGTTGCTTGGATATTCGGCGATTGCCGGGGAGTATTTCGGCATCGGGGAAGCAAAGTCCTGCCTTTTTTAACCTTTGTCTTTACCTTCCTGGTAAGGCATAAAAATTTTTCCCCGCGTGCAGGAATTTGCAAAACAGTGTCATATTTAAAAAAAGAAAAGAATGCTAATGCGCCGGATACCGGTGGAGAAAGAGGGTTGGCCGGCAGTGACAGGCATTGGAGGCGTGATCGTGCAGGTGCTGACACGGGCGCTGGACGCCGCTGCGTTGCGCCAGCGGGTCATCGCGGACAACATCGCCAACAGCAACACGCCCGGCTTCAAGCGCTCCGGCGTGCGTTTCGAAGAAGCGTTGCGGCGCGCCTTGAGCGAGGAACGGTTGTCCCTTCGCACCACGCATCCCCGGCATATCGGAGGCATTGATCCGGCGGCGGTCAGGCCGGAGGTTATCACCGAGCGGCATACCTCGATGCGCGCCGACGGCAACAATGTCGATATGGAGCGTGAAATGGTGGAACTTGTGGCTAACACCTTTGCTTACCGCACCACGGCGCAGGTGCTGGCCGCAAAATTCGACGGGTTGCAGTATGTGATCAACGGCGGGAGGTAGGGAGGTCGGATGGGCTTTTTTGCCAGCTTCGGGATCAGTGCGTCCGGCCTGACGGCCGAGAGGCTGCGGCTGGACGTGATCGCCAACAACCTGGCCAACGCTGAAACCACCCGTACACCGGCAGGAGGCCCGTACCGGCGCCGGGCCGTGGTTTTCGCCCAGAGGCTGCGGCGGGCCGTGGATGGTTGGCGCGGGGCAGGGGTGCGTGTGGCGGCCGTTGTGGAGGATAAGGCGCCACCCCGTTTGGTCTACCGGCCGGACCATCCCGATGCCGACGCGCGCGGGTATGTGGCCTACCCGAACGTCAACGTGGTAAACGAGATGGTCGACATGGTCACGGCGGTGCGTGCTTACGAAGCGAACGCCACCGCTCTGCAGGCGGCAAAGCAACTTGCCGAAGCGGCTCTGGATATTGGTCGATAGAAGGATATTGTGGAAGGCTCCTTGCGCGTACAAGGGCAAACCCGTCGTGAGGCGGGGACGCAAAGCCACGGGTCCGGCACTCAGGGTCCTGAGTGCTGGGCAGCCGGGTTGCCGACAAGGGTTCGCAAAGCTACCTCTTGTCGGGGTAGCTTTTCCGGTACATGAGGGAAAAAAAATCCCCGTAGCGCCATAGAGAAAGAGCAATTCGCCGGTTCGTGTTGTCGGGGGGCATCCGAAAACGAAAGGGTGGGTAGGATGATCAAGGGTATCGAGGCATTACTGACGCTGCCGGAGGCCAAAACCCGCGTTGGGCCGGACAACGGCGGGATATCCTTCGGCGAGGCCCTGACCAGGGCGCTGGAAAAGGTTAACGAGGCACAGGTACGGGCCGACGAGGCGATCAAGAAATTCCTCGCGGGCGAAGTGGAAGACCTGCACACGGTGCTGATCGCCCTGCGCGAAGCCGGAATCTGGATGCAGCTGGCCGTGCAGGTGCGGAATAAAGTTGTCGAGGCCTACCAGGAAATTTCGCGCATGCCGGTGTAGGGGCGCAGGCGATGGCGCGGAGTGGTGTGTTGGCCCGGGTAACCGAACGGTGGCAGGCTTTCACCCCCACGCAGAAAGTAGTTGCCGCGGCGGCCGCAGCCGGCCTCATCTTTGCCGCTATCTACATTCCCCTCCTGGCCACCTCTTTAAACTACGCACCGCTTTTCACCGGCCTGCGACCGGAAGAAGCCGGGGCCATTGTCCAGAAACTGAAAGAGGCCAAGATCCCCTACCGGCTGACGAACGAAGGCACAACCATCGAGGTACCCAAGAGCAAGGTTTACGAAACCCGGATCCAGCTCGCTTCTGCCGGACCTCTTGCCGGAGGAGGCGCCGGCTTTGAACTCTTTGACAAGACCAAGCTGGGCGTTACCGAATTTGAACAGCAGGTGAACTACCAGCGGGCCCTGCAGGAAGAGCTCCGGCGCACCATTGTAACGCTCGACGCCGTGGAGCAGGCGCGCGTGCACCTGGTCCTGCCCAGGCGGGACGTCTTTGCGGAAACGCAGTCCGAACCTTCCGCCTCCGTGGTGGTCAAGCTCAGGCCGCTGGGCCAACTGAAGCCGGAGCAGGTGGCCGGCATCGTGAACCTGGTGGCGGGAAGTGTCGAGGGGTTGAAGCCGGAAAACGTGCACGTCATTGACATGTACGGGAGAAGTCTCACGGACGGGCTGGTGAAGGATGCGGCAACCGCACAGGCGCTTACCCAGCAGGAGGCGAAGCGCGCCTACGAGCGCGAACTCGAGCGGCGCATCCAGGGCATGCTGGAGCGGATCCTGGGTCCGGGCAAGGCGGTGGCGGTGGTCAACGCCGAGCTGGACTTCAGCGCGCAGGAAACGGTTACCACGGTGCCGGAAGGGCAGCAGGTGGTAAGCGAGCAAACGGTCAGCGAGCAGAGCAGCGGGACGGGGGCCGGCGGTGAGGCCGGCACGGGGTCCAATCTAACCCAGACGCCCGGCTACGGAGCGGTAGGCGCCGGCGGCCAGCAAACTTATACGCGCCAGGAGACGACCCGCAATTACGAGGTAGGCACGCGCCAGGAAAAAACCGTGGTGCCACCCGGGAGGGTGGAGCGTTTGTCAACGGCCGTGGTGGTGGACGGGGACCTCACGGCGGCGCGGACGGAACAGATCCAGAACATTGTCGCCGCGGCGGTAGGGTACGATCCGGCGCGCGGCGATCAGATTACGGTTTCCGGCATGGCCTTTGACACCACCTACCAGCAAGAGCTGGAGAAACAGGCGCGGGAGGCAGAGGCCGCGGCGAAGAAGGCCGAAGCCCAACGGCTTTTGACTTACATGATTGCCGGCGGGGCCGCGTTGCTGCTTGTTCTGTTCTCCGGGCTGGTAGCCCTCGTGCGCAGACGGCGGCGCCCGGCACCCACGGTGGAAGAAGTGGTCCCCGTGGCCGTGACGCCGGAACGTCCCCCGGCCCCGCCGGTCGCCGACAAGGAAAGGGCGGCGCGCGAACTGGCCCGGGAGCGGCCGGAGCAGGTGGCGGAGATTATCAAGGTGTGGTTGCGTGAGGAGCAGAGAGGTTGATAGGCGTGGCGGCGCAAGCGGGAAGGATGGGTGGATTGGAAAAAGCGGCCATTCTCCTGTTGTCGCTGGGGGCCGATCTCAGCGCGCGGGTCTTGAAGCACGGTTTTGACGAACAGGAAATCGAACGCATCACGTATGCGATCAGCAACATGAGCCGCGTGGCGCCCGAGGCGCGGGAGCTGGTACTGAACGAATTCAACGAGTTGCACCAGGCCCGGCAGTACATCATTTCCGGCGGGGTGCAGTACGCCCGGGAACTCCTGGAAAAGGCGGTCGGGCCGGCGAAGGCGGACGAGATTATCAAGAAGCTGACCACCATCGGCAAGATACTTCCTTTCAAAACCTTGCGCAAGGCGAACCCGAAGCTCCTGGTGGCGTCCCTGCAGGAGGAGCACCCGCAGACCATCGCCCTGATCCTCGCCTATCTCCTGCCCGACCAGGCGGCCGCGATTCTCTCCGAATTGCCACCCGAGTTGCAGCTCGATATCGCCAAGCGGCTGGCTACCATGGAACGGGCTTCCAGCGAGATGGTCGAGGAAGTGGAGCGCGTCCTGGAGTCCAAACTTTCAACCGTCCTCACGGAGGACCGGACGCGGCCCGGGGGCGTGGAACTCCTTGCCGACATCCTTAACGCTACCGACCGGGCGACGGAAAAGGCCATCCTGGAGCAGCTGGACCGGGACGACCCCGCGCTGGCGGAAGAGGTACGGCGCCTGATGTTTGTCTTCGAAGACATTGTCAAGCTGGACGACGTTTTCATCCAGCGCATCCTGCGCGAGGTCAACCAGAGAGACCTGGCCGTGGCGCTGCGGGGGGCCAACGAAGAGGTCCGCCAGCGCATTTACAAGAACCTGTCGCAGCGCGCGGCGCAGATGCTGAAGGACGAGATCGAATACATGGGCCCGGTGCGGCTGCGCGACGTCGAGCAAGCGCAGCAGCGCATTGTCAAAACCATCCGGGCGCTGGAGGAGAGCGGCGAGATCATCATCTCGCGGGGTGGCGAGGATGCCATTCTTGTCTAGGCGCGTCCTGAAGGGCGCCCTGTTTGCCGAGAACCCACTGGTGCTGGCGCCAAGGCCTGTTGACCCCATGCCGGACGGGGGCGACGGCGAGGCTGCCCCCGCGGAAATGGATCCCCGGGAGCTGGCCGAGGCGATCCTGGCGCGCGCCCGCGAAGAGGCCGAGCGGATCCGGCAGCAGGCCTACGAAGAAGGGCTGGCGCGGGGCCTGCGGGAGGCCGCGGCCCAAATCGAGGCCGAGCGGGCCCGCATCAGGGAGCACGCCGTCGACCTTATTCGGCAGGCGGAGGCGGCGCGGCGGGAAACCCTTGAAGCCGTGGAAGGCGAGATTGTGGAACTGGCGCAGGCCATCGCCAAAAAAGTGGTAATGCAGGAACTTAGTACCAGCCCGGAACTGGTGTTGCAGGTGACGCGGGAGGCCCTGGCGCTGTTGCGCGACCGCCGGCAGGTCCTGGTGTTCTGCCACCCGGAGGATGCCCGTCTGGTGCGGGAAAAACAGGGCGAACTTGCGGCACTCCTGCCGCCGGAGGCAACGCTCCGCGTTATTGAGGACCCGGAGATGGAGCGGGGAGGCATCCTGGCGGACAGTGGTGAGGGGCTGGTAGACGCCCGTCTGGATACCCGTTGGCGGGCGGTCCTGGCCGCCCTCCGGGGGGAAGGTGTCGGCGCTTGACGGTACCCGTGAACCTAGCAGCTTACCGGGAGCGCGTCGCCCGTGCCGGCATTCTCAAGCGGCAGGGGCACGTGGCGAAGGTTATCGGCCTCACGATCGAAGTCGTGGGGATGGAAGGGTTTATCGGCGAGGTCTGCGATATTTACGTTCCCGGCGAAGAGCAGCCCGTGCCGGCCGAGGTGGTAGGTTTCCGCGACCGGGTCTCGCTCCTCATGCCGCTGGGCGAGTTACGCGGCATCTGCCCGGGCTCGCGGGTGGTGCCGCGGGGCCGGGCCATGACGGTGCGGGTGGGCGAGCACCTGCTGGGCCGGGTGCTGGACGGCCTGGGCCAGCCGCTCGACGGGCGGCCGCTCGGCAACGGGGTCGAGGTGCCCGTGCACAACGCCCCACCGCCGCCACTGGCCAGGCGGCGGATCACGCAGCCCCTGGCCACGGGCATCCGCGCCATCGACGCCTTTCTCACGTGTGGGCGCGGCCAGCGCCTGGGCATCTTTGCCGGGAGCGGCGTGGGCAAGAGCGTGTTGATGGGGATGATCTGCCGGCACGCTGCCGCCGACGTGAACGTGGTTGCCCTGGTGGGTGAACGGGGGCGCGAAGTGCTGGAGTTCATCGAGCGCGACCTGGGTCCCGGGCTGGCCAGGTCGGTCGTGGTTGCGGCCACCTCCGACCAGCCGCCCCTGGTGCGGATGCGGGCGGCTTTTGTGGCCACGGCCGTGGCCGAATACTTCCGGGACCGGGGACGGGACGTGTTGCTCCTCATGGACTCGGTGACCAGGTTTGCCCTGGCGCAGCGCGAGGTGGGCTTGGCCGTGGGGGAACCGCCCACCACGCGGGGCTACACCCCTTCGGTCTTTGCGCTCCTGCCGAAACTGCTGGAGCGGGCCGGTACGAGCCCCCGGGGTTCGATCACCGGGTTCTACACCGTGCTGGTGGAGGGGGACGACATGCAGGAACCGGTGGCCGACGCGGTGCGCAGCATCCTGGACGGGCACGTCGTTCTGGCGCGGGAGCTGGCGCAGCGCAACCACTACCCGGCCATCGATATCCTGCAGAGCACGAGCCGCCTCATGCCCGACGTGGCGACGCCCGAACACGTCGGCGTGGCGGGTGAACTGAGAAGCCTCCTGGCTGCGTACCGCCAGGCGGAAGACCTGATTAATATCGGGGCCTACGTGGCCGGCTCGAACCCGCAGGTGGATGAAGCCATAAGAGTTTACCCCGGCCTGATGGATTTCTTGCGCCAGTTGCCGGACGAGACCACCGGTTACGAGGAAACCCTGGCGCGCATGTTCGCGCTCGGGAAGGGGGCGTAAAAGGTGCCACGCTTCGTCTTCCGTCTGGAAACGGTTTTGCGCTACCGGGCGCGGCGCGAGGAGATATCCTCCCAGGCCCTGGCCGCGGCGCAGCGGGAGAAGCTGGCGCGGGAGGCGGAGGCTGCGGCCAACGCGGGGCGCCTTGAGGCGGCCCTGCAGGGGACCTGCGGGGAGCGGGTGGATCTCGTCACCGAACTGCACGCCGCCCTTTACCGGGACGCCCTGCGGGCCGAGAAGGAAAGGCTGGCCAGGGAAATAGCTGCCAGGGAGGCGGTGGTTGCGGAGCGCCGGGAGAACCTGCTGCGGGCGCGGAAGGAAAGGCTGGTGCTGGAAAAGCTGAAGGAGCGGCAGCACAAGCTGTTCGAAGCCGCATTGCGCGCCCGTGAACTCAAGGACCTCGACGACGCATCCCGGCGGCTTGCCAACCATCCCCATAAACCGCTACCGAAAGGAGGTGAGTAGGTGGAGATCACTCAAATGGTGTTTGCTCACGCACCGGGCGAGCCGGCACCTGCGCCGCAAGCCGGTACGGCGCTTGCGGGGCTGTTTACCCGGTTCCTTTCTGCCCTGCTTGGGCCGGACCTGCCGGACATAGGGAGAATCGCCGGCAGTCCCGCCGTGGCGGAGCAGACCCCGGCGGAAGCGGGTGACGATGGTGACGACTCCCCGGCGGAAGGACGACCGACCGCAGCAACCCTTCCGGCAGCGCCGCCGGATGCGGTGGCATCTGGAGCCGTGCGGGACGAGGAAGCTCCGCGTGCGCCGGATGCAACCGGCACGGCCGGCGGTGAAGCCGCGGCGCCGGAAGGAACGGTTACCGTCACCACCGTTGTCTTCCAGAATGTTGCTCCGCACGCCGGCACCTGGCAGGCTACGGGCCGCCCCGGTCGGCAGCCCTCTGGTGGGCGAAGCGAAGCGGCTTCTCCGGGTGTCACGGCCGACAGGCCCGCGCCGTTTGCAATGCCAAACCGGTCGGTGTCGCCAGGGCCGCGGTTGTGTCAAAGGGCAGCGGGCGTCACCTTCGTGCTATCTGCGGCTCAACCCCAGAGGTCTTTGCTTGCGTCACCGGGCACAGAAAACGTCGTTTCGGTGCCACAGGTCGGAGTAGCTGCGGCGGTTTTGTCAAGGCAAGCAGGCGAGACCCAACCGGGCGCGAGCAGCCCGCAGGAGACCACGGGTCCGGCGTTGACCGGTGCTTCCGCAAAGGCGACGCAAACCGGGCAGGCGCATCTGCAGCCGCCGGTGCAGGGCAGGAGCCTCTTGCCGGACGGCGAAGCAGGAGCGACAACCCGGCCTCCGGCGGCAGGGGAGGCGCAGAGCCCGGCGCAAACACCGGGCCGGGGCATTGCGCCCGGCAACCGCGCTGCTCCGACGGATGGAACGCCCGACGCGGGCCAGAAAGCCCCGCCTGCACAAAACAAACAGCCTTTGTCTCCCGCGGATGCCGGGCCTCTGCTGCTGCAAGCCGGCCGGGGAAACGGTATCGGTACTGCGGCAGGCCGGGAAATCCCGGACGGTCCGCAAGGCGCCATGCAGCAAGCTACGGCAGGTGTTCCGGGCCCCCGCGCGGGCCTGGAGAATGTGGCCGAAGATCGGTTCCGGGGCACCCCGACCGGGGCACGTGAAAATGGGGTCACCGGTCCTCTCAATAGTCCGGCACCGGTCACTGCGGCAACTCCACCCGCCGGCCGGCAACCGTTGACTGCCCAGATAGCGGTGGCCGTGGTCCGGCACATCGAACAATTGCAGCAACAGCCGGGGCGACCCTTCCGCATCGAGCTCGCCCTGGAACCGCCGGAACTGGGCCGCGTTACGGTCAGGCTGACCCTCACGCGCGGTGAACTCGTGGCGCAGTTCTACACCGGCGACGCGGCGGCGCGGGATGCGCTGGCGGCTTCGCTACCCCAGCTGCGAGAGGCACTGGCCCAGCACAATATCTGGCTCGGCCAGGCGAACGTCTTCCTCGGGCAGGACGAGCGAACGGGCCACGCGCCGTACACCTGGACGGGACGCGGCGGGTTCGGCTGGCAACCCGGTGGCGGGGCGGAAGTGCCCCTGCCGGAAGCGAACGCCCGCGCCGATTATGACGCAAGGCTGGTTAACTACCTCGTTTAGGAAGGGGTGATTTACTTGCAGGTTAACGCGGTAAGCAGCGCTCCTGTGGCAGCGGCAACCGGAACGCGTGACGTCTTCGGCAAAGATGCCTTTATGAAGCTCCTGCTGGCCCAGCTCACCCACCCCGACCCGCTGGCACCGCAGGACCCCAGCACCTTTATAAGCCAGATCGTGCAGTTCGGCGTCCTGGAACGGCTCATAGAGCTCGAAGAGCGCGTGAGAGAACTCAACCGCAGCCAGATTCTCGGCCAGGCGGCCACCCTCATCGGGCGCGAGGTGGTCGTCCAGGTGGGCGATACGCCCGTAACGGGTGTGGTGGAAAAGGTCACCCTTACCCTCGATGGGGCCCAGGTAGTGATCAACGGGATACCGTATGACTTTGGCGCCGTGCGGGAGGTCAGGTAGTAATGGTGGAACGCATATCCGGCCCCGGTGCCCCGGGTGCAGTAAGACCCTCGGACGGGCGCCCGGCGCAGGGTCCATCCTTCCGGGAAATACTGGAGCGCGTACGGCAGGAAGAACTGAAGATCTCGGCGCACGCGCAGAAAAGACTCGCCGAGCGACAGATTACCCTGGGCCCGGACGATCTGGCCCGGCTCCAGCGCGCCGTAACCCTGGCCGAGGCCAAAGGCGGGCGATCCTCGCTCCTTATTTACGGCAACCTGGCCCTGGTGGCCAGCGTCCCGCACCGCACCGTGGTCACCGCGGTGACCGGCGAAGGGTTGGAGGAGCGGGTGTTTACCAACATCGACAGCGCCGTTATCATTTCGAGGTCCGGCGTCTGATATCCGACATCCGATATCCGAGGACGGAATGCACGTAGTGCATTCCGACCTGAAGTCCGACGTCTGACGTCCGACATCTGGCTTCTGATTATGGCCGGTCCGCAAGGGGGCCCGGGCTGTGGAACGACCGAAGCATCCCAGAACGGATGTCGGAGGCAGGAGGTCAGAGGTCAGAAAGAAAACCAGAGGAGGGAAATAAAGTGCTGAGGTCGCTTTATTCCGGGATTACCAGTTTGCGGACCCACCAGGTCCGAATGGACGTGGTGGCCAACAATATCGCAAACGTTAATACGACGGCGTTCAAGAGCGCACGGGCCAACTTCCAGGACGTGCTGGCCCAGACCATCGGCCGCACGGCCATCAACACCACGCAGGTCGGCCTCGGCGTGGGCCTGGCGGCCATCGATAACGTCTTCACGCAGGGCGCGCTGCAGACCACCGGCCGCGTGCTCGACCTGGCGATCGAAGGCAACGGGTTTTTTGTGGTGAAACCTGTGGACAGTAATGGAAATACGATTGACAATCCGATGTACACCCGTGACGGTACTTTCTACCTTGACAAGGACGGGTATCTTGTGAATGCTCAAGGTTACAGAGTTCAAAAGAGCGGGAACGGAGACATTCGCTTTACTACTGTGACTCCTGACAAGATCGCTACCATAAGCATCGGCACAGACGGCAAAATAGTCGCAACTGCCACCGACGGAACCACCGAAACGTATACGATTGGGCTCGTTACCTTTAATAACGTTGAAAGTTTGCAACGAGTGGGAAGTAACCTTTGGGATGTAACGCCGCGCGTAACCCAACCTGATCCGGCAACACCGGGTGACCCGGGTACTGGTGGCCGCGGTATCATCCGCTCCGGCTACCTTGAAATGTCCAACGTGGACCTGGCGCAGGAGTTTACTACGATGATCACGACGCAGCGGGGGTACCAGGCGAACGCGCGGATCATCACCACCTCGGACGAGCTGCTCCAGGAACTGGTAAATCTTAAGCGTTAATAGGAAAGGCTGATGGGCTTGGCGGAAAATAAGGGCGGCGTAAAAGGCAAATTACTGTACGTCCTGGCGGCTCTGGTGCTCGCCGCGGGGGCGGCGGCCGGTTCATACTTTTTCTTCGGCCGCTCCTCGGGGCACGCGACGCCGGAGCCGCCGCCGCTGGCCACTCACGACATGGGCGTGGTGGTGGTCAACCTTAACGAGGACACTACGCACTACCTGCGCATCGGGATCGTTCTCGCCTACCGGGAAAACAAGGAACTGGCGCACGAACTCGACGCCAAGCATCCTCTGCTCAAGGACCGCTTGATATACCTTCTGCGCCAGCGGACCCTTGAGGATGTGCGGGACGTGAACCACGCCGAAAAGTGCCGGCAGGACATCCGTAACGAGATGAACAGGCACCTGAAGAAGGGGAAAATCGAGGCCATATACATTACCGAGTACCTGGTTCAATGACGGAGGCCGGAGGCAAGAGGTCGAAGGTCGAAGGGGTATCAAACGTTGGCACGGAGGATTAGCCTGACATGATGATTTCCGAGGAAGAGATCCGTAAACTCTTGAACCGTTTTACCTCCGGGCGGGCGGCGCCGGAAGTGACGCCGGTCCGCCTGCCCGAGCTGTCTCCGCCGCCTGGGAGCGGCCGGATCAGGACGCCCCTTACCTACCTGGACGATGTGCAGGTCGATCTTGCCGCGGAACTGGGCGGGACGACGCTCAAAGTGCGGGAGGTCCTGGCCCTGCAGGAGGGTTCCGTGATCAAGCTGGACCGCACCGCCGGGGACAACGTAGATATCCTGCTGAACGGCTTGCAATTTGCGCGGGGCGAGGTGCTGGTCATCAACAACCTTTTTGCCATCCGCGTCAGCACCATTCACCCGCCACAGACGCGGGAAACGGTGGATGAACAGGCGTGAACGGAGAACTCTGGGGAGCATTCTTGCGGCTTTTAATCGCCTTGCCACTCACGCTGCTGCTGGCCTACGGCGCGCTGAAGTTTGCATTGCCCCGCCGCTTCCCCCTGGCTTCCGGACGGCGCATGCGCCTGGTGGAACAGTTGCCTCTCGGTCCGAAGGCGGGCCTCTGGCTGGTGCAGGTGGGAGAGAAATATTATCTCCTGGCCCACCATGACGGGGCGATCACCACTGTGCAGGAATACGAGGAGTTGCCGCCGCCCGTGGCCGTGGAGGCGGCGGAGGCGTTGGCGGGCTTTGCGGGGTGGCGTGGGCTATTGGGGCGCCGGCGGGCAAGCGGGGGGCCGTGGCTGAACCGGCTGCCGTTCGCGAGCTACGGCCGGCCGGAACGGTCGCCGGTCGGCAGGGAGGAAACGGGGCGGCGTGGGCGGTAGGTTTTGGCTGGTGACGCTGGTGGCCTTGGCCGGCCTGACCTGCGGCGCTGCGGCGGCTTACGCGCAGCCGGTGCCCGTTCCGGGCATCGACATCCGGGTGGGCCAGGCCACGACACCCAACCAGGTGGTGGACAGCGTTAAGCTGTTCATCTTTCTGACCGTCCTGGCGCTTTTGCCGGCCTTCATCGTTATGGTTACTTCCTTCACGCGGATCGTCGTGGTGCTGTCGCTGCTGCGGACGGCCATGGGCGTGCCGCAGGCGCCGCCTAACCAGGTGCTCATCGGGCTGGCCCTGTTCCTGACCCTGTTTATCATGGCGCCGGTTTATACGCAGATCAACGAGCGAGCGGTCCAGCCCTTCCTGGCCAACCGGATCGACCTGGCGCAGGCCCAGGAGGAAGCAGCCAAACCGCTGCGCGCGTTTATGCTGCGCCAGACGCGTGAGAAGGACCTCGAGCTCTTTGTCAAGCTGGCAAAAATCGAGCAGCCGCGGCGGGAAGAGTTGCCGCTGACGACCGTCATTCCGGCGTTCATCATTTCGGAGTTGAAGACTGCCTTTCAGATGGGGTTCATGCTCTACCTGCCGTTCCTGATCATCGACATGGTGGTGGCCAGCATCCTGATGTCCATGGGAATGTTCATGTTGCCGCCGGTCATGATCTCGTTGCCGTTTAAGATACTGTTATTTGTCCTGGTGGATGGGTGGTACCTCGTGGTGAAGTCGCTGGTAGAGAGTTTTCATTAGGGAGCGGGTGAAATGACCGACACCTTTGCGATCCAGAGCGTCCAGCACGCCTTGATGCTGGTGCTCTTGCTGGCGGCCCCGGCCCTGCTGGTCGGCACCATTGTGGGCCTGGTGGTGAGCATCTTCCAGGCTACGACGCAGATCCAGGACCAGATGATCACCTTCGTCCCGAAAATCATCGCCATCCTGCTCACCCTGCTCCTGCTGGTGCCCTGGTTCGTCAACATGCTCACGCGCTTCGCCACCGAGTGCTTCACGCGCATTGGCACCCTTGCCGGGTGAGGCCGGCGGCGGGCATACGGAGGCAGCACAACTTGCTTGATTACACCTTACTCGGCGTATACCTCTTAATGTTCGTACGTCTGAGCGCGTTTATGGCGGCGTGTCCGGTCTTTGCCCAGCGGTACTTTCCCCCGCTGGCCAGGATCGGCCTGGCGGCGGCCCTGGCGGCGGCGCTCTTCCCGCTGGTAGACGCCGGGAGCCTGGCGTTGCCCGCACACCCGGTCGGGTTTGCCTTCGACGTCGTGCAGGAGGCGTTTGTGGGCCTCGGCCTGGGGGCCCTCACGGGCCTGGCCTTCAACGCGGTGCGCTTGGCCGGGCAGATGGCGGGGCTGCAGATCGGGTACGCCATCGCCGAGATGTTTGACCCGGTCAGCGGAGAGCAGAATGTTATCCTGGCGCAGTTCTTCTACCTGCTCGGCCTGGTGTTCTTTTTCAGCATTGACGGGCACCACCTGCTCATTGCCGCCCTGGCGAAAAGCTTCGAGCACATTCCGCCGGGGGCAGCGGTCTTCAAGATGAACCTCGCGGAGATCGGTGCCCGCGCCTTTCAGGGCATGTTTGTCACGGCCCTGCGCCTTGCCGGTCCGGTTATCGCCATCGCGCTGGTAACGGATCTGGCGCTGGGCTTGATGGTGCGGATGGTGCCGCAGATTAACGTCTTCATGCTCGGCTTCCCGCTCAAGATCGCGGCGGGGCTCGTAGCCCTGGCGGTGACGGTCCCTCTGCTCGGGGGCGTCCTGGCCAGGGTGTTTGAGGGCATGGTACGGGACGTCACGGTGCTGGCGAGGGGGCTGGGTGGCTGATGGCCTGGGGCGACCAGCAGCAGAGGACCGAACCCCCAACACCAAGGCGGATCCAGGAGGCGCGGCGCAAGGGGCAGGTGGCCAGGAGCAACGAACTCACCGGCGCCCTGTTGCTGCTGGCCCTGGTTCTCCTTTTCTTCCTCCTGCGGGACCACTTCGTTCTCGCCATGGAGAGGCTGGTGGTGGAGGTGGTCCGCGCTGCGGGCACCTTCCAGGTGAACGATCAGAACGTGGGGCGGCTGGCCGTTGCCACGGCGGTTTTTCTGGCCCGGACGGTCGGCCCCGTCTTTGCCGTGGCGCTGGCGGTGGTCCTGCTGGTAAACCTGGCCCAGGTGGGGTTTCTCTTCGCCCCCTCGGTGCTCCAGCCGAAGCTGGAGCGCATCAGCATTGTCAACGGCCTGCAGCGGATCTTCAGCGTCCGCGGCCTGGTGGAACTGGTTAAGGCGCTCTTTAAGGTCGGGGTGATCGGCGGGTTCCTGGCCTGGATGATCCATGCCCGCCTGCCGGAACTGGTGGTTCTGGTAGAGGCCACGCCGGGCGCCGCTTTTTACCTGGTGGGGAATGTCGCCCTGACCGTGCTGGCCGCGGCCGGGGCGGTGTACCTGCTGCTGGCGGGGGCCGACTACCTGTACCAGCGGTACACCTACCAGCAGCAGCTGATGATGACGCGCACGGAGTTGAAAGAGGAATTGCGCCACACGGAGGGCGACCCGCTGGTGAAAAGCTGGCTGCGCAGAAAACAGCGGCAGATTTCCCTGAACCGTATCCGGCAGGAGGTGCCGCGGGCCACCGTGGTGGTGACCAACCCCGCGCACGTGGCCGTTGCCCTGCGCTACGAGGAGGGCAAGACGAGCGCCCCGGTGGTCACGGCCAAGGGGGCAAACTACCTGGCGGAACTGATCCGGGAACTGGCCGCGGCCCACAACGTCCCCATCGTGGAAAACCCGCCGGTGGCGCGGGCGCTGTACCGGAGCGTCGAGGTGGGACAGGAAATCCCCGTGCCCCTTTACCAGGCCGTGGCCGAGATACTGGCCCTAGTCTACAGGTTGAAGCGTAGGACAGCCGCGGGAAGGGGGTAAGGTATGCCGTCACCGCTGGCCAGGGTAAGACACTTTTCCGACCTGATCATTGCCGGTTTCGTGATCGGCGTTGTGCTGCTGATCATTATCCCCCTGCCGCCGGCGGCGCTGGACGTATTCCTGGTGCTCAGCCTGACGGTCAGCATCCTTATTTTGCTTATCACCCTGTTCACCACCGACCCGCTGCAGTTTTCCGTCTTTCCAACGCTGCTCCTGATCGTCACCCTCTACCGCCTGGCGCTTAACATTTCCTCCACGCGGCTCATCCTGGGCCAGGCGGCGGCGGGGAGGGTAATCGACGCCTTCGGCCACTTTGTGGTAGGGGGTAGCTACATCGTCGGTTTCGTTGTTTTCCTGATCATCACCATCGTGCAGTTCATCGTCATCACCAACGGCGCCAACCGGGTGGCCGAAGTGGCGGCGCGCTTCACCCTGGACGCCATGCCCGGGAAGCAAATGAGCATCGACGGCGATTTCAACGCCGGCCTGATCACCGAGGCCGAGGCGCGGGAGCGCCGGCGCCGGCTGCAGCGGGAGGCGGACTTCTTCGGCGCCATGGACGGCGCCACCAAGTTCATCCGGGGCGACGCCATCGCGGGCCTCGTAATCACCCTGGTCAATATTCTGGGAGGCCTGGTCATGGGCCTGGTGGTGCACCGGATGGATCTTTTGCAGTCGCTCCAGACCTACACGGTGCTGACCATCGGCGACGGGCTGGTTACCCAGATCCCCGCCGTCCTGGTTTCCACCGGCACCGGTGTGCTGGTTACGCGGGCCAGCCCCGAGGCCAGCTTCGGCCGCGAGTTTTCGCGCCAGTTCTTCAACTTCCCGCGCGTGCTGGCGGTGGCGGCGGCCATCCTGTTCGTTCTCGGGCTGGTGCCGGCCATGCCGAACCTGCTCTTTATCGGTTTAAGCGGGGTGGTGGGGTACTTCGCCTATACCCTTATCCAGGAAGAGCGGCGGCGGGTGGCGGCGGAACAAGAAACGGCATCGCGCCGGGCGCGCACCGAGCGGCGCGAGCCGGAGAACGTGCTGACCTATTTCCAGGTCGACCCCCTGGAGGTGGAGATCGGGTACAACCTGGTCCCGCTGGCGGACGAGGAAGCCGGCGGGGATCTCCTGCACCGGGTGGGGGCCCTGCGGCGCCAGTGCGCCCAGGAACTGGGAATTTTCGTCCGGCCCATCCGGATGCGCGACAACCTGCAGCTGCCGCCCAACGGGTACGTTTTCAAGCTGCGGGGCGTGGAGGCTGCGCGGGGCGAACTCATGCCCGGGCACTACCTGGCGCTCGACCCGACCGGCCAGGGGCAGATCAAAGGGCTGCCGACGCGGGAGCCCACCTTCGGCCTCCCGGCGTACTGGATCACGCCGGGCGAAAAAGAGCGGGCGGAGGCTGCCGGGTTCACCGTGGTGGATGCCAGCACGGTGCTCATCACGCATCTCGGGGAATTTATTAAGCAGAACGCCCCGGCGCTCCTGGGACGGCAGGAAGTGAAAGAGCTTTTGGACACGGTCAAAGAGAAAAACGCGGCGGTGGTAGAGGAGCTTGTGCCCAACTTGCTGAGCCTGGGCGAGGTGCAGAAGGTGCTGCAGAACCTGCTCAAGGAAAGGGTGCCGGTGCGCGACCTGGTGGGCATCCTGGAGGCGCTGGCCGACGCGGCACGGGTAAGCCGGGACACCGACTACCTCACCGAGCAGGTCCGCCAGGCCATGGCGCGGGTGATCACCAGGCTGTACGCCACGCCGGAGGGGAAGCTCCCGGTCATTACGCTGCACCCGAAGCTCGAGCAGGCGCTGGCCGACAGCCTGCAGCAGACGGCCCTGGGGATCTACCCGGTGCTCGAGCCCGGCGCGGTACGGCGCCTCCTGGACCGGTTGCGGGAGGCCGTCGAGAACGCGAACCGCCGCGGGGTGAACCCGGTGGTGCTCTGCGCCGGCCGGGTGCGGCTTCCCTTCCGCCGCCTGATCGAGCGCAACTTTCCGCTGTTGCCGGTCGTGGCGCTGCAGGAGATCACGCCGGACGTGGAGGTTGAAGCCATAGGCACGGTGATGTGGAATGAAGATTAAGCGGTATGTGGCGCGGGACATGCAGGAAGCGATGCGCCTGGTCCGGGAGGACCTGGGGCCGGAAGCGGTCATCGTGGCCACCCGCAAGGTGCGCGAGGGCGGCTTCTGGGGTTTGTTTGCCCCGCCGCGCCTGGAGGTGACGGCTGCGGTCGACGACGCGCCGGTTCCCGCCGCCCCTGCCGTCCACATTCCCCAGGCGCTCTTGCCCCCGCAGAGAGATGCGGCAGCGCCCCAGGCGGCGCGTCAGAACGGGGATAAAGAGGCGGCGAGCGTTCACCGGGAATTGACCGAGGTGAAGACGCTCCTCCACCGCCTGCTGGAGCGCGAGGATGGGGCGGGCGAAGACGGTTTTTACCGCCGCTGGCGGCGTGCCCTGCTGGAGATGGAGATCCAGGCCGAGATCGTGGACGGCCTGCTGGCGTACCTGCGCGAGCACGTGGGGCCCGGCGGGGCAGAGGAGGACGCGCGGGCCCGGATGCTCATCACCAACCGCATTGCCGAACTGCTGACGCCGGTCTACCAGGGCGCCGAGCCGGCCCGCGTCCAGGTGTTTGTGGGCCCGACCGGGGTGGGCAAAACCACCACCTTGGCCAAGCTGGCAGCCCGGTTTGCGCTGGTGCACAAGAAGCGGGTGGCGGTGGCCACCATCGACACCTACCGCATCGGGGCGGTGGAACAGCTCAAGATCTACGCCGAGATTATCGGCATTCCCATAGAGGTGATCTTTGCGCCCTGCGACCTGGCGGCGGCCCTGGAGCGCCACCGGGACAAGGACTACATCCTCATCGACACCGCCGGGCGTCCCTCGCACAACCTGGAGCAGGTCAGGGAGGTGGCGTCTTTTCTGGAGGTCATCCCCGAACCGCGCGACGTTTTCCTGGTGCTGAGCTGCAACACCAAGATGCGCGACCTGGAAAGGTTTGCGGCGGACTTCCGCCTGCTCAACTACTCGAAGCTGATCTTCACCAAGGCCGACGAAACAGAGGCGCTGGGGTGCATCCTTAACCTGGCCTACCGGCTCTCCATGCCGGTGCTCTTTGTCACCGACGGGCAGAACGTTCCGGACGATATCAAGCAGGTGCACCCTTACCGGATCGCCGGGCTGGTGCTGAAGGGGGGTATACCGCATGCGTGACCAGGCACTCCGGTTGCGCCTCGCGGCGCAGGCTCCCCCGCTCCAGAAAATCGGCACGGGTCCCGGCGGGCCGCGCGTTATTGCCGTGGCCAGCGGCAAGGGCGGCGTCGGCAAGACCAGCCTGGTGGTCAACCTGGGCCTCGTGCTCGGCCGGATGCAGCAGCGGGTGCTGCTGCTCGACGCCGACCTGGGCCTGGCGAACATCGAGATTCTCCTGGGGTTGGCGCCCAGGTACTCCCTGCGGGACGTGCTGTACGGGGACAAGCACATCCGCGAGGTCGTCACCCCTACCCCGTACGGCGTCCGGATCGTCTCGGGCGGCTCCGGGTTATACGAGCTGGCCAACCTGGACAGCGCGCAGCAGGCGCGCCTGCTGGACATGTTGCTCTACTTCCGCGACGACACCGACTACATCCTGATCGATACCGGGGCGGGCATCAACAAGAACGTTATCGGCTTCACCGCCGCCGCGGGCGAGGTGATCGTGGTCATCACGCCCGAGCCGACCTCGCTGACGGATGCCTACTCCCTGCTCAAGGTCCTGGCCCGTTTCGGTATCGTGTCCGAGGCCTGGGTGGTAGTGAACCGGGTCACCGGCGACCGGGAAGGAGAACACGTGGCGGCCCGGCTGGCAAGCGCGGCGGAGCGGTTCCTGCGCTTTCCGGTCCGGCATCTGGGTACGATTAGCGAAGACGCAGCGGTGACCGCGGCGGTAATGCGCCAGCACCCGCTGGTGGCTTCCTACCCGATGTCGCCGGCCGCCCGGCAGATCGCGGCCATCGCACACCGCCTCCTCCACCGCGAGGCGGTGCCTGCCAGGAACGGAAATTTCATCAGTCGGCTTCTGCGCGCTTTTGGACTGGGTTAGGAGGTAAGGAAGTTCGTTGGAGATCTTGAAGGTCAACCAGAAAGTGGAGGTTGCGCGCCGCGGAGAGCCGGAGTTTTACCCGGCCTTAATTCAGGACGTCGCCGGCGACGCCATCTGTATCACCGTACCGTACCTGCACGGGATACCGCTGATCCTCGTTCCGGGAGACTGGGTGGACGTGCGGGTTATCGAGTGCGACGCCACCTACCACTTCACGTCCATGGTCCTCGGGCGCCGGCGGGACAAGATTCCGCTGTACGCGCTGTCGGTGCCGGGCGAGGTCAAGCGGGTGCAGCGGCGGCACTTTGTCCGGCTGGAGACGCTCCTGGAGGTGCGGTATGCCCCGCTGGTGGACGGAGACGGAGAGCCCGTTTTCCGGATTGCGCGGGCTATCGACATCAGCGGGGGCGGGATGCGGTTGGTCACCGACCAGCCGCTTGACGTAGGGGACAGGCTGTTGCTGCGCTTCACCCTCGATCTGGGCGAGCGACAGCTCGATTTTGAGACCTTGGGTCGCGTAGTGCGGCGGGATGAGCAAGAGGCAGCGCCGGTGAAGACGCGATACAGGTACGGGATCGAATTTCTCGGCCTGTCCATGCATGAACAGGACCAGATTGTGCGCTACATTTTCCGCAGAATGGCCGAGCAGCGGAAGCTGCGTTGAAGGCGGTGAGAGGATGGGCGCAGCAAAAGAAATGTGGCAGGAATACCACGATACCAGGAGCAAAGAGGCGCGCGATCGTCTTATCCTGGCCCACCTGCCGCTGGTGAAACACCTTGCGGGCCGGCTCGCCGTGCGCCTGGCGCCCTTCATCAGCCAGGAAGACCTGGAGGGCTACGGTATTTTCGGCCTCATCGAGGCCATTGAGCGGTACAATCCGGCCATGGGGGCCGACTTCCAGACCTACGCCTACCAGCGCATCAGGGGGACCATGCTGGACGAGTTGCGGCGGCAGGCCTGGGTGCCGCGGTCCCTCTGGCACCGCCTGAAGAAGGTCAGCGCCGCCCGCGAGGAGCTCAGCGCCGCCGGCGGCGGGCAGCCCAGCGATGCGGAGGTGGCCGAGGCGGTGGGGATGAAGCCGGAGGAATTCCGCCGCCTGGCGCGGCACTTCGGCGCCATCGGGCGTGTTTCCCTGGACGATGTGCGGTACGGCCACGGGGGCGAGGCGGTGCGCTGGCAGGACTTCCTGGAAGACCCCAGCTCGCCCGACCCCCTGGAGCAGGTGGTGGCCCGAGAGGACGCGGCGCTGCTCGCGGAGGCGGTGGAGCGCCTGGAAAAGCGCGACCGCCTGGTGCTGGCCCTGTACTACCAGGAGGGGCTCACGCTCAAGGAGATCGGGCGCGTCCTGGGGGTTACCGAGTCGCGGGTCTGCCAGCTGCACAGCAAGGCCATCAACAAGCTGCGCGCGCTGCTGAAAGAGATGGTATCCGGAGGGGTGAAAGACTGATGGGCGACCCGGTGGTGTTTGCCGCCGCCTACCTGTTCGCCATTGGCGGAGTTGGCTTCCTTGTGGGATGCGGGCTGTGGGCGCTGCTGCGCCGGCGGGAAGCGCGGTCCTTTAGAGAAGAACTGGCGGGCCGCCTTCCCGGTTACGGGCTTGAGGAGCGCGTGGCGGCCCTCGAGCAGCGCCTTGCCGAACTCCACGCCCTCGCCGACCGTCTGCAGAAAGAACTGGCAGACGGCGGGGAACGACGGGCGGCGGCCGGCGATCGGCCCTTTATTTGCCTGGCCGGCTTGCGGCAGCCGCCGGCCGAGGGCCGGACCTTGAGCGGTTCCTCCGACATCGAACAACCGGTAACCGACGACCGAATCCAAACCCTTGCCCGGGAACTGCGCCGTCCCACGGGCGAGGTACAGCTGATGTTACGCGTACGCAGGTTGCGTACCCAGTAAGATTAGGGGGGACAGACACAATGTTACGCGGGATATATACGGCGGCCGCAGGCATGGATGTGCAGCAGGCGCGGGTCCAGGTGCTGTCCAACAACATTGCCAACCTGGCCACGCCGGGGTACCGGCGCGACACGGTGACCTTTACCTCGTTCCTTACCCACGCGCTGTACCGCTACGGCGAAGGACGGCCGGCACCGGTAGGGCGGCACGACCTGGGGGCGGCCGTCGGGCAGGTGGTCACCGATTTTACGCCGGGGCCGCTGGTCAACACCGGGGACGGGCACCACGTCGCCATAGCCGGCGAAGGGTTTTTCACCGTGGCGACGCCGGCCGGCGAGGCTTACACCCGCGACGGCACCTTCAGCGTGGACGCCGAGGGGTATCTCATAACGCCCGCCGGCAACCGCGTTCTGGGTGAGCGCGGCCCCATCCGGGTAAATGGCCCCTTTACCATAAGCCCCGAGGGGGCAGTCAGCGCCGGGGGCCAGGTAGTGGATCGCCTGCGCCTTACCGCCTTCGACAACCCCGGTGCCCTGGAGAAAACGGGAGGCAATGTCTTCGTCGCCGCCGGCGACGCCGGGCCCCGGCCGGCTGCAGGTTTCCGCCTCATGCAGGGGTGGCTCGAGCAGGCCAACGCCGACCTCGCGCGGGAGATGACCGACCTCCTGGCGGCCACGCGGTCGTACCAGGGGGCCGCGCGCCAGCTGCGCGCGCACGACCAACTCCTCGGGCGCCTCGTCAACGAAGTCGGGAAGGTGTAAGGAGGGATTGCCGTGTACGATCTGCTTGGCATCGGGCGGGCGGCCCTGGACGCCCAGCAAACGCGGCTCGCCGTCACCGCCAACAACATCGCCAACGTCAACACCACGGCCTTCAAGGCCAGCCGGCCGAGCTTTCAAGACTTGGTCTACCAGGAACTGGCCCCCCGCGCTATCCCGCTGGACCGGGCTGCGGCGCGGGCGCAGGCCGGCACCGGGACGGCGGTGGTCGCCAGCGTGCGGGACGACACCCCCGGCGCGCTCCTGCCCACCGGCCGCGCCCTGGACCTGGCCATCGAGGGGGAGGGCTTCTTTGCCGTGACCACGCCGGCCGGGGAGACCCTTTACACGCGCGACGGGGCGTTTTACCTGGATGCGGAGGGCCGCCTGGTGAACGGGGCGGGGTACGCGGTAGCCCCGGCGATCGCCCTCGGCGAAGGGGCGACGGGGTTGGAGATCCGGCCGGACGGTACCGTAACCGCGGTTAAGGCCGACGGCGCGACGGAGGAAGCCGGGCGGCTGAAGCTGTATACCTTTGCCAACCCGGCGGGGCTCGAGGCCCGCGGTGGGAATCTTTTCGCGGCTACCGACGCCAGCGGTGCGCCGCGCGAGATAGCTCCCGGTGAAGGGGCCGGTCTCATAAGGAGCGGCTGGCTCGAGGCGTCCAACACGGACCTGGCCGGGGAAATGGTGGCCCTCGTCCTGGCCCAGCGCGCCTACCAGGCCGCGGCCCGGACCATCCAGGCGGCCGACGAAATGTGGGCCGAGGCCAACGAACTCGGTCCCCGCTGAAAACGCTGCCCTTGCGCACGCACGATGACGAGGTAGGGGGACGCATGTTACATTCAGTACCCAGGCTGGCGCCGGTGGAAGAAGTACTTGAGATTCACGTGGGGATTGCCGATTATAAGGTAACGGGGAAACCGCACCGCCTGATCACCGTGGGTCTTGGTTCCTGTGTTGGCGTAAGCCTCTATGACCCCGGCACGGGCATTGGCGGGCTCCTGCACGTGATGCTGCCCGAGGCCCAGCAGACGGATGGGACACCTAAACCGGCCAAGTACGCGGATACCGGCATTCCCGTGCTGGTGGAGGCCCTGCGCCGGGAGGGTGCTGCCCTGAGACGGCTCGAGGCGAAGCTTGCCGGCGGGGCGCAGATGTTCGCCGGGGCGGACGAAAAGTTCCTTTTTAACATCGGCTCAAGAAACGCGGAGGTCGCCCGGCGGGTGCTCAAAAGCCTTGGCATCAGGATTGTGGCCGAAGACGTAGGCGGGACAAGCGGCCGCACCATGATCCTGGACACGGCCACCGGTCAGGTTATCATCCGCATGCTCGGCGCGAAGGTCAAGGTGATTTAAATGACCTTTGAACTGTTCAAGGAAAAAGTTAAGGCGAGTCTCGGATTCGACCTGAACGGCTACAAGGAAAAGCAGTTGCTCCGCCGCCTGCATGGCCTGATGGCGCGCCGCCAGGTGGCCGACTATGCGGCCTACTACCGGTTGCTGGCGGCGGACCCCGCCGCGCAGCGCGAGTTCATCGACTACCTGACCATTAATGTAACGGAGTTCTTCCGCGACCCGCACCTGTTCCGGTACCTTGAAGAACGGGTGCTGCCGGAGCTGCTGGCCAGAAAGCCGCACCTGCGCGTCTGGAGCGCCGCGTGTTCCAACGGGGCCGAGCCCTACTCGCTGGCCATCGTTCTGGAGGAACTGGCGCCGGGGCGGCACCACCGCATCGAGGCCACCGATCTCGATCCCGGCATCCTGGAGGTGGCCAGGGCGGGCCGGTATCCGGCGGATCTCTTGCGCCACGTTTCGCCCGCGCGGCGCGGGCGGTTCTTCCGCCAGGAGGACAATGCGTGGGTTGTGCGTGAGGAAATCAGGCGGCGGGTTACTTTCCGGGTGCACGACCTGCTTACCCACCCGTACCGCACGGGATACGACCTTATCGTGTGCCGCAACGTGCAGATCTATTTCACCCGCGAGGCGCAGGACCGGCTGAATACAGGGTTTCAGCGGGCGCTTGTGCCGGGAGGCGTTCTCTTCGTCGGCGCCAGCGAGAGCATCCTCAATTACCGCGAAATCGGATTCGAAAAAGTGGGCACCTGTTTTTACCGCAAGGTGCAGGATACGCACCTGCGGACCGAGGCGAGGTGAGGGGTTTGTGGGTTCCACGAAAGAGTTGCCGCCCCTTTATCTTGACGCGCTCCGGGAAATAGGCAACATCGGGATCGGTAATGCTGCCACCGCCCTGGCGGGGCTCCTGGGCACCAGGGTGAACATTACCGTCCCCACCGCCGTTTTCCAGCCGCTGGAAGATGTTCTCGCCGGCGTCGGCGGCCTGGAGGAACCGGTGGCCGGCGTGCACCTGCGCATCGACGGCGACCTCAAGGGCACGGTTCTGTACCTTTTTAACCAGGAGAGCGCCTTCTACCTTGTCGACATGCTTCTGGGCCAGCCCCGCGGCGCGACGGGGGAACTCGACGCCCTCGGGCGCTCGGTGATTGCGGAGGCGGGCAATATTCTCACCGGGGCTTTCGTGAGCGCCATCGCCGGCATGACCGGTTTAAAACTCTTGCCGGCCGTGCCCATGTTCGCCTTCGACATGCTGGGAGCGGTCGTTACCGCCTCTTTTGCCGCTTCGGGGTGTGAAGACCTTGTCCTGCTGATCGAGACCGACTTCATCCAGGAGGCCGAGCGTGTCAAAGGCCACTTCATCATGCTTTTGCAGCCGGGCTACCTGGAAACAATCCTGGCGGCGCTGGGTATCGCGTTGTAGAATGCACGGGAGGGATCGGCTTGGCGAAAAGGATTCTCATTGTTGATGACGCGGCCTTCATGCGCATGATGATCAAGAACATCATTACCAAACACGGGTACGAAGTGGCCGGCGAGGCGGAGAACGGCGTAGCGGCCGTCACCATGTACAAGGAGACGAAACCCGACCTGGTCACCATGGACATCACCATGCCGGAGATGGACGGGGTGCAGGCCGTGCGCGCGATCCGGCAGATCGACCCTGAGGCTAACATCATTATGATCAGCGCCATGGGTCAGCAGGCCATGGTGATGGAGGCGATCCAGGCCGGCGCCAAAGACTTCATCGTGAAGCCGTTCCAGCAGGAGCGCGTCCTCCAGGCCATCGAACGGGTGCTGGCGCGCAACTGAGCACGCCCACCTGCGGGTAGAGGGTGAAAGTATGCAGGAGATACTATCGCAGGCGGAGATCGATCGCCTGCTCCAGGCGTTGTCGGCGGGGGAAGTCACCGTCGAGGAGATACAGAAAACCGAGGCGGTAAGCCATAAACCGTACGACTTCCGCCGGCCCAACAAGTTTTCCAAGGATCAGCTGCGCACCTTGCACATGGTGCACGACAACTACGCGCGCATTCTCAGTAGCTTTCTCTCCGGCTACCTGCGGTCCAACGTGTCGCTGCAGGTCAGCTCGGTGGACCAGTTTACCTTTGACGAGTTCCTGCGCTCAGTGCCCGCGCCCACCGTGCTCACCATCTTCAGCGCGGAGCCGCTCAAGGGGCTGGCGGTGATGGAGACCAACGCCTACTTTCTTTTCCCGGTCGTGGACCTCTTGCTCGGCGGTGTCGGGCGGACGCCGGACAGGTTGCGGGAGTTCACGGAAATCGAGCTGGCCGTGGTGAAAAAACTCAGCGCCAAGATTCTCGATAAGCTGGGCATGGCCTGGCAGGACATCTTCCCGGTTACGGCGAAGGTGGAGGCCGTGGAAACCAACCCGCGGTTGCTGCAGGTGATCTCGCCGAGCGAGGTGGTGGCCGTCATTACCCTGGCCACCGCGGTGCACGGTGCGGCCCCGGGCCTCATCAACCTTTGCTTCCCCTACAGTCTGCTGGATCCCATGCTGGCGCGCCTGGGCAGCTTTTACCGCTACGCCCAGACCTCGCCGCCCGGGGAAGAGGAGGTCAAGCGCCTCGCCTACTGGCTGGAGCGGGCCGAGGTAGAATTGGCCGTGGTTGCAGGGGAGACCGAGATCACCGTGCGCGACTTCTTGCAGCTGCAGGTGGGAGACGTGCTGCCGCTGCCGCGGCGTGTGGGCGAGGATATGGATCTCCTGGTGGTCGGGCGCAGGAAATTTTCGGTGCAGGCCGGCACGCGCGGGCGGATGCGCGCGGTGCAGATAACCGGCCTGCGGGAGGTGGAGTACAAGGTTGGCTGAAAGTAACGGGTCGGAAATGTTGCTGCAGGAGGAAATTGACGCCCTTGTCGGGTCGATGCAGGAGCAAGACGCCCCGGCTGCCGCCGGCCCGCCGGCCGGAACGCCGCCCGGAAGAGAACTCACGCAGGAGGAAAAGGACGCCCTGGGCGAGATCGCGAACATCGCCATGGGCTCCGCGGCCACACCCCTTTCAACCCTGCTCGGGCGCAAGGTTACCATCACCAGCCCCCGCGTTTTTACCACCACGCGGCGCGAACTGCTGCAGAGTTTCAAAGTTCCCTACCTGGTGATCGAGGTTACCTTTATTGAAGGGCTTTCCGGGTCCAACCTCCTGGTCATCAAGGAGCACGACGCGGCCGTCGTTGCGGACCTGATGATGGGGGGCGACGGCACGGGCGCACAGGAGGAGCTCGGTGAACTCGAACTGAGCGCCGCCTCCGAAGCCATGAACCAGATGATGGGCTCGGCGGCCACCGCCATGTCGACCGTGTTCAACCGGCGCGTCACCATTTCGCCGCCGCAGGCGAGCGTTCTTAAGACCGCGGAGGACGTCGACGCGGAGAGCGCCCTGCACGTGGACGAGCCGGTGGTGGTCACCGCCTTCAAGATGACGGTGGAAGACCTCCTGGACACGGAGGTCCTGCAGCTGATGGGTCTCGAAACGGCGAAGAGCCTGGCGTCCTTCCTCTGGGAGGGTGTCGAGACCATTCCGGCGCAGCCGACCGCCGCGGTGGAAGAACCGACAACCGTCCCGCCGTTGTCCGCGGAGGCTCCCGCGGCGTCCGCAGCGCCGCCTCCGGCTCCCGAGGTGCAACCCTACGTCCCGCCCGCGTTCGATGCGGGCCCGCCGGCCGTGGAGCCCGAAAAGCTCGACCTTTTGCTGGACATCCCCCTGAAGGTCACCGTGGTTCTTGGCCGGACGCGGCGCCCCATCCGCGAGGTGCTAAAGCTCGGCCCCGGGGCCATCGTGGAGCTCGACGCCCTGGCGGACGAACCGGTGGAGATCCTGGTCAACGGCGTCCCCGTGGCCCGCGGCGAGGTGGTGGTGGTGGGCGAGAACTTCGGCGTGAAGATAACGAGCATCATCAGCCCCCGCGAGCGGGTGGAGCAGTTGCAGAGGTGAAGCCAGGTTATTTCAGCAGGAGTGCCAGGCCGAGCACCACCAGCAGGGCGTGCAGGCCCCTGGTAAAGGCTTCCGAAGAGAGGCGGTTGAAGATTGCCGTTCCTAACAGGGTGCCGGCGATGGTGGCGGGCAGGTAGGTCAGGCTGGACATAAGCAGGTGTTTGGTTAGCAGGCCCAAAACATTATGGGCCAGACTGTGGATGACCAGGAACGCCACGGCCGGCTTAACGTTAAAGAAGAAAGAATAGAGCGTGAGCGTGATCAGGGCAAAGCCGAAGCCGCCGGCCGCGGCGGCCGTGGCCCCCAGGACCAGGATGGCGGTGCGGAGAACTCCTTCAGGCAATGCCAACGCCCCCACGTTCCTGCCTTATTCCTCGCACACGCTATTCCGCCTGTTGAACAGGCTCAGGACGATGCCTACCAGCACGGCCAGCCCCAGCACCGCGATCAGGGTCGGCCCCGTGGGCAGGATGTACCAGAGCAGCATGTAGCCGCTGGAAATAATTATGGACATAATCATCAGCGGAAAGGCGAAAGGTCTTGTACCCCGCGTAAAACAGGGCGGCCACGGCAATAGGCGTGAAGATGGCGCCGACGGGCGTGTTGCCCATCACAAAGCTCACGAAACCACACAGCAGGAACCACCCTACCGTCTGGAGCCGGGCGTTGTTGCCGAATAGGCTGAGGAAGTTGAGGGCCACTCTTTTGGCCAGGCCCCACCGCACCCAGGCCGCGGTCAGCATCGAGGCGCCGGCGATGAGGTACAGGTCGCGGTGCATGTAAAGTTTAAGGGCATCTTCACGCGGCATAAAGGGGTAGAAAGCCACCACAATCAGCGGCACCAGGCAGGTGATCTTAATGTCAACAGCTACGGTAACCCACCAGTACACCATCCAGAAGAGAATGCCAAACCCGATCCTCGCTTCGATTGGGCCAAAAAGCGGAATCAGCAGCGTTACAAGGAACAGTAGGGGCCCAACCAGTATCTTCATTAATTTCTCTGGAGTCATAATCTCTCCTCACCCTCCGGTGTTTGACAGCCCCTTAGCGGGCGTGCTATCCTCAGACGTAGACTCCTTTCAGGAGGGAGCGGGGGCACCGGCGAAGGCCTTATCCACCCGTGCCCCCATCCCGGCTTTTTCTGCGCACCTTTATAACACGATACCCTTAAGGGTGTACTGCCGCTTGATGCTGAAATGCTGTTTCCAGACCCGCGGGGCGCGATACCCCACAATAAGTTCTTCGTTGGGGTCGCCTTCGGGCCACACTTTGCCGGCATCCTCTTCCTTCCAGATGCCTTTTCTCTTTCTGGCCTCCCGCTGGTCGACAAGCCAGTCGCGGTAACTCTCGAAAACGATGTGTCCGCCCGGGGAGTCCAGCATGGCCGCTCTGATCCGTCCGTCTCTTTCCACCCACAAGGCCTTGTCTTCCTCGGTGATCTCGATCGGTTCCACGTCAACTACGTAGCCGGCTTCCTCCAGTTCCTTTCCGGCCACGGTGACGAAGATTTGCTGGTCCCGCAGGCTGAGTAACCGCTTGTAGACGCCGATATAGGCGTCGCTGACCGGCCCCCCAAGCGGCTTGTGGTCCCGCGTGCTGCCACGGTTCCGGCCGATGTCCGTCTTGTAGAATTCCAGCATGGAAGGCGCGTATTCTTCGCCCAGAAATTCGCAGATCTTCCGCAGCGTCTTTTCGGGTTCCCGCACCAGGTCCTCGTACTTGACGTCCATCCAGTCGGCCGGACTGAGCTTTTCACGCCACGGCTTGACGAAGTTCTGGCAGAGCTTCCAGTAGTTCGCGCACGTATAGACGTGCTTGAGGCCGAACGCCGACTCGATGTACTCCGCCGCCACGTCGCGGCCGTCGCGCGTGATGTAAATGAACTGGGCCTGGGGGAAGGCCTCCTTGATGGGGCCGACGAAGAAGAGGTTATGCGGCGTCTTCTGCCCCCAGCGCGGCTTGCCCTTTTCGCGCGCGAACCGCTCGTGCATGGCGCAGTAGATACCGGCGAAACTGCGTTCCCGCAGGTCGGCCAGGATTTCGTCCACCGCCGTGCGGGGATTCAGTTTCATGCCCCACAACGGGTAGTTGAGACCGAAGAGCATCTCCGCGGCCAGCGTCCGCAGGTTTTCCTCGTTGTTCAGGTCGCCGTAGCTGTACAAGTAAGGATAAAAACGCGGCCACAGCCAGCCAACTTCCGGTACGGCGATTCGCGGATGGCAACCCAGCATGGTCATCAATAACGTGGTACCCGACCTCTCGCAGCCGATAACGAAGATTGGCTTTTCATCCAGTAGAATAGGCATTGAATATCTCCCCCTCTTTGTGCAATTTGGTGCTATCCCCCGTAAAATGGCACACAGCTACCGCTCCTATCACCCCCTTAACCTTTTTCTTGCATTGCCGGTGCAGGACGAGCTAACGCTTTTGCAAATGTGATACATGCAACAAGCGTGCCGGAATGAAAATTGCGCGGGTGGCGGAGGGGGAAGTAGAGGCGGGAAAGGGGGATGACAACCCACGGCGATGCCGAACTGCATCAATGATGCACTTTGGCATCGCCCAGGGTGATGTTAAACTTTTGCGCCTTGCGCACGATCGTCGACTGGGTGACACCGAGGGCCGCGGCGGCCTTGTACGTGCTGCCAAAGCGCCTGAGAGCTTCCGTAATCAGGCGGCGTTCCAGGTCATCCTTGGCCTTCTGGAGGGGAGGCAGCTTGTCTTCCGCTCTTGCTCTGGGCGGCTCTTCCAGTTTCAGGTCGCGGGCCCTGATAATGTTCTCGGATGTGGTCACGACCGCGCGTTCGATAACGTGCTTGAGTTCCCGCACGTTGCCCGGCCAATCGTAGTAATTCAGGAGCATCAGGGCGCCGGGGGCGAACTCCTTGGACAAACCGTACTTGTGGTTAAAGGTGTTAAGGAAATGGAAGGCCAGCGGCGTAATGTCTTCCTTCCGCTCCCTGAGCGGCGGAATGGTTACCGGAATAACGTTGAGCCGGTAGTACAGGTCGCGGCGAAACTTGCGTTGTCTTACCAGTTCCGCGAGGTCCTGGTTGGTGGCGGCAATAACTCGGATATCCAGTTCGATGAAGCCGGTGCCGCCGACGCGCATGATGCGGCGTTCTTCGAGGGCGGTTAAGAGCTTAGCCTGGAGCTGCAGGGGTATTTCGGCCACCTCGTCGAGGAACAGGGTGCCCCTGTCTGCGAGCTCGAAGATGCCCGGCTTGCCGCGCTTTCGTGCTCCGGTGAACGAACCTTCCTCGTAGCCAAATAGCTCGGATTCGAGAAGGTTTTCCGGGATGGCGCCACAGTTGATTTTCATAAAGGGGCCGTGCCGCCGCGGGCTGAGCTTGTGGATGACCTGGGCGATAATATCTTTCACGACCCCCGACTCGCCCAGGAGCAGCACGGTGGCATCCGTCTGCGCCACGTGCGTAACCATGTCCAGTAAGTCGCGCATGCGCTTGCTGTGCACAACCACCTCGGTGTCCTGCAATTGGAGCTTGCGGAGCAGCCGGACCTCTTCTTCGATCCGCCGCATCGCGTTCTGGGCTTCGTCAAGTTGCGTCTTCAGCGTTTCGATCTCGGTGATATCGCGGTCGTTGGAAATTACGCGCCAGAGGTTCCCGTGATCGTCGAATACCGGCACCGCGGTACCCAGCGCCCGCCGGCCGGTGCGGGTGCGGTACACGATGCTCCGCGGCTCGCGGTCCCTTATGGCGTAGATCGCCGCGGCATCGGTAAAATGACCTTCTTTCACGATGTCGTATACCGACTTGCCGATGAACTGCTCTTTGTCCACGCCCGAGAAATCTACCCACGACCTGCTAATCTGCAGGGTTGTCCCGTGCCCGTCTAGGATCCAGATGCCGTCGTAAGAATGCTGGAGGATGGCCGCCAGGAGGCGGCTGTCCTCCTCTAGGCGCGCCACCTTACCGGCCAGCTCGACTTCGCCCGTTACGTCGCGGTAGAAGCTTGCCGCTCCCAGGATAGCCTTGTTCCGGCGAAGCGGGATGTGATTGGCAACCAGAATTCTGTCCCGGTGCAGTTCCTTGCGCTGCAGGACCGGCTCGCCGGTGCGCAGCACTTCCGGCAGCGGCGAGCCGATGTCCAACGAAGTCACCGGGCGTCCCACCGCCTGTTGCGCCGGTGTTTGGAACACCGTTTGTGCGGCACGGTTGAAAACCCGAACCACACCCTTATCGTCGACCAGGACCACGGCGCACTCCAGCGCATCGACAAAAGCCAGAAACAGCGCGTCGTTCCAAAGGCGTCGCACCAAGTTCACCTCCGGAAGCGTTCCGCTTTCTTATCACCAATTAGAGCACCTCTTACGGGTTTCCTGCCCGGGGCGCACCGGTAGATGTTACCACAGGTGGTGCTGCACCATCGCGATGCCGCCAATGAGCAAGGCGAAAAGGATACTTGGCCAGAACACCCGCCGCAGGAGCTCGCCCTCCTTATTGTTCAGTTGCAGGGCGACACCGGCCACGACGATATTCTGGAAGGCGACTGCCTTCCCCATGGTACCGCCGGAACTCAACGTACCGGCGGCAAGTACCGGGTCGATGCCTATCTGGGCGCCGCCTACCACGGCCAAGTTGCCAAACAGGGCGTTGGATGCGGCCACGCTCCCTGCCAGGGTGCACCCGATCATGCCCAGGAAGGCCGTGGCCATGGGGAACCAGAACCCTGTCGACCCGAAGGCCAGGCCTACGGTATACGTCATCGCCGAGTAATTCATCAGGTAGGCGGTACTGAGAAGGCAAACGATGGTTAGCCCCGGGAGGCGCAACTGTTTGAGGGTCTGGGTGTAGATGCTCAAGGCGCGGCGCGGCCCTATGCCGAGGGTCAGGGCCGTTAGGATCCCGGCGACAAAAACCAGGGTGCCGCCGACGGTGAGCAGCGGCTGGCTGTAAACCGCGGGATAGGCCTCCGGGGTGGCCGTCACCGGGGCCGTTTTCAGGACGGCGTTGTGCAGCACCGGCCAGGCAAAGGTCACCGTGCTTACCTTCGCCAGCCACGTTTTGAGCGGCGTGCTGTTGACGAGACCGATAACCAGCACCAGCAGGAGGTAAGGCGACCAGGCGCGGACCACGGCGGCGGGGGGAAGTGGGCAGCCGTTTCCGCTGCCGTTCTGGAGGGGTGTATCCGTGGGGAACAGCCACAGGCGGCGCGGTCGCCAGCGGTGCAGCACGACCAGGACGGTGGCGATGGAGGCCAGTGAAGCGGCAATGCCCACCGTGTAAGGGCCCTGGAAGTTGGCCACGAGCGCAGCCACGGCACCGTACGCCAGGCCGGCGAGCAGGGTTACACCCCAGACTTCTTTGAAGCCCCGCCACCCGGAAACGAGCAGCACCAGGGCGATGGGGAAAAGGGCGGAAGCGACCGGCGTCTGCCGGCCGATCACCGCCGCCAGGGCCGTGATGTCGAGCCCGGTTACCGAGTGCAGGATAACCACGGGCATGCCCTGCGTACCCCACGAGGCGATGGTGGTGTCGGCCAGGAGCGTGACCACCGCGGCCAGCACGGGCGGAAAGCCGATGCCCACGAGCATGGCCGCCACGACGGCAATCGGGGCGCCAAAGGCCGCTATGGATTCGAGCAGGGTGGTGAACCCGAAGCCGATTAACACGGTTTGCAGGCGGCGGTCGCACGTCACCGCGGCCAGGGACTGCTTCAGGATCTCAAAATACCCGCTGGCCACAAGCATGTTAAAAATCCAGACCGCGTTGGCCAGCGTCCAGAGGATGGGGAAGATGGCCGTAGCGGCGCCGAGAAGGACGCTGCTTGCCGCAAGTCTTGCGGGCATCTGCCATACCTGCGTGGCCAGCAGCAGCGTCAATCCCAGACCGGCCAGGGCAGACGTGTGTGCCGGCAGGCGCAGGCCGGCCATAAGCAAAAAGATGGTGACGATGGGCAGCGCGGCACAGAGCGAAGAAAGGAAAATGCTGTTGCCCACGGGGGCGTACTGCTGGCTCCACGGCAGTGCCGCTGGCCCGGTGCCGGCCGCAAGCCGTGCCACAACTACTCCCAGTCCGGCCATGGCCGCCAGGCCTAACCATAGCCACCACGTGTATACGGCAGTGAAACTTTTTCCATTCCTTGTTTCTTCCTGCTCCACGATTACGCCCCTTTTCTTCACGTTATTTGTGTTACTTGACTACAGCAAGAAGCGTGCCACGATTTATGCGAGCCGATTGTTGAAGACCGGCGATGTACGGCTGAGAGGAGCCGATGCAGTTCTGCATCGCCAATGCGATCGTGCATCGATTGTAGCCCGGCCTTCCACGCCGTTTTCACTGATGGCGGGACGATACAGGAAGGAGACGCCACGAGCGGGTAAAGCAGTTGTAGAGATTAGGGAAGGTTTTCGGCGAGTTTTGTTGAATTAGGAAAGGGAGCCCGGCTAAAGCAAGACCCACACCCCAAGACGAACACGGTTAGAAGTCCTAAGGAGGTCTACACCACCACATGGCGAAAGCAACCGTTCGCGCCCGCAGCGCGCCGGCGGCGCCGGCGGTGAGCGCCGTCGCCCGCCCCGTAATCCACCAGGTCGCCCTCTGGGGCCTGGCGGCGCTCATTTTCTTTCCGCCCTTCTTCCGGGGCCTCTTCTTCCCGCCTGAACAGTACCGGGCGCTGGCCTGCGCCGCGGTCATCTTCTGGATGGTCTTCTACGGCCGCTGGGTGAACAGGGAGCAGAAAATCTTCGAACACCCCCTGGACTACCTCATGCTTGCCTTCCCGGCGGTGTACCTGTACAGCGCCTTCTTCGCCGTGAACACCGGCCTGGCCGTCAACGAGGTGGTGAAGGCCACGCTCTACTTTTTCGTCTTCTGGACGGCGGCGCGCCTCGTCCGCGGGGAGGAGGAAGCCAACTTCCTGGTCACGGTAATCTACCTTAGCGCCCTGGGCGTTGCGCTGGCAGGCCTGGCCACCGCCACGGGTATCATTCACATCAAGGACGGCTTCCTCAACGGCCGCATTTACTCGTCCTACCAGTACCCGAACGCCCTGGCCGCGCTCTTGATGGGCGTCTATATCCTGGGCACCTATCTCTGGCAGCGGGCGACTGTTGCAGGCGGGCGCCTGAACCTGCCCTTTGACTTTTTCCCGCGGTGGCTCAAAGAGACCAACGCCTACCCGTACCTCTACGCCCTGGGCAACTACCTGCTCCTGGCGGTCTTCCTGGGGACCCGGTCGCGCGGCGGCATCGTCGTTTTCATCCCGGTACTTATTCTCTTCCTGATCGGCGTCGGGAAAGGCTGGCGCATCCCCTGCGCCTGGCACCTGGCCCTGACCGGGGGGCCGGCTGCGCCGGCCATATGGCTGTTCTTAAACGACGTGCAAGCCAAGCACCCGGACCGCGCCTGGCTGTGGATTTTCCTGGGCGCCCTGGCGGTGCTCGTCGGCCAGGCGCTCGTCGACGCCTGGCACCGCAGAAACCTGACGGCGCGCATCGCGCCCTGGCGCACGTACGTGGTGGCCGGGGCCGCGGCAGCCGCAGCCGGCATCGCCGCGATGGTGGTTGCTCTGCAGCCCGCCCTGGTGCAGACCCTCGTACGCTTCAAGAGCCTCGGGGAGCTTCTCACCGCCCACAGCACGGTGGAGCGGTTCCACTGGATGGGCCAGGCGGCGAAGATGATGCTCGCGCGCCCGCTTACCGGCTGGGGCGGCGGCGGCTGGCAAGAAGCCTACCGCCACTACCAGGACTACCTGTACAACTCCACCCAGGTGCACGGCCACTACCTGCAGGTGGGCGTGGAGACCGGCATCGTGGGCCTTTTGGTGCTGGTTGCCATCTGGGCGGTTTTCCTCTGGACCGCCCACCGGCTGTACTACGGCAGCGCCGCCGGGTCACCCCGGCGCCTCCTGGTGTGGGGGATTACCACGGCCGCCGTGGCCATCGGCGCGCACGCGGCGGTCGACTTCGACCTCTCCCTTTCCGCCCTGGCCCTGGTGCTGTTCGTGCTGTTCGGGATCGCCGTGGGGCTGGCCCGCCCGGCGCCCGACCCGGTGGAAGTGAAGCGCCGCCGTCGCGCCCAGAAGTCGTACGCGCCGCCCTCGGGCGGGCGCCTGGGGGCCGTTTCCGTGGCCTGCGCCGCCGTGCTGGCCTTCGCCGTCTGTCTGGCGGCGGCGGGGAGTTTCGCCGGCCGGGCCGCGGCGGCCTTCAATATGGGGGACTATACAAAAGGCGTGGCGCTCATGGAGCGCGCCCGCGCCTACAACCCCTTCAGCCCCGATTACCCGGCGGCCCTGGCCCAGGCCTACCGGGCGCGCGGCGAGTATGACAAAGCCCTGCAGGCGGCGCTGGACGCCCGCGCCCGCAGCCAATACGACGCCGCCCGCTGCGCCGACCTGGCCAACGCCGCCTACGCCGCCGGGAAGTACGCCGAGGCCGAAAAGTGGGCGGAAAAGGCCGTTTCCCTTGCCCCCTTCCAGGTGCGCTGGTACGAACTCCTGGCCCGTACCGAATTCATGAACGGCTACGCGGAGCTAACGAACAACAACAACGATGCCGCCCGCGCCTACTTCGAAAAGGCGGTCCGGGTCCCGCAGCGCATCGAGGCGCAGATGGCGAAGGTGACGCCGGAACTCAAAAAGCTCTGGAAGGTGGCGCCCCTCATGACCGCCACGCCGGAGGTTAAACTCTCCGCCGGCGCCGCCCAATACTTCCTGGGCGAATTCGACGAGGCGGCGCAAAATCTGGCTGCGGCGCAAAAGGAAACAAAGGATAACGCGACCAAAGGCGAGGCCGCGGTCTGGCTCGCCCTGGTGAAGGAGAAACAGGGGCAGGCGGCAGAGGCAAAGAAACTGCTTGAAGAAGCCGAAAAGCTCAACAAGGACTTCGCCGCGGCCTACGAGCAGTTGAAGGCGCTCCCGGTGTTGTCGTAAAGAAGAAAAAGTATCGGGCACCCGAACAGGGTGCCCGTTGCGCTTCCTTAAACGTTGAACATCCGCTCGAGTTCGTCGAGCGCGTTCCTCACCATCGTCCGCCACTTGTCCGTCACGTCCACCATGTAGTGCGTGATGTCCATGGTCACGTCCTTCATCAGCTTGTGCGCCCGGATGTTCCTGGCCTCCATGAGCTGCTCGCAGCGGGTAACGACGTGTTCCACGTCGGTGTCCACGACCTCCAGGCCCTCGCCGCCGAAAATCTCCTCCACGGCCTGCCGTATACGGGCGATTAACGCCTGCAGCTTGGGGTGCGTTTCCCAGGGGTCGATCACCAGCTCGTCCGCCAGCGTGGTGTTGCGCACCTCGTGCTCGCCCAGCCTGGTGAGCAGGGCGTCGAGCAGGCCCACCCGGTACTCAATCTCCACGCTCTTTTGCCGGTCCTGCCGGGCGGCGGCCAGGCTCTCCTCCCAAACGCGCCGCGCCTCGTCCTCGCCCACGCCTTCCTTCCGGGCCAGTTCGAGCACCGCCTCCTCGAACTCCGGCCGGCGGCGCGCCGCCCGCCGCTTGTTAATTATCTCCTGCCCCGCATACCTGTACGCGTAGATCTGCACCTTCCTGGCGAAAGATTCTGGCACGCTCATCTTCTTCCTCCTTTTCTTCCTTCCTAACGCCGCCGTCAGCGGCATGGGTGACTCCTCAGTATTTTAAACGGCCCATTGCGGGAGGCGCAACCCTGCGGGTCGACGCCTGCGTTGGATTCGCACCGCCACGTCCAGATCGCTGTCGGAGCGGAAGCGGCCCCGTGCCACCGATCCGAAAACGTACGCGGCCATCACGTCGGGTTGCTCGGCGAGATAGCAGGTTACGGCCTCCACGAGCGAATTTTCGCGGGACATGCAAGACCTCTTTCTCCCCCGTTTTTCTCTCCGCATTGTACCATTTTTCCGCGGAGGGAACAACAATGCCGCGTGTCATCCCGAGGAAAATGCCACCGTTGACGACGTTACAAACCCGGAACATTTCAGGCGCATCGACGGGCTGCAGGTGCGGACGGAATAATTGCCGGCACGGGCCGGCCAGGGCAAAATTGCCGTGCCGTGGGAACAATGGTATAGTAAAAAAGTGCTGAAACTCCCAGGATAAGGGGTAAGGCATACACCTTCCGACCAAACCCCCTGCTGATGCTCGTCGGGTACAGATCGTCTTTTCCTTCGTGATGCGCGTCCAGGTGGAGAAGCACTACATGTTTCTCTTCGTGGCGCTCCTGCCGTGGAACTAGCTGTCCCAGTTGGTTCTCCAGGCGGCGGCGAGCCTGGTGCAGAACGCCAGCCTGGTGAAGAAGATCTACTTCCCGCGGGCCGTCCTGCCCTTCTCCGTGGCGGCAGCCGTGGCCGTGCACGTGGACCCGGAAATCCTGCTCATCGACGAGGTCCTGGCCGTGGAGGACCTGGCCTTCCAGGAAAAGTGCCTGGCCACCCTCTTGTTACCCATGCGCCAAAGCAGGTGGAGGAACTCGACACGGCGGTGTAGCCGGACCGGGGGGAGATAAAGATGCAGGGTTCGGCCACGGAAGTGACCCGGGCGTATGCGAAGTTTGTGGGCGGGCCGACGGAGTAAAGCGGGATTGCCCGCCTTGACGGAAACATAAGATTGCATTTGCCATGTAGCCTCCTGCGTGCTATAATGTGGCTACCGGAGGTGATTCGATGGAGGCGGGTATCAGGGAAGTCAAGAACCGCTTCAGCGAATACCTGAGGCGGGTTAAGCAGGGGGAAATAGTCGTCATCACCGAGCGTAACGTCCCCGTGGCCAGGCTGGTGCCGGTTCAGGAAAAGGGGCAGCTCCCCGTTTTAGCCCTGGTGGAGGAGGGAGTTGCGTCCTGGCAGGGGGGCAAGCCACGCGGGGCGGCCGTGCCGCCGGCAGTTCCCGGCACCGCCTCCATCGCGGCGCTGGTCGCGGAGGACCGCCGATGATCTGTTACCTGGATACCAGCGCGCTGGTGAAGCTCTATGTGCACGAACAGGGCTCGGAGACTGTGCGTAAACTGGTAGACGCGGCTTCGGTGGTAGCTACCAGCAAGGTGGCTTACCCGGAAGCGCGGGCCGCCCTGGCTCGGGGTTTCCGTGAGGGTCTGCTGGCGGAAAAGGATTACCGCCTGGTTGTGGCGGCCCTCCAGCACGATTGGCCAAGGTATCTTGCCCTGGAGGTATCGGATTCCCTTGCCTGGCTTGCCGGAGAACTGGCCGAGAAACACCGCCTGAGGGGTTTTGACGCCATACATCTTGCTGCCGCGGTAACCCTGAAGACACAGGTTAAAAGCCGGGTTGTGGCAGCCTGCTGGGACGTGCGGTTATGGGAGGCCCTGTGTGCTGTGGAGCTTGAGGTGGTGCCGGAAAACAAGCCGTAACCCGCATAAGCGAGGGGGACGAAGTTTGATGAAAGAAGCACTTGCAAAAACCGCCGCTGCCGGCGAAAAAGAATACACCTACGCGGACTACTGTAGGCTTCTCGAGGGAGCGCCCTACCAGCTCATTGGAGGTGAACTCGTCCGGACGCCCGCGCCGTCCACGTACCACCAGATTATTCCCATGAAACTGGAAAGGATGTCGTTGTCGGGCTTTTCGATCCCGCGGGCGCGCTGGCCGAAGCAGCGGCGCGCGCTTTTCCGGACCTTCTGAGTCACCGGCCCTCCTTATCTGTTACCCCGGAAAAAGAACGTCAATCAGGGCATCCCAAGCCGAACGGAGGTCCCAGCATTCCGGCCGGGCAGGAATTTCTCGGTTGCGGGCGAAGTAGAAGAACGGGTGTTGGGTTTTGTGGCAGGAGCTTAAGGAAATCTACCTCTACCGCGAGATGCTCAGGAACCT